>OFQY01000399.1_pt1 | contig 17869 bp, 39 predicted proteins | sample 1542991 | NCBI WGS metagenome assembly OFQY01 (sample SAMN07774224, study PRJEB24372) | wastewater metagenome | isolation source: Exp Tend VB 10WW | collected 2016-02 | reverse complement strand
TGATCGCGCCATGTAAGTTCGGATGCGACAGCCAGAAACGATCTAGCCAAGAGCGACTGATCCGGGTGCTTCAGCGTTTCGTTACCGTGCGCGGCCTTCCATGCGATGACGGCAATCTCCATACTTCGCGCAACCTCCAGCGCGTTGTCTCTTGGATACGATGCCGCATCATTCGGCACGCTCACCCGCCCGGCCTCGGATTGCAGCGCGGTCAGGGCGGCTTCGAGTTCTGCGATTCGTTCTCCGGCAGAGATCAGTGTGTCCTTTTGGCCTTGCGGTGCTTTGATGGCAGCCAAGTACACCATGAGCGCAGCCATGTCATTGGCAAGGTTTCGTTCCTCGCTGCTCACGGCTTCACCTTCCCTGTTCCCCTCACATTTTTGTGAGCCTTAATACTGGCGAGAATGTCTACGATCGCGTTCTGTAGCATGTCGTGAATATAGTCGTCGTAGTGTTTTCCGAGATATGGAAAATTCGCCAAAGTAGTCCCGATACTCGCTGCTTTAGGCAAAGTTATCTCGCAGGATATGGTGTTATTTCTGTAGGTTGTCTTGTAGGTACACCCGGGCGTAGTGCAGGCGTGACCTTGCTTTTTAAGGGCGGCGGCGGCACGGCGTATGATTGAATTTGCTTCACTATTTTTCACGGCTTCACCTCCTTGGGGGCGTAGAGTTTCGTTCTCTCGTAGCAGTCGTGCGGGTTGCAGAGCGCCTCGCGTTCGACGTATTTCCATTCCTCAAGCCCGCTGTAGCGATAGCGCCACGCCACCGGCTCCCCCATCAGCCGCTCGGGGTGCGCGAGAGCTTCGCGGAGGGTGGTTGCTGCGGTTTGATGGTGAAACTGTTCTGCGCCCAACAAGCATCGCATCTCCCACTCGTGCCACTTCGCCAGTTGCTCCAGCCTCTCGCGCAGGTCATCCATTCGATTTCTCCTTGGCCGCGTCGATTGCGGCGCTTCCGGTTAGCCCGTTAACGAGTTGGGCAGCGATTGCCAGTGCGCGCTTGTCGCCTTCGTGCCCCTCACCTGTAAGGATTGGCAGCACCCACCGATACCGCTCCGCATCCTTCAGCGCCTCGTCGCGCTGGCGCTCGGCTGTCTCGGCGCGTGTGCATGTGTCGATAACTTGGTTGCGAAACTTGTCGTGATCGGCCCTTATCGTGTGCGCCATCCTGACCAGCGGATAGTCGGATGGCAGGCTTGCGTAGTCATCACCGGCCAATGCTTCTTTGACCTCCGCAAGCTGCGCCCGCAGTTCGGCTATGTCTGCATCTGACCGCTCTTTCAGCGCGTCGTATCTTGCAAGCGATGTGCGTCCAGCCGCCACCAATCCGCTGTTAAGTCTGCGCAGTTCGGCGGCCTCGCGCTCCAGTAGGTCGTAGTCGTCCACAGACACATAGCCGCCATTCTTGTCCACGGCCATGTTACCTACCGTGGTTGGCTGGAAGCGCCTCGGCGTCGGCAGCGGGTGGGCGGCAGGCATGGACTCGATCTCCGACCGTGCTAGCGATTGGCAGGCCAAGCAGCCGTTAAACGCGCCGTCCTTCGGATCGACGGCCATGCAGTTCTCGCAGATGTAGCCGCTCATTTCAGGCTCCAGCGGGCAAGCACGGCGCGGGTTTCGGAGATAAAGGCGCGGTCGTCCTTGCTCCAATCTGCCTCCATTCTCCCCTCTGATTCCAGCCCTTCTTCGATTCGATCAAGTGCAGAATCCAGCGCCGCCTGCTGCTCCCGGATGCAGGCGAGGAGGTCAGGCACCAGTTCGACAACGCGATTCAACTTGTATTCGTCCTCCTGTGCCCACGCTTCAAAACGCGCAACCCTCTCCGCGAAGGATGGCTGCGACGAGGCACTGGACTTACGTTGGTCAGCCAAAAACTCTTCGGCCTGCCTGTTTTCATTTGCAATCTCATCTGCGGTTTTCATGCTTCCCCCGTGTAAGTGCGATGGCTGTCTGGACACATCATTTCTTCACCTTGCTGGTGGTGTAGTAGGTCGTGACTTCACGGGAGCAGTTGTACTCCTCGTCACACGACCCGCAACAGAAAACCCCGTCGCCTTCTAATCCAGGGCCAAAGTCGAATTCCCATGCGTCGCTTTCAATGTGGCCGCAATGCGGGCATACCGGCGCTTGTTGCAGTCGCAGATCGTGTTCACAGTCAGTCATTGGACTCACGTTCGGTTGTCATCCTAGCCTCGGCAGATGCTTGTGATTCTCGCAATGGCTAAATCCTTCGTTTCCGGGGCCGAACTCGCCGCCGCACTGAGAACAGAAGGTTTCTCCGTACTTGTACGCGTGATGGCGTTTACCATCATCAAGTGCCGCAGTAAGGTTTAACCGGATTTGGCCTTTTGTTGAGCCAGCGTCGATCATATGGACCGTGTTTAGTATTCGCGTATTGAGCCGATCTACCTCCGCTTCCAATCTTGCAATCTCTATCGCGCACTCACCGTGCGGATCGCCATCTGGCTGTTCGTCGAAGCTCATGTTGGCCTCCTGTTCCATCGCTCCACCAAAAGCGATTTAACGTCATCTTTCAACGGGTAAATAAGCGCACTAGACGCACGGCAAAGTGGTTCATTGCACTCGACGTACATACTGCCATCGCTACCGCTTCCCTCTGGCATCGTGAACATGGTCGCAGCCGATCCACAGAACGGGCATGGCTTTAATTCACGGTTGAACCAAGCATCATCATCTGCGCACATGGTCATGGAGCCCACTCCGCGTTAACTGCGTTGTTAATCCGCTCAATCAAGTCGCCAACCTGATCCATTCCCCATGCCTCGTGCTGGCGCACCGTAAGGTGCTGATCGAACTTGCTCATTATGCTTACCGCCTCCCCTAGCAGATGCCTAAATTGCCCGTTCTCGAAGGCAAGGCGGTTGATTTGCTTCATGGCGTAATCGTCGTACATTATTCCTCCGTGTAAGTGCGATCGAAGGTCGCAGCCATCAGTCGCCCCATAGGACGGCATGAATCTTCGACCGGAGAAGCGCCTTAGCTTGTCCAACAGCGAAGTGATGCTCCATGTCGGCCACATGCGTTGTGACCTCCAGTACTCCCTTTAGAAGCAGGATTGCGTCAATGATTGGCTGAGCATCGTCGTCACGAAGATCGTTCACCAGCGTCACTGTCAGTCCCTTAATTCTGTCGGTCATCATTCCTCCTTGCGTAAGCACGACTACCTATTGGGTTTGCGCGGCGCGCTTAAGGCCTGCAACTGCCGCCCGATCCTTTTCGATCTTGTCGTCAATGGCATCACGCAACCATTCGACGCTGGCTTGGTGGATGTACTCGCTGTCGATATTGATTCCCTTTCCACGAATGCGGTGCAGTTGACCCATAAAGGATTCCAAGTTGCCACGGATCACCATTCCGTCCAGCATCGGCCGCACTTCCTTGGTATTGATTTCATGCTTCGGAGTCGTCAGCCAAGAGTGCATCTTGTCGATGCCGAATCGGATGACTCCGTAGATGGAGCCGATCACCACGACCTTGTAGGCAAAGAAAAACGCGATCACCCACAGCGCCATCGAAGGCAGGTTGGCGACCATTTCAACAAGCAGTTTCAGTTCATCCATCTACTTATCCTATGTCGGTTATGTGCGGTTACTAATTGGGCTTACTTAATTCGCCAGACGCGGAACCCGCCGCCATCGACCGCTCTCACGGCGTAGTTACCTGCTCCGATGTATTCTTGGGCTGCTTTTCGTGCCCAGCTTTGCGATGAGTTTAGGACAACGCTTTGCCCTGGCTTTAGAGACCTCAGTGTTTCAGCTACGCCGCTTCTTTTGGTGAACGGAACTGGCACATTAGTTTCAACCTTTAGTCTTTCTGACATTCACTTCTCCTCGTGTAAGTGCAATAACTAGTCGGAAAGCCGTTACTTCTTGTTGCTACCGGGACGGTGATAGCCGCGAGCGTCACGCTTGCCGTCACCGATCTTGTGCTGGCTGACCATCGCAACGTAATCCTTGATGCGACCGCCCAAACGCTTCTGCTTGTTCTTCGCTTTCATTTACTTCTCCTCTGTGTGAGTGCGATTGGCAATCGGGCTTACGCTCACCGACCAATGCGGCGCGGAGATTTTTTGGGTATTTTGTTTTGCAACATGAAGGGGACTGACGGAGTAATCCCGATCATCTTTGCGTAGTCCAATTCAAGGCGCACAGATGCGATAACCTTACCTGCTGCGTTGACCATTGCATTGACGTTTTTAACGTCCGCATTACCGGCCCGAAGTTTGTCCATTTGCTCTGCCAGCATCCCGCGAAGTTTTTCTAGGTTCATTTTTGCTCCTTAGCTTTCTGGTTAGTAGTAATTTTTGGCGACAAAACTCGATAACTTCTTTTGGTGCGTTATCTGGAAGGCGGTAGCAAATTCGAACATAGCGGTCATTTGCTTTTTCTACAGTGCGACGACTTTTTATGCTTTCCGCTTCTTTTGAAACCTTCCATGACCCGCGCTTCTTTCTAGCCTCTCTTTGCCATTCCCTGTCCCTTGCTCTAATCCTGTCCCTGTTCTTTTCCTTCCACGACCTTTTGTAGTGTTTGGTGCAAAGTCCATGTGCACGATGCTTACACCCACAAACAGAACATTTAACTTCTGGACGCGCCGGTTTGGGCGCTACGTTCATCATGTTCCACCACAATTTGTAATGGCTTGGGCAAAGTTCCCTTGCGAGTGCTGGCTCTCCGCAGACTATGCAGAATTTAGTAACCTTCAGCCGCCAGTTCTCCCTCATGCCGCCATCCTTACCTCGGTCGCTTTCCTGATTGCCGCGTGCCCCTCGGTCGGATCGGTCGCGTCGTAGTTCCGCTCCAGGATGGCCGAGTTCTCGTGCCCGCTGACGTAGTGCCTGACTTCGTGAACGCTGAACTTCCGCAGCCATTGCGTGATGGCTTCCCTTCTGTTGTCATGCAAGCGCAGGTTCTCGATCTTGCAAGCCTTCTTGGCGCGGATGTAGGCGGCGGTTACTGAGCGACTGCGAAACGGGAAGATGCGCTCGGCAGGGTCCACGCTCGTCCTCGGCTGGCGGCGGATGATTTCGGCCAGTTCGGGGAACAAGGGGAACCGCTTGTCGTTGCCCTTCTTCTTCGTCGGGTGCTTGAGGTCGCGCACGGTATACATCGGCGCTGCGTGGCCCTCTGCGTCCACGTTGGCCCAATCGACATCGCCGTGCGTGATGCGGCAGACTTCGCTGATCCGGCGCGACGATGCGAGGCCGAACGCGACGACATCGGCCATGCGGATCTGCACCTTGGACTGCGCGAAGTAGTCCATCAGTTGCGCGATCTGCTGCTCGGTCGGGCGGACTTTGCGCGGCGTGGACTTGCCGACGATGCCCTTCTTGGTCAGCTTCTTTTTCGCCACCAGCACGGCGGCATTGGTCACGTTGGCGCAGTCGTCCCACTCGCTGCCAGCGTAGGCGAGGATGCCGGACAGGTAGGTGACGTCTTGGCCTACCGTGGCCGCGCATACCTTTTCTGAGCGGCGCAGGGCGAAGTCTTTGACATCCTGGTTGGTCAGCTTGTCCGCAGCGATGTCGGCAATCGGGTCGCGCATGAGGCGCTTGAGCGTGTAGTGGTGCGACTCGCCCAGCGGTTTCATGCCCTTCCTGCCGTCGTGCCCGTTCATTTCGTGGATGTAACGCTGGATCAGTTCACGGATTTTCATTTGCTGCCTCCGGTTTCTTGCCGAACGTGTGGCCGTTCTCAGCCACATACAGCACCTTAATCTCGCCAAAGAGTTCCCGCATCTCGGCAATGAACGCCGTTGCATCGGGGCAGGCTTTGGCGGCTTCCTCGCGGGTCACTTCAGCCGCTCCACGATGGCGTTTGCCTCGGCAGAGAAGGCGATAATTTCCTTCTCCATGTTCACGATGTACTCGTCGTTGCGTTCGATGCGCTGGACGTACAGGCGTAGGCGATCAGGCATACGCGGATCGTAGCTGCTGAAGTCCCACCATTGCCGCCCGGTGATCCACATCAGCCCCTGCACTTGCGCCATGTGTTCCTCTGGCATCCCGTTCAGCACGGTTTCCAAGTGGTATCTGGAGTTGTATGGCGACTTGCTCTCCCAGCCTCCATCGTCGTCAATCAGTCCGTCCGGCGATCCGCCCACCATCGGCAGGGTCGGGTGCTTGATAAACCCAGTTTCCTCGATCATGTAGCCACGGGAAACCTCCGTAGCCATGCGCGAATGGCTTTCCTGCTCCGTGCCCCACTCCATTGCGGCGCTGCTGAAATGGTCAGACGGCTGGCCGGTGACGCGCTCAATGGCGACTTCCCACAGGTAGGTTTCCCGCTTGGCGGTCGGCTTGCCCGCTTTGGTCAAGTCGAGAACGTCGCGGAACCGGCTGGCGGTGATGAAGCCGCAACGCTCGTACAGCCACGCGCCGGAGCCTTGTGCAGCGGGGGCGTTCAGATGGCCTCCAAAGCGTTGATAGCCGCGATGACGGGCGCGTACTGGGGCAGATGACCGTACCGCTCCCTAAAAGTCTTGAGCATGGCCGCAGCGCCCAGCAGTTCATCTGCCTTGCGCTTGGCCTCGCGCTCGATTGCCTCCTTCGCATCCCGTTCCGCTTTGGCCTTAGCCTCGGCAATGGCGCGTTCCTTGCGCTCCGCTTCCTCGACCTCGCGGCGCTTGGCTTCCAGTGCATCGCGTTCGGCCTTGAGTTTGGCTTCCTCGGCTTCGCGGGCCTGCCGTGCGATACGGTCGGCTTCCTCGCGGGCAGCACGGGCGGCGCGTTCCTCGGCCTCGATCTTCTCGCGGGCCTCGCGCTGCTCCTGCTCGATCTTCAGCCGTGCCTGCCGCGCTTCCTCGTCGCGGGCGCGCTGCTCTGCGGCCATTGCCTCGCGCTGGCGGGCAAGTTCGGCCCGCTCCTCTGCCATGCGCTTTTCCTCGGCCGCTTTCGCTGCCGCCTGTTCCGCCAGGATGCGATCCTGCTCTGCCTTGATTGCGGCCTGCCGTTCGCGTTCCTCGCGCTTCGTCTCGGTTTCGATCTGATCCTTGATGGGCAGGCGCAGAACATCCAACTGCTCGGAAATGCGCTTCGCCTCGGAGTCCACCCAGCGACCATAGGCGAGGCTTTCTTCCTTCTCGCGCTTGCGGGCGGCTTCCAGCGCGATGCTGTGCTGGTTGATGTCCTTGTAAGCCGCCTTCGCCTCGGCCATGCCTTTCGGCGTGGTGACTTCAAAGACAAGCCCCTTGTACCGCGCCGCCAGATCGACCAGCGCGGCCTTGGTCGGGTTGTACGCTGCAATTTCGGTGTTCATATGGCTCCCTTGGTTTCCGCAGCCTTCAGCGCCTTGCGTTTGGCTGCCATTGCTGCCTTCAGTTCCTCGTAGGCCGGAACGTCGCCAACCTTGGTGCATTCCGTGGCGATGGTCTGCCACAGAGCCTCGGCTTCCTTCATCTTCTCGCACGCGGCAATCTCTGCCTCGTACTTGGTCTTTACATCGGTCGGCAGTTCACGCGGCCCGATACCGCCGCGCCCATCGTCGTCCACGTTCTTCGGCGCAACGCCAACCGCCATCAGCAGGGTGTAACGCTGCATAAAGCTGATCGCAGAGGCAATCGCTTGCAGGGCACTCTTGCTGCCGGACGTATCCGCGCCGCCTTCCATCGACACGCGCTCGGAGTGCCCGCGCTTGTGCGTCAGGATGCAGGACACCTTGATCTTCTCGCCCTGCTGCACTTCCCATGTGTGCGAAATGTCCACGGCAGACAGCGCAGCACCGATCTTGTCCGATGCCTGGTCGAGTCCCGCATGGCTGTACTTCGTGTTGCCGAACGAAACCTTAATGTTCTTGACGATTTCGGGCGGGTTCTCCTTGAACTTGGCAAGGGCGGCAACGAACTCCTTCTTGGCTTCGTTCGTCTCGTACCGCTCCTGCAACGCCATCAGCCGCTCAAGCTGCTCAACGCTGGCCCCTTGCTGCACGGCCATTTGCAGCATCATCATCGGGGTCGGCGCTGCCGCTACCACGGCCTGCGGTTCCACCTGTACGACTGCGTTCATTTTTCCCTCTTTTGGTAAAGCCCACGCTTGCAAGTGACCCATGCGCCCTTGCGCAGATTGCTGATTGCCGATGACCCAAGCAGCCGCTCGTTGTGTCCGTGGATTCCGGCCTTGTCCATCCACTCGGATTTCGTCATGGGCGCGAACGCGAGGCCGATGGTGTTCCAGAGGGCAATGGACTCCTTGCTGCGGAGTTTCGGCGCTCCTGCGGGGAAGCGGGCTTTCGACTTGTAGATGCGCTTCTTGGCGGCTTTGCGATCAAGGCGGTTCAGGATCTGCGCAACCGATGAGCGCAGCCCCGCACCATCCGGCTCGTAGTTGCAGGCTTGGGCGCGATTCATGCCTGCGCCTTGACGTTCCGCCACGGTTCGCGCTTCGTCCAGCGGGTCAGGACGCGCTCGGGATGCTCCTGCCAGTCGCTGCCGGGTTCGTGCGCGAACTTGCGGCCGAAGCGTTCGCGGGCCTTGGCGAGTGCGGGCGATTCAGCGTGGGGCACGGTCACAGGGCGACCGGCGACGATCTTCAGGCGGGGCTTGTTCATGCGGCCTCCGCTTTGGCAATGGCGGCGCGGGCCGCGTCGAACTCGACCGTCGCACGGTCTGCCACTCGCAGCACCCCTTTGAGCGCCTCCAACAGATCAGGCGCTGCGGCGATCAGACGTATGTTCGCGTTTTCCATGTCGCACCCACGTTGCGCGGCCAAATCATCGTGACCGCCTACGCACGGCATCGCCGCGACAAGGGCAATCAATTCATCGTTCCCGTTGACGCGCCCCTTGATGTTCGCGCTGCCGTTGAACGCCCACGGCCCCGGCGTGTGCTTGCTCATACCAGCCACCACCAGAGAACCGCGAAGGCGATCACGGCGGCGATCACGATGCAGCCATCGACAATCATGCCCATCATGGCCGTTTGCTCCGTGCGGTGCTGCAATTCCCAGTCGCTCATGTCGTGATCCTCCCGATAGCGGTTTTGAGTGCGTCTATCTGGCCGTCCTGCTTGCCAATCAGATAGACATTTTGCAGCAGCGCACGTTGCGCATCGTCCTTGCACAGAATATCCGCCGCATCCTCCAGCAGCTTCCTGCTTGCATCGTCAGCCGCAACCATCGGCTTAACAGCGTCCGGCACCTGCGGCGACACTCCCGCGAGAATCCCGCGAAACACCGCATCAACCTGTTCGTTTCTCATTGCTGCCCCCTATCTGTCCGACATGAATTTGTCCCAAGCCGCTTCTTCGATCTGCTCGTAATTCAGCAGTTCCTCAAAGCCGGGAGGGTGCGTGGTCACGTTTACCACTTCCGCCTCTGATTCGTCCGGGTGGCAGTTCTCGGGAGGGCCGCTTACCAAGGCAGGCGCGTAGACCACCCTTACCTCGGCGCAGTAGTCAACCTCCCGGTCTTTGATTTCCTGCGTCCCCTCTACCAGCACGGTATGCGCTTTCATCTAGCGCACCAGCGGCTCAAGGATGCAGGCCAATGCGACCAGCGTCAGCAGCGCCCATCCTGCCGAGGTCGGAGGGATGAGCTGAAAGCTGTCGTCCCACTCCTGCCCCTTGAATCCCTTCATGTCATCCGGTAGGTTCATCTGCGTTCTCCCGTTGCGTTGACGAATAGAACCATGCGGCAATAGCCCTTGTCAAGCACTTCTTGCAATATATCTTGCGGCGTGTATTATTGCGTCCCTATGGACTATCAAAAACACTTGCAACAGTGCCGGGCGCGAAGGGCCAAGATACTCGCGTACATCGCAACGGGCAAGACCTATGGGCAAGCCGCCATGAGGTTCAACGTATCCCGCCAGCGCATTCAACAAATTGCCTCGAAGAAAAGTAATGGCGCGTAGGATAGCCAAGCGCGAGGATCTGCGCGAAACGGTGGCGCGTAATATGCGCAACCTAGACGCATTGGCCGCGTCCTCGAACAAGCCCAAGCAGGAACTGCACAAGTCTCTAGTCATGAAGGCCAAGCAGGTTCGCGCAGCCAGAGTCGATGACGGCACGTATGAGGCGACTATCCAGCGCGACATTATTGCCATGTTGCGCAAACATCCGAAGGTGCGCATTGTCGAGCGGCACAATTCGGGCACGGCAATGGAAACGAATTCAGCAGGAGAAAAGCGCTTCATTTCCTACAATACCGTTTTCAAGGTCAACGGCGTTCGCATGAGAAAGTCGGACATTGATTGCACATTGACCAATGGCAAGCGGTTCGTCGTCGAGGTAAAACGGGCCGGCTGGACTCGCCCGAAAAACGAGCGCGAAACTGAACAGCAGAATTACATTGAGCATATCCGCGCCGCTACAGGCTACGGCATGTTCGCAACAAGCGTGGCCGAGGTCGAGGCCATGCTGGAAAGCATCCAAGTCTGAACATGGCCGACCAGGGGGAAAGCCTTCGCATTTCGGAGGCGCAGATAAGGCATCAACTGTGCATGCTGATGGCGCACGAACGGCAATTGCAGGCGCTCATCAAGGGACATCCCACGTTGGACGAACTGGTATTCGAGGATCTGCGGATGGCGATCATCAACTGCAACCGGGCATTCGGGCGGATTTATGGATAAGAGAATTCACAAATTTGAGAATGGCGATCTTGTGCAACTTCGTCCAGACGCAAATTTGATGTCTGGTTGGCGTGGCATTGGATACGTTGTCAACGTAATGCCTAGCCGAAATCCTGACTTCGATAGCGTCGCATTCATTAAATTGGGGCATGAGAATCCAGAGGATTTTGCTGAAGCGTTAGCATATCAGTTGACCCATGCAAGATTTTCAAGTGTGAAGCGGCTGTATGGCTAACCAGCGCCTAATCCTAGACTCCCCCGAGGCGGTCGAGATTGCCAGACCGCTATTTCCTGAGTCGGTCGCAGTCTGCTACTGCAACGGCCATGTGCCTGAAGAGTGGCGCAGTGACCCTGACGTGACCGTGTTTGGGCGGGAGTCCGAATGGGTCGCATCGTCTGCAGGCCAGCTATCCAGCCCGAAAATCCGCGCGGGCGAAGGCGATATTACCGAAATTGACCGCGCCGAACCCGGCGACTGGCTTCGCGCACGAATCCAGCCCTATACACCAGATCCAGCGCCGCAGGCGGAACCCTTGCCCGCTCCCCCCCCGTTCCGAGTGGGGGAACCGCCTGCGGAGGCTGGACTGTCAGGAAGCGATTTAAGCGATTCTGCCGGGGATTGGACTCAGGACATCCCCGATGCCGAGGAAAACGTCCTACGGTCGATCCGAGTGGCCTCCGAACTGAAAAAACACGCTTTCCAATCCGACGGCCCCGGCGAGTGGGCGGAACCGGCCGATTTTTGGAACGCTACCCCACTGCCGGAGTTCCCTCCCGACTGCCTGCCACCTGAGATTGCGCCCTATGTGATGGACAACGCAGCCCGTGCTGGCGTAGACCCGGCACAGGTGGCTTTGTACTGCTATACCGCCTGCGCCGCCCTGATTCGCTCGGACATCGACCTGCAAATGCAGGAGGACAGCGGCGAGGACGGGCGCACATGGCGAGAGCGGGCGATTCTTTGGGGCGCAGTCGTTGGCGATCCCTCGACCGGGAAAGGCCCGACTGCGGATATTGCCCTGCACAAGTTTTACAAGATCGCCTCCGCCCTGCGCATGAAGGACGAGGCGGCATGGGAGCAGTATGACAAGGACAGCAAAGTTCACGAAAGGCGCATGCAGTCGTGGTATGCGGAACAGGCGAAGTCCAAAACGGATCTTCTGGAGCCGGTTCCCCCGACCAAGCCCCCGCGTGAACGGCTGTGGACGGATGACGTTACGAAAGAGGTCGTCGCAAAGCTTCTTTGCGAGAACCCGCGAGGAAAGATCGCCATCATCAAGGACGAGCTGGCCTCGTGGTTCGGGGGTTTCGACGCTTACGGTAACGGCAAATCCGACAAAGACCGCCCCGATTGGCTTTCGTTCTACGAATCACGCGAACGGTACGTGGATCGTGCGATGGAAGGGCGCTCCTACCATGTCCCTAGCTGGGGCGGCGTGATTCTGGGCGGCATACAGCCCGAGGTCTTAGCCAAGATCAGCGGAAAGCTAGGCGCGGATGGCATGCTGCAACGGTTTCAGTTGATTCTCGCAAAGCCTAAGCGCAAGGGCGAAAAACGTGCCCCCGATGCCGAGGCAGCGCGTCAGTGGAATCGCATACAGGAAAACCTTGCGGATATGCGCTCCTCGGGCCGCAGCGTGCAGTTGTCGCCCGAGGCTGCGCAGTTCATGGACGCACAGGGCGAGTGGATAGAAAACGCCATGCTTGCGGGCCTTGCGCCGTCCCTTGTCGCGGCCCTCGGAAAGTGGCCGGGATTATTCGGTCGCCTAATGCTGGTATCCCACTGCATCGAATCCGCCTCTCACGGCATGCAGCACCCGGCGGCGTTCGTGTCACTGCGCACTGCTGAGCAGGTATGGCGATGGCTGCGCGGGCTGCTATGGCCTCATGCGCTGCACTTTTACACCGGGCAGCTAGACCAAGGCGAGGAATTTACCTCTATCCGATCGTTCGCCGAATTCTGCATGGCGCGAGACGTTCGCAGCATCAAGCCTTACGCCCTGTCGCAAAAATGGTCGCACTACAGGGTATTTAAAACGATTCAGTCGCGGCGCGAATTCTGGGCGCGAGTCCAACAGTCGGGCTGGGCGCGTCCGGTGGGAATCGTAGACCGGGCAACATCAATCGCGGGCGAGTATGAGATTAACCCGCTCGCGTTTGATGGCCGGTTTTCCGCGCCGATTGTCGAAGCTAAATCGGCAGTTGTTCGCCGTCGTGAGGCAACGCATCCTGAATTCTGGCGGGCTCAGAACCTGGAACCTGGACAAGACTAAGCGCCGCCCGCACGCCCCGCGACAGGTTGCCATTGCCCAGTTCCTTAGCCTTTGCGATGCTGCCATCGTCTAGGCTAGTGAACACGCGGCGCAGCTTGTGGCCGTATTTCAGCTTGTAGGGCTTGCGTTTTGATTCGGTCATTGCGTTAAACTCCTTTCCGGTACCGCGCTGCCTATTCCAGCGCGGTGCAAGTGCCCCGAGGTCGTTGCTGCGGCCTCGGGGGGCGATTTAGGCTAGGCCTCCCCGAGTTCGCGCAGGAGGGCTTTATCGGCGTCGAGTTCAGCGTCCGATGCGTCCTTGATCGTTTTATAGAGGCTTGCATTCAGAGCTTCGCGTTCCGCGATCTTCCGGCGCAGCGCCTCCACCAGCTTCGGGTAGGCGTTCGCTGCGTGCGTCAGGTATTCCGAGTCCTGAATGCTGGCAGTTTCGGCAACGTATTCTCCGTCCGCTGCCGCTATCGTCTTGTTTAGACTGCTGGTAGAAAATGGCAGCGGCTGCAATGGCTGGTGTTTTATCCTCATATCAGTTCCCCTCGTTCAGTTCGTTAATGATTGCGTCGATTAGATCGCGCAGTTCCTGCTTCTTTCCCGTCTTGTAGTTCGCCTCGGCAATCCGCTCGCGGATGCCCTCGACAATCTCATGCAACCGATCCGCACGCTCGCATTCCGCCTCGTTGTCGAGTGCCTGGCCTGCAACATCGGCCAGCAGCGTATCGCCGTTGCTGAAGGCGTGCCGCTCCAGCGTGGCAAGGTCGTTCTGGTCGTATCTCATGTCCGCACCTCGCCCGTGAGCCTAAATTGATCCTGCAGCGGCCTCAAAGCAGCCACTCCCTGCAGCCGGTCGTCCGACAGTTCCCACTCCTCGGCTACCTTGTGCGCGGCCCCACATCCTGAGCCGCGAAGGTCATGCGGCGCTGGTGGCCCGTGCGCGTGGCGTAGATTGCGCGATAGAGGTTCATTTACTCGTCCTCCCCTTCGCCGTCCTCGTCGTCGAAGTGTTCGAGCAGCTCGTCCCAGTTGATGTCGGACAGGTCGAGCATGTCCTTCAGGATGCCGTTGGGCATCTCGTCGTATTGCGCCTCCAGTTCAGCGCGCAGGCATTCCACATCGTCGCGGCTCTCAGGATTTCCCCACACGTTCACCAGCCACGTTGCGCGATTCGTCCAGCCGTTGTATCCGTCGTTAGCCATTCTGCGTTACCTCCGTTCAGGTTGCCCGGTTGCTGCCGGGTATGCGGGAAATCCGCACTACAGAGCGCACCTCGATGCGCTCTAAGTGGGGACTAGCCTTTAAGCCAATCGTCAGCTTCAGCCCGCGTGGAAAACGGCATGCGCCCGATGCCCACTGCCCCAGTGATGACGTTGCGCACCGTGTACCCAGTTTGCTTGCGCTTCCAGCGCGATTTTTCCTCGCTCGATGTCCACGGCACGCCACCATAAATGCTGGCTGTGAGTCCGTCATCCCGCTCCCATCGAACCGCCGGAATAACCTCGTATTTCTGCGACCTTTTCATAACTCCCCCGTTCGTTATCAGGCAAATCGCCCGAGTTATGCTGCGTTGACCATCTCAAGTGCTGCGATGCAATCCATGCCATCCCGCACCAGTACCAGAAACCGCTCGAATTCCTGCCACGTTTCGAACACTGTTACCCAGTTATCGGCAGGCGCGCCAGTATCGGCACCAGATACGCAAATCCCGTTTCCCTGATTGCCCGATACGTTCATCCCGCGCTGTTTCGCGTAGGCTATGCATGCTTGCCTTTTGGTCATGTCTGCAATCCTCCGTTTGTTGATAAATCGCCCGAGTATGCGCACCGCAGCGCGCATGCCCTGGGGATCTACGCCGACAGTTTTCGCACCAAGCTGGCAGCGAAGGCGCGCTTCAGGCGGCTGTTTCCAGCGTCCTGAGCGATCCCCGTAAGGCGCGCTATCTCGGCATCGCGGTCAGCCAAAACACGCGCCTTGAAGGCCGGAATTGCGTCCCTGAAACCCTGCGCTGCCTGCCCCAACTCCTGCGCCGCTTTGACCGCTTGACTGTCCATTTGCCTATCTCCTATCCAGTTGCAGGCTTGCCGGCCCGGTAGCAACATCGCGCTGCCACAACTGAATAATAGCGCAAAGATTTGAGCATCGCAAGTAAAGATGCACCCTGTTTCGCATATCCGAATTCGTCAGCATTGCGCAAGACTCTTGGTGAACCTTGGCACGCAAAACCCAATCCTTGGTAGACCTTGGCACGGCACATCCTTGGTGAAACTTGGTGAACCTTGGGAGAACTCAACCTTGGTGAAGATTGGTACGCGCACATGAGAAAGCTACGGGAGAAGCCTTTTTCTCTCTATTCCGTACCCCCAGACTCTTTTAGGCAAAGTTTAACCAATCTTCACCAAGGATCGACGCTCCCAAGGTCTACCAAGTCCCACCAAGAGTGACGCAAGGTTCACCAAGGATTGCGGCCTGCAGGTGCCTGGAATAGCGTTGCCAGCACGCAACAAGCCCCTTTGATAGCGCTTTTTGCGATGCTAAGTGCATGATGCATATGCAAGTGCTTCCCTATCGTTAATCGGGCATACGCACAATCAGCCCGGTTTCAGCGTCGGATCGGCCCGATTCTGCCCAGCTTGGCCGGTCGATGGGGGGGGCTGTCTCGCGGGTTGGAGTTAAACCCCGGCTGCGTGTGCTAGCATATTCACGTCTAGCTTTTCTTGGATAAAAAATGGCGAAAGGGACGAGGGAGCAGATTGCGGAGCAGAACCGGAGATACCGGAATAAGTATCCGGAGAAGTACCGTGAATACCACGCGAAGTATCGAAGGGAGGCGGGGGTAGTTCCTGTTTTGATTACCTCCCCTGCGGAGAAGCTTCTGAGGAAATGGGAGAAAAGGGTTGTTCGTCCGTGGGAGGATTTATCTGGTCTGACGGTTGAAGAAAAGAGGAAGCGGGCAAAGAGGCGGAGTTTTGAGGCTCGTCCTGGGCTGAGGCGGTTTTACAAGACGTGCAGGAAAGAGGACATCCGAAGGGCGACGCCTGGGTGGGCGGATAGGGGGAGGATGCTGGCGATTTACGCTGAGGCGAAGGCTGGTGGTTTGGAGGTTGACCACATTGTTCCGCTTCGGTCTGATGTGGTTTGCGGGCTGCACTGTGAGGCGAACCTTCGGTCGATACCGGGGGTGGAGAATGCGGTAAAGGGCAACAGGTTCTGGCCGGATATGCCGTGACTTGCATGCTCAAACATTTGCGCGTATAACCGTGCGCATGAAAATAGCGATACTTGGTGCGGGGGGGTGCTTCGGGAACTGGACGGCGAGGTGTTTGCTGGAGGCGGGGTACGAGGTCATAGGAAGCGGCAGGAGCGCCCGTAAGTCTCCCGCTTTTACCGTTGGCGCTGAGTATCCCTATCGTTCCTACCTGATTGGCCCGGACAACGAGTTTTTGCTGGACTGGCTGGATGCGGAGAGGCCGGAAGTGATCGTGAATTACGCGGCGCAGGGGGAGGGGGCGGCGAGTTTCAGTCCGAGGAAGCATCAGAAATATTTTTACCAGACGAACACGGTGGCGCTGGTGGACTTGGTGGCGCAGTTGGCGGAGCGGCCGTGGCTGACGCGGTTCGTGCAGATCGGGACGAGCGAGTTGTACGGAAGCGTGGAGCGGCCGAGCAAAGAGACTGACCCAATCGTGCCGACCTCGCCGTATGCTGCGAGTAAAGCGGCGTTTGACCTGCACCTGATGGCGGTGGCGAAGGTTCAGGGATTCCCGATGAACATCATCCGTCCGTCGAACTGCTACGTGCCGGGGCAGCAGTTGCACCGCGTGATCCCGAAGGCGATGCTGTGCGGGGTGACGGGTCGGAAGTTGCCGCTGCAGGGTGGGGGGCGTGCTGAGAAGTCGTACCTGCACGGGACGGACTTGGTGCGGGCGATTCAGGTGGTGATGGACAGGGCACCGCTGGGGGAGGTTTACAACTGCGGGCCGGATGAGCCTACGAGCATCCGCGAGGTGGTGGAGAGGTGCGCGACGCGGCTTGGGATGGGGTTTTCTGAGTTGTGCGAGATGGCACCGGATCGTGAGGGCCAGGACTCGCGGTACTGGCTGGACAGCAGCAAGCTGAAGGCGCTTGGCTGGTCGCAGTCTGTGGACTGGGACACGGGGCTTGACGAGATGGCGCACTGGATTCGTGCGTATCCAGAGTTGCACACGATGCCGACCGATTTCCGGATGCGTGCGTGATGGGCATCCTGAATCGCATGACGCGGGAGTCGCTCGAAAAATTAAACAAAGAAGAATTCGAAGCGTTTTTAGATGATGTTTCGGATTTTGGATTTACCAAAGCCTGTGCAGATAGAGTGTGGACGCAACGCTCAACGCTGAATTGGCTCAAAGACAAAGATCACCCTGAGCGATGGGAAAAATATGATGAGGCTCTCAAAACTAAAGCCGAAGCATTGATGCACGGGTCGCTAGATTTGGTCATTGGAAAACGTGACCAGAATGGAAGGCCAGAGAGGTTGGATAAAGACGATGTTCCGGGATTGAAATTGCAGTCAGATGCTTTTGTCCGTGCGGCGCGTGTTTTTGACCGGGATCGTTACGGAGAGAAAATTGATGTCAAGCACGGGGGGGCTGTCGGCGGATTGACGATTGTGCTGGCGCAGTTGCCGCCTGCAGAACAGGAAAAGGTTTTGTCGCCGGAGCGGGTTGTGGCGACGCAGGTTGCACAGGAAGCTGATGCCGGGGAGACAGTGCCCGAGCCGTTGCTAGACGGCCGCGTGAGCAGCACAGGTGTCCTCCCACCCGAAGAGTCTCCCCGGCTTTCGGTGATTCATCCCACGAGTTACGGCCCGATCTGATGGCCGCAGCCGCTGAAATCCGGCTGGAGCCGAAGCAGACGCTGGCTTTCACGACCGAGGCAACGGAAGTTCTGTATGGCGGAGCGGCGGGCGGTATGAAGTCCTACCTCATGCGCGTCTCGGCAATCCGGTGGTGCAGCGAGGTTCCGGGGATTCAGGTGTA
>OFQY01000395.1_pt1 | contig 17981 bp, 16 predicted proteins | sample 1542991 | NCBI WGS metagenome assembly OFQY01 (sample SAMN07774224, study PRJEB24372) | wastewater metagenome | isolation source: Exp Tend VB 10WW | collected 2016-02 | reverse complement strand
AGATGAATTCACGATTATAGACTCTGGACTTTAGTCGTTCCTCAAACTACCAGCTTTAGCTGGTATGTAGTTCATTTCGCGCCAATTTGATGGGGAGATTTTATTCCCAACACGCTTTTGGCTTGGACACAAGGGGAAGGCGGGAGCTATAATAATGTTGTTATTAAGTGGTAAGTGGAACACATAGGAAATGGACATCCTCGCAAAACTCTTCGGTGGTGTAGCTCGCGTTAAAATCATGCGCTTATTCCTCTTGAATCCTGAACAAGGATTTGAAACAGCAAGTATCGCTGAACGCTCTCGACTAAGTAGTTCTGTTGCTCGGCAGGTAGTCAACCAACTTTCAGCTATTTCGCTTGTGAAGAAGCGTTCTTTCATTAAAGAAATAGTTGATGATAGGACAGGTAAATCAAAAAAGAAACGAGTACAAGGCTGGTTTCTCAATACAGAATTTCCTTACATTAGAGAAATGAAAAACTTGCTTATTGAAGGGGATTTCTTCAAGCATGATGATTTGGTCAAAAGATTTCGTCCTGCAGGCAAGGTACAACTCCTGGTCGTCTCTGGGGTTTTTATGCAACAAAGTGGTAGTAGGCTAGATGTTTTGTTGGTGGGGGATAATATTAGTAAAAAATATGTCCAAAAGGCAGTATCTGTCTTAGAAAGTGAGCTCGGGACAGAGCTCTCTTATGCTGTTTTTGACAGCAGCGATTTTAAGTATCGAGTGAGCATGTATGATAAGCTCCTCCGAGACATGTTTGAGTACCCTCATACCCGATTATTGGCAGGGAAGGAGTTTTCCACCTTTGTTTTCCCAAATTAGCCTGTGTCAGGTATACTATAAGCACTACTGTATAGGGATCGTTCCGGCAGTAATTAATTAACAGCGTTTTCAATACGACGCATTAGCGTCACATATAATATGCTCATACAAACATGGAGTGAAGTATTTCGGGTTTCTCTACAAGGCCTTTGGTATGGTTTTGTTGGGATCTTCCCAAAGATTTTGCTTGCCGTTATTATTTTCATCCTCGGATGGATCGTTGCGTCAACTCTTAGTAAGATTATCGCTTCTGCTGTTGATGCTCTCAAGCTCGACAAACTCTTTAAGAGTGCAGGTGCAGAAGAAGTACTCGCTCGTGCAGGCATCCGCCTCCACGTCGGGAAATTCTTTGGAGAATTAGTAAAGTGGTTCGTTGTTATCGTTTTCTTGGTAGCATCGCTCAACATTCTCAATCTTGACCAAGTGACTATGTTCCTCCAACAAGTTCTCGCGTATATCCCACAAGTGATCATCGCAGCACTTATCTTGGTATCAGGAACAATCCTTGCTGACTTCGTTCGCAAGCTCGTCGCAGGAGGAGCAGCGGTCGCACATGTTCGCTCAGCAAAGATGCTTGGCTCTATTGCATACTACGCTATTTGGATTCTTGCTATCGTTACAGCTTTCGACAAACTTGGTATCTTCGGATACTTCGGACAAATCATCTTTACTGGTCTTGTGGTTATGTTGGCTCTTGCCTTCGGACTCGCATTTGGTATCGGTGGAAAGGAAGCAGCAGCACGATGGATCAACCGTGTTTCTGAAGATCTCGGAAACAAATAATATCTCTCACAGACTCTCTGTACCCAAAACCCCCGAATAGGGGGTTTTGTTGTTCTTTGACAAAATGATGAATTGTTGTAATCTTTTCCTAAACATTCATTCATTAAAATTTATTCTTATGAGTACTAATAATAGCCTCGAACAAGGTCTTCTTATATCCATGCAGGATGCAGGATATTCAATTGATGAAGTAAGCATGCTTGATCTTTCTCCGGATGAGGCAAAAAGAAAAATAGCAGGGATAATGCGACAGCTTTACTTTGATTACAAAGATAGAGAAATAGTTGAAAAAAATCTTCAAATGAAAAATAATTTTCTACGCTATATATATGGTGTTGAGAATTGTCCATTTAAACAAGTAACGGGTATCTCCTGGGAAGATATGTTCCATAAGGCACATATGCCCACAGAAGAAAATTACCTTTTTAAGGTAATACACCCTTTCTTTCATATCGCAGTGTCATCTGCAGATTATAAAAAGGATATCCTCTACAAAAGTAAAGACAATACTTTTCCGACATTCGAGATGTTGTTCTATCATTCAGGGAGGGAAATGGTTCAAATAGGGAATCATAAATACACCTATGGAGAAGCACTCATGCGTATGAGGCGGTTTGAACACATCGGGATGTCTCCATTGTTGGCTATATCACAATCAGTATTTATTATCGATGAAAAGTTGATACCAGAGCTCTTGATCCAGCCGGAATATAATTCTGTTTTTCGGTTGCTTTACACCCTTTATCACTTATCGTCTCATGATGGAATGCTACATGGCTTGTTCAAAGATTCTTCAAGAAAGATACAAGATTTACTGTCAGAGGATCCTATTGGGTCAAGATTTCTCGGAACTTTTGATCGTAAATGTTTGATTTATGAAGTAAATTATTTGAGGTTGATGAGGCATCTATTTGATGTATGTTGCAAAAAAAATGATGCATTAAAAACGGATGTGTACTCTCTATATTTACAAGTTTGTGAAATAACAAAGGCGTGGCCTACTGTGTTGGGTCAGTATATTCGTTTTATTGCATTTGATAGAGTTAGTCGACTAATCTCTATCAAGTCGGAAATACTATTTCCTAAATTTATTGGGTTAATAGAAGTAGCAACTGGTATTGAAAGAATATTTGATGATCACGGTATGAGAATAAAGTTCCTTATTCACCATAATGCGTCCGAAAAGGAAGCGGTACTGTTTGATGGAGGGCCCTCTGTGTCATACAGATCTATGGTCAGGGCAATGTTTGAAGTCTATTAATGTAGTAAAAAAGACGCTTTTTAAGCCCCCAAATGGGGGCTTTTTCTTATACTGGGTGACTCGGGGGAAAATCCTTGACACGTATAGGTGCTTCCTATATACTCTTCCCACTTATGAGTAATACCGAAAAAGCAACCAATATCTAGGGCCTAGCCACAGACATGTTGCGCCGCCCCAGATGGCGGCATTTTTCGTGAAATCGTAAGACTGTTACTTGATAATTACATGCTGTTCTCCATAAAGGATTGTATGAGTAATACAGTCCGCAGGTAGGGAGAGACAGAACGTGTTGTGTGTAAAGCAAGCGGTTGCAACACATACAATACAAACCCACTTTTGTAAGAGTGGTTTTCTTTGTTGTTTTAAAGCGACAACAGAAGAAAATGATTTCTAGATTTCCTAATAGGAAATTAAGAGCATATGGCGGATGCCTTGGTTCTACATGGCGATGAAAGACGTAGTATGGCTGCGATAAGCTTCGGGGAGGTGCCTAACAACCTTTGATCCGGAGATTTCTGAATGGGGAAACCCAATAGAGTAAACCTCTATTATCTTGGTCCGTAAGTGATCAAGATGCGCACCTCGGGAAGTGAAACATCTCAGTACCGAGAGGAAAAGAAAACAATATAACGTAGTTATAATATTCCCCCAGTAGCGGCGAGCGAAAAGGGAACAGCCCAAACCGGAGCATCATGAAGGATATGACAAAACGATTTATCGTCAGTTGTATCCTTCATGATGCTCCGGGGTTGTAAGGCAGTGAGTCTCGTTTTACGAGAAAAGTTACAAAATGTATGTATAGAAAAAGTTGTTGGAAACCAACACCATAGTGGGTGATAGTCCCGTATTCGAAATACATATATCTTTTTATCACTGTTCTTGAGTACTTCAAGACACGAATAGCTTGAAGGAATCCACCAGAACTAACTGGTAAGGCTAAATACATTGTAGAAACCGATAGTGAACTAGTACCGTGAGGGAAAGGTGAAAAGTACTCCGAGAGGAGGGTGAAATAGTACTGAAACCATATGCTTACAAGGAGTCGGAGCGGGTATTTATATCCGTCACGGCGTGCCTATTGAAGAATGAGCCAACGAGTTTATGTGTGCGGCTTGGCTAAGGAGTACAGCTCCGGAGCCACAGCGAAAGCAAGTGTTAATAGCGCGTCTGCCCCTCGGGGCGGTCGTACACATAAGACCCGAAGCCAGGTGAGCTATCCATGAGCAGGGTGAAGTTTGACGAAAGTCAGATGGAGGCCCGAACCGGTAGATCGTACAACGTCTTCGGATGACTTGTGGATTGGAGTGAAAAGCTAATCGAACCTGGTAATAGCTGGTTCTCTCCGAAATAGCTTTAGGGTTAGCGTCATGCGTTCCCATGGGGGGTAGAGCACTGGAAAGTTTCGACAGGGAGCAATCTCGCGACACTTATCAAACTCCGAATACCCATGGTCAAGTAGCGTGGCAGTTAGTCTACGGGGGCTAAGCTCCGTTAGACAAAAGGGAAACAGCCCAGATCTCTAATTAAGGTCCCTAAATATATACTAAGTACATACTAAGGATGTGAGATTTCTCTGACAATGAGGAAGTTGGCTTAGAAGCAGCCATCTTTTAAAGAAAGCGTAACAGCTCACTCATCAAGAGATCTTGCGCCGCAGATAATCGGGGTTAAGTATATTACCGAAGTTGAGGGCTTGTAGATTTTATAAAGGAAGTAAATAAAAATAATTAATAAAAAATGGTCCTGTAGCTCAGCGGTAGAGCAACTCTATCACAGGAGATGGTATTGGGTTCGAACCCCAACTGGATCACGAATGGAAATTATTTTTTATATAATTTCCTTCTTTTATAAAATCTACAAGCGGTAGGAGAGTATTCTGCACTAGCTGTGAAGGTAAAGGCGTGAGCCATACTGGAGCGTGCAGAAGTAAGAATGTTGGCACAAGTAACCGCAAGCAGGGTGAGATCCCCTGCCGTCGAAAGATCAAGGTTTCCTGGGCAATGGTGATCATCCCAGGGTTAGTCGGGTCCTAAGGTCATGGCGAAAGCCGCAGTCGATGGACATATGGTTAATATTCCATAACTTCTTATACAATCGAAGGAGGGACGAAGTGTAGTACTGTGAGCCGGTAATTGGATTCCGGTAGACACGAAGAGCAGGGAGGATAGGCAAATCCGTTCTCCATTACTGCCAATTGTGGATCGTGCAGAGGTTCGCCCGAGCGGAGTCACACGAGCACACTTCCAAGAAAAGCTTCTAAGATTATTGTATGAGAACCCGTACCGCAAACCGACACAGGTGATCAGGTCGAGTAGACCAAGACGAACGAGTGAGAGGTCCTCAAGGAACTCGGCAAAAAAGCAGCCGTAACTTCGGAATAAGGCTTCCCCCCAGCACACAGCGTGTGCTGTGAGAAGTTAGTAGTAATTAGTTAGTAGTTAGTAGGAGCTCATAGTACGAGACCCACTTTCTACTTTCTACTTACTACTTACTCCTCGCACGCAAATTGCGTGCTGGGGGGCGCAGCGAAAGTATCTCTGGCAACTGTTTACCAAAAACACAGCTCCCTGCGAACTCGTAAGAGGATGTATAGGGGGTGACACCTGACCAATGCCAGAAGGTTAATTACGGGCGGTCCGCTTTCGCACTTTGAACACAAAGTGCTATAGCGAGACGAGGTGCGATTTTATATCAAGCCTCGCCTCGCCGAAGCAACCTTGCGAGCAAGGTGCGGAGGCGGGCTGACTTGTACAAGCCCTGGTGAATGTCGGCCGTAACTATAACGGTCCTAAGGTTGTACGTGCAATTTATTTGTGCGTACAAGGACTGGGACTGTTGTAGGTGTTTAGATAAATAGAGCCTTTAAAAAGTTAATTACATTCATACGCTACCTAACGCACAGTAATGTGTTATTAGTCCATTGTGGGTATCAAGAGACCAACCCCACACACCCTAATTTTCCGAAAAGATAATGGGTGAAGTAAGAGTCCTTCTGCATAGGAATAGAAGAGCGAAATTCCTTGTCGGGTAAGTTCCGACGCGCACGAATGGTGTAATGACTGGAGAACTGTCTCGAGGACTTGCTCGGTGAAAATACAATACCGGTGAAGATGCCGGTTACCTGCAGTTAGACGAAAAGACCCCGGAAGCTTTACTACAGCTTGGTATTGGGTATATCTGTATATTTCGTAGCATAGAGAGGAGACTTTGAAGCGTCGTTTTCGGACCACGTGGAGTCGTCAGTGAAATACTCTTATCTATATGTATATATCCTAACCGGTGCGGCAAAAACGCACCGAGACAGTGCCTGGTGGGTAGTTTTACTGGGGCGGTATCCTCCCAAAAAGTAACGGAGGAGTCCAAAGGTCAGCTAGGCGCGAATGGAAACCGTGCCGATAGTGCAATGGCATAAGCTGGCTTGACTGTGAGGGGGACATCCCGAGCAGGTGCGAAAGCAGAGCATAGTGAACCGACAATTCGCATTAGATGCGGTTGAAGATTAACGGATAGAAGCTACTCCGGGGATAACAGGCTAGTTCCGCCTAAGCGTCCATAGCGACGGCGGAGTTCGGCACCTCGATGTCGGCTCACCTTATCCTGGGGGTGTAGAAGCTCCCAAAGGTTTGGCTGTTCGCCAATTAAAAAGGTACGCGAGCTGGGTTCAGACCGTGAAGAGTTGGAAGGTAGAAAATAGAAGATAGAAAGTAGTTGAAATGCATTTATTTGTGTTTTTCTACTCTCTACCCTCTACGCTCCACTTTCTGCTTTTCATTGTCTGAATCCCGAGGAAATTTTTCAGCATTTTTCATTTAAAAATGCACACAGAATTATTTCTGTTTTAGTCTTTTCGTTCTAATAAAAGTAAAGTTCTCACATCCGTCCAAAATGGTGTGAGAAAGAAAGATAAACCTAAACACACTGAGGTGTGTCGGTTAAAGAGAACCATCTTATTACGGCGGTCCTTTGTAGTGATACAAGGTGACATGCTCAACTAATATCGGAAAAATCCGTTAGGACAATTCCGAGGGAAGGATTTTAGAAAGTAGATAGTAGAAGGTAGAAAGTAGGAACTGCAGCAATGCGATTCTTTACTCTCCACTCTCTACATTCCACTTTCCATCACTCGCCCGTAGAGACTAATTGTTGAGGTGCTCGCAAATTAATTTTTGTGAGTACAAGTTATAGTCCATTCCACACAGTAATGTGTGAAAAGAAGCGTAAGACAGGTTGGTCTCCTATCTACTGCAGGCGTTGATACTTGAGGAAATTCGTTTCTAGTACGAGAGGACCGAAATGAACGAACCTCTGGTCTGTGGGCTCTGACGCCAGTCGGATTGCCCAGTAGCTATGTTCGGAATGGATAACCTCTGAAAGCATCTAAGAGGGAAGCCAGTTCCAAGATTATGTATCGTTTGAGGGCCCTAGGAGATGACTAGGTTGATAGGCACTACGTGGAAGCGCAGTAATGCGTTGAGCGAAGGTGTACTAATTGCCCGATTCCTATTAGGAAATCTGGAAATCATCCGCTATTTTATAGCGGTTCAGAAATAAAATTTTAATGCTTTGTATTCGAGCTCACTGTCTTGGTGGTTTGTCGCAGGGGTCACACCTCTTCCCATTCCGAACAGAGAAGTTAAGCCTTGTAGAACCGATGATAGTTCCTTTGGAGCAAAAGTAGGTAGCTGCCAGGACTGTGAGCTTGAATATTTCGAGAACATAATACAAAAAGCCATAATTTTGATTTATCATTGTTATGGCTTTTTGTATTCTATATTTTTGTTAAGAGCATGGTATATTTATTCAAAGTAACCAAATTCCCAGATGAGCAGACTGGGTTATCAAAGAGCAATGTACCATGGCAAAAGAAAATAGAATTTTTATACTCAAGGTCAGAGACAGCGCTGACGGTTTATGGTTTCATATGTATAACAGTACAACTGGAACCGATAAGGGAGCAGCTGTCAGTGTAGGAAAGGTTAACAATACTCCAGCGGAAAATGAACCAGAGTGGGAAACACTAAAGAATAAGTGTGCTGAAGAACTCAAAGGGCATCTCATAGAAATCGCAAACGGGCGGGTATTCAAAGATATTGAATATAAGGTGGTGTACAGTAATATATTTGAAACGTCTGGAATGTTCAGCCACCAAGAATCTTTTCATATTAGAAGTTCGATTTACTTTACTGGATTAAGACATATCAATCCTATGGAACCAAATGATATCCGACTTTTCCAAGCTGCATTTAACTCTATTAAGTAAAGATTTTTTAACCCCCTCCAAAAAAGGGGTTTTTGTTTTCTTTGCTATACTAATATCATGGTTTGGGCAGAGCGGAGAAAGTTGGCATATATAAGTGGTCTAGTACTTTTCTTAGGATTAGTAGGCTTTGTTATTTTTTATAAGGTAACAAATGTTGTACCCACCTGTTTTGATAACAAAAAAAACGGTGGAGAGACCAATGTTGACTGTGGAGGAAAATGTTTACAGTATTGCCCAAACGAACTTACAAATCCGAAGTCGCGCTGGGAGCGTAGTTTTGAAATAACTCCTGGTGTTGTTCATGCTATTGCATACATAGAACATAGTTATCCTTCGGCATCAACCCCAAAAGTGGGCTACTCATTTAAATTGTATGATGCAAAAAATGTCTTGATTACAGAGCGTCTGGGTACTACGTATCTGGGGCCAATGGGGCGGACGGCTATTGTTGAAACACTTATTCCAACAGGGAACATTGCTGTTGCTTCTACAAGATTTTCATTTACGGATCCTATCCCATGGCAAAAAGTTGATCCAGCTTTTTCTCAGATTGTTATTAAGGCTGACCGTACATTGCTTGAAAAGTTTTCAGAAGGCACTCGATTGACAGCGACTCTTGAAAATAATTCTCGATATTCTCTGAACAATATAGATGTCGTAGCTATACTTTATGATAAAAATGATAACGCTATAACTACCTCAAAGACACTCTTACCCACCTTACCTGCACTCGGTTCACAAACTATCTATTTTACATGGCCAGAGTCTATCGACCCAAAGAGTGTTAGAGCTATAGAAGTGATACCACGGATTAACCCTTTCTCTGCAGAAGTATTATGATGCAACGCTTTGTAAAGGGTCTTGATTGGAGTATCTTGTTAGCCATATTGCCTCTTCTTTTGGGCGGTATGGCTACAATGGCTTCTTTTGGCAACGAATCTTCTTTAGTACAAAAACAGCTTTTGTGGATTATTGTCGGAATAGTTGTTGCTATAGGTATTTCTCGTGCAGACATGCGTTTTCTCCGTGATTCGCGATATGTTGTCATGGCATTTGGAATATCACTAATGCTTCTCGTACTCGTACTTATTTTTGGTAAAACAATTAAAGGAGCAAAAAGTTGGTTTGACTTTGGAGGGTTTTCTTTTCAACCGACCGATATTGTGAAGCTGTTGGTTATCGTCGTATTAGCAAAATACTTTTCTCGTCGTCATGTTGCTATTGCGCAATTCAAACATTTATTTATTTCTGCTTTGTATGCGCTTGTTCCTATTGGACTCATCCTGCTTCAGCCTGATTTTGGGTCGGCAATGATCATTGCATTATTATGGCTTGGGATGGCGCTTGTCTCGGGTATCTCAAAAAAACATATTCTTATTGTTGTTGGAGCGCTAGCTATAGTCTTCACACTGTCATGGTTCTTTGTATTTAAGCCCTATCAGAAAGATCGTATTATTAGTTTTATTCATCCAACGAGCGATATCCGTGGGAGTGGATACAACGCTTACCAGAGTGTTATTGCGGTTGGCTCTGGAGGTATTGTTGGTAAGGGGCTTGGGTATGGCACGCAGTCACGATTAAATTTTTTACCGGAGTATCAGACAGACTTTGTCTTTGCAGCCTTTAGTGAAGAGTGGGGATTTATAGGGAGCATACTCATACTGTTTTGTTTTTGCTTTTTACTCTGGCGTATCAAAGTACATGCCTCTCGAGGCGCTAGTAACTTTGAGACATTGTTTTGTGTTGGTTATATGTTAATGCTCTTTGGGCATATCGTCGTGAATATTGGTATGAATATTGGTATTATGCCGGTGACCGGTATTCCGTTGCCGTTCATGAGTTACGGGGGATCGCATTTGTTAGGAGAATTTATTGGTCTCGGTATTGTGCTTTCGATGGCGCGTTATGAGCGTGCTATCCATCGAGCAGATATCGATAACGAATTTGTTGGCTATGCATAATCTCAATACATTTTTATTCCAATTAGTACATCAAGGTGCAGGGCAGTGGCTAGTGCTTGATTGGTTTTTCATCATTCTGACTTCTTACGTTACATACACCGTTACCATACTAGTTATTTTGTGGTTTGTTGGTTTTGTGCCATTTCGAACAAAAGATATGCAGGAGAAGATGCGTCGACTTGGACAAAGTGGGGAAATGGCGCTATCCCTCTTTCTGACGTGGGCAACAGTATGGATTATAAAAGTTTTGGTTGCGTATCCGCGGCCTTTTATTTCTATTCCTGATATTACGCCACTTGTAAGTGCTGCTCCACTTGAATCTTTTCCGTCTGCCCATGCAGCATTTGCTATGGCGATCGCTATTGCTGTTTTGCCCTACCATAAACGTCTCGGACAGTTATTGATTATTTTTGCTTTTATTGTGGGGCTCTCGCGTTTATACGTTGGAGTGCATTATCCACTTGATGTTGTTGTTGGGTTATTGATTGGGTTTAGTATTCCCAAAATAATTCACCGAGTATTTAAAAAATAAAAAAGTATATATAATAAAAGTCAATAGAAAGTAAACATTGATTTAAGGTCTAGAAAAGGCTAGAATACGCCTTACATATGATAAAAAAACGCATATTTGCTGTAGTGGTTTTGATACTAGGGATAGGTCTCGGATGGGCAGTACTTCGTTCGGAGCAGCCAGAGGCCCCAAAGGCATTGGCAAAGTTTCCATTTCACCTAGGTCTTGATCTCTCGGGTGGGACACACCTTCTCTATTCGGCAGACGTGAGCAAGCTCACATCGAGCCAGGTTGATGATTCTATGAATGCACTTCGTGATGTGATCGAGCGACGTATCAATCTTTTTGGTGTTGGTGAACCTATTGTACAAGTACAAACAGGATCTTTTGGTTCAGGAGGCGATCATCGTTTATCTATTGAGCTTCCTGGAGTGACCGATATTAGTCAGGCTATTACTATGATCGGACAGACTCCGTTTTTAGAATTCCGACAACAGTCTGATGGTCCTCAGCAAGTAACAGTTGGTGCTGACGGCACTGCTGTTATAGATCCAAATGGAAACTTTGTGGCAACAGAGTTAAATGGAAAATATTTGAAGTCAGCACAACTTTCCTTCAACCAAACAACAGGGGAGCCTATCGTGAACCTTAACTTTAATGATGAAGGCGCAAAGCTTTTTGAAGAAATTACAAAAGCAAATATTGGTAAGACTCTCGCTATTTACCTAGATGGTGCTGTTATCTCAGCTCCGGTTGTGCGAGAAGCTATTACTGGTGGACAAGCTCAGATCTCTGGTAACTTTACTCCAACAGAGGGCCGAGAGCTCGTGGGACGATTGAACTCTGGGGCACTTCCTGTTCCTATTTCACTTATCTCTACCGAAACTATCGGTGCCACACTTGGTCAACAGGCAGTACATGATGGAGTAAAAGCAGCATTTATCGGATTTATTATTATTGCTCTCTTTTTGATGGCTTGGTATAGACTGCCGGGGCTTGTAGCCACTCTTGCACTTATGATTTATGTGGCTATTACGCTTGCACTCTACAAACTCATCCCAGTCACACTCAGTACAGCAGGTATTGCCGGATTTATTATTTCTATCGGTATGGCGGTAGACGCAAACATCTTGATCTTTGAACGATTTAAAGAAGAGCGACGACTAGGGCGTGGAGTACGAGATGCTCTGGATGGAGGATTTAAAAAAGCATGGCTTTCTATTCGAGATGCAAACACAGCGAGTATTATCATTGCTATTATCTTGTTCTGGTTCGGCTCTTCTCTTATCAAAGGATTTGCACTTACCTTTGGCCTAGGGGTCATCGTTAGTTTGATCTCTGCTATCGGTATTACCAGACTCTTCTTGAGAGCACTTCCAACGCTTGAGAATAGTAAGGTCGGCCGTTTCTTATTTACTAGTGGCTTTATAAAATAAATACTATGTTTGTCATTAAATACAAAAAATTCTTTGTCGCTCTCTCAGTACTCTTTGTCGCTCTCTCTATTGCTTCAATAGCAGTATTTGGGCTTAAGCTTGGTATTGATTTTAAAGGTGGCTCATCTTTGGAGCTTGTATACAGTGATGGTACTCGTCCAGAACTTTTCGATATTAAAGCAAGCCTCGTAAACGCAGGGTTTGGGGATGCAACAGTTCAGCCAGCAGGTGAAAGTGGAATAGTTATAAAAAGTCGAACACTTTCTGAAGAGGAGAGGGCAACAGTAGTAGGCCTAGCGAGCTTAAACGAGCAGGTAGATCAAAAGAGCTTTACTACTATCGGTCCGTCAGTTGGAACAGAACTTAAGAAGAAGGCTATTGCGTCTATCATCCTTGTTCTCATCGCTATCATCTTGTTTGTAGCTTATGTGTTTCGAAAAGTATCTCGGCCGGTGTCTTCTTGGAAGTACGGTTTTGTGGTTATCATTGCTCTTATTCATGACATTATTATTCCGACCGGAGTCTTTGCACTCCTTGGGCATCTCTACGGCATAGAAATAGATACATTATTTATTGTGGCACTTCTCACAACGCTCGGTCTTTCTGTTATGGATACTATTGTTGTGTTTGACCGTATCCGAGAAAATATCGTTGCCAAGAGTGGTAAAGCATTTGAACAAATTGTTGGAGAGAGTTTGTCCCAAACATTTGGACGATCTATCAATACTTCTCTTGTTGTACTCTTGATGGTCCTCTCGCTTGTATTCTTTGGACCAGTAAGTACTAAACTGTTCTCAATAGTTTTGGCCATAGGTATGTTCTTTGGAACTTACTCATCTATCTTCTTAGCTTCACCGCTACTTGTAATAGTAGAGAAATTGCAAAGAAAATCATAATCTCTTTTAAAAACCCTCCTGTGCCAAAATGGCACAGGAGGGTTTTTGTCTCTTGGTGTACTGGCCAAAAAAGACTATAATCCTATATATGACTATTATATTAATTATCGTAATTGTGTTGGTAGGCTGGTTTGCTCTAGCTTATAACAGCTTTATTAGAGGAAAAAACCACTTTACAGAAGCTTGGGCTGATATTGAGGTACAACTAAAGCGTCGCTATGACCTTATCCCGAACTTGGTAAATACTGTAAAGGGCTACGCTACTCACGAGTCTAGTGCATTTGAAAAGGTGACTGAAGCTCGCGCAAAGGCAATGCAAGCGAACTCGCTTACTGACCATGCTAGTGCTGAAGAAAATCTTGGCAAAGCAGTCACTGGACTCTTCGGTATTGCTGAAGCTTATCCAGACTTGAAGGCCAATGCAAACTTTATCGAGCTTCAAAGAGAGCTTTCTGATACAGAAAATAAAATCCAAGCAGCCCGACGTTTCTACAATGGCACTGTAAAAGATTTCAACAATAAGGTTCAGTCTGTACCATCAAATATTATCGCCAAAATGTTTGGTTTCAAGAATGCAGAATTCTTTGATCTTGCTGACAACGATGTGGCGCAACAACCAGTAGAAGTGAAGTTCTAGTTAAATAAGTATAAAAATATGATATATATTATTGGTGTAATTGTTTTGGTATTGCTGAGCTCACTTCGTGTTGTCAAAGAATACGAGCGGGGGGTGATCTTTTTCTTGGGTAAATTGACTGGTGTTCGCGGGCCAGGACTTATCATTGTTATTCCGATACTCGAGAAAATGACCAAGGTCCAGCTTCGTACTGTGACTATGAATATTCCGTCACAGAAAATTATCACTAAAGATAATGTGTCTATCGATATTGCAGCGGTGGCATACTATAAAATCGTTGACCCTAAGAAGGCGGTCGTGTCTATTGAAAATATTTATGATGCAGTAAATCAGATCAGTCAGACCACAGTACGAAATATTGTTGGGCAATTCATGCTTGATCAGGTGCTCTCTCAAACAGGAGATATCAATACCCAGATCAAAAATGTGATTGATGCACATACAGAGCCATGGGGAGCGGAAGTGACAGCAGTTGAGATCAAAGACATTTCTCTTCCCGAGAATATGCAGCGAGCAATGGCGAAAGAGGCCGAAGCAGAGCGAGAGCGACGTGCAAAGATTGTAGCAGCAGAAGGAGAAATGCAGGCAGCTAAGAAGCTTGGGGAGGCAGCTGACGTTATGGCGGCTCATCCTGTGGCACTGCAACTTCGAACACTACAGACAATGGCTGAAATTTCAGTGGAGAAAAACTCAACTATTATCTTCCCGGCACAATTTATGACAACAGTTCAAGAAGCAATGAAAATGATCAGTGCTGATAATGCAAAATAATATGGAAAATAAAAAATTCTGGTTTTTTGGCTCAAAATTAAATACAGTACTTTTACTTATTCTCATCGTCTTGGTGGTTATTGCTATCAAAATAATACTTCAGGACAAAGCAGTATATCTTCCAATACTCAATTAATAATGGCGACACTTTATACACATCAATCAAAAAATATTCAGAAGACCTGGCTTCTTGTCGGAGTGTTTTTGGCTATTGTTTTAGGGCTCGGATATTTTCTTTCGGTCTATTATAACAATCCTAGTATTTTAATCATTGCATTTATTTTCAGTCTCGTTATGAATGTCGCCAGCTTTTGGTTCTCTGACAAGATAGCCTTGGCTTCAGCGCGAGCTATACCAGCTGACCCACAGCGCTATCTAGAACTTCACCGAATAGTTGAAAACCTCTCTATCACCGCAGGTTTGCCAAAGCCTCGTGTCTATATTATCCCTGATATGGCACCAAATGCATTTGCGACCGGCCGCAACAAGGAGCATGCAGCTGTTGCTGTGACAGAGGGATTACTACAACTCCTTGACCGAACTGAACTCGAAGGGGTTATCGCCCATGAGCTTGCTCACATTGGCAACAGGGATATTTTGCTTCAAAGTATGGTGGTCGTACTTGTTGGATTTATTTCTCTTCTTGCCAATATGTTTTTTCATACTATGGGGTTCGGTGGTAGTCGTGATGATGACCGGAAGGGTGGGGGAGCTCTCGCGATCATTGGTATTGTACTTTTGATACTTTCGCCTATCATCGCCCAACTCATACAGTTGGCTATTTCTCGTAAAAGAGAATTTTTAGCTGATGCCTCGGGTGCACTCCTCACTCGATATCCAGAGGGGCTAGCTTCAGCACTTCAAAAGATAAGTGGAGCAGGAATCCCAATGCGTTCCGCAAATGATGCAACTGCGCACTTGTATATCAGCAATCCATTTGGTGCAAAAGGAAGAAGCGGGATACATAAACTCTTTATGACCCACCCGCCAGTAGAGGATAGAATCAAAGCGTTGACTGGAATGAATATGTAAATAAAAAATCCCGTTTTAACAACGGGATTTACTTTTTTCAAAACACTACTTAAGATTTAGTATTTTCCATACCTAATCCTAACCACAATGATTCTGTCAAAGCATATTTTGATATTTGCTCTCTTTTTTCTGCTTTGGTCCATGCTTCTTTTTTAAGGATCACTATTGATAGTAGTTCAGGGTTTTCTTTGTGGATAGTCTCCATCAAAGCTATAGCATCAGGACCAGTAGGTTCTTGTGTAAGAAAAGCCTTTACTAACACTGGTACCTTTGCCTTTTCAGCGGGGGCAACCTTCGTGATTGCATTAATAAGTTGAGCTGATTTAACCATTCCTGTTCTGAGGAATCCTACAAACATTGAGTAAGCCATAAACTTGTCTTCGCCGTTTGTTGCTACGATTTTGTTAATTAAAATATCACGATCTTTAACAGCATCTTCGTCACTGAAGTACTCTTTGAGTGTATTAAAGGACGATTGTGCAAGATCTTCATTTACTGTTTCTGGAGGAGACTCCTTTTCTAGTTTACTACTCATAAAATAAAATTTTAATGTGTTTCCGACATATTACATCAAAGAAATATTATGTCAAGTATTAAACCTATACGGATTATTTGACAAGAATGATAATTTATTATAGAGTTTGAAAAATTCTTTATAATGGCAAACAATAAAAATTGGAGACAAAAGTACCTTGGTTTTCTAATTGGAAAAGGATATTTCTATAAAAATCCTTTAGTTATTGGGATGATAGGCTTACTTATTGTAGGGATAGGCTTTTTCTTAATAAAAAGCGGTAAAGCAACTTTCTTAAGGGATATTTTTATTTTCTTAGGAGATAATATTATATTTACCTTTATTGGGTTAATTATATTATTAAATATCTTTATGCTTGTATATAATTGGAAATTTACCGGTCTTCCAACTAACAACTGGGTTAAGATCACTTGTGTGATTTCAATACTTACAAGCATCACACTTTTTTTGTATAAAGATGTATGGAAGCTTACTTCAGTAGAAAAAGTGCGTATTCATGTTAAGTACCGAGCAGAAAAGGATAGTCTGGTTAAATTAGAAAAAGAGGAGTATGTATCTTTAAAAGCATCATTGAAAAGTCAAGATAAGAAAGCAGAAAAAGAAATTGATTTGCTTAAAGATCGTATTGATTCTTTACTTGAAGCCAATGAAGATTTAGCTACTAGAGCAGTTGCCCCAACAAGTACTATCGCTGACTGTAGTGCATCTGAAGACAAGATAAAATCTCTTCAATCAGAAATTAAAGGTTTGAAAGAAAAGCTTGCTTCATCAAAAGATGAAGAGAAAAAAGATGATCCTGTTGTTGCAAAAACTGATACTAAAGAAAAGGATGAATCGGAAGAAAAGCCAAAAAAGAAAAATGCCAAAAGCTCCGGACGAAAATTGAAGGTATGGCAGAATTATTCGCCACCCGGAAATTGATTTTATTTATTATTAAACCCCTCAATCTAAGAGGGGTTTTTATTTTTCCAATAGCAGAGTAGTATAAATGACAACCCAGCGCACACATTGCTACGAATATACACAAGAGCGAAGCGATTGTATTGTAGATTCTAATCCCTTCATATTGCGGAGGAATGCCAGAGTGGTTGAATGGGCAGTCCTGGAAAGACTGTGTATCAGTAATGGTACCGCGAGTTCGAATCTCGCTTCCTCCGCAATGTGTGGGAGAAAGGTAGTAGGGTGTTAAAGTTCTCACGAGTTTCCCGCCTACCTTGCGATGCAAAGCATTGCGGGCAGGAAATCTCGTACCCTCTGCAGTAAAGTTACATGTGGTATTATTAAGAGATAGTTTATCTATTAATAATACCACCAACAAAAATGATTAGTTTTAATAAAGTTTTTCGTCATTCAGCTCTTTTTTTTATAATTATAAGTTTATTTTTTACTGGGGTAGCTAAGGCTGCGACAGGCTCTATCAATATAGGAGATGTTTGGCCTGATGGCGGGTTTGGGTATTTCTACGCTCAAGACTTTGGTACCCCTGCAGATTCTATTACCAATGGTGATATATCTATTCTTCACATATTTGAAAATGGAGTAGAGCTTTCACCGGCCCATTCGCCTCATGCTAGTGTACGTAACACTGGATTAGGACGCTTTAGTCACTGGGGAGATGCAGGATCTACCGCTCTTTATTTTTCTGCTTCCGACAATACTGACCCTAGAAGTAATGGTAGATCATATACATATAGTTTTGCTGAAGCGGGAAACACCGCACCTTCTGCTAATGCTGGTTCTGATCAATCAATAACACTCCCTACATCTTCTGTCTCTCTATCTGGGAGCGCTACTGATCCAGAAGGAAACAATATGACCTACGCTTGGACAAAAGTTTCAGGAGGCTCAGCAACTATCACTTCACCTTCTTCTCTCTCGACAACTATTACCGGACTATCACAAGGTACTTACATTTTCTGGCTTACTGCTACAGACAGTGGAGGTCTTTCTAATGCTGATGCGGTGACGGTGACTGTTAATGCGGCACAAGGAGGAGGTGACACCACCGCACCCACCACCCCAACCTCTCTCTCAGGCACAGCCACCAGTACAACTCAAATCAACCTCACTTGGTC
>OFQY01000394.1_pt1 | contig 17998 bp, 19 predicted proteins | sample 1542991 | NCBI WGS metagenome assembly OFQY01 (sample SAMN07774224, study PRJEB24372) | wastewater metagenome | isolation source: Exp Tend VB 10WW | collected 2016-02 | reverse complement strand
GCCAGCGCCAGCGCCAGCGCCAGCGCCAGCGCCCGCGCCCCAGTCGGTGCGCGGCGGATCGCGCATTCCGGCGGAGCAGATCAACAAGGCGGCGACAGACCCGAAAGTCCGCACGCAAACCGTCGCCGCAGCGGGTGCGCTGCTGCCGATTATCTACGGGCGCTGCAACGTGCCGGGGCTGCCATTTTTCTACGGCAATATCAGCACCGACCTGGTGATCGGCTACATCTGGGGGGTCGGTGAGTGCTATGCCATTGAGCAGGTGCAGATCAACGATCTGAACGGCGGCTCCATTTCCGGCGTGACGCTCACGCACTATCTCGGCACCACCACGCAGGGCGTAGACGCGACACTGGTGGCTGCGAACGCGAGCTACCAGGACACGATGCGCTTCGATGTCGGCAATGGACTGCGCGGGATCTGCTACACCGTGGCGCGCATCACCACGGCGGCTGCGGTAGGTGGGTGGCCGCGCGCGCGCGCCACCATTCGCGGACGAAAACTGTACGACCCCCGGACAGGCACCACGGTCTACAGCGACAACCCCGCGCTGGCGATGGCCGACCTGATCACCGATCGAGACTACGGCGCCGGCCTCACTGTGCTGGGCCTGAGCGCGGCGGCGGACTGGTGCGACACATTACTCGGCGGCGCCGCGAAACGTGCCCAGATCGCGCTGAGGCTCGCAGAGGGGCGCGCGATTGATCCGGGCTGGCTGGACATTCTGTCGGTGTACGCAGAGTGCGGGTATGTCCACGAGGGGTCATCCATCCGACTGATCCCGGATGCGCCGGTTGATCTGAATCTGGCGCCAACCATCGATGCCTCGCTCATTGTCGCCAACTCGCTGCGCGTGCAGGCGGTGAATGACATCGACACGCCAACCGAGGTCGAGATCGTTTACACCCTGCCCAGCAGCGCGACAACGCCGTGGCCGAACGCGAGCAACAGCTATGCGACGCCGAGCGTGCAGCGAATCCCGACATCGATCCGGCTTGAGGGGGTTTACCGCTCGACGGAGGCCGGCAACAAGGCCAAGGCGCGATTGGCTCGACTCACGAATCGCGTGTCGGTCTCATTCCAAACCACCGATTCCGGCATCGTGCGCCAGGCCGGCGACGTCGTGAAGATCGCCAGCCCCGCGCGGGGAGTGACGCTGCCGCTGCGGATCGAAAGCGTCGCCTACGCCGGGCCCGGGCGGTACAACGTGTCCGGGCTCCGGTACGACCCAAACCACTACCCGGCCGACCTTGTGCTTCCGAGCGGATACGGCACGCTGCCCAATGCGGCGATTTTGCTTTTCGATGCCGCGACGCTTCCGGCGGGATATTCGGATTTCACCGCGGCGAACGGCAAGTTCATCATGGGCGCCGGCGGGACCTACGCGGCGGGGGCCACTGGCGGCGCGGCTGCAACCGGGGCATGGAGCGGAACAACCGCCCTCAGTGGGGCGCACTCCGGATTTAATTCCTTTCAAGTCGAACTCTCGGGCGGTTTCGCCGGCGTCGGGGCGACTGACGTGGCGGACACCTCCGCTGACCATTCGCACTCGTGGAGCGCAGCCGCTTTCACCGTGGACCCTACGCGCCGCCGCCACCGTCTTGCGCAGCTCACCGGGGCCAGCGCAACGATCCCGGCGAGCATGCTCGTTTTCGGGGTGCCCGGGCTTTCGCATCCCGATGTTACGCGCATCACGGCAAATGCCGGTCGTGTGCTGATGGCGGATACCGCAACGGCGAACGCCGGGGCAGATTCGCAACTCATGCCGGCGACAATCGCAAGCGCGAACATGACGCACAAGCACTACGATATATCAGCGGGGCGGACTGGGGCAGCCGGGCCATCCGATGTCAAAACCCCAAGCGCGGAAATGAACTGGCCACACACGCACACCCTGAGTCTGACTGTTACCGCGTCGCTCAAGCGGAGAAGGTTGGCGCTCTACGGCGGCGTGACGGATTACCCGGTGCTGGCCGGCATGATCGTGATGCATGCTGGCGCCGTTCCTGCAGGGTGGTCTCTGTGCGATGGCACGCTAGGCACGCCGGATATGCGGGATTTTTTTGTGGAGATCGCCGCGACCGGGCAGGAGGGCATTTCCGCCGGCAATAACACCGTCACCGCGACGGCGTATTCCGGGTTTTATTCGCATTCGCACGTTGTCGGCGATGCCGTTGACGGAAGGGCCTCCGCGGCTCAGATGCATTCCGACAGCTACCCTCACTCGCATTTGGTTAACGCATCGCAGTCATACACGCCGCCGTGGTACGGGTTGAAATTCATCATGTGTACTCCGTGAGGATTTGAAAAATGGCACTGACACTGCGCAACGTCGTCAACCGCGCGCTCGAGTTTTACGAGTTCGACGGGAACCTCCAGTTTGTCGAGACGAAAGCGCTTGAGGCGCAGGCCGCCCGCGATGCGGCGGTGATGTTCTCCAAAGTTTTTGATTCCACCGCTCTGGGGATCGCTGGCACCACCAGCGGCCAGTATTTCGCCGTCCCGGGAACGGGCGGCGTGTACCTGTACCTCTACAAAAATGTCGCTGGCGTCGCCACGCTTTCCGCCACGCTTGACGCTTTTGTCGGCGGAACGCTCACGGGGGCCTTGAACGAAGCACCCCCCGTGACGATTGCATCCGCCGCAAATATCGACATCGGCGCAGCAGCATCGAATACGGTGCTTGTTTCCGGCACCGCATCGATCACGTCGCTGGGCACGATTGCTGCTGGTGCGATCCGGTACCTGCGAGCCACCGGGGCGTTCACCCTCACGCACAACGCCACCAGTTTGATCCTGCCGGGCGGGACGAATATCGTGGCAACGGCAGGAGACGTGTTCCGGTTCGAGAGCCTGGGGGCTGGTAATTGGCGGCTGACGGGGTTTCAGTCGGCATCCGCGCCGGCGACATATCAGCCGCTTGACGCCACGCTCACCAGCATCGCGTCACGCGGCACCGCTGCCGATAAAATGCTCTATACCACCGGGGTTGATACGTGGGCTGAGGCTGCGATTACGTCGGCGGGCAGATCACTGGTTGCAGGCGCGAATGCCGCCGCACAGCTCGCCACACTCGGCACCGAGGCGCTCAACACGTTCGTGAGCGCGGATCAGACGTTCACGACCGGCACCGGGTTGACGCTGGCACACGGTTTGGGGGCCGCGCCGCGCGCAATTATGGTCATGCTCGTCTGTCAGACCGCCGAAGCGGGGTACTCGGTTGGCGACGTTGTGACGATCAGCTCATCCTCTGGCATTCCGGCCATGTGGCCAGATGCGACGAACATAAATGTGAGATTCAACAACACCGTTGTTCCTGCCGTGAACAACAAGTCTTCGGGGGCCGGCACAAACATCAACCCGGCAAACTGGAAGGCGCGCTTCTTCGCAATCAAATAAGGGGGCTGAAATGGCAACGTCACGCACAGCAGAACCGCTTGAGTCTCGGCACTACGTCGACGCGGATGGGAAATACTGGGGCGCGGTCGGCGGTATCCGAATCGTGGAAATCGAAACGCCAGAGCCCGTCGAGGCGCGGATTGTCGATGGCGACGGCAAACCCGTGCTGACGAAGGACGGCTCGCCGGTGGTGCGCATTGAGCATCCGGAACCGGTGGTGATTGAGCGCGAGGAATGGCCCGAAGTCCCGGTGGATGCGGTTGAAGTCCCTGAACCCCCAGCGTCGCACCTCGAAACGTGGAACGGGAAAGCCTGGGTGCCGCCTGCGCCGGAAGTCGTGGCAGCGGATAAACGCGATCAGGCCCGGGAAAGGATCGCCGGAAACCCGGAATTCTCGGCGCTAATCGATGCGGTTGCTGCGCGGCTTGGGATCACTAGCGACGCGCTGCGGGCCGATGTTGCGGGCAGGATTCATGGTTGACGGCCGAGTTGTGCTGGTCGATGACTCATATGGGTCAACGGCATCGGCGACCGAATCGCCCCGCGTTGTGGCGGTTGATGATTCGTATGGCGCAACCGGCATGACTACTGAGTCGGCCCGTGTAGTTGTTGTTTCGGATGAGTTATAATAATGCTGACTATTATGCCGCTCGGTAATAACCATGCTTGATACGACCACCACACTGAGCGAGGCGATGTTGATGCGTGACGTTCTTGCGGTGCTGGACAGGCATTATCCGATGCATATCTGGTCGGTCGATGTCAGCGGTGGGGTTGTCAGCGTCAAAGCACCCGGATTGAACGGGGTCATGGGTTTTGCCATACGTCAGGATAGGGTAACCCCGAAGAAGATCATGCTGGCCGGTGGTGAAATACTTGAGCGATTCCGGCAAAAGCGGGGCAAGGCCGACAGGGATCATTATCGAGCGATTCCACGAACAATACGCGGCGACGCGGTAGCCTTATCATGATCGGGATTCAGGAAGTCAACGATACCCCCGAGATTGTCAAGGATACGGGGTCGGACTTCTGGATGCAGGTTGCCAAGGACGCCTATACCACGTCAACGACATGGTTCGATGCCAATGTTCGCTCAAGGATTGAGAAGAATGTGTCGATGTTTCAATCGAAGCATCCACAGGGAAGTAAGTACAATACAGAGGCGTACAAATACCGCTCACGGGTATTCCGTCCGAAGGTAAGGGCAAGCATTCGCAAGTCTGCTGCGGCTGGTGCGGTGGCGTTTTTTTCCACGTCCGATGTTGTTTCCATCACCCCAAACGATAATTCCGACGAACAGGCGGCCAGTGCGGCGATTAACCAAGCCGTTCTCAACTACCGGCTGGACAAGTCAATCCCATGGTTTCGCATCCTGATTGGCGCACTCACTGACGCCAAGGTTCAGGGTATTGTTGTATCCAAACAGCAATGGATTTACCGGGAATCCAACGGCAAGGTTGAGACAGATAGACCTGACATTGCCCTGATACCGGCTGAGAATTTCCGGTTCTCTGCTGCGGCGGACTGGCTGGACCCGATAAATACCAGCCCGTACCTGATTCAGTTGATTCCCATATCTGTCGGGGAAGTCAAGGAAAGGATGAAGTCGGGCGAATGGCGGGAACATACTGACAATGAAATCCTGTCCGCAACGCAAGAGGGAACGACATCAACCCGGGTCGTAAGACAGGACGGCAGGACTGACCCTGTTGACCAAAAGCACAAACTTCGAGACTTCGATACCGTGTGGGTCAGGGAATACATCGTCCGGCATGAAGGGTCCGATGTTGTGTTCTGGACGCTGGGGCACAACAGCCTATTGACTGAGCCGGTTCCGCTTAAAGAGGTTTACCACTTCGACAAACGACCCTTCGTTCTTGGGTCGATTGATATTGAGCCGCACAAAGCCTATCCCGCCGGCGCGCCTGAATTGGTTGATGGGCTGTCATCCCAAGCGAATGACATCGTCAATCAGCGGTTGGACAACGTAAAGCTGATCCTGAACAAGCGCTATTTTGGGAAACGTGGACGAAACGTCGATTGGAACATGCTGCGCCGCAGTGTTCCCGGCGGGATTGTGATGATGGACGAATTTGATTCTGTCCAACCCGAACCGATGGAAGACATTACCCAAACCGCGTACATGGAACAGGACCGAGTCAATGCAGATATTGACGAGCTTTTGGGCGCGTTTTCACCCAGTTCGGTGGCAAGCAATCGTCAATTGAACGAGACGGTTGGCGGAATGAACCTGCTGAGTTCGGCATCAAGTGCGCTGACCGAATACGAAATGATGGTGTTTGCCCAGACATGGGTTGAGCCTGTCCTGCGACAAATGCTTCTGCTGATACAGACCTACGAAAACGACCAGACCATTCTGGCGCTTGCCGGGGAAGAGGCCAAGATTTATCAGAAGTTCGGCATAACCGAGATAACCGACAAGCTGCTGATGGCCGAACTGACCTGTAGGGTAAATGTCGGGTTTGGGTCAACCAGCCCGCAAAGCAGGATTGAGAAGATCGCCATGGGGCTTCAGGCGATTGGGCAGTTCGCGCCTCAAGCGATGGCCATGATAGACCCGCAGGAAATGATAAAAGAGGTCTTTGGTGCTTTGGGTTATAAGGACGGCGGAAGATTCTTCAAACAGGATCAAAATGCCGTTCCGCCGCAAATGCAGCAGCAAATTCAAGCCATGCAGGAAGAAATACAGCGGCTCAGGTCCGGTGTGGATGTCGCCAATATCCGTGCGCAAAGCCTGATTGAAGGGAAGCAGATTGATGCGGAAGCCAGGCTGCGAGCGGCTGAAATGACTCAGGCGGCTGCGTCCGAGCGCGAACACCTGAAGGGTGAGTACGCCATGGAACTTGCGCGGCTCAAAGCTGAACTTGGAACCGTGGAAACCAACTTGAAGATGGCCGATTCCGACACCAAACGTGGTGAACTTCAGCTTCAAGCCAGTGCGCTACGGTTTGAAATCGCTCGCCAGACTCGCCAAATGGACGAGCGGCTGGCAAATTTGTCGCAAAACATCAACAGAGACAACAAGGTTGGCGTCATTACCCGGGGTGATTATGGGGAAGTCCCATTTGCCAGGGGTTGATATAACTTTTTGTCAAGGTTGTTGAAGTTTTAAGTCCAATAGTGTAGGGTTATCAATGAATGAGGGTTATGATCAGAATCAAAACAGCACGGATGACGCACTTTTAGCAGACGCACGGATGGGGCTTAGGATTGAAGAGTTCTTGGCGTCCGATGTGGGGCGTTATCTGGTGGGCCGGGGTGAGGCGGAAGAGGCGGCTGGGGTTGAGGACTTGTTGGCCGCCGAGGATGGATCAAAAGAGAGTCTGGCAGCGCGGCAACGGGTTGGCGTGGCGAAGTTGTTCAAGACGTGGCTAATAGAAGGTGTTGAAGCGGGCATTGCGGCCACGTTGAACCTTAGATTGATGGAGAATTTCGACGATGAGTGATGATGAAATCGTTCTTGAAGCTGAACTTCATGAAGCGGATCAAGAAGGCCATGATGATCAGCAGAAAGGCAATGACACCACACATGAGCCGGTAGAGCGCGTTCTTTCACCAAGAGAGCAGCTTATCAAGGACATGGCGGATCGTCGGCGGGAAGCGACGATGGGGGCCGCTGACGAGCCTACCAGTAACCGGCGGGAAGAAGAACCGCCTGAAACAAACAAAACCATGACCCTGAAGATTGATGGCGAAGAGCGTGAAATGCCGCTTTCCGAAATCATCGACCACGGGGTTCGGTCGTTACAGAAAGAAATTGCAGCGGATGCCCGATTGCGGGAAGCCGTGGAAATGCGCCGTTCAGCGGAAGCGCGGGCGGCAGAAGTTCAGGCGCTGGCCAATGAGCTGATGGCGCAAAAAGAGCGAGAACGCGGAGAGGCGCTATCCCATGCGGACGCTGCCAATCTGAAAGAAGCGGCCAAAGAGGTCTACAACAAAGTCCTGTTTGGCGATGAAGACGAAGCAGTAGAAGCGCTGGCAAGCATGATGGGGCGTGGCAACACCACCCTTGATGGTCAGGCACTGCTGAACAGGGCGCAAGAAATTGCACGCGCCGAAGTGTCAAAGGCAGAGAAGATTCGTTCTGATGCCATGGCTGAAATCGCGCATGAGCGTGCTGTATCCAGATTCAAGGACCAGTACAAAGAGATTGCCGAAGACCCCATGCTGTACCGACTTGCCGACGAAGAGACGCTGTTGGTTCTCAAAGAGCATCCCGAGTGGAATGCCGACAGAGACCTTGAAGCCATCCTTTCGGAAGCCGGTAAGCGTGTTCTGGACTGGCGCAATCGAACCATGGCGGTTGATAAGCGTGACATGAAGCGCAACTTGAAATCCATTTCCGGCACGTCTGGCCGAATGCCATCGGCGCCGGAACCACGACAAAAGACAACCTCCGAGGTAATCGCCGATCAACGGCGCGCTCGGGGTTTGGCAGTCTATTAAGGAGAAAGTGTTATGGCTGGACAACTCTGGTCTGTACAACTTGCAAGCATGACGGCGTACTCGTATGAGTTCAGCGACATGCTGCGCATGGCCATTCAACCGCGTGTTCGATTTCGCCAATTTTGCGACGCGAAAGACGCATCCACCGCCGGGCTTCATGCCGGCGACAAGTACTACTGGGAACGGTACGGCGACGTTGATGCGTCAACGGACACCTACCTGGCTGAAAACGCCCCCATGCCCGAAGGTTCGTTTTCCTACAGTCAGGGCAGCCTGACGCTTCGGGAATACGGCAAGGCGGTTTCCTTTACTGGTCAGTACGACGACTCAAGCCGTACCCCGGTGACGGAGATTGTTCAAAAGAGCCTGAAGAACCACGCCGCGAAGGTGCTGGATCGTCAGGCAAAGGCGCAGTTTGATCTGACGAAGCTCTACGTTGCGCCTTCTGCCGGTACGTCAACCACTGTTCTGGACGTATCCACTACTGGGTCAACGGCGGTAACCAACAACGTCGCTTTGGGTGACACCCACGTCAAGTTGATCGCTGATCTTATGAAGGAGCGCAACATTCCGTCCTACGATGGGGCGAACTACTGCGCTATTGGCCGTCCGGCGACGTTCCGAACCTTCAAGGACTCACTGGAAGCGAAGTTCGTCTATGTTCAGGACGGCTTTCAATCCATGCTGAACGGTGAGATCGGTCGCCATTACGATGGTGTTCGGTTCTTCGAGCAAACCAACATCGCGTCAGCCGCATGGACCAATGCGAAGTCCGATGAAGTGTTTTTCTTCGGTGAAGATACCGTGGCGGAAGCCCTGGTGATTCCGGAGGAGATTCGCGGCAAGCTGGCAACTGACTTCGGTCGCTCACGGGGTATCGCCTGGTACATGCTGGGTGGATACGGAATTGTCCATGACACTGCCGTCGAAAGCCGGATTGTCAAATGGTCCAGCGCAGCATAACGGAGAACTGACATGGCTTACGATCAAGGCAATGTGATTACCTACACCACGGGCGCTATCACCACGACCGCCGCTGCCGTCACTCTTCCCATTCGTGGGCCGAAGGGGAAGCAAGGCCGACTGGTTGATGTCATCGCCCGGTGTACCACCACCCATGTTTTGGGGTCTACACCGACCAAGCTTCAGATTGGTATTTCTGGAACTTTGGAAAAGTTCGGTGCGTTTCTGCCGGCGGCAATGACGGCTCCAACGGCGGCTACGTTGAGCGGCCTGCCGGGTGCTTCGACGTTCCCCGTAAACGTGAACATCGACGCTGACCAGTTGGTCCTGTTGACCACCGTGGCCAATGCGGGCGGCTCACCGGCGGGTGTCATCACCTACGATGTTGTCATTAGCTGGTTCTGATACGAGGAAACCGACATGAAAGACATGAAGAACGGCATGAAGAAAGACGCCGGCACCACCCCGAGCACGGATCAACTTGGCTTGTACAAGCAAGAAAAGATCACGGACCCGCGTGGTGCTCAGGGCAATGATGGCCCTACCGGAAACCAGTATCCCGAACGGAACCCCGAGAAACTGGCGAAAGGCTTTACCATCAAGTGACAACCCGGGGCTTAACGGCCCCGGTTTCTTTCGGAGGATTTATGGAAACCGACGACCACTGCACGATGACAACCTATCCCACCGGCGGGACGCCAACTCGGTCGCGACAAGAGCGAACGCGAGAGGAATGGGCGAAAGACAACAAGCCGAACGAGAAAGCGCGCGAACTTGGGCTTGGTTTGTGCAAGCCGCTGAACCCGAACGATTACCCCATGTACAAAGGTGGATTCTGATGCTGGACGAGAAGCGACCTTACAACATGGTGTGGGGCGTTGGCGGTGCTCAAAAGTACATTCAGGATGGCGTTGAATACTTGCCTGACAAGAAAACCGTCCTTGTTCACGAAGAACCCGCAAGCGTTCATGATGCAGAGAATGAAAAGCCACACTGGCGCACACTCAAGGCGCAAGTAGAAGCCAAAGGCGGCGTGTGGACGGATTCGGAAGCGGCTATTAAGTTCCTGGGTGAATCCTAATGGCTACCTTCACGGCTGTCGTATCAAAGTCGGCGTCTGCGAACATCACCGCGCAGAATACATTCACCTCAGGGGTAGTATTGAGTGGGGCGTTCAGTCTATCGATCAGTGGTACCTGGGCCGGGACTGTGACAATCCAGAGGTCATTCGATGCTGGAACAACCTGGCTCGACGTGCAGAACTACACCGCTAATTTCGAGGATACCGGGAATGAGCCGGCTGTTGGCGTCCTCTACAGAGTCGGATTCAAAACCGGGAACTACACCAGCGGCACCGCTAACGTGAGTATCGGCCAATGAAAGGCGGGGTGATGGAATCCCAACAGGGGTCTGGAGGCATCTCTTCATCTCAAGCTAGCGAGACTGTAGCTGGTATTGCGGAATTGGCGACGCAAGCTGAGGTTGATAACGAAGCCGATGATGTGCGGATTGTTACGCCGCTCAAGCTCAGCAAAATAAAACGCCGCATGACGACGAACAGTTTCCTGATTGGTAATCTAACGCTCGTTACTAGCCGCACGGATAACTCGGAAACGATCGCGGTAAAAACACAGGCGGGTACTGATCCTTCCGCGAGCGACCCCGCTTATCTGGCGTTCCAGGACGGCACTGGTGGGTTTTCGGTGTTATCCATTACTGCCGCATTATCGCTGACACTTTCCAGCGGATCGACGTTGGGTGCGGTCAATAATGAGCCGTTCCGTATCTGGATCGTGGCATTCAATGATGCCGGAACCCTGCGTTTGGGTGTAATCAAATGCTACACCGGCACTGCGATTGTTGGTCTTGAGGACAACGGCGTAGCGTCGAGTACTGCCGAGGGCGGGGCCGGAGCAGCGGGCAGCGCGGGTGTTTTCTACACCGGCACGGCGGTAACGTCGAAGGTCTATCGGATTCTCGGTCGGCTGGACTACACACTGACGACAGCCGGAACGTGGGTCACCGCACCGACGATCAAGTTGTTCAGCCAAGGGAGCAAGCTGCCGGGGGATGTTGTTCAGCGTGCGCATAATTCTTACAGCGAGGTGGCCACTGGGACAACAATACTCCCTATGGACGATACGATCCCCCAAAAAACAGAGGGTGATCAATACATGGCTACGCCGACACTGGCCCCTACTGCGGAGGCCAACCTTTTGAAGGTAGCTACGGAAGGCGAGTTTTCCAGTTCCATCACCTCCAACTGGCTAACGGTGGCGTTATTCAGAGATTCCACGTCCGATTGTTTTGCGGCAGGGTTCATGTACACCCATCCCACAGCCACGGGGACAGCTCGCATAGGGGTTACACCCTCTCCATTTGTCGCCGGGAGTGTTGCAAGCACCGTTGTATCGGTTCGGGCAGGCATTACCGCATCCGGAACAACTACGTTTAACGGGTCAAGTAATACCAGATTGTTGGGGACTACCAATAAATCATTCATCTCCATTGAGGAGATCATGGTGTGACCATCGGTGTTTTACTTCTTAATTCCAGTTTGTTCCTTAGGTGTATTAAACTGATGAGGTTAATATAATGAAAGGCGGAATACTGGAATCTCAAGTTAGGGCTGGCCCTCTCAAATGACCCGCCTAAGTACGTCAATCCATTGTGATCCGCTCATCCCGGCTTCCGAGAAACATCACCTTTAAGAATTTTTAGGATGTCAATCGATGTCACTATTGACGATCTGCCAAACGGTATTGCGCGAAACCGGGATGCCGGATGACGGACTTACCACGGTTACGGGGGCGACCGGGTTCTACAAAATGCTGGTGGAAGCGGTCATTGAAGCCGACGTATTCATTCAGGGGTCGTCGGTTGACTGGCGCTTTCTGTGGAACACATGGACGCAGGTGTTGACGATAGGGGCGAATAGCGGCCTGTACAACGAATACACCCCACCGACCACGGTCAGGGCATTCATTTCAGATGACTATGCAACCCTGATCGGAACCAACCCGATACGGATATACGAATACGAATCGAATCGCACCTTGGCGAACTCAACGCTGTCAGGGACGCCTACCGCGATGATCCTTCTTCCCAACAAAAAGGTACGACTCACCCCAATTCCGACCGCTGCTTTGACCTTGACGGCAGAGTATTTCCGCACCCCTTTGAAGATGTCGGCGGATGCTGATGTTTCTCTGATCCCGGCGGAATTTGAGCGGGCCATTGTCACTTTGGCGAAGGCGAAGGTGAATGAATACAACGAATCGTGGGAAGGATTTAACCAAGCCATGCTCGAACACGCTGTTGAAATGACTAAATTGGAATCATCGCAATTGTTCGGCCATGCTCAACGCACGATGGGCGCGAACGCCGACAATTCTATCCGGGCAGAATAATGATCCGCCAAGCGCGGTCACGCACGCGCGGGATAGGGCAAAGCCATATCGCCTTCGGTGGCGGTCTTGATACGGTTACACCCCCGCTTGAACTGCGCCCCGGGCTTTGCCGGGTGGCAAATAACATCGAATGCGACCTCTATGGCGGGTATGTCACAACGGCAGGGTATGAAGCGTCAAATGGGAAACCGAAACCTTCGGCGGCGACGTATTCCATAATCAATATAACGCTAACCGGAAGCATATCCGTAGGTAATACCGTCACTGGGGTAACGTCTGGAGCGACTGGTTATGTCATAGCCATAACCTCGGGTTATGTCGCCGTCACCAAGATAACCGGGACGTTTGTCTCTGGCGAAGTGTTGAATGTCGCCGCAGCCCCACAAGCTACCACGACATCGGCTGCGGTGGTAAGTGGCGCTTCGACCAACCTTCTGAACGCCCAGTACAACAACCTTGCGGCGGATGTTTATCGGGCTGATATATCTGCTGTCCCCGGGTCAGGATCGGTCACGGGTGTTGTGCGATACAACGACGTAACCTATGCCTTTCGGAACAACGCTGGTGGCACGGCGACAGACATTTACAAATCATCTGCTTCTGGATGGGTGAACGTCCCCCTGCTTTATGAATTACCGTTTGAGCAAGGCGTGTTAATGGCACCGGAAGAAGGCTCTCAGGTGTCTCAAGGGGCAGTCACCGCAACGGTCAAGCGTGTTGCATTGGAAGGCGGAAGCTGGGCGCTTAATTCGGCAAAAGGCCGACTTATCGTCACCGCACCTACTGGCGGAAGTTTTGCTCTGGGGAACATAACGGGCGACCCTTCGGCAACGGCGAATAACGGGGTCGTCTGGACCTCTCGCATAAGCGCTGCTGACAACGGTTGGACATCAGTAACCTACGGCAATGGTCTGTTTGTTGCGGTATCGCAAGACGGAACCGGCAATCGGGTGATGACCAGCCCTGACGGAATTACCTGGACCATAAGGACGAGTGCTGCCGATAAACCGTGGACCTCGGTGACCTACGGTAACGGCCTATTTGTTGCGGTAGCTACCAACTCAAGCGGCAATCTGGTGATGACCAGTCCGGACGGGATAACTTGGACACTCAGGGCAAGCGCTGCCGATAACTGGTGGAGAAGCGTCACCTACGGAAACGGACTGTTTGTTGCGGTATCAATCACCGGGACAGGAAATCGGGTGATGACGAGTCCGGATGGGATAGTGTGGACCATAAGGACAAGCGCTGCCGATAACGGTTGGTCATCAGTAACCTACGGCGCAGGCCTGTTTGTTGCGGTGAGTGACACCGGCACCGGAAATCGGGTGATGACCAGTCCGGATGGAATTACTTGGACTATCCGAACGAGTGCTGCAAACTATCAGTGGTGGGGGGTCACCTACGGCGCAGGCGTGTTTGTGGCCACGGCAACCAACGGAGGCGCCAATGGAGTGATGACCAGCCCGGATGGGATAACTTGGACACTTAGGGCCAGCGCCAACAACCAATGGCTATCAGTCACATACGGAAACGGACTGTTTGTTGCAGTTGCATTTAGCGGAACCGGCAACAGGGTAATGACCAGCCCTGCAATCGACAACACCATAGCCCTTGCGACATCGACAGCAACAGCGATCACGCTAAACCCAAATGGTAACTACAAGTTCGTCACGACAAACTACACCGGAAGCACGACGACTAAGCGTGTCTATGGCGCCAATGGTGTAGATCGAGGATTTGAGTTTGATGGGACTGTTCTTGTTCCGATAAGAACCGGGATGACGACAGACACACCAAGTCATGTGTTTTCACATAAGAACCACCTGTTCTTTTCCTTCGGCGGATCGGTGCAGCATTCAAGCCCCGGGTTTCCGTATCAGTGGAGTCCAATAACCGGGGCTGGTGAATTGGCCATGGGGGACACTGTTACCGGGTTTATTGCTCAACCGGGGTCACAAACAAGCGGTGCGTTGACGATCTTCACCCGAAACAGAACGGCTACTCTGTACGGTTCAAGCTCGGCAGACTGGAACCTTGTGACCTACCGTGAAGAATTGGGGGCAATATCCGGGACGATGCAGGATGTTGGACTCACGATATTCCTTGATGACCAAGGAATCACCAGCCTTCAAACCGTTCAGGAGTTTGGGAATTTCTCTCACGCCACACTGAGCAATCAGATAAAGACATTCTTTTCCGGAAAGTCTGCTATAACATCTTGTGTAGCAAGGAAAAAAAGCCAGTACAGGCTGTATTTTACGGACGGAACCGGGGTGTATGTCACGGTAGGCCCTGGAAAATACGGGGCGTCTGTTGTCGGGATGAGCACGGTTACCCTTCCGAATAAAGTGGTCTGCATCCATTCTAGTGAGGACAGCAACGGATCAGAGGTCATACTATTTGGGTCCGACAACGGATATGTCTACGAAATGGAAAAGGGAACGTCGTTTGACGGTGCCGCTATTGGATGGTCATTCAAGCTGGCGCGTGATGTTCTGAAGGCGCCAAGAGTAGAAAAGCGGTTTTCAACCGTCATGCTTGAGTGTTCGTCAGCAGGATATGCGCAGTTCAACGTGGATTATTCCTTGGGGGCAAATACCACCCTGATGCCTCAACCGTCACCAACATCATGCAGCATCGACCTTTCGCCCGGATCGAAGCGCGACGTTGAGGCGGTTATTCACTTGGTCGGTCAGGCAGAGAGCATTGCGCTTCAATTAAGCGGAAGCTCTGACTATTCGTATCCGGTGACGTTCTCTGGTGCTATCGTGAATTATGCCCAACGAAAACTCATGCGGTGATATAATCCACAGATATAGAGGTTTTGAAAATGGCCAATAACGCACAATACGATCTGGCGGCCCCCAGTGGGTTTGGGCCTGCGCCCCCTGCGCCACGTATCGTCGGCATAAGCGATGGGCCAATCATTTCTGGAACGCCAGCTTTCGACTCCGGCACTGCGCCCAGTGGATTTGGCCCGGCCCCACCGGCACCCAGTGGATTTGGGCCTGCGCCACCCAGTTCAGGTCTGCTAACAACCAGCAACACAAGCCCGTGGGTAATTAAGCGTCCAACAAATGTGAACGCGCCATGGCCGGATTTGCAACCATCCGCAAATACAGTGACTTCAAATACAGCCACTGCAAATACAGTCGGCACCTACGACAACCGGAAGTTTGGCTATGACCCTTCTCTCGGGTCGGTAAACCAGAATACCGATACCGTAGCGGGCCAGCTTCGCGGCCTGTTGAGTCAGGATTCACCGTTTATCACGCGGGCAAGGACATCGGCTGCGCAAGCTGCGAATGCGCGGGGGCTGTCAAATTCGTCAATGGCTGCTGGGGCAGGAGAAGCGGCGGCCATTGATGCTGCTACACCGATAGCGGCGGCTGACGCTGGGACATACTCTGCGCAACGATTGGCGAATCAAACAGCGACCAATACCGCAAATGAAGTCGGGGTTACAGAGGCCAACAAGGCCTATCTTCTGGATCGTTCCGGGAAGATAAACCAAGAGCTTGAGGCCCTGAAGGCTCGGAACATTTCTAGCTTGAGCGCACAAGAGGCGAATCAGCTTCAAACATTGACGGCGCAGAAAGGTGAGATCGACAGACAGCTTCAGGCTGCATCTGCGGAACAGCAGTCTACGTTGCAGTCCGAGCGATTCGCGCAGCAGAGCCAGCTTAACATTAACTCCGACGCAGCAGCGTATGTAAGGCAACAGTTACAGGGCGCTCAAGCCGCACAGCTTGCAGACATTGAAGGCAGCAACAGGGTGCTACTTCAATCAAACGCAGGCGCAGCAAGTCTATATACGGGTACCATGGGAAGCATTGCTTCTATCATGGGCAATCCCGACCTGAAGCCAGATGACAAGAACAAGGCTGTCGGTGTGTATCAGGATTTGCTGCGGTCGGGCCTCTCGGTGATAGGATCATCGGCGAATGTTGATTATGTCTCGCTGCTTAATTGGGGCGGCGGGGCGCCATCAACCACAAGTGCTACCAGTGGCGCGACGAGCAATAATGGAAAGATCAACTTGGCAAATGTAATTAACAGGATGAGCCTGTGAATTATCCCTGCGGAAAAGTAGGTGAAACATGAAAAATCGTCAAATGGGTTTGCTGGCGCAGCGAATAAAAGACGCTGGCCGATATGGTGACACCGAACTCGTCCACATGAACAAGGATGAGAAGGCGATGCTCGACCGCATGTCGCCACATGGTGAGGCCACGATCAACCCTGAAACCGGGCTTCCTGAATACTTCTCGCTTGGCAAAGTGTTCAAGGGCGCCAAGAACGCGGTTAAGGGTGTCGTCAAGGGCGCGAAAGGCGTGGTAAGTGGCGCCCTGCATGGAAACATTGGCGACATTGCCATGTTGGTGGCTGGGGTATACACCGGCGGCGCTGCACTTGGCGCCTGGGGTGCTGGAACAACGTCTGCGTTTGGCGCAATGGGCGCTGGCGGGCAGGGGTTTTGGTCAACCGTTGGGTCGAATCTTTCAACAACGGCGAGTAACGCATTCAGCTACTTGTCCGGTTCAGGTACCGCTGGGTCGGTCACTGGCGCGGCGGCAGAATATGGGCCTACGATGGCAGAGCTTGGGGTGAGCCAGGGCGCAAAGTACAGCATCGGCGGAATGTTGAGCGGTGTGGGATCGGCCATTCAAAGCAACCCCGCTGCATTCAAGGTAGCAGGAACCATAGGAGCGACTATGCTGTCCGCAGATGCTCTGGCAGCGTCCGACAAGAACAGTCTCGAAATCGCCAAGAACAAAACCCGGTGGTACAACCAAGCTACTGCGGAAAACTACGCCGATTCAAACTACTTCGGCCAAGACATTGGGTTCAAGGCGCCGGATTATGCCAGGCAGCTTATGCGGCCAGATGGATCGCAAGTTTATGGGCGCAGCGGTCTTGTATCACGCCGCCTGAATGAGGCTTCCTGATGGACGTTAATCAAGATCAATCTCAAGCGATGGGGCAGGCTCAGTCACCTATTGCACCACCGGCTGCCACGCCCGCTCCAGCGCCACCTGCTGCGCAAGATCAAGGACAGCAACAGGGTCAGCCGGACCCAAAGGCAATGGAGGGCGTTCAACGGCTTGGAATTGCTGCGTCAAAGATTATCTATGACAAGCAAACATCAAAGGCCCTGATCGACATGATGTCGAAAATTAATGATCCCCCAACAGCAGCGGCAACCGCCGGCATGGTTGTCATGCGGAAGATGCAGGATTCCATTTCTGGTGTTAATCCGAAGGTCGTATTCGCGGTTGCGCCTGCGGTCGTTGTTTTCCTTCTGGAGCTTGGCGAAGCTGCGGGATTGTGGGAAGGTGCAGGGACGGACGAGGTGAGCGCAGCTATCCAAAAGATTGGACAATTTGCCGATCAAGGGGATTCGGAAGAATCTGGCGAGGCGCAGCAAGGCCCGGCAGAAGAATCCGGTGAACCTGCCAACCAACAACCAGCCCCTCAAGGTGGTGGGTTGCTTTCTGGGGGAATGCAATAATGGGACTCGGGCTTCTGGGTACGGCGATTGCCGGCGGGTTCAAGGGCGCCGGTGAGATTGCGGACGATGAACTCAAGAATCGAGCCGCCGCTTCTCTTGCAGCCCAGCGTGACGCAGCGGCGGCCCAAAGAGAAGAACGGCTTAATGAACTTAGAAAGGATCTGGCAAATAACCAACTACAGGCTCAACAAGGCCAGTGGGATGTCCAGAACAAGAAAACCGATGCAGAGTTGCAGCTGAGAGA
>OFQY01000393.1_pt1 | contig 18034 bp, 20 predicted proteins | sample 1542991 | NCBI WGS metagenome assembly OFQY01 (sample SAMN07774224, study PRJEB24372) | wastewater metagenome | isolation source: Exp Tend VB 10WW | collected 2016-02 | reverse complement strand
TCGATAGCAGAGGTGTCCCGGTTAGATCCCGAGCGCGCCTTGTAGTGCTGTCAGTTGTTGGTGGACCGCGCAGTGATGATGCGCGTCAGTTAGCGGATTTCCGCCAGTTCTCGAGACTCAGGCTATCAAAGTACGGCAAAGCAGGATTCATCCCCTGTCACCAACTTTATTCAAAAGGAAACTCACAATGAACATAGAATTCAAACGTCTCGGAAAGAAACTCATCGGCTGCATCGTGGCCGATACCGTCATGGCGGCTGTGCTTCTCAAAGGTAACGAGGGCTGGCAGATCGATGATATGATTCCTACGAAATATCTGAACGCGGATAAGCAACAAGAAATCACTGATGCGATAAATGCGAAATTAAGCGATTTGAACGCTCAGGAAGTCGTTAGGTTAGTGAGGGTAAACTAGTGTTCCAATCAGCCGATAGTGCATTGAAGTGGGCAGCAAAGCTCAAATGTACGTTGATTATCGACGGTAGCTCAGTCAACGATATGTGCGGTAAGCCTACTCCGGCCACAACAAACGATCTGCTTCGCGGATTGTCTCCTCAGGAAGCACATCAGCAGGCTGCAAATATCATCGTTTACGCATCGTCTATAAGAGACCCGGTTTGCGTACAGTACATTCAAGCTAAGTATTTCTTCCAAGCTAAAGTCGATGATATTGTGCAACGAGTTCTTCATGCAATAGGTGGTACGAATCAACGAGACATTCACTGCGTAGTACGTGCTTACGTTGGTGATACGGTGACTAAGCGACAGATGCGCGAAGCATTGAGATGTCAGACTCGTGATGTTGTTAAGATTGAGAAGAAAGTATACGACGCAATGGATGGTGTACATTACCAGGCCATGAGTGGATTGGAGACAAAACTAATCGATATGAGGTTGATTGATGGATAATCAAATAGTTTGAGACAAGTTAATGTATGAGAGACTGTAATGATTAAGACATTGTCTGTTCACGACTTGGAATTTGATAAAGTTCAGAAGTTATGTTATTCATCACGTGGAACTCCTTACACTAGATGGATAAATACCGGAATGCCTAGAATACCTGACGGAATGTTAGAAAGTGTTTTCTTCTTGTACAAGAATATAGAAGATGCTAAAAATAGCACTAATAGTGGTGGAACTGGGTTTTTAATTTCAATAAATTCTGAATTGCCTGAATTAAAAAACGAGCATATTTCCTATTTTTATGCTGTAACTAATTATCACGTTGCAATCGGGGGAATGTTTTCTGTAATACGACTTAATACTAAAGATGGTGGTACCGATATATTAGAATTTCAACCTGATGAATGGGTTTCAGACATATTCCACTGTGGCGATTTAGCCATAGTATCAATATGTCTGGATTTTAATAAACATTCGGTAGCGCCCATTCCGACTGATCTTATTTATAATAAAGCCAATCTAGCTAAATTAAAAGTTGGAATAGGTGACGATGTTTTCATGATAGGAAGATTTGTCGATAAAGATTCGACAGCAAGGTTTGGTCATATTAGCTCAACTCCTACTCTAATAATGCAACCAACAAAACAATATGGGGATAGCTATTTTTTAGATATGCATTCAAGGTCAGGGTATTCTGGTTCTCCGGTTTATCTATATAGAACCCCAGGAACTAATCTATCCAACAGCACTCTATTCCTTTTGCTTGGGGTGCACTTTGGGCAATTGTCGATTAAAGGTAAAACTAATGAAACTGTTATTGGAATGACTTTGGCCGTGCCTTCTTGGAACATATTAGAATTATTAAACAAAGATGATGTAGCTAAAAAAAGAAATGACGAAGATGTTAAATGGAAGAAATTTATAGAAAACGAAGGAAGGCCACGGGCACCTGTAGCAGAGTTAGCAATAGGAGGCGATATTAAGATGGATAGTGCTTGACAAGTAGTTAGTAACGCTGATAACATAAAAACCCTAAGATACCGAAGCTCGCCCAGGAAACTGCGCGGGCTTTTTTTCATTTATACTTTTGGAGCAGGGTCAGTGATGGGCACTCCGTACAAACATTGTGACTTTTGTCACACGGACAACTCAATATCGGAAGGTAAACTGCGATGATTAAGTTTACTGAGGATCACGAAGCCATGCTCAATCATACTGAAAGAAGAGTTGCTAAACTTGAAGCGCACGCGACAGATGCTGTGGGCAGGATATTGATGTTAGAGAAGTTTAAAGATGAGTGTGACGAGCTGCATAAGACTGGTGAAATTAAGCAGCGTAGGCAAGAAGATGCCACGAATCGCAATACTGAATCAACGATATTGTTGGCCAAGGCGGTTGCTGATATCAATATTACGATAACAAAACTGGTGCAGAGCGATGAAGATTCTCGACCGGCGGTTAAGTTCTACAAAGACATTGGTACTGTTTGGACGTTTAACAAAGGATTATGGGCAGCGGTTGTATCGTTAGCATTAGGTATTGTTGCGATAGCGGGCGCATGGAAGGTGTGGGGATGAGCAAGGTTGTAGATTGGGAGCGTATCGAAGTTGATTATCGTGCAGGAATTAAAACCCTCAGAGATATTGCATCAGAACACGACATCAGTCATGTAGCTATAAACAAGCGCGCCAAGCGCGATGGGTGGGTCAGGGATCTGACTGCAAAGATACAAGCTAAGGCTGCGGAACTGGTTACCAGAAGCTTGGTTAACAAATCGGTTACCAAAGAGAAAAGAATTTTAGAGTCTGAAGTAATTACTGCCAATGCTGTCAACAACGCTACGATAGAGATTAAGCAGCGTGAGGATGTAACGTTTGGGCGCGGTGTGATTACTAGCTTGATGCAAGAACTAAAAGAGCAGATCGATAACCGAGCAGATCTTGAAGATCTTGGTGAGATGATGCGCAACCCTGATGCCTACGGTAACGATAAGTTGAACGACCATTACATGAGAGTTGTATCGTTCGCTGGCCGTGTGGATAGCGCTAAGAAACTGGCCGATGCCAATAAGGTGCAAATTGAACTTGAACGTAGAGTTTACAAAATAGATACCGATCCGTTCAGTGACGCGGACAAGAAAGCTAGAATAACAGTACGCTTTGAATAATGAATGAAGTAGAGATTCCAGCAAGGTTTCCTGAGAAACTCAGGTTTCTATATGATCCTTACCGGTACAAGATTGCATACGGTGGTCGTGGGTCCACTAAATCATGGTCATTCGCAATAGCGCTGCTGATCAAAGGTTCTGAGAAACAACTGCGGATACTATGCGCTCGTGAGGTTCAGAAGTCTATCGAGCAGTCAGTCCATTTGTTGCTTAGTGATCAGATCAAATCATTGGGTATTGAGTGGTTTTATAGAATCACTGATACAGAAATAACTGGCATCAACGGTACGCAATTCAATTTTGCAGGTTTATCTAACATCACGGCGGCTTCATTGAAGTCGTATGAAGGTGTGGATATCGTGTGGGTGGAAGAAGCTCAGACGGTTACTAAGACGTCATGGGATACGCTGATTCCTACGATCCGGAAGGATGACTCAGAGATTTGGGTTAGCTTTAACCCTGAGTTGGATACTGACGAGACGTATGTTCGTTTCGTTGTTAATCCTCCACCTAACTCGCATGTATGCTTCATTAACTATAATGACGTACCGACGTTCTTTCCGAAGGTTCTGGAAGAAGAGCGTAAGCACTGTGAGATTGTTAATAAGGAAGATTACCCGACCATATGGGAAGGTAAATGTCGATCGGCGGTAGTTGGCGCTATCTACGCCAAGGACGTTGAACTTGCTGTACGTGAGAACAGAATCGGCAACGTTCCGTACAATCCGCTGCTTAAGGTTCATTGTATATGGGATCTAGGATGGAACGATTCGATGTTTATTATCCTGGCGCAGAAGGTTCGATCAGAGATAACCATCATCGAGACGATTGAGGATAGCCACAAGACGCTGGATTGGTATGTGGCCGAGTTGCAAACTCGTCGATACAATTGGGGTTATGACTTCTTGCCGCACGATGGGTTCCATGGGGACTATAAGAGTCCTAGTGCTGAGCAGATACTTAAGAATTTTGGTCGTAAGGTCAAAGCTACTCCTAACATCGGAGTAGAAGAAGGTATCAAGGCTGCAAGAATGGCGTTCAGGCAAATGGTGTTTGATCGCAATAAGGCCGCTAGATTGATTGAATGCTTGAAGCGCTATAAGCGGATCATAAGTCGTAACGGTGAGCCAGGTTCTCCGCTTCACGATCAGTATTCACATGGTGCTGATGCGTATAGATACCTAGCTCTAGTAGCAGAACAAATGACAAATGAAGATGAATCCGCTCGTAGGATTCCGATTAAACCACGACAACCGGCAGTAGCTGGGATGGGGATGTAAAAATATGTCAAATGAAATAATTACGAGAAAGACTACGGCTAATGCGGCGAGTCTGGTCGTATCATCAACCCCGTGTATTTTCAGAGGAATGAGCGGGTATAGCGCTAATGCTGCTGAACAATATATACAGATACACGATGCCGCTTCACTACCGGCGAACGGATCTGTACCGGCGATAACCTTTGATGCTGACCCGACGTCCGATTTCGGTATTGAGATTTTCAGTGGAGCAAAGTTCGCCACAGGTATAGTCGTATGTAATTCTAGCACTCAAGAAACATTAACGCTAGGATCAGCAGATTGTTGGTTCAATGTACAAGTGGAGCCTATAAAATAATGGCCATATTTACTGGTGGAAGTTCTGGTGGCGGCGGTGGTTCGACAACCAGCGGCGGTGGTGTAGCTGCTCGATACCTATGGAATACGGGAGTAGGTACAGGCAAACCGTCTGCTGGTAATATGAAACGCAGGACATCTAGCACACCTAACGTGATGCGGTTAAACTATCTTGACACAGCGGGGGCTAATTGGCGGGATGAATGGTTGGGGTCAGCGATAGGTCAGCGGTTGATATTTAAATCTGCCAGCACCACCAATTTTGCGATCATAGTTGTCGCTGCCGCTACTGCTGATATTGTGGTCGCTCCCCCTAACGAGAGCGATTCCAATGTCGAAATACCGTACACTTTAGAGAGCGGTAGTTTTGCAACTTTCGGGAGTGCTGATGCCACAACAGATGGCGTCCTAGGTTGGTCAAACTACGAACCGTGTTATGTGCAAAGAGATTCTGGATCGGAGGCTAACGTAACGTTAGCTGATTTGTCGGCCTTGGCTAATTTTGCATACTTTGATGCAAACTTTAATTTATATGATTTAGCTAATAATGTCATTAGATCTGGTACGCAGGTAGCGGCTACCGTATCAGCACTTCCGGCTGCGGCTAGTAACATTGGTAATATGTATTTAGTGACAGAAGTTGGCACTCACGGTACGTTGTATTTTGCAAGTAACAAAACTGGCACAGCAGAATGGCTCCCGTTGAACGGAATTGCTACCATCTATGCACTAGGGTCACCAATAAGCGCAATCGCGCCAGCGTCGACTTTTACCAGTGTTACGGCTACTAGCGCCAATTCTGGTACAGATATACAGTTAGCAAGCGCTGGTGTACATGGTTTAACTACATCCCCTGCCGTTGGTTGCAAAATTTATGTTTCTGCTGGCACAAATTGGACTGCTGGATTTTACACAATAAAATCAATCACAAATACTACTACACTTGTACTAGAAGAATCTTGGGTTGCAAGCATGGGAAGTCCGACAATTGTACTAGCCGATAATGCTACAGAAATGCCGGTTATTGCTGTATCAATACCTCCTATGCTTGAAAGATCTGCTATTAAAATTGAGATAGCTGGCGAGTTGACTGCATCAACAAACGGCAAAAAAACGATTATAGATTTTGGGTCGATGCGATGTTATAACAAGAATAATAATGGCTCCGAGGGTATAGAATCTATTATTGTCAGGATTAGTAATCAAGGATCTAAGACAGCACAAAAAACTCATTATACACTTGGTAACAATACCGGATACGGTTCTACTGCAGGTGTTGCTGTCACTGGAACAGAAAATACCGCAAACGCCGTAACTCTTTATTTAAGATACATATTCCAAACAGCGAATGAAGTTCATTCTATTAATTCATTCGACGTGATAAGGGTGGACTAAATGACAGGGTCAAATCCACTTGCTAGATGCCACATACCATTACGTTATGCGGCGGCTGCTGGAACTAAAGACCCATGGATAGGAGCGCCTGGAGATACGATATCCGGGACACAAGGTATATTTTTAAAGATACCCAGGTCGAGATATACCGCAGGTTCAACGAATTCAAAGATGGTAACAATTTATAACGATTTGACAAGTAGCGTCGATTTTAGGGGTATTCAGATCGGCGCGGATTGGGGTTTTACTGAGAGCGGTGGAAGTGGCGTTACGAGCGGGACGATATCGACGACATGGATAGCAGATGTCATATCGGAGCTAGACATTCGACAAAAATACCTGTGCCTGATGTTGAGCTGGAAAGAGTTTACAAATACGGTTACTTTTGGAGGTAGCAAGGTAGGTTATCTACTGCCTGACGATTTGCGTACAAGTCACGGATCATACGTTACATGTACACCGGCAGGGCAACCAACTGGTACTAGCGCAAATCCATCAGGCAAGTTGAGAGTGACACACGCAGCCCACGGTCTAACTGCTGCGAATAACGGTCAGTATTTATACGCATCCGCATGGCAGCAAGCTGGTTTTTCCGCTAGACCATGTATGTTCACTTACGTGGACGTATCTCGGTACGACCTGACTGAGATAACATATACTGACGCGACACATCCAGGAAAGCCGACGATAACAACAAGCAACCTCGCTCATACATTGTGGGATTACGCATATGCTACGAGATCGGGTACAAGCATAAGTGCTTACCATCTCAAATTGTGGGACACGACTGTCATGACGCGTATGAAAGCGTACATTGATGCTTTGGCTACTGCATTTAATGCTGATGATAGATTGATATTAGTAAAATGTACAGAATCCCCTCCAGGGACTGCTGTGTTAGCAAGCGAACAGACAACAGAGGCGGCTTGGTATGCGGCAAGAAACGAACTTTATGATTACATGTACAATGCTTTCAGTAAGTGCATTGTCACTCCTGATATAAATTTTAGCCCAGATCATGTAGCTGATTTTTACGCTACTAGGGTAGACGCTGGTTATCACTTTGGCATGGACTCATCCAATCAAGACTGGTGGTCTAGTATCAATAATCCAGCATCAGGCGGCACGCCTCAGGGCGTTATGTTGTATTTTGAAGCCGGGACTCGACAAGACGTTAATGTCGTTTGTTGTGACGAGCAGGGTGACGATAGAGAAGAACTTCTAGACGCGACAAGAACAGTCGTCGATGCTGCAGGTACTAAAGCGACATACGAAGAGCTTTGGCATAGGAAGATTGGTGGCTATGGCGTAACTACTCCAGCAATTGTACCACTAGATCTTAATTATACTGTGATTCAGCGTGAGATTGCTAGCAATGATTGGGCGGCATATAAAGCATGGATGATTGCTAATTTACCTGCTGACGGTCATGCCGGACTTGTGACTACTCGACCAACATACGTTTTTAAAGATCAACCTTAATGGACATAACTCCCGAAGTGCTTGAAGAACTGAGAGAGCAACTGGCCTCCGAGCGCGAAAAGAAACTTGATGGTCTTGGTAAAGTAATAGCAAAGATTCGAGACGAAGCGGTCGCGGCTAGGCAGCAATCAGGATTCGAGCGGCAATGGGAAGAGGATGAGGAGTATTACGAAGGCATCGATGATCTGAATCGCAATGTCGCTCAGTACATAAAGCCGCGTTCCGATACTGGCGGTCTCGTTCAAACTAAGCTGAATACCTCTGATAGTCAGTGCGTAGAGTTTCTTAATATTACTAGACCGTTCGTTGATGCCGCCAGCGCTCGCATGGGTGACATATTGTTGCCTGCAAACGATTGGAATTTTAGTATTAAAGCTACTCCTGTACCTGAATTTGATGAACACGAGGATAGCAATAAGCAGATAGTAGATCCAAAGACCGGGCAACCGTTCGCTCTTGGTGATGTCATCAAGGATCGCAATAAGCGAGTAGGCGCGACAGTCGCTAAGGCCGAACGACGCATTAAGGATTGGCTCGTCCAATGTGGCTATAAGAAAGAAAGCCGCAAGGTTATCGACGGTGCGGCCATGGTTGGTACTGGTGTGTTCAAGGGGCCTTATCCTGACAAACAGATTACTAAAGTATTGAAGGATGGCGAACTGGTTGTTGAAGAAACGATAGTACCTAAAGCAAAATATATAAGTCATTGGGATTTCTATCCTGATATGAATTGTGGTGAGGATATTCAGGACGGCGACTATGTGATCGAACGTTCGTACCTTACTGCCAGACAACTAACTGGATTGATAGGTGTACCAGGCTACGAGTCGGATGCTATAAAGAAGGTGCTCGAAGAAGGTCCAGGTATGAGCAACGAACCCGGAAAGTCAACAGAAAGTGATGAACGATTTGAAGTCTGGTACTACTACGGTACGATCAAATCACATGAACTGAAGGAATTGGACGCTGCTTATGCCGATAAGTGCAGTGAAGAAGACGATCACACATATGTCAATGCAATAGTCGTATTGGTAAATAACACAGTGATCAAAGGTGTTAAGAATCCGCTGGACAATTACGGCTACCCATTCGACGTCATGGTGTGGAAGCGTGTACCTGGCAAACCGTTTGGTATAGGTGTTGCACGCGAAGGGCGTGTTGCTCAAAGGACAGTGCTTGCATCATTCCGTACATTGATGGAGAACATGGGTCTCGCTTCGATACCTATGATTGCTTTATTACGTAGTGCCATCGATCCGGCTGATGGTGACTGGACGTTACGTAAAGGTAAACTTTGGGACATTAAAGAAGATTCAGGTATTACTGACATTAAACAGGCTATTCAAACCGTAATTATACCTCCCATGCAGGCCGAGCTTCAGTCATTGCTTGAGCTGGCTATGAAGATGATGGAGGATTCGACAGGCATAACGTTCCTTATGCAAGGTCAGCAAGGTGCGGCGCCTGATACGGTCGGCGGTATGCAGATGATGTTACGCAGTTCATCGACAGTGCTGCGACGTGAAGCGCGCATCTACGATGAGAACGTAACTGAACCGAAGATAACAGGATTCTACGGCTGGCTACTCATGTACGGCGAGGACGATGAGAAGGCTGATTTAATGATTGAAGCTTCAGGTTCATCACAACTAGCTGAACTTGAAATGCAGGCGATGCAATTACCTATGATAGCTCAGATGGCAGCTAATCCGGCGGCAGGTATGTCATTTAAGAAAGTGGTTCGCGAAATGTTGCGTGCCGCTCACTATGATCCAGATAAGTTCGACCTGGACGAAGAAGAGAAGAAAGCAATGCAACAGGCTAAGCCTCCTGAAGACCCACGTATCCAAGTTGCTCAGATCAAGGCTCAGACTGACGAGAAGATTGCTGCTCAGGACGCAGAGATTAAACAACTTGAGATCAAAACTGATAGTGATCGTGATGCGATATTCGAGAACGGCGTTGCTCAGAGGACTCAGGCTACTCTTGATGCTAAAGCGCATGAGATGACTATGAAGTGGCAACTGGCTCTTCTCGACTACGCGAATAGAGAGAAGATTAGTTTAAATGACGCTAAGGTGCAGCTTACCCGCGATGCGATGAAGATCAATTCAACCAAGGAACTGGCAGAACTTAAGGCTCCTGCTGACTTGTTGCCTAAACCGCCAGTTGAACCACCAGGGCAAGCAGATAACGGCAAGAGCTTTACACAATGAAAGCGCGGATATTGACTCGTGATGACGGTAATGTGTCGGTAGATGTGACATGCGGCCCAGGTGAAACGGACGATGCGTTCGAGTTGGCTTTGAGTGAGTATCAAAAGCTTAAGCCGTTAGACATCAGTCCTGAGGTTAGTATCAAAATTGACAACGGTAAGACTGATTGCCTACCGTGTGGATATGTGATGGTGGTGACGAAATGACAAAATTATTCCTAGATACCGAATTTACTGGGTTACATAAAGACGCATCTTTAGTGTCGCTTGCGTTGGTTAGCGAGAACGACGTGTTCTTTTACGCTGAGCTTACTGACTACGACAGGTGTCAAATAGATGATTGGTTGCGCGAGAATGTTATTGCAAATCTGTTCGTCAAAGACGACGTTCTATTCTGGACTGCCGTCGATGTTGATGAGAATACCATTAAGCGATATGACTCACGTCACGTAAGTGGTGGCACGGATAACGTTGCTTACAAATTGAAGGATTGGTTAAGTCAGTTCGATGAGATAGAAATATGGTCAGATTGTCTGGCTTACGATTGGGTTTTATTCAATCACATATTCAAGCATGCCTTCAATCTACCTAAACAAATAAATTATATACCCTTCGACATATGCACGGTGATGAAAGTCAAGGGTATTGATCCGGATATTAACCGCGAAGAGTTCGCGAGGACCAAGATTGAAGGTGCCAAACATAACGCGCTATACGACGCGAAGATTATCAAAGCTTGTTACGAGAGATTAGTGAAATGAAACTAACAGACGAACAACTACGCAGCCCAATGTGGCTATCGTTGCGCAAAGAATATGAACGCAAGCTTTCAGTAGCGCGTAAGACCAACGACTCTCACAAGTCTGAGGTTGATACCGCAGCTTTGCGAGGCAAGATTATTGAGATTAAGGAATTATTGCGACTTGATCCGACATGGACTGAGTAGTAAAACAGCGACATCGAGATACCCGCCTAGTGCGGGTTTTCTTTTTGCAAATGTAAAACAGTGACCGGGAGGCCGCGAAATGGAAGCAGAACAGCAAGAGTTTGATAAAGCATTTAATGCAGCAATGAGCGACGAGGAATTACCTGCAGTAGTCGAGGACGCTAAGGTTGAAGAGCCTGTCGCGCCGGTAGAAGAAGAGGTAGTTGCTGAACCAGAACGTGTTGAAGTTATTGAGGGCTTCACTAAAGAGGAACTTAAAGAGCATTTGGCTTTGATTCCGAAATTACAGAAAGCGCTTGACACAACCAACGGTACGTATGGTAGCAAAATTGCTGAATTGAATAAGGCTATCGAGACCCTAAGGTCGACACCGACCGGTGGGGCTAGCATCAATCTGGATGCATTGAAGGAAGAATATCCAGACATTGCTACGCTTCTTGCGAAAGGTATACCAGCAGGTGGTGATGTTAACAAAGATGACGACGTACTCAAGCTAGTCGAGACGAAATTTGCTGAAGAACGCGCACAGCGTGAAGTCGAATCAATTGAAGCTTCTCGTAAACGTTTAGCAAGAGTTCACCCAGACTTCCGTGAGATCGCTTTGTATACAGTTGAAGATGGTATTGTGAAATTCCCTGATCCTAAATTTGGCAACTGGCTGGCTAACCAACCGACCGACAAATATGAGGCAGTGCTTGGATCAAAAGATGCTGATGACCTCAGCGACATCCTGACTGAATATAAGAAGTCACTTGTACCACCCAAAGTTGATGATAAAAAGGCGTCTCTCGAAGCAGCTATCTTGCCGAAAGGTAACGGGTTGCAAGGTAGAACGCTGACAGATAAAGAAATAGAAGAGGCCGCATTTGCTGCTGAAATGGCGGCTGACAATTAACCAATAAGGAGTTTTAAAATGACGATTCAATCGTTAAATAGTCCAGCGCAGCGTCGAGGTATCATCCTCGGTAAAATGCTGAAACGCGCAATGCCTGTTATTTCCCTGGGCACTGTAGGTATCAATGACGACTTCCAGCGTAATCAAGGTGAGACTGTAAAGTATCGCCGTGTGTTACCTAAAGGCGCCACATCCACACAGTACAATAGATTCTTTCAGGATCTGACTCTCGTTGATCGCACACAGTCATATGTAGCTGGTCATCTAGCATCTGAGGGCGTTACGCCAACTGCTGAGACTGTATCTGTGCAAGATATCTCAGCGACTGTTGTGCAATATGCCGTTCTGTACGGTTACACCGATAAGATGTTTGACTTGGGTGAGGATGATTTCCCTGCTGAAATGGTCAAGCTTACTGGCGAGCGGCAAGGTCTGGTAATGGAGATGGCATTGTTCGGCGTGCTGAAAGCTTGTACCAACCGCTTCTACGGTGGTACAGGAACAAGCCGCGCAACAGTGAACGGTACAATCAGTTTGACCGGCCTTCGTAAGATCGCCAAGTCACTGAACGCTAATCACGCTACAACCATTAGTCGCATGTTGAAACGTGGTAAAGCTGGTCTGTACGGTACGGCACCTGTGGGTCGCTGCTATCCGGTTTGGGTATCGACCGATCTAATGCCTGACTTGCGCGAACTGCCTGGATTCCTACCAGTAGAAGCTTATGGCGCTGGCGACAGTTTTGCAATCGATAACGAAGTTGGTAAGTGTGAAGAGTTCCGTTTCATAGCATCCCCTGAGCTTGTAGCGATACAGAATTCAGGTGCTGATGTAACGGGGGCTGTACCAGCATTGCAAAACTTGACCGGCGCTGTGTACGCAGACGTGTATCAGGTTATCGTAGGATCTGAAGATGCTTGGGGTCATATCGGAGTTAACAAAGATTCAATGGAAGTCACATCAATGTCTCCAAAAGACAAAGACAAGAACGATCCTTTGGGTCAACGTGGGTATGTCGGCTGCAAATTCTACTACCACGCGGTTATTCTGAACAACCTTCAAATGGCTGTTTATGAAGTAGCCACCCGTGCTCTGACAGACTAATAGGAGAAACATAATGCAAACACCTATTATGCAACGGCTTAAAAGTATCGTCGATCCAGCGATTAGTTACGCGCTGTATCTGATGCTCAAGCCGATGACTGAGCGGTATAGAACGCTTTGTTTAGCTGGACCAGCTCCGGTGATTAAATCAGGCACCTCGGCACTAGCAAAGACCGGCGCCACTATTACTCATTATATGGTCAAGGGTAGAAGTGGTCAGATAGCTGCGAGTACAGACTTACCGGCCTTTGTTGGCACGGTCACTGCTGATATGTATAACGTATTCGTATATACGGTAAATTCAGCGGGCACTACGGCTTTAACTATGGGCACAGAAGCGGCGACAGAAGCGGCGGTTAAATGGCCTACGATAAACCCTGAACATGCAATATTGGCGTTTATCAAGGTTAATCCTCGCGGTACTGGCAATTTCGTCGGCGGCACTACAGCACTCGACGATGCTACAGTATTCACATCGTATGCCGCCGAGGTTCTGTATGTGCCGACAGTTGGTATGTCATTTCCTACCGCTAAAGTAGATTAATTTTAAGGAGTAATAACAATGGAAGCATTAGTAAATAGAGGGATGACTGGTTGTGCGCTGAAGGCTAATATAGCTGCAGGTACCACCACGACCTTGAGCGGTACACTCGACCCGTTCTATTTTAGCATTGAGGGTAAAGCATACTCTCATGCTAAATGGAACAATACTGCAACGCCGACAACCGACATCACGACTGGTGCGGCATTTGTACCAGTGACCGTGAGTAAGGGATGCGCCTTTGTAATCGGTATTGATTCAGGCGGAACAATGCGCGTAGCTCAAGGTGCATTGGTTGATCTGACTACCGAAGCTGACGGTGCGAATGCTAATTACCTTACGCCACCTCAGTTTCCGACGTTACCTACGGACTTCTGTCCACTAGCGTATCTGTTACTCAAGGTAGGTGCTTCTGGTACAACGTGGACGTTTGGATCAAGCAACACTGCATCAGTCTCAAATGTTTCATATACATTTGTGGATGTCACAACGTTACCACCAAGACCGCAAGTATCGTAATCAACCTAAAGGGGACTTCGGTCCCCTTACTTATTTGGAGAACTGAAACATGGCTAAACTACCCTCACATACTACCAGTGACTTTAAAGGTCCTGAGAATTTTGAGATCGATCTATCGTCCACATTGGATGAGATTGAACGTCCTGATCTGGCCGTTGTCACTGGTGCCGATCTAGACTCACCTCATGTTGCCGAATACAACAAAGACCTTATGTTTATGGAAGACATTCTTGAAATCCTCGTTCATAAGTCTGAAGATAAGTACGCTCCTGATCCTGTCACCTGTGGAGTTAATGGTGTGATCAAGGTTATTAAACGCGGTGAACGTTTTAAGATGGCACGTAAGTTCGTCGACGCTTTGATTAAGACCTCGTTTCGTGTTGAGACTATTGAATATACCGACAAAGCCGGATTGCAGCAAACTAAGACCGAACATGTCCCGGTGCAGAATTGCTCAGTTCAAGTGTTTCACGATCCTGCTGGTGAACTTGGCCGTAAGTGGATGGAATACAAATTATCTAATTCATTCTAATCATGAATCTACTTCAGCTTGTTAATCGCACGGTGATGGAGTCAGGAGTCACGGGTACGTCATTCTCAAATACCACTGTTCAAGGAGCTACCGGCGAACTGTTGCGTTTCACGACTTGGGTTAACCAAGCGTGGCAGGATTTGCAGAACGAGCATGATGGTGCTTGGAACTGGATGCGTAGCGACTTCTCGTTCAATACTATAGCGCAACAAGCTGAATATCCTTATGCGTCGGCACCGCTGTCGTTGACCAACTTTGCTTCATGGGATAAGGATACTTTCCGTATCTACAAGACTTCGATCGGTAACGAAACCTATCTATCGCATCTTGAATACCAACATTTCCGTGATCAATTCTTGATCGGATCGTTGCGCACGAGCTATTCGTATCCATCAAGGTTTACGATATCCCCGACGCAATCGATCATATTGGCTCTACCTCCCGATGACACGAGCTATGTGATATCCGGTCAGTATCAAACGGCACCTTCAACACTATCAGCAGATGCCGATACGCCTGAGATGCCTACTCGTTTCCATATGTTGATAGTATGGGGAGCATTGATCGCCGGGGGATGGTATGAGAATGCTCCTGAGATGTTGGCACGAGGAACCAAAGAATATAAGAAACTGAAGGCTGGCTTGGAACACAACCAATTACCTGCTATTGCAGTAAGTAGAGGGTTCTTGTGATGCAATCCCCACCACTACGTAAAGTCATTCCCGAGATGTTTGCGTTAGAAGGAGGGCTTGATCTGGTAACACCTCCCGTTAGCCTAAAGCCAGGGAAGGTTATTTCTGCGATCAACTTTGAACCTGATCTGAACGGTGGTTACCGCAGGATGGCAGGTATTGAGCGATACGACGGTAGGACAAGGCCATCAGACGCAGTTTATTACACGGTTGATGGAACAATCACCGGGCCATTACTTATCGGTCAGCAGATTGTGGGTGCCACTAGCGGCGCTACAGCATATGTTGCTGCCATAGAAAGTGTGACTAGGTTCGTCGTGACTAAACTTGTGGGCACATTCGTTGACGAGAACTTCACAATTAGCGCGGTTACTTACGGTACGATAACTGATATTACGTTGTACGGTGCGTCAAGCAAATCGCTACACGCCACATATAAAAATGCTGCTGCGTCACTATATAGAGCTGACATATCGACAGTACCTGGATCAGGTTACGTGAGGGGTGTGAAGTATTATAACGGCAATCTATACGCATTCAGAGACAACACTGCCGCTACGGAATGCGTAATGCACGTCGCTAGCACATCAGGGTGGTCTCCTGTTACGTTCGGCAAAGAGATACAATTTGTTCAGCGAGCAGCTACGGTTACGATAAGTATGGCAACACCTGGTGTTGTTAGTTGGACGGCGCATGGATTGGCTAACGGTCATCCGATTATATTCACAACGACCGGCGCGCTACCTACCGGCATTACTGCAGGTACAACTTATTATGTATCAAGTGCTGCTGCCAATACTTTTCAGATTGCAGCTACAGTTGGTGGATCGTCAATAGGTACGTCAGGTAGCCAGTCTGGTACTCATACTTGCACGGCAGGCGGTCTGGAGGTTACAGAAGGCGTCACAGTAACCGGCAACATATCTGGAGCCACTGGTGTAGTTAAACGAGCATTACTGAGAACTGGCACATGGTCTGTCGCTCCGGTAGGTACGTTAGTGTTTGACACAGTGACGGGAACCTTCCAAAGCGGCGAGGCACTGCAAGTATCGAGTGACGGTTATGTTCAATCATCAACCGCTAGTACTGCGATCACACTGCAGCCTGGAGGCAAATTTGAGTTCGATATAGTCAACTTCTCGGGGAGTGTGGATTCCAAACGTATGTACTGCGCAGACGGTGTTAATTTTGCCGGCGAGTTCGATGGTACGCGGTGGGTTCCTATACGAACTGGTGTCGGTGGGGATAATCCTAAGTTTGTCGTAGGTCATAAGAAACAGCTCATGTTAGCCATTGAGAGCGAGCTAATTCCGTCAGGTATCGGTGAGCCGTATTCATTCACAGCGCTGACAGGAGCTGCTCAGATAGCGGTAGGTGAAAATATTACGGGGATGAAGGCTCAGGTAGGTACTGAGACTGCCGGAGTACTGGTTATATTGACCGGGACCAAAGTTTATATTCTATACGGCAATGACTCAACGGACTTTAATTTAGTAATACACTCGCCAGACAGCGGCGGGCGTGCATATACTATCCAGAATATAGGGTTTGCTCATTTCCTAGATACCAAAGGCGTTACGCAATTATCAGCTAGTCAGGCGTTCGGCTCGTTCCAAATGCACATATTAACCAACGCAGTGCAGCCGTTCATAGATGACAAAGCCGGCCTTGAGATATCAAGCTGCATCGTGCGCAACAGGAATTTATACCGCATATTCTTTAACGACGGCACTGGATTAAACATACAGATGCAACCGGCAACCTACGATGGCTCACCGCCAAGACTAGGTGACATTATGCCGTTTGACTACGGAACCCGTGTGATGAACACAGTGGATTCGGTAGTCGACATTAACGGTATTGAACGCAAGTTCGGCGCTGGCACTGACGGTTATGTCTACGAACTGGATGTCGGTACTAGCTTTGACGGCGATGCTATCAACAGTTTTATGGTGATGGCTTTCCATCATTCAAAGAATCCGTTCTATCGTAAAAGCTATCGTAGATGTAAGTTGCGATTCAGTGCAGGGGCTACGGCACATCTTAACGTTACATATGATCTATCGTTTGGTGATCGTGATTCAGTTTACAGCGATACGGCAAGTAAGGTGGTCAGTGGGGGTGGTGCGTACTGGGATAGTGCCAGGTGGGATACTTTATTTTGGGACGCAAGTTATTCACAGGAAGTGACAATAGACACGCCTGGTAACGGCACGAGCATATCATTGGTGATATCAAACGAATCGGCGGTCGATGAGACGTTTACTATCAATTCAATACAAACGCAGTACTTTATGGGCAGATTGAGCAGATGAGTGATTATACTCCAACAGGTAAGCCGATTAACAGCGCGTGGAACGTTTCGCAAGTAATACGAGATGAGTTCGCTCTGATCGAAACTGCCGTTAATTCGAAGGCCGACAGTTATGGTACAAGCTCGGTTAGTACAACGTCGTTGACCATAGCCGACACGGCGCATACGTTCACGATGGAAACGGGTAAAGAGTTTGTGCCGGGAATGTTTATCTACATGGGTGATGCTGCGGCACCGTCAACTAATTATATGTTGGGGATACTTACTTCATATAACTCCACTACTGGGCTATCTGAAGCTCTCGTCACATCCCATGTAGGTGGCGGTACAAAGACATCGTGGATTATCGGACTATCCAATAGTAACGGTGCGACTTTGGTCAATAACGCATTTACTGGCCATCAGGACTTTGCTCGTGCAACAGTTGCATCTGCTGCGACAACTGCTGACATTTGGACTGCTTTAGGTAATCAGATCAACTTTACTGGAACGGCTACCGTAACGGGATTTCCCGCTGCGCTGCAAGCAGGAGCGAGTCGGGAACTGATATGTGCAGGCGCATGCGTATTCACTGCTGGCGCCAATATGCTGATTGACGGCGTTGACAGCGGTTCTAGCGTTACGTGCGCAGCAAACGACATTGTGATTGTCAGGGCAGTAACGTTGACTCAGTTCAGACTCACGCGCATACGATATGACGGGCTGCAACA
>OFQY01000392.1_pt1 | contig 18050 bp, 14 predicted proteins | sample 1542991 | NCBI WGS metagenome assembly OFQY01 (sample SAMN07774224, study PRJEB24372) | wastewater metagenome | isolation source: Exp Tend VB 10WW | collected 2016-02 | reverse complement strand
CTTCAAGAGCAAGTCATTGATATGTCCGGTCTTTGGCCAATCCAAAAGGTGCACGGATTCACCGCCTGTCAGGTTGTAGTAGAGCTCTTCGGCCAAAAACGGCGTAAATGGTGCCAATACCATACTCAACTGTACCAAAACGTAGTGGAGCGTCTTATACGCGCTATTCTTATCTGCATCGTCACCACTCTTCCAGAATCGACGGCGGCTTCTACGTACGTACCAGTTGCTCGCGTCTTCGATGAATGGCAAGATTGGCTTGACTGCATTTGGTATGTCATAGATGTCCATGTGTTTCTCGACCTCTAGGGTGAGTTGATGCACACGACTGATAACCCAAGCGTCCAATGGATTCTTACATAATTCTGATGGGTCTTCGTGCTTGCCGTCCCATTCCCAGTTATCAACTTCGGCATACATCGTGAAAAAGTCATACATGTTCCATACCATGGTCAACTTACGAGCCGTGTCACTCACATCCTTGTCCTGCAGGGCAAAGTCTTCGCCGTTCAGCAGCGGTGAGCTCAGGAACAACATTCGGAGGCTGTCTGCGCTATATTGGTCCATCAGAACATTCGGATCAGTATAATTGCCGAAGCTTTTGCTCATTTTGCGACCATCATTTCCAGCTAGTGTGCCGTGCACCAATGCATTCTTGAATGCAGCCGTGTCAAACAACCCCACACTCACTGCCTGCATGTAATAAAACCATGCACGCACCTGTGGCACATACTCTACAATGAAGTCGCCAGGAAAGTTCTGCTCAAACTTCTCAACATTCTCAAACGGGTAATGGAATTGAGCAAATGGCATGCTTCCGCTCTCGAACCAACAGTCCATGACCTTTTCGATACGGGTGTAGTGCACACCGTCCAGGTCAAATTCAATATCATCCACCCATGGTCGGTGATAGTCCTCTAGTTCAACGCCGCTTAACTCTTTGAGTTCAGCGTAGCTGCCCACAACTTTAATGACTTCTTTACCGGCTTTGTCCGTGCCCTTCCAAACAGGCATGGCAGTCGCCCAAAACCTGTCACGGCTAAGATTCCAATCAGGTGCTGATTCTATGGTCTTGGCTGAACGCCCTTTTTTGATGTGCTCCGGGAACCAGTTGATGCCACCGTTTTGTTCCAACATCTCTTGACGCTGGCCATCGATGTCCATAAACCAACTTGGATGAGCACGATACATGAGTTTGGTTCCACATCGGTGACAATGCGGATAACTATGACGTATATACGCAATACGGAAGACGACCCCGCGTTCATGTAATGTCTTGGCAATCTCTTTGTTCACGTCCCAGACCAACTGGCCCTTCCACTCACCATCAGTGTATATGCCGTTCTCATCCGTGCTCATAACCCATGGGAATCCAGCTTCTTTACTCAACTGATAGTCTTCTTCACCATATGCTGGCGACTCGTGTGCGATACCCGTTCCGTCTTCATCATGCACAAAATCTGCGTGCCAGACTTTAAATGCTTTCTCACCCATGTCTTTGTACGTATCAAACAACGGCTCATACGACTTACCAACCAATTCCTTGCCCTTAAATGTCCTGAGCACCGTGTATGGAAGCACCTCGTGCTTGTCATTGGATAGCGCCTTATCAAGCAAACGTTTCGCTATGATGAGTTTTTGGCCCTCGCATTCAACCTCTGCATACTCAACGTCTTTATTGACCGCGATTGCGCTATTAGACGGCAATGTCCATGGTGTTGTCGTCCAAGCCAACAGGTACGAATCTTCGTCCACAAGTTTAAATTTCGTATAGACACTTGGATCCGTGACGTCTTGATAGCTATTGTCCATAGCCACCTCAGCCTTACTGATAGGGGTCGCATCACGCGTACAGTACATAAGAACGCGTTCACCTTCGTAGATTTTGCCTTTTTCGTATAGCTTCTTAAAAGCCCACCAGACACTTTCCATGTACTCTTTGTCCATGGTTTTGTAAGCGCCCTTGAAGTCCACCCAGCGGCCGATACGATCAATTGTATCTTCCCACAATGACCCTGTAGCAATCATGTTCTCGCGGCACGTTGTTATGTACTTCTCGAGGCTAATTTTTGTTCCGATGTCACGCTTGTCAGTAATCCCCAACTTTTTCTCAGTAAATACTTCTGCTGGCAAACCATGAGTGTCCCAGCCCCAAACACGCTCTACACGCTTGCCCTTCATTGTGTGATAACGCGGCACCGCGTCTTTGACGATAGAGGTCAGCAGCGTACCGTGATGAGGCACACCCGTGATGAACGGTGGGCCATCATAAAACACATAGGCATTGTCTTTCGGTCGATTCTCTACCGACTTCTCGAATGTCTTATCTAGTTTCCAACGCTGCACCCAGTCCTTTTCATACTCCAATGCGCGCCTGCGGGTTCCTGACTTAAACTTCATATTTTTGTCCTTTCTTAAAACAAAAATCACTTCTTTTGTCTATCAGAATCCCTGGGTTGCAAGGACGGTACCATCTGATTTCCAAAAGAAGTGATTCTTTTAGCACTTAGTTGTGTGATCTTACGGGTCAATTCCGGCGGGTTCTACTCTGTCAGTCTGACATTTCTTCTCGCAGCATTCGTGGCTGATGACCACTTATTCGTCATGGACGAAGTGCCTTTACTTCTTTAGTCTAGTTAAACATTACAACAAATGCAAGCACACGCTACATGCGTGCATAGCCAGCGACTTCATCCATGAGCGGCAATACGTCACCTTGCCAATACTGGGCAAGTCCACCCGTGTCCTGGATAGCAAGCAAAGCTGGATACTGCACAACATCGTATATTCGAGCCATTTCTGCGCCCTCTTTAGTCTCTAGACTCACTAGCTCTATCGATGTTGCATGATTTTTCCCGAACTCATGCACATACTCCTCAACAATGCGTCGATGATCAGAAGCAGGATGATACAAAAAGCATAACCTCATACCCCCAGTTTAGCATGGTGCTGCGGTCCAGCAACAAACTAAAAACACACAGCAAGGTAGTGGCCTTGCTGTGTGTTTTGTGGTGCGCTCTACTCTAGCTACAACCGGTGGTTGAGCCACAAGAAGTACAGACGTAACAGCTTCCAGCCTTCTGTGTCTGGTTGCCACAGTTAAAGCACATTGGTGCTGCATCATCGTTCTTCTGGGCTGAACGGTTTGGCTCAGCTGCTTTTGGCGCAGGTACTGGCGTCTCAACCTTTGCCGGTGGTTGCGTAACATTTGTTGCTACGGCAACCTCTGGAGCTCTGGCCTCCTCACGGAGTGGTTCTTCAAGCAAACTAGTCTGCGCATCCGGCATATCATCGATAGATGCCAGACCGAGCTCAAGTTGATCATCAAATGACATGTACGTCTTACCGAGTTTTCGGAAGATGTAGTCAATCATCGAAGAAGCCGTGCGAATCTCTGGATCATCTGTGATACCGCTCGGCGCAAAGCTCATGTGGCTGAAGTTGCGAATGTACGCTTTAAGAGGAACCCCATACTGGAGACCATAGCTGATACTGATAGCAAATGCATCAATCAGACCACGAAGTGTTGAACCATGCTTAGAAGTACTGATGAATAGCTCTCCTGGCGTACCATCTTCGTACTCACCGACCGTAAAGAATCCTTTGCTATCAGCAACCTGGAAACTAAATGTCTTCGAGGTGCGCACCTTTGGAAGCTTGCGACGGACCGCACCCTTCAGGATGAACTTATCCGTGACGTTGTCTACAGAGTCTTTGGCTTCTTCGTCTACTTCATTCTGAGCATTGCCGCCCTTTTTGAGCATACTCAGTGGTTGAGCAACTTTACAGTTGTCTCGGTAAATAGCGACTGCCTTAAGCCCTAACTTCCATGACTCCATGTGGAGTTGTTCGATTTCTTCAACTGACGCCTCTTCTGGCATATTGACCGTTTTGCTAATCGCGCCGGAAATAAATGGTTGTACTGCTGACATCATTTTTACATGGCCCATGTAGTGAATCGAGTTGTCGCCCATCGAGCAAGAGAAGACAGCTTCGTGATCTTTCTTGAGATGTGGAGCACCAAGTATTGTTTTTTCAACATCGATATATGTAACAATGTCATTAACTTGCTCGGGTGTGTAGCCGAGTACTTTTAGTGCTCGTGGCACAGTTTGGTTGACGATTGTCATGCTGCCACCACCGACAAGTTTCTTGAATTTTACAAGGCCAAGGTCGGGCTCAATGCCAGTTGTATCACAGTCCATCATCAAACCAATGGTACCAGTAGGAGCGAGCACGCTAGCCTGTGAGTTACGCACACCATACTTCTCGCCTAATTCGACTGCTTCGTCCCAGGCAGAGGCTGCAGCACTGAGCAAATCTTCATCAACCAGACTTGCATCAATATCAGAGACTGCTTCGCGGTGCATCTTGAGCACGTGTAACATACCGTCACGGTCTTTGTGAAAGCCAGAGAATGGCCCGACGCGGTTTGCCATACGCGCACTAGTTGCATAAGCATGACCTGTGAGAATCGCAGTGATAGCAGCTGCTTGAGCACGTCCTTCGTCAGAATCATATGGCAAACCTTGAGCCATCAACATTGCGCCAAGGTTAGCGTAGCCAATACCAAGCTCACGGTATGCCTTGGCATTCTTTGTGATGTTCTCGGTTGGGTATTCGCTATAACCGACAAGGATTTCTTGTGCAGTAAACAACAACTCAATTGTGTGCTTGTACGATTCGACATCAAACGTACCGTCTTCGTTTAAGTATTTCAGCAAGTTGATTGATGCTAGGTTACAGGCAGAGTTATCCAGGTGCATATACTCACTGCATGGGTTGCTCCCGTTGATACGTCCTGCTTTTGGTGTTGTGTGCCATTTGTTGATAGTCGTATCAAACTGCAAGCCTGGGTCTGCACATTCCCATGAACTTTGGGCAATCTGACGCCACAGGTCACGAGCCTTAACAGTCTTATAGACTTTCTTGTCTTTAACACCAACCAAATCCCAGTCAAGATCTTGCTCGACTGCACGCATGAAGTCGTCCGTAACGCGCACGGAGTTGTTCGCATTCTGGTACTGAACGCTAAAGATGTCTTTGCCGTCCAGTGTCATATCAAACCCAGCTTCTTGCAATACACGAGCTTTGCGCTCTTCGATAGCCTTAGACCAGATGAACTCCTCCACATCAGGGTGGTCAACGTTCATGATAACCATCTTGGCAGCACGACGTGTCTTCCCACCTGATTTGATAGCGCCAGCTGAGGCATCAGCTCCACGCATGAAGCTCATAGGTCCTGATGACGTACCTGCACTCTTGCCGAGTGGCTCGTAGCTAGATCGGATGCTGCTGATGTTGAGACCTGAACCCGAGCCACCCTTGAAAATTGTACCTTCTTCTTTGTACCAGTTCAGGATAGAAGGCATAGTGTCTTCTACCGCAAGGATAAAACATGCGCTAGCTTGCTGTGCACGCTCTGGTGCACCAATGTTGAACCACACTGGTGAGTTAAACGCTGCCCGCTGGCTAGCAAGCACGTACTTAAGTTCTTCACGAAAGTCTTCGGCTTCAGCCTCTGACTCAAAATAGCCTTCTTGCAAACCCTGACGAGTTACCGTATCAACAACACGGTCAATTAGATGCTTTAGTGAACTCTCCCGGTCTGCTGTGCCAGGAGTACCAGTGAAGTATTTCTGGGCAACAATATTAATAGCGTTGAGGGAAAACCCTTCCGGAAATTCGACGTCTCTTTGTTCAAAGACAGCCTTACCAGTCATCGGATTCATAATAATCGAATCACGTTTAACCCACGTCAGTTGATCGTAGCCTTTGCTGTTCGCCGGCGTAAAGAATCGCCTGCGCTCCAGGATTGTTGTTTGTCCCATAGTACCCTCACTTATATTTTTAAGTTGTTATTTGATTGTTTTTGTTAGAGTTGCAACCCTGTCGCTCTCAAGACAGTGTCAGCTCTTTGTAACTCGCAGTTTACTACGAACAACAAAGGGCTGGCAAGTCTTTAATCGACTGGTTGAACAACTTTACCTTTGCGGATTTGCAGCAGTTCTTTTTCGAACCCAGCGATATCTTTAAACCTTCGATATACACTTGCAAATCGCACATACGCTACTTCATTCAAGACTGCAAGACGACTCATAATCATTTCTCCAAGCTTTGTCGTATGAACTTCTTGGTCTCCACAGGCATAGATTTCTTTTTCTATGTCAGAGACAAGCTGTTCTAGTTGCAAGCTGGTGACCGGCGTCTTCTCACAGGCTCTATACAGACCCGCCAGAAGTTTATCTCGGTTAAAGAGTTCCCGCACCCCATTGTTTTTAATTACAATGAGTTGAGGTCGTTCGATGCGTTCGTAGGTGGTAAACCGATAGCCGCAATCGGGACATGCCCGGCGCCTACGAATTGATTCTCCCTCGTTTGCATCTCTAGATTCAATAACTTTTGTATCTTCCGATGGGCATTGAGTGCATTTCATAGTGCTTCTCCCTGCTCAGTTTATGTGTTCAATCTAAACGTACGATGGCTGTATGTCATCACTACATATAGCGCTTATACATTAAATCATAGTCCTATATGCAGTGCTTTGCAAGACAAAAATTGGTGTATTATTTACCAATTTCACCCCTGTTATGGGCTAGTTTTCTTCGTGTGAATCAGATTTTTCTGATGATTCGTCGGTAGGGTCTTGTGCCTGGGGCTTATCCTGCTGTCTACGGCGACTTAAGCGTCGGAGGAATGATGGTTTTTCAAGCTCATCATCATCCATAGAGCCGATAATCGTCTGGCCTGGCTTTGCTGTGTCGTGGGCATTATCATGATCCGCCCCGTCAAGCGTCCAAATGTTAGGAATCGGCTTCTCTTGATCAACCATAGTTTCTGATGGCTCATCGTTATCGTGCAAATCCATGTCTAGACTATTCATTTGACCTTCTTCATCTTTTGCAGAAGATTTTATGGCTCTAGATGAGCTAGCTGTTGGCTTAGCGGCGTTTCTGTTGGTGTAATAGGCATCATCAAATCCCGTCGCAACAACTGTAATAATAATCTCGCCCTCTACCTCTGGGCTAATTGTTGCACCAAAGATAATGTTGGCTTCTGGGTCGGCGGCACTCGTGATTGTCTCGGCTGCTTGATTAATCTCGTGCATCGACATGTCACTGCCACCGATAACATTGAAGAGAATGCCTCGAGCACCATCGATAGACACCTCTAGGAGAGGCGACTCTATAGCCTGCTGCGCTGCGTGGACAGCACGTTCTTCGCCACCAGCGCGACCAATACCCATAAGCGCAGAGCCCGCATGGCTCATGACTGCACGCACATCGGCAAAGTCGAGATTAATAAGACCGTGGACAGTAATTAAGTCCGATATACCCTGGACGCCCTGACGGAGCACATCATCAGCGACCTTGAATGCTTCTAGGAGTGGTGTCTGGCGATCAATCGTCTGCAATAGACGGTCATTTGGGATGGTGATTAGTGTATCGACTGAACGTCGAAGGTTATCAATAGCAAGTCCTGCGTTCCGACGTCGCTTCTCTCCTTCAAACGCAAATGGCTTTGTAGCAAAACCAACAACAAGTGCCCCAGCATCTTGTGCGGCCTGGGCAACAACATGTCCTGCCCCGCTACCGGTACCTCCGCCAGCGCCGAGAGTGACGAATACCATATCTGCGCCTTCGACTGCTTTGCGAATCTCTTCGATTGACTCCTGTGCAGCTTTCTGGCCAACAGATGGATCTGCGCCTGCTCCCAGCCCCCTGGTTGCATCACGCCCAATGTGAATCTTGGTTTGTGCCTTGGAGTGGTGGATTGCCTGTGCGTCGGTGTTAACCACCACAAACTCGACGCCCTCAACGCCAGATTCAATCATACGATTTACCGCAGCACCACCGGCACCACCGACACCTATAACTTTTATACGAGCAAACGTCTCTATTGCTGGGTTAACTTGCGGCATTGGTTACCATTCCTCCATAACTATACGGGGAGTATACCAGTACCGCCTGGTCTTCACAACTACAGTTATACCACCGCTGCTACCCACGAATCTTTTTGAACAATCCTTCGATCAAACCAAATGCTTTTGCGCTCGGTTTCCCCTTGACCTGCGTATCCCCAGAATGGAGCAGCATATCCAATTGCATAAGTCCTATCGATGTTGCATATGTTGGGTCGTCTACAACGTCTACAAGCCCTTGGAACGTCTGCAGACTACCAATATGCGCAGGTAGCTCGAGCTTCTCTCGAACAAACTCATCCAACCCGGGTAACTTGGCCGTACCGCCCACAACTACAACGCCACCCGGAAGTTTCCGGGATTTACCCACTTTACGGAGTTCCTTGTCGACATATTCAAGAAGTTCTTCTACGCGAGCCTCAATAATCATATGGACGTCACTTTGTGTAAACGTATAATCTTTGCCCTCGTACTTAACTGAAACAGAACCATAATCAGGCACGTCAAGACTGCCGTGTTCAATCTTGACCTGCTCAGCAACCATCAAATCAGTCTTAAGGCCAATAGCAAGGTCATTGGTAATGTTAATACCGCCAACCGGCAGAACTGCGATGTGTTGGACTTCTCCATCTTCAATAACAACAAGATTTGTCGTACCTGCACCAATATCTAAGAGCACCGTCCCTGATTCTTTTTGCTGTCTGCTCAAAACAGCCTCTGCAGATGCAAGGCTTGAGACAGTAAAGTGGTTCACTCCAAGCTCAGACTTCTCCAATACTGTAGTAAGATTGTTGAGGTTTGGAGTTGATGCAGTAACAATGTGTGTGTCTACCTCAAGGCGAACACCTTGCATGCCCACAGGATCTTTAATATTATCCTGCCCATCGACGCGATAATTCTTTGCGAATACCTGTATAATCTCCCTGTTGGGTGGCAATTGCATTACAGTCGCTGCTTCTTCTGCTCGATAACGATCATCGTCAGCAATTTCCCTAGATGCTGCGCTAATAGCAACAACGCCCTTAGAATTAATACCCGTAACATGCGTACCATTAACATTGACTGTCACTCTCTGAATGCGAATACCGGAGACTCTCTCTGCTTCGGTGATTGCGTGAGCAATTGATTCAACCACGTCGTCCTGGTGGACTATGACCCCTTTACGCATCCCAATATTGGCGGACATGCCATGGCCAACAATAGATATCTGGCCTTGGTTGTGTGGGTCGGCCATGCCAACAATACAACGGACTGCTGATGTACCAATATCTAGGCCAAAGAAGTAATTTGGCGTTGTTTCATGCATACAGCCAGTATACCGCCTAGATAGCCTCGCCTGCAAGAAAACTACTTATGCTTTGGTTAGTATCTCGGCCCCATCATCAGTGATTAACACCGTGTGTTCAAAATGAGCAGACCAAGACCCATCGGTAGTACGGATAGTCCAGCCGTCCGGGTCAGTCTTGACCTTATACGTACCCAGTGTTGCCATTGGCTCTATTGCAATCGTCATGCCTGCCTGCAGAATTGGCCCATCTCTTCTATGACCATGATTGGGGATATTGGGGTCCTCATGCATTTCGTGCCCAACACCATGGCCAACAAGATCACGAACGATGCCGTAACCGTCTTCTTCGAGTACTTGCTGCACGGCCACAGATATCTCCCCTACGTGTACGCCAGCCTTGCATGCATCAATCCCTGCGTACAATGCGCGCTCTGTGGCAGCAGCAAGCTTCTGGACGCGTTTACTTCCATCACCCACCACCACACTAATAGCTGAGTCCGTCACAAGACCTTTGTGCGTTACACAGAAGTCTAGCCCCACAATATCGCCATCCTGGATAATTTTCTGCTCTGAGGGAATCCCGTGTACCACCTCTTCGTTTACAGATATACAGATAACATCCGGGAAACCACCATAGCCCAGGATTGTTGGCTGGCCTCCTAGTGCACGAAGCTCAAGCTTGGCAATCTCTGCAAGCTGCTTTGCCGTCATCCCTGGTTTAATTTTCGTCTTCAAGACACCTAAAACAGTCGCGAGCATCTTCCCGCCCTCACGCATAGCCACAATCTCGGCTTCAGTCTTTACCTTGTTCATCATGCGACGGATTTAACTGCTTTGAGGATAGACTCGTGGACTTCTTGCACAGACTGCTCACCGTCAATCTCAAAAACAGGGATATTTGCATCTTGCATTTCGCTCAAAATTGGCTTGATAGAGTTCTCGTACTCTTCAAAGCGTTTTTTGATAGCATCGCGGTGATCGTCTTGGCGGCCACGCGCCAATAGTCGGCTACTGACGACCTCTTCGGTTGCCTTAATATGAATGATAGCCGTCAGGTGCAACTGTTTGTGCTTCACCTGGTTAAGCAGCCAGTCAGCCTGCTGAATCGTTCGAGGGAACCCATCAAATACAAATTCATGCTTGATATCAATCATGCCAAAAATCTTCTGTACTAATGTAATGATTTCGTGGTCATCAAGTAGTTTGCCGTCCAACATAGCTTTGCGTCGATCACCGCTGATAAGCATTCGGAGGAATTCCCCAGTCGCGAGCCAAGGTAAGCCAAGCTCATCGGCAAGCTGTCTGCCCTGCACACTTTTGCCTGACCCTGCTACTCCCATAAAGATTATCACGTGGTTATTCTCCTTTTTACTTCGCTAGCCACACGAGCTCCATCAGCCTGCGCGCCAACTTTTTGCTTAACTTCTCCAATAATTCGTCCCATGGCTGCCATATTTACGTCATCATAGCCCATGAGCACTTTAGTAATAATACCATTTAACTCCTCCTCGGATAGCTGTCGGGGAAGATAGCCAGCAATGACTTTTTTTTCTGCGAGTTCGGCCTGTGCACGCTCTATGTTGCCACCCTGGGTGTATAAGTCTGCGCTTTCTTGGCGTTTCTTTGATTCTTTAGTGAACAGCTGGATGATCGCATCATCAGTAAGCCCGGTGTCTCTATTGCCCTCAGCAACTTCAGCATACAAAATAACGCTCTTGAGGCCACGAAGTGTCGTTGTAAGTACCTTATCTCCCGCAAGCATTGCAGTCTTTATGTCAGCATCTATCCGCTGCTTCAAACTCATCGTATCGCTCCCATAACCACCCTAGTACAGTAACCCGTGCTAGCGTTGGCCAAGCTTGATCTTCTTTGCTTTGATAGCTTTGCGTTCTTGACGAACAATTGCTTTCTTACGACGATCACGCTTACTCAGTGGTTTTTCAAAAAACTCACCTTGTTTTACGGTCTGGATAACACCAGCTTGTTGTACTTTTCTCGTGAAGCGACGGATGAGGTTCTCTGTTGACTCTTTGCCGTCTTTTTTCGTAACTTGTATCATATCGGGGGTAAGTATAGCCTAGTAGCGGATAAATCGCAACACCTTACGGAATGATTTGTTGCTTTTTCTGACTCAGGCGTTGTGACTTCAACACTATGCTTTGTAATTCTTTGAATATCGGGAACTGCTTATTGGTGTGGTACGTCTTGGTATTCCCTTGTCGTTCAGATATCAGGAAACCGACCTTCTCAAGGCGCTTAAGTTCTCTTTGAATATTGCCCGCATCCTCTTTAATAAGTTTGGCCAAGCCACGAACGTGCGTCTTGAAATCAGGATACTTTGCATAGACAACTATGATCTTGCGGCGAACTCTGGAAGTTATAAATACATCTAACATAAGCTTTTCATTGTTATTAGAACAACGTAAGGCTCAGTATAGGCAACCAACAGACGGATTTCAACACTTTTTTTCAGAAAGCATATAATAGTGTTATGTATTACACCGTTTTGGTTGGATCTCAGCGCTATCACGGGGATGAAGCATTGACTTATTCTAGTGAACAACCCCTGAAGGCAGGCCAGCTTGTACGCGTCCCTTTGGGTAAACTACCTGTTATCGGTATTGTCACTGGACAGACCACAAAGCCAAGGTTTGCGACAAAGCCAATCCTACAATCCTGGCACAATCTAGTTGTACCCGGCACAACGCTCTTGCTTATACGCTGGCTTTACTCCTACTACCCAGCCCCCCTTGGCTCAGTAGTGGAGCTATTCACTCCCCCTGTCATGCCACGGGTACTTGATATCACGCCCGCCGTCGCAAGTCTACCTAAGCCAGATGTGCAAAATCTACCAAAACTAACGGCGCAGCAGCGACATGCGGTACAAGATATCGTTGAGTCACCCGATCAATCCATACTCCTTCATGGAGATACGGGAACTGGCAAGACACGACTCTACCTTGAGCTTGCTGCAAAGCAAGTAGGTCAGGGTAGGTCAGTAATCATCACGACCCCAGAAATAGGGCTAACAGAACCGCTGCTCCATGCCTTTAGTCAGGTTTTCGGTGAGCGTGTTCTCGTGACACACTCTGGCATGACCCCAGCGCAACGTCGTCAGCAATGGACATTAGTCGCTACAGCAGACACACCCATCGTGCTCATTGGCCCTCGTTCTGCGTTGTTCTATCCTGTACATGATGTCGGGCTCATCGTAGTAGACGAGGCTCACGACGCAGCTTACAAACAAGACCAAGCACCCAATTACCAAGCAACGAGAATCGCTGCCAAGCTTCGTGAGCTACACAAAGCAACACTAATCCTTGGCACAGCCACACCTTTAATTTCTGATTACTACGCCTTTAGCACAAAAAACTTACCGGTAATTCGGCTCACGGATGCTGCAGTCGAGTCTACCGCAAAAATTAAGCAAATAGTGGTAGACTCCAGGGAGCGCGACAACTTCAGCAGGTCAGCTTACCTATCAAACCATTTACTAGACAGTATCGGTGCGGCCCTGGCGCGCAAAGAACAGTCTTTGCTTTTCCTCAACCGCCGAGGCAGCGCCAGAGTTGTTCTCTGCCAAGCGTGCGGATGGCGTGCGCTTTGCCCACGATGCGACACGGCACTTACGTTTCATGCGGATACCCACAATATGCGATGTCATGGCTGTGACTTTAAAGACACCGTGCCCGGGGCTTGCCCAAAGTGTGGTGCCGCTGAGATACTCTTCAAGTCAATTGGGACCAAGGCGCTCGAGACAGAAATTGCAAAGCACTTCCCTGGCACAAATGTCGCTAGATTTGATGGCGACACGCACAAATCAGAAAGCCTAGCCGCACGATTTCAAGACCTCCAATCAGGAGACATCGATATAGTCATAGGCACCCAGGCAATCGCAAAAGGCTTTGACTTACCCAAACTCAGTGTTGTCGGTGTTGTCCAGGCAGACTCAAGCTTATCAATACCTGACTACACTGCCACCGAGCGAACCTATCAATTGTTAAGTCAAGTCAGCGGACGGATTGGACGCGGCCACAGGAACGGTACACTTATCGTGCAGACTCACAACCCAGAAAGCCCAACAATAGTTCAGGCGTTGCAAAAAAATTACACTGAGTTTTATGAGCAGGAGACAAAAGAAAGACAATCGTATAGGTTTCCTCCTTTTGTTCACCTTATGACCGTCACATGCAGCCGTAGTACTAGCAAAGCGGCAGAAGCAGCCTGCATTAAGGCCAGGCAAATACTCTTGACGTTACCCGGTATCGCCATAGACGGTCCAACCCCCCGATTCATAGAGAAAGTAAACGGAAAATATGCCTGGCATCTTATTATTCGAGCAAAATCGCGAGGTAGGCTAACGGATGCCATCAAACAGCTTCCAGCAGGCTGCATCCCTAACCTCGACCCAACTGATTTGCTCTAACTTAGGCGGTTAGTATCCAGCGCACAACGATATCACGAAGGCGTTTGTACTCGGCCTCTTCGAACTGCATATTAGCAATACAGTATTGTTTACTGGCTATATGTGAGCAGAACATACAGTCTGACAAGTCATAACAGTCTTGAATAAAGAAAGAATTGGCTATCTTATTGGACCAGTTGACCTCAAATGAATTGGAGCAGTTCTTGCTATCATCTACCCTTATACAATATGTCAGTCCTTGTGAACGCTGAGTGCAGGCGCAAGACTCTGAGTTTTGTGATGAACCGCTAAACAGAATATTCTTGGAGGCCATTATGTCTTGCGAGTGATAGATATTCTCTGAACTATAGATATTATCACTCTTTCCTACGTTGATTGATTCCAGCGTTCGCTCTGTAGTAGTTAGATTGGTTTTCTGCCATGCGGCAATGATATCTTCAAGGCCGTTAAGCGGAGTTGCTTGCACCATAAAATCCGGGAACTTTGTTTGGTCCATAGCATTTTTCATGGTCAGAAATTTGGATGGGTTTGAAGAGATAGCCCATGTTGACTCACCAGTTGTAGAATCATTGACCTCGACTGGCAATCGTATATCAAACGCATATTTTTGGCGGAATTGTTCTAGCGTAAATGGGTTCTTGTACCCAAATACCTGGCCTACGATTTTGTCGAGTAGCTCCTGGGCTTGTTCGTCTGTCATTTTGTTTTCCCCTTCTTGATTACATGAGCCGGTGCTGACGATTGTGACGCTAGTAATTCTTGCAGATTCATCGTCATTGGCGTAAAGTTGGTCGCCTTAATAGCAACACTGTACGCATTCATGACCATAGACCCCATTTTTGGGAGCGAACGATGGCGAGTACTATCCTGCTGGGCCTTGGCTACTGCGGGCCCATCAGCTGATAGCGGCCACGCCTGACCCCTGTCAGCTGTCTCTGGGTCATATCCAGCGGGTTGCACCTCTGCCTCTGTGCCAATACTCGTATCTTGCTGCAGAAAATCTGGCATAGGGTCAGCTGCTTGTATTGGTCTCGTGCTTGGGGTCCCGCTATCTTCACCCACCCATGGTGCGGTGTTTCGCGCACTTGCACCATCAAGAGAGAGCAGACTCTCGGATGATGCTGCTTTAGTCGCATCGAACTTTTTGGGCACAGCCTTTGCTTGCGGAGTCTTTTGGAGTTTTATGTGGCCTGCTGATTTTGCCTGATCAACAAACACTGTTTTTGCCTTAAACGCTGGCAGCATCTGACCATTTGCCGATATTCTGACCAGGCATTCTCTTGGGCTCATTTCTGTCATCAGTTTCACGCGCAAGTTTTCTTCTTTGATACCTTTCGCTTTAGCACGTTCCAGGATATCGGATGGAAGCTCAATACGGATATTGCCTTCAAGCGCCTTCGCATCTTCTTCAGATACGCGGAATACGTAGTAGTTGGCGACATTACTCACGATAGAATTACGCAAGTCTTCCTCGACTTGACCAAAATACTGTTGTGTCAAGAATACAAACAAACCGTACTTTCTAGCCTCTGACAATATCTGGGCCAACGCTGGGTTCTGGACCACAGAAACTTCGTCAATAAATAAGAGTATCTTTTCATTAAACACTCTAGCCTGCGCAAGTAAGAAAATCTGCTGAATCAAAAGGCCCGCAACCGTCTTGACCACCTTCTCCCCCATAGACACTTTATTGAGCGAGAACACTGTCAAGAAGTTATTGCCAATTGTCTGGGCCAAAGACATCTCCGTCTCGTTAACCATGCTTGGCGTCATTTGCATCTCGTCAACGAGCGCAACAATAGGTTGAATACCTTGAACATAATACTGGGTGCGTATCTCATTGAAATCTGTGTTGAAGAATTGGCTAATATTCTGAGGGATATAGCCTTCAACATGCGCCAGAACCCTGTTCCGAAGGTCGGTATCTGTCAAGAACTGCTTCAGAAATTGCAGGCTCATATTTTGTGAAGTCAACAGTACATAGATACTAAACCTCATCACACGCTCAAGCTGAGGGTTAAACTGATCTTTGAGAAGAGATTTGAACAGTGTTGTCGTAAGCTCGGTTGCTGCCTGAATATCAGAGTTAGCATCCGGGAAAAGCTGCGCAGTATCACTGTTGAAGTTCACTACGTGCGAGTCAGCAATCGTCTCCAGATCAGTCCGCAAACTATCGTGAGGGTCAATCACAATCACACGATAGTTTGGCTTGAGCATAATATTGGACTCGAGCCGTTTGATGAACAGCTCAATGAACTTGGATTTACCACTACCACTGGCACCGACAATGAATGAATGCTTGTCGAACTCATAGCTACCGAGGTGCAGATAGTATGGGTCTGTCGTGTATGGGAAGCCGTCGACTTCTAGCACGGCGTCTTCTTCAAAGTTCTGCATGATATGGACTGTTTTCTCGAGATTCACATAGGTGGGTGCCGATGTTCGTGTATAGCTTGCATTGGCATTAAAGTCTATCTCTAGTAAATGCCCCGGGAAAAATGACAACTGCTGCTTAGCAACATAGTGAACCGCACCCATCGTAAAGTTGAGAGTCATCTTGCTCAGTAGCTTGTGTCCGATTTTTTGCACATCAATACGAATAGACTCGAGCTTTTTCTTCTCTTGCACATGATATTTCTCTTTGACGTCAATCAAATTGCCACCAGCAGGCAGTCTCAACAGCCGTATCTTTTCACTAATCTGTGGCGTTTCAGCGGCTTTTGGGAGTTGCTTGCACTGCTTGATAACAATACCCGGGAGCGCATTTGAAAGCCCAGTTATATCCTTTGGGGACTCAATATAGTAGCGAATAACGTTTTTCTCGAACGCAACAATAAGCGAGAAGGGCCGAACGCCTTTCACAACTTTAGCAATCGCTAACGCAATCGCGTTCCACTCGTTAGCAGAGCACAAGTCTTCCGTTAATATCAGTTCGGCGTATGACATCTCTCGTCATTATATCGCAGTTAACTACTAAACTACACAAAAACTGGGAGCCATGCAACAGATACGGTATACTGTCTGCAACATGGCCGGCAAAAAAGAAGACATCATCGCTCTACCAAACCAACATCTGCGTGATCGCTCACGCAAAGTTGGTATTGTTGACGATAAAATCCGGGAAGTTATCGCCAACATGGAGTCAGCAACCCTTGACTGGGAAGACTCACGCGAACACGAAGTTGGCGTTGCATTGGCCGCTATTCAGATAGATGAAAAGCTTCGGATTGTCGTTATTCGTAATAATTTTGACAACAAAGATGATAGAAAATTTCAAGTTTTTATAAACCCGGAAATTACCAAGCACGAAGGCAAGGTGGTTGAGGACTTCGAAGGCTGTCTCAGTATCAAGGATGTCTATGGTCGCGTTCCTCGATACGAAAAAGTACGCATTAAGGCGCTCAATATAAACGGTAAGCCAATCCGTCTGACGGCAAATGGGTTCTTAGCCCGTGTATTCCAGCACGAAATCGATCATACTAACGGTGTGGTGTTTATTGACCATATAAAAGGTATTTCAGATGCATTCTTTCAACTGCAGAACGACGGCAAGTTAGAACCACTCGATTATGAAAAAGATATCCAAAACAACAAATCTCTCTGGGACTAGCAAACAAACGAAAATCGTCTTCTTTGGGAGCGGGCCAGTTGCGACTAAAAGTATTGAATTACTTTCTGAGAATTTTGGCATAGAGGCCATTGTCACAAAACCAACGACCCTGGATGACATGCAATCAGCTAATCTGCCGACCGGCACACCAATCTACTCTGCAAGTTCAAAGGCCGAGCTAGATGCGCTCATCACCAAGCAAACTTTTACGAGCAAGGTGGCCATCCTTATCGATTTCGGCATCATTGTTTCACAAACGGTAATTGACAGCTTTGAGTTTGGCATAATAAATAGCCACTTTTCACTCCTACCCGAACTCCGGGGTGCAGACCCGATCACCTTCTCGATTCTCTCAGGACAAGAAAAAACCGGGGTTAGTTTGATGCAACTCGTCAAAGGCATGGACGAAGGACCACTCATATCCTGCGGAATCTACAAGCTTACGGGCAAAGAAACAACTCCCGAACTAACACAGGGCCTTATTCATCTTAGTCACACACTACTCAAAAAGGAGATTCCAAGATACCTCTCCGGTGACAGCCAAGCTATTGCACAATCAGAAATGGCAGCTCTAATACCTAGTTATCCCACCACTCCCACCTATTCCCGCAAACTTACCAAAAATAACGGCATACTGGATTTCAACAAACCAGCTGTCGTACTTGAGCGAGAAGTGAGAGCGTTCGCGGGCTGGCCAAAAAGCAGAACTACCATTGCCGGCAAAGATGTCATCATCCTTGAGGCACATATAAATACAAACCTGGGAGGTAACCCAGGAAATGTATTCAAAACAAACACCAAACAG
>OFQY01000391.1_pt1 | contig 18088 bp, 23 predicted proteins | sample 1542991 | NCBI WGS metagenome assembly OFQY01 (sample SAMN07774224, study PRJEB24372) | wastewater metagenome | isolation source: Exp Tend VB 10WW | collected 2016-02 | reverse complement strand
CGGCGTTCCCCAGGTGCGGGAGTTGGCGGTTGATGCCCTGCCCGGCAGAGAGGTGCGGGAGTTGGCGGTTGATGCCCTGCCCGGCAGAGAGGTGCGGGAGTTGGCGGGCGTCAACGATCTGCTCGCCGTCCCACACCCACGGCCCGGTCCCGCCGCACCAGCCGCTGCCGATCCAGTTGCACGCGCCCCAGCACCACCAGCCCGCGATCTTGGCATCAAAGTAGTCCGGGTCTTGCAGGCGGCGCTCGAGCTCTGGCAGTTGCCGAACCAGCCACGAATGGCGGGCGAACAAGTCGGCCTCGTTGCATGGCCAGTCTGCAGCGGCGGCCACCGCATCGGCGTCGCGCGAAACGGCCCGCCAGAAGTTGGCTACGAAGCCGTCCTTGTCGTTGATAGTCTCGGTGCGCCTGCCGTCAGGTGCGCCGAGCAGCATCGCGGCCGATCCGGCGAACGGCTCGACATAATTCTCCACGGCACCGAACGCCGCCCACACGTCGACGCACGCGAGGGACTTGCCGCCGAACCAGGGGAACGGTGCCGCCAGGGTGCCGGCCAGGGACTTCACGAGGCATCCTCCCCGCCATCGTCTTCGCGCAGCCGCCAGGCGTGCGTGGCATGCGCCATCGGCAGCATGACGATGCCCTCGTCCTCGAGCAGCAGCGCGGCGTGGCGCCCGGTGCAGATGCCCACGGCCGAGCAGTCCTGCTCGCGCAGCCACACATGCACGATGTCGCCCACCTGCGCCAGCTCGGGCTGGATGGCGTGGCGGCCCAGGCGGCGCGTCCAGGCGTCGGCGAGCGTGCCGCCGAGCTGTAGGATGAGGCGCCGCGCCGAGGTGACGCTGTGCGTCCACGGCAGGCCCTGCATCGGGTTGCGACCCGTGGCCTGCACCACCCAGGCGGCGACGAAGTGGCAGCAGTTGTGCCGGCTCCACGAGAAAGGCTTCGCCGCGGCCTCGGCCAGGTAGGCGTCGAGCGCGTGCGCGACGGTGAAGGCGGGCAGCGCGCTCATTGCTGCTGGAAGCGCTTGGAGAGCCACAGGCTCGGCTTTTCGATCAGGGTCTGCACGTACTGCAGGCCCAGGTCGCCGGCGTAGAGATGCTGCTGCTGCGCGTCGGTCAGGCGCAGGCCCTGCAGGTTGCGGGCGCGCGCCATGCCGGCGCGGCTGCATTCGAGGTTCAGGCGCCCGGCAGAGCCGCCGCCGGCCAGCGCGACGGGCGGCTTGCGCTCGACGGTCACGCGGTCCATGAAGCCGGCCCAGCGCTTGACGGGCGCGCCTGCGGGCTGCCATGCCTCGTCATACAGCTGCAGCCACAGGCGCGCGCGCTTGCCGCGATAGTCGTCCACGTTGCCGAGCGTGGCGGCCAGCATGGCGGTGTCGACCAGGCTGAAGCCGAGCACGATCTGCGCGGCGGTGGCGTCCTCGCTTTCGCCGATCGCCGACACGCTGGCCAGGTCGCCCAGGCCCAGGTAGTTATGCCCGCTCACGGTGAGCGAGACGGGCGAGGTGGTGTAGTAGATGGTGCCGGAGACGAACTCCAGGTCCACGAGCCAGGCCACGCCGCGCACGCTGGCGGCGATGCGCGCGGTGGCGGTGCCGTCCAGCGTCAGAGACATGACGCTCCCCCCATGACCTGTAGGCTCATGCCGTCCAGCTTTCCAGCAGGTCGAGCGCGTAGCCGGTGGACATGCGCGCGCGGTAGCCCCACTGCGGGCTGCTGGTCTGCTTGTAGTAGGCGACGGGCCGATTCCAGGTCACGGCGGTGCCGGCCGAAAATGCGGTGCGCAGCGGCGGCTCGAAGCTCACGGTCATGGTGCCGGCGTTCACTTCCTGCGCGTCTGCCGTCACCTTGACGAGCTGCGACGTTCCGACGCCGCTGCCGATCTGCAGCCAGTCGCCGGCCTTCAGGTCGGCCAGGTCGTAGTCCGTGGGCGTGGTGCCGGGCTGGAGCTGCGCGCTCCAGACGATGGCGCTGCCGGTGGCGGTGACATCGGTCGCGCTCAGGCCGTAGGCGGCGATCGCCGGGAACAGGTCGAGTTGAAGCGCGGTGTTACCGCTCGCATCGTTGGCGATCGACTTGTAGATGCGCCACCAGGTGCCCGAGTAGCTTTCCACGGTCATGGTGCCGCTGAGCACGGCCCCGGTGTCGGTGTTGAACTTGGCGATCGCCGTGGCGGCACTGCCGCCGGTGAACGTCAGGCGGATGGCGAATGTCGGGCTGGTGCCGCCGCTGGTCTTGCGCACGAACACCGACCCGACGTAGGCCGTCGAGTCGTCGGCCACGGCGACGGACTGGCGCACCAGGGCGCTGCCCGCCGCGTTCGGGTCCGTGATCGTGTCGGCCGAGCTGCTGCCGGGCGGCGATGCGGTGGTGTCGGGCGTGACGGTGGCGCCCGAGACAAGCGTCCACGCCGCGTTGTCGAACGATCGCTGGTAGATCAGCAGGTTGTCGGCGTGCCGCACGTTGGCGAGCACCAGGCTCGTCGCGCCGGCGGCGGCGGTGGCATTCAGGATCGGCGATCCGCGCAGGTTGCCTTGCGGCACCGCGCGCACCGGATCGTGCAGCGCCAGGTGGTTGACGCGCCCGCGCAGCTGCAGCAGCATCGCCTCCCACGCGCCGGCTTCGGCCAGCGGCACGGCATCGGCGCTGCGCAGGCTCACGGTCCAGCGCGGCGGGCCGAGCAGGCGCGCGGCGTCGGCGCCGGTCGAGTCGCTGCTTTCGGTCACGTCGTAGCGCTGCTGGCCGAGCGTGAACTCGGCTGCCGTGCTCAGGCTCGTGGGCCAGGAAATGATGCTCACTGCATCACCCCGCTGGCCTTGAGGTGCCGCAGCATCTGGCGCTGCCCTTCCTGCACGCCGGCGGCCACGAGCGCGGCCACCTGCGCCTGGTCGGTGCGGGCGTCGATCTGGATGACGGGCGAGTAGGTGAGCGCCGTGCCGCCGCCCTTGGCGCCCTTGGAGTTTTCAGCGGCGGGCACGATGCGCTCGCCCTTGTGGACCATGGCGATCATGTCGCGCGGCACGTAGTCGGTGCCGGTGGCGTACTTGGGGATCATCTGCAACAGCGAGCCGACGATGCCGCCCAGGTCGCCGCCGCTCTTGCCGCCGAAGTCGCCGAACAACTGCTTGCCGATCTGCGCCGCGGCGGCCTCGCTCGCCATGCGGATCAGCAGCGCCTTCCACATCTGGCCGATGTTGTCGAAGTTGCCGCTGAGCGACGCTTCGAGCGTGTTGCCCAGCACGTCCTGGATGTTGCGGGCGGCCTGGTCGGCGAAGATGCTCCACTCGTCGGCGGCTTTCTTGCCCTCCTCGGCGACGAGCCCGAGGCGGGCGGCGGCGGCCTCGCTGAATTGTTCGGCGTTGATGCGGCCCTTCTCGAAGGCGTCGGCCAGCAGCTGCATGTCGTCGCGCGCCTGCTCGAGTTGGCCGGTTGGCGTGGCTTCGAGCAGGTCGTTCAGGCGCTTCTGCTCGGCGGTGACGAGCGCGATCGCGTCGGCGCGCTCCTTCGTCAGGTCATTGAGCTGGTCCAGCCGCAGGGCTTCGTCGGTGGCGGCCTGCGCCGCTCGCTCGCTGGCGCGAAAGCGCTCGGTGGTGTCGAAAATCTCGGACGCGCCGACCTTTTCGCTTTTCGCCTTCCCCGGCTTGCCGCCGCCAACGATGGCCGGCAGCGAGCGAGCGCCGTCGCGCAGCCGCGGGTCCTGCGGGATGTCTCCCGCCTCCTGGACCGCCCGGTTGATCTTGATCGCGTTGAGCTGCTGCTGCAGCGTGGCGCGCTTCTTCATGTAGACCTGGAGACGTTCCTCGCTCAGCGTGTTCGAGTCGATTTCCTTGGTAAGACGAGCGATCTGCGCGGCGTAGACGGCCGCATCTTTGCCCTGGTCCTCGAACCCGTTGCTCTGGTTAAAGCGTTGCGTCAGGAACTCGGTGAACGACGCGCCCTCTTCCCGCGCGCGCCGGTAGGCCGCTACGGTTTCGTTCAGCGCCCCGATCAGCGGCCCCACCAGCGCCCGCCCGGCATCGGTGGCGTTCTTGGACAGCGCGAACAACTCCTTGTTGAACTTCTCCGCCTCCTCGGCCTGCTGCTTCGTCACCGTGCCGACGAGCTTGCCGGCCTCGGCTACGTCCTTGAGCAGCGGCGCCACCTCCTTGAGGCTGCGGCCGAACAGCTCTTGCACGGCGCGGGCCTTGTTGCCGTCGTTGGCAAAGCCCTGCAGCGCGATGGCGATCTTCTGGAAGGCCAGCGCCGGGTCGATGGACTTGAGCTCCTGCACGCTCAGGCCCAGCGCCTTGAACACCTCCGCCTGGTCGCTGCCGGGCTTGGCGTCGGCGAGCGCCTTGTTCATCTTGACGATGGCGTCGCCCAGCGTCTCGACGCTGGTGCCGGTGCGCTCGGCCACGTCTTCGAGTGCGGACAAGTTCTCGACGCTCGATCCGGTGGCGTCGGCCAGGTCGTTGAGCTTGTCGAGGCCGGCGGTGACGGTGCGCGTCAGGCCCAGGATGCCGGCCACGCTGAAGGCGGCGCCGAAGGCCGGGCCGATGGCGCCGAGTGCGCCGCGCAGGGTGGCGATGCCGCCCTGCATGGACTGCATCTCGCCGCGCAGGCCCTGCAGGACGCGCGAGGCGCGGTCCTCGGCGGTGAGGACGATCTTGGCGTCAGCCACGGCCCGCGCTCCGCTTGCGGTCGGCCTGCACCTGCTCGGCGCGGATGGCCTGCATCAGGTCCACGAGCGCCCCCCAGTCGGGCACGTCATGGAAGGCGGCGAAGACCGGCCAGCGCTCGGGCGCCCAGCCGTCGCAGAAATGCCAGCAGGCCACCGCCAGCTGCGCCTGGGGGGATAGCTCCGGCAGCGGGTCGAGGAGGTCATCTGCGCGGAGTCCGAGGGCTTTGAGGTTGTGCACGTCGCCGCCCGAGTTGGCGCGCTCGACGTGCAGTGCTAGTTTTTTGCGTCATCCTCGATCTGGTCGCCGCGCACGCGCACGCGAGCGAGCAGCTCGGTGCCCATCTCGTCGGCGTGCTCGGGGTTGGCGTCGAGGTACAGGGACGCGGCGTCGGCGCTCCAGGGCACGGGCGCGGCGTCGGCCGAGCCGGGCACCAGGTCGCGCACGCGCACGCCCTGCCAGCCGACGATGGCGCGCTCGAGCAGGTAGTGCTTGAGCAGCGGCAGGACGAGCGCGTCGGCGTCGTTGCTGAGCAGCCGGCGCTGGTGCGCGCACTCGCGCACCTCGCGCCGGGTGGGCGCACGCAGGGTGAGGACGCACTCGCCGGCGGTCTGCGTGAACTCCCGAGCAGCGAGCGCATCGGCCTTGATGCGGTCGAGTGCGTCCATCAGGTGCTGTAGACGGTCGGCGACCCGATGAACGAGAGGTCGATCGCGTCGCGCAGCGTGCCGTCCTGGTTGGTGGGCACGCCGCGCAGCGACCAGTACGCGCCGACGACCAAGCGGCTGTTGTTCGGGAAGATCATGCGGAACGCATACGGTGTGGACGCCTCGGCCGCGGTGCGCACGGTGGAGAACCACGCCAGCGTCGGGTCGTAGAAGATCGGCAGCGTGCAGGTGATCGAGTTGCGGTCGGTCGGGATCTGCGTGCGGATCAAGTTGGACACGAACGTCGTGTCGGCGAAGTTCTGGTCGCCTCCCTGGACGCTGAAGTCGGGGCTGATCTGCGACAGCGTGGTCCAGGCGGTGACCTCGCGGCCCGTGCCCGTGCCGGTGCCGGCTGGGTACTTGGTCGTGTCCGAGGCGTTGAAGCCTTCGAGCGTCACATCATTGGTCGCCACCGCGCTGATGCGGAAAATGCGGCCGTTGGCCAGATCCCAGCCCGAGGTGAGCTCGATGAAGTCGCCCACGATGACGCCGTGGCTGGCCGACAGCGTGGCGACCGCCGGGTTGGCGTTGGTGATCGCCGTGACGGTGAAGCCGGTGCCGTAGGTGCTGCCGATGGCAAACTGTGTGCCGGCGGTTTTGGTGACTGACATGGTGTAGCGCTCCGGTCAGGAAAAGATGGTTTCGGGCGTCGCGGGCGCGACGAAGAACTGCGCCCGCATGTCGAGCGAGATCACGCCGACGGCGGCCTCGCCCTCGGTCGACAGGTCGCGGTCGATGCGCTCGAGCTGCAGGCCGTAGGGAACCGGGTCGGCGAACAGCAGCGCCAGGCCGCTGGCGGCCAGGGCGTGCAGCGTGTCGTCGATGTCGGACGTGGCGCGCGCGGCGGCGCGGGCGCGCACGACCAGGCTGTGGTCGTTGAGGCCCTCGATGGTGGCGCGGGTCACGTCCTCGCCCTCGGCGGTGACGCGCCAGGCCGGCAGATCGGCCTCGCCCAGCGGCCAGGTGCGGCTGGTGTAGACGCGCCCGCCCGTCGCCACCATCGGCACGAGGCGTGCGGCGATGGCGTCGATGACCTGGGCGGCGGCGAGGGCCATGGCGCGCTAGACCGTCTTCTTGCGGCGCGAGACCGAGACGGCAACGAGCGCCGGGCCGGTGACGATGGTGCCGACACAGCGCACGAAGCCCTGGATGGCGTTCGCGCTCACGGTGCGCTTTTGCACCTGGTTGGCGGCGCCGGCCGAGTAGGCGCCCTCGTTCGGCGTGATCGCCGCGGCGCCGGTGCCGCCGCTGTCGCTGGCGTGCTCGATGGTCCAGGTGATGCTGCCGGTGAGGGCGCCGACCTGGTTGACGAACATGATGTCGCCTTCGGAGTCGCCCACGTCGACCCAGCTCGACGTGGCGGCTGCCGTGTTGGCGGCCGACACGGGGTCGAGCAGCTTGGTGGTGCTGGCGGCCTGGGCTTCGTTGTTGAGCATGATGGTCGTCCTTGAAGGGTGTAGGGTCAGGCGCGCGTGAGCACGAGGCGGGTGAGCACGCCGTCGGGCGGCTCGGCAGAGACGGCGCGCACGGTGTAGGTGGTCGCGCCGATCACGAGCGCCGTGCCGGCGGCGGCGCCTGCCGCCTCGGTGCTGCGCAGCAGGAAGGTCGGCGCCTGGGTCATCAGCTCGTCGCCGAACTGCGCGATCGACTCCGAGTCGAAGATGCCCGTCACGGCGGCGGCGCCGAGCGTGGCCGCGACGGCGAACTCGAGTGCCGTGTCGAAGTAGGCGTCGAGGTCTTCGGCCATGGCGGCTTCAGGCGGCGGGCGCCGCCTCGGCTTGCGGCTTGTCGGCCGCGCCGCGCGATGCGCGCGCGGGCTTGGCTGCCGGCTTGTCGTCGGACGGCAGCTCGCCGCCCGGGGCCACCTTGTTGGCCGCGCGCAATTCGGAGCCGACCACTGCGGTGAGCATCACCACCGTGCCCGCCTCCACGCGCTCGCCGCCGATGCAGATCGGCCGCAGCACGGTGTAGGGCTCGGGGGCGGTGCTCTTGGCGACGGTCTGGACCATGGTGGTGTGCGCTCGGTGGTGTTGGCCTGCGGGGCAGAGCCCGGCGGATGGCGCCGGGATGCCCCGTCCGGGTTCGTCAGGTGATCGACGTGGCGCGCGAGAAGGCCGCTGCCTGGCGGATGCCAATGTCGACCGACTGAATGGCGCGGATGCCGGTGATCGCCGCGGCGAAACTGGCATACGGGTTGAGCGCCATCTCCAGGAAGCCCCACTCGCCGATCACGACCCGCTCGAAGTCGCCGAACACCATCGACGCGGCCGTGACCTGCGTCGTCGTGCGCGCGCGGTAGCCCTCGACCCGCCCTTCGAGCACGTTGCCCTGCCACAGGGTCACCGAGTCGGTGGACGAGATCCGCGCCCGGGCCGACAGCAGGCCGGCGACGGTCGGCGTGGTGACGTAGGCGCAATTCGGCGTCAGCGCGTTGCCGGTGGCCACGTCGGTCTGGAATTCGATGCACTTGGCCAGGTCGATCGAGGTGCCCGTGACCGAGCCGATGCCGGCCGTCACCGAAATGCCCGACGGCTGGCCCGAGGAGCCGGTGCCTTCGAGCGCCGCCAGGTCAACGGCCAGGGCCATGACCTTGGCGAAGTCGTTCATCACCAGCTGGTCGGCCGCGGGCGTGCTCTGCAGCATGAGCAGGCGGCTGATCTCGGTGTAGGCGCCCAGCGTCTTGGGCGAGAGCGCGAGCTGGCCGATGGTCTGCTGGCTCTCGGTGATGGCCGTGGCTTCGTTGGCCAGCCAGTACGCAGTGGCCGCGCCGGTGAGCTTGGGGATGGCCACGTTGCCGACCAGGCCGGTCAGCATGCTGGCGCCGAGTCCGGCGACGACGGAGCGCGCGCGCAGCAGGTCGATGAAGGACGAGGGCACGAGGTCGGTGCCGACCAGGTAGCCGCCGGCGCTGGCGGTGCCGACCGTCAGGTCGCGCTCTTGCACATCCATCGGCACGTAAAAGCCGTTGTGCAGGGGCTCGGGGATGCCGGCGCGCTTGCAGATCTCCTGCGAGCACTCCAGCTCGAAGGCGGCGCCCTTCCAGTCCTTGTCGGCCATGGCCTTGATGGCGCGCAGCACGCTGAAGCGCTTGGTCTCGTTGCGCGTGAGGCCGAGGTTCGTGACCGGGGCGGTCTGCGCCGCGGCCATGGCGTTCATGATCTTGCTGCGCACCGCGTCGACGGACTCGCCGGCCTCGATGCCGGCCTTGGCGATGGCCTGGCCGCCGTGGGCGCGGAAGGTGTCGCCGATCGCGGTGATCTCGTTGACGCGGGCGCGCTCGGCCTTGGTGGCGTCGGCCGCTTGCTGGCTCAGGTTCAGGGCCGGCGCTTCGATCGGAGCGGCGGGCGCGGGCGTGACTTCGGGCGTGGACATGGTGCGGATCTCCTGCACAGGGGCGGTGGAAGGGGTTGCGATGGGGGCCGGGAGGCGGGGGTCGTCGGCAGCGCTGCGGCCGACGCCGACGGTGGGGTCTGCGGGCACGCTGGTGAGCGTGATCTCGTAGGGCTCCCAGTCGGTGACGCGGTAGGTGTTGCTGTCGCCGTCGTCGCTTTTCTCGACGAGCACGGCGTTGTTGATCACATAGCCCACCGAGACGTTGCGGCGGATGCCGTCTGCCACGTCCTGGAAGACTTCTTCAGCGCGCGCGCTCTTGCCAAAGCGCACCACGGCACGGGCCACCCGGTCCTTGCCGATCTGCACGGATTCGATGACGCCCACCTGGTCGCGGGCGTCGTGGTCCATCAGCAGCGGGCCGCCGTTGGACAGGCGCCCCAGGCGCATGGCGGTGGGCGCCACGTCGAGGATCTCGATGCCCCACCACCGCTCGTAGGGCAGCTCGGACGCGAACGACAGCTCGACGGTGCGGGCCTCCTCGTTCACGGCCGCGCGCTCGATGGCGAAGGCGCGCTCGACGCGGGTACCTGGCTTGAGTGCGGTGGCGGTCTGCATGGTGTGCACATGCTCCGCGTTCGCCCCCGCTGCGATCAGGGGGAAAAATGGACAGCGGCGCGATCAGCGGCGGCGGCGCGCGCTGCGCAGGCGCGCCAGATGCTCGGCCGATGGGCGCAGCTGCTGCGCGTGCAAGCCTGCCGGCACGCGCAGCGTGGCGAGGTAGTCGAAGCGATCGGCCGGCGTGGCCGGATCGACCGGCGGCGGCGTGATCGTGCCCCACGCATTGCCCCACGCGCGGCCCCACGCATTGCCCCAGGCGCTGCTCATGCCGGGCCCCACGGATCGACATCGGAGCCGGTGCCTTCGAGATCCTGGCCGCGCACCTGCTGCACGTCCACGGGGATGATGGTCGCCTGCAGCGCGGCGACGGTGGCTGCGGCCGATGCGTTGGCGATGCCGGCCTCGGTGAGCTCGCCGCCGGTCTCGGTGCTGCCGCTCATGTGGCCGATGCCGCTCGGCACGGCGACGGCCGAGAAGGTCATCATGGCCGTGCCCGTGCCGCCGGCCAACGCGCCCAGGACGGGCGCATTGGTCGTGATCGAGAAGTCGGCCGTGCCCTGCGCCTGCAGCACGCCCGCCATGAGGCCGGTGGCGCTGAAGGTCATGGAGGCGGTGCCGATACCGAAGGCGATGAGCTGCCCGATGGCAGCCGCGTCGAAACTCATCGCCGACGTGCCGGAGATGTTGACGCCGCCCACGGCCAGGCCCGCAGCGTCGATCGACATGCGGGCATTGAAGCGGCTGGACATGCCGCCCGCCTTGTTGGGCATCGACCAGCTCGCCGGCGGCAGGCATCCGGTAGGGAAGCCCGCCTTGGCGCTGTTGCCGCGCGTCGCCTCGCCGGCATGGAAGTTGCGCACGGCGCCGGCGTGCGCCCAGGCGTTGCGCTCGATGGCGCCGGCCAGCGGCGCGCCGAGCTGGCGCATGGGCCCGCCGCCGTTGCGCACGCCGCATCCGACGAGCATGGCTATCCGCCCCAGCCGAAGTCGACGGCCGTGGTGAAGGGCGAGTTGTTGGTCGTCGCGCCGGTGCTGAAGAGCAGCCAGCCGAGGCACGCCCCGTCGTAGACTTGCGGCAGGCTTGGCAGCTGGTTCACCAGGTCGCGCTCGCTCCACATGCCGGTGACGGGGATCGACAGGTCGCACAACGGCCGCGCGATGCACAGCGCCACGACGCCCGAGCCGGTGTAGGCCGTGCCGCCGCTCCAGGTGAACGACTCGATGCTCTTGATGCCGGTGTCGCCGCCCTGCCTGGGCAGGAACGGGCCGTACCGCCCGGCCGCGTTGCCGCTGTGCAGGATGCGGGTCGCGTAGGCATCGGCCGCGGCGCCCATGGTTGGCGAGCCCTGGAAGGCGCGGCCTGCCGTGCCGGCGGTGTTGGTGTAGCTCGACGCGCTGAGGTTGGGGCCGCCCGTGCTGGGCGCCGTCTGCGCGACGAAGAAGGCCTCGCAGCCCACGCCGTCCGCATACCGCGGCATCTGCATCGTGACGGTGTGGGTGCCGGTGCCGACGTCGGTGTAGGCGATCACGGTGCCGGCGATCGCGTTGGCCAGGCTCGTGGCCACGCGCGCGTAGCCGGTGTAGGTGGCCTCGGCGGCAAGGCTGGCGGCCTCGCCCGGGTCGGCGGTGAAAAGGGCCAGGTACTGCGTGGCGCCGGCGCGGTAGCTCGGGTCGGTGCCCTGCAAGAACATCTTGAGGGCGGCGTTTTCGGTGGTGTTGGACAGGCTCATGGCGGCGGCTCTTTCGTCGTCGTGGGTTGCGGGGCCGCGGCCGGCGCGATGCCGAGCTTGGCGGCCATGTCTTGCGCGGCCTTGATGGAGACGAGCACGTCTTCGTAGTCCTCGCCCATCTCGTTGGCCACGTCCTGCGGGGCTTTCAGGTTGGCGCCGATGGCGGCGATGCTGGCCTGCACGTCGCGCAGCGGATCAACCCACTGCCAGCGCCGGCCGCGGAAGGCGTGCGCGCTGAACTTGTCGAACACGCTCGCGGGCGCGGCCTTGCCGCTGTCGAAGACGACGAGCCCGAAGCCGAGCGCGTGGCGCAGCCATTCGGGGTACAGGCGTTCGTGAAAGCTCTCGATGAACCAGCGCTGCAGCACCATCCACTCATCGCGCTCTTCGAGCGTGCCCGATCGGATGCTGGAGAAGCTCACGCCTTCCAGGTCGTTGGCGAGGGAGTGGTAGGCCACGCCCAGCCCGGACGAGATGCCGCGCAGGTGCGACTTGACGAACTCCGCGAACATCGCATGCGGGTAGTCGGGGTTGAATGCCTGGAAGCTGACGCCGCCTGGCAGCTCGCCAAAGGTGCCGGGGTCGGCATCGGTGAGGAGCTGGCCGCTCGCGTCCTCTTCATCGGCGACGCCTTCGAGCACTTCGGGCGTGCCCGGGTCCTTGGTGAAGAAGCCCATCTTGCTGGCGCCGACGCGCGCGGCGACGACTGCCGCCTCTTCGTACCCGGCCAGGTTGTTGAGGCGCAGCATCGAGGCGTGCGCCCACGGCACGCCGCGCACCTGCTCGGGCCGGTCGCTGATGAAGCCGTGGATGATGTCGGCGGCGGGGATGACGATGTGCGTGGCGCCCTGCTCGCCGGCGGCGGCATAGATCTCGCCCGGGTGCCGGTTGGCCAGGTGGTAGGCGATCGGCCGGCCGTAGGCGTTGAGCTCGACGCCCATGCGGATGGCGGTCTGCCCGTTGGCGCCGGGGCGGTTGAGGCGCGTGTCGAGCCGGTCGATGTCGAGCAACTGCAGCGCCAGGCCGTAGGCGTTGTTCGCGGCGTTGCCGCGGATGATGCGCGCGAGGTATTCGCCATCGCGCGCGGCGGCCTTGATGAGGACGTGCTCGAGGTCGCGCATGCTCATGCGGCCCGTGACATCGCACACGCCCAGCGCGCACCAGGCCTGATAGGCGCGCTCGACGGCCTTGTTGGCGGCGGCGTCGGGCGTGCCGTTGGCGTCGTAGATGCGGGCCTGGTGCCCGATGCCGGTGGGGCCGACGACGTTGGTGGCGACGAGCGACAGGAACTTCTTGACGTAGTCGTTGTCGCGCGCGAGCTGGCGGCTGCGGGCGCGCAGGTTGTCGATGCCGCCCTGGATCTCGGCGTTGGCGCTGAGGTTGCTGGTCGTCCAGCCCTCGGTCAGGCGGTTGATCTGCGCGGCGGCGTAGTTGCGGCGCGCGCCGCCCGGCACCAGGCGCAGCGGGGTGTGCGCCGAGAGGCCGGCGCGCTTGACGCCGCCGGGGCGCTGCTGCAGCCAGCGCGACAGCACAACGCTGCCGGGCTGACCGATGCGGGCCATGTCGAGCCCCGGGCGGCCGAGCACGGGCGGGGCGATTGCGGTGGACTGGCTGGCGCTCATAGGCCGCGGAACCTGACGAGTAGCTTGTTCTTGGACGCCAGGCCGTTGGCCAGGCGCTCGGCGTTGACTTCGCGGGCGACTTCGGCCTGCAGGCGCGAGCGCCAGGCCATGAACTCGCCAGGGGTCTGGAACTTCTGGCGGCGGCCCGAGACTTCGATTTCGGCGAGGTAGGCCTTGGAGCCGTAGGCGGCGAGCGCGGCGTCGGCATCGTCGAGCGCCTTGCGGGCGGCGCTGCGCGTGTCTGCCGTGCTGGCTGCTGCCAGGTTGGCCAGCACCTCGACGGTGCCGGTGTCGACCGTGTAGCGCTCGGCGGCCTTGGTGACGGTGGCGACCCAGGTGTAGGTGCCGGCGGTGTAGCCCGCCGTCGTGGCAGCGGCCACCGAGACGGCAAAGGCGTCGCCGCTGGCCGATGCCGTGATGGCGATGGCGCCGGCCGCGTTGACGAGCTTGTAGGCCAGCACCCAGCCGGCGCTGGCCGGGTAGTCGGCCGTCAGATCCTCACGCCGCCAGGCGAGCGTGTCGCCGGCGCGGATGGTGGACGGCTCGGTGGTCGCAATCGCGGCGGTCATGCGGGCGAGGTTGCCCGCGAACGGCCGGGGGGATCAGGGGGAAATGTGGACGGGTGGCGGCACGCCGAGGAGTCAAGCCTCGCGTCGGCGGACGGTTTTCCTGTCACTCATCGGCAGCGAGCGCCGTGGCCACGGGGTCAACCCACGCGCGCACGATCTCGACCACTTCTGCCTGCGCTTGTTCGCGGGTGGTGGCGCGCAAAACCCTGAACGGCAGAATGCAGGATGCACGTCCGATCCATTCGGCGCCCCTGTTTTCCACGGTCATCGACATGGGGCCACACTGCGCACTCCATCTGTTTGGAATGCGGTTGGGGTTATCGCTGTTCGCCAGCGTGGAATCGATCCATTGCATGCGCGGTTGCTCCGTTGGCCGGTGTTTATGCCCTTACTTTCCAGGGCTTGGCCAAGTGCACATACCCAGCCGCGCGCTTGAGACCGGCCGCCTGAAAGGCTTCGTGCAAAGTCTGCCCGCTTTGCAGCGCGTCTGCAATGCGCTGGGTGCGGCGGGCGCTGTGCTCGAACTTGCGCACGTAGTGGCGCTCGGTGCCGCCCCACTGGGCGCGCAGTTCGCGCTCGAGCTTGGGGGCCACCTCGCCGGCGACGGCGGGCGCGTGCGCGGCAAGGCGGGCGATGAAGTCGTCGATGATGTCTTGCGCCATGCGTGCTACCGCTTCCACTTCTGCACGAAGCCGGCCCGCGGACGGGCTGGCTTGCCGCGCGGCGCGGGTGCGCGTTGCGGCGGTGGCGGCGACGGCTGTGCTTTCTGCTCTGGCGCGGCTGCGGGCTCGTTGGCCTGCGGCTCGATCTTGTTCGGCTCGGGTGTCGCAGGCGTCTGGACCGATGAGGATTCAGGGGCGACGGCGGCCATTGTCGCCTGTGGCTTGTCAAGTTGCAAGCCCCCCGCGGCATCTTCTGCGGGGGCGATGAGGGAGCCCTGGCGCAGGCGGTATTCGAGGCGCTGCCAGTCGGGCTCGCGGAAGCGCGGCACGCCGACGTAGTGCGCGGCGGCCTCGGCATAGACGGCGCAGTCGAGCGCCTCGTTGCGCTTGCTGGCGGGCTTGACCCACTCGAGCCGCGGCCGGCCCTTGAAATACTTGGGCACCAGGCGCTCGGCGGTGAGCTGCTCGTAGACGTAGCTGGGCGTCGCCTTGCTGGTGTGCACGAAGCCGGGGCCCGGCGCGTGGTTGCGCAGCAGGCCGTAGATGACGGCCTTGGCGGTGTCGGTGCCCACGCTCCACAGCCGCGCGCCCTTCAAGCGCTGGCCTCTGTGGTTGATGTCGATGTCGGTGGGCTTGCCGAGGATCGGCCTGGCCGACTGGCTGGAGCCCTTGACGGCGATCACATGCTCGGCGCTCCAGCGGCGGGCGTAAAGGTACACCTGCTGCGCGTGGTGGCCGCCCGAGTCGACGGCGCAGGCGCGGGCGCGCATGTCGGTGCCGGCGGCGTGGCGCAGCGGGGTGTGGCGCCACTCGGTGAGCAGGGCCCAGGGGCTGCCGGGCTGCTGCTCGGGCACGGACGGGTCGCCGTAGAAGATGGCATGGTCGACGAGCCAGCGCTCGTTGGCGCGGCCGTAGCCCCAGCGGTAGGCTTCGATGCGGTCGCCCTGCACGTCGCAGCCTTCTAGCGTGAGCAGCACGCCCCACGGGCAGGTGCGCAGCGGCCAGTCTTCGGCGCGCTTTTGCAGCTCGTGCGTGGCCACGTAGTCGCCGCGCACCTCGTAGGTTTCGGCCAGGCGCGTGTTGACGAAGACGCGCAGCAGCGAGTCGTCACCATTGCGCACGGCGCCGATGGCGGCGTGCCACTCGGTGACGATCTCAGACCAGGACAGCCACCCTAGCGGGGAGTACAGGCTGGAGAGCTGGAAGCCGCGCACGCGCCCGGCGGCGGCGCCCGGCGCGGCGGCGACCCACTTGCCGCCGGCGAGCATCTGCGGTTTGTGGTGCTCCGGGATCTGCGCGCCGCAATGCTTGCAGAGGTAGTGCACGCTGGCCAGGTCGGGCGTGCCGTCTTCAGCCTTGCGCCACTTGATGCCGTGCAGCTGCTCGGCACCCCACTCCAGCGGCTGGTATTCGGCGCAGTGCGGGCAGGCGACGTGGAAGGTGCAGCGGTCGGTGGCGAGGTAGGCCGTCTCGATGCGGCTGAAATCTTTGTTCGTCGGCGTGCTGGTCTTCAGCCGCTTGCGGCGGGCGAAGGTGGATTGGCGCGCCTCGGCGAGCTGGCACGGGTCGCCCTCGCCGTCCACGTCGGGCGGGTAGCCGTCGATTTCGTCGAGGAACAGGTCGCGGACGGGCATGCTGCGCAGGTCGGCGGCGCTGTTGGCGCCGGCGATGGCCGCGAAGCCGCCGGGGAAGTCTTTGAGCAGCATGGTGTTGGCGCTGTCGCGCGACTTGTTCTCGCTGACCTTGCCGCGCAGGCGCGGCGACTCCTCGAGCATCGGCGCCAGGCGCTGGCGCGAGTAGCGGCGCGCCATGTCCTTGGTGGGCTGCACGATCATCATCGGGCCGGGGTTGATGTCGATGCAGTAGCCGACCCAGTTGCCGCCGATGGTGGTCTTGGAAGTCTGCGCGCCCCACATGAGGACCACCTCTTCGACCGGGCTCGTGGCCGAGAGGCAATCCATCGGCTCGCGCGCGTAGGGCGTGCGCTCGACGCGGTACGGGCCAGGCTCGGCGCTGTCTTTGCCCGACAGGATGCGGTTGCGATTGGCCCACTCGGTGACGGTGAGCAGCGGCGGCGGCGCCAGGAACTCGGCGAAGATGCGGTCGACGAGGGCCTTGGCGTCGAGGGTGGCGGGGAGGTCGCGGGAGCCCATGATCAGAACAACCAGACGCGAGGGAGCTGCGGAGACAACCAGAGCGACTCCACGCGGTCTCGCGCTCCGTCGGCGTGCGCGGCGCAGTCGACGCGCTGCCATTCGGCAAAAAGATCGTCGTAAAGCGCGCAACGATAGCCGCTCACGACCACCATGCCGCGCAGGACTGCAAGTTCGCGGGCGAGCTGCTGATGCTGCTCGTCGGACATCTCGTGCCGGTAACTCGGCGCCCGGGTGCGCAGGTTTCTCGTGGAGTGCACGTAGGGCGGGTCGACGTAGTGCAAGGCCTCGTCGCAGTCGTGCTGCTTCATCACTTCCATGGCGTCGCGGTTCTCGATCACGACGCCGCGCAGGCGCTGAATAGTGACTCGTAGGCAAGCCGGATAGTTCATCCAGTCGTGCGCGGACGTGGTGCCACTCCTATTGGGGCTGGCGCGAAAGCCCGTGCTTTGTCCGCTGGCACCTGCCGGCCCGAAGCCCATGAATGAGCGCACCAGCGTCCGGCGGGCCTGCTCGAGCGGGTTTTCGGTCGGGTCGTAACTCAGATCGAATTCGGAACGCGCGAATGGTGTGAGCTCGACGGCCGTGGCCAGCGCCTCCCCATGCTCGCGCGCCACCGTGAAGAGGTTGACGATTTCACCGTCGAGGTCGTTGTAGATTTCGGCATAGGCGCGCGGCTTGCGCAGCAGCACCGAAGCCCCGCCGCCAAAGGGCTCGACGTAGACGCGGTGCGCCGGGAAGTGAGACACGATCCATGGAGCCAGCCTCCACTTACCGCCGTGATAGCGCAGCAGCGGGCGTTTGCTTCTGGCGCTCATCTCTGCGTTTGCGCCGTGAGTTGCTCGAGCACCTGGCGCAGCTCGGCCTGCAGGATGTCGTGGCACCGGGCCTGGTCGGACTCGGCGGCCATGATCGGCGCCAGGCGCGCCGGGAGTTGCAGGAATCCCTCGCGCAGCGCCGCGGCCTTGTTGGAGAGCGCGGACTGCACGTCGACCGCGCGCACCAGCTCGCCGCGCTGCTCGGCCAGCTTGAGCTCGGCCAAGCGCGCCTCGGCGATCTCGCGCAATGTCTTGGCGACGTGGTAGCTCGTCACGGCCTCGGCGCTTGGCTCTGCTGCGGCCGGCGGCGGCGCCGGCGCGGCTGGTGGCGGCTCGGCCATGGCCTTGGCGGTCTTGGCGCCTGGGTGCAGCCGGTCGGCCAGCGCGAGGCGTGCGAGGCGCGCGTCGATCAGGCCGCCAGCGTCGGCGACGATCACGCCGCGCTTGACCAGTTCGTTGATGCTTTGACGCGAGACGCCCAGGTCTCGCGCGAGCTGCGACTGGCGCACTTTAGGCGCGGCGATCGATGCTGCGGAGCCCACGGTAGAAGTCTCGGTAAAAGGCGAGCAGCTCGCCGCTCGCGTGGATGGCGGTCTGTTCGATGCGTGGATTGGTGTTGACGTTGGCGCTGCCTTCCATGACGAGGTGGTAGTCGTCGGCTTCGTTGCTGGCGAGGATCAGCTTGGAATGGTTGCGGGCGATGCACAAGCGGATGCCGTAGGTATCGACCATCTGCAGCGCCAGCTCGTGCTCGTCGGTGTATTGGCTGGGGAAGATCTCTCCGGCGTAGAGCTCGAAAGCGTCGATGCGGCCGGTGTCGAGCCACTTGGCAATCTGCTCGAGGTCTGGTCTGGCGATGCACCAGGTGGAGATGGCGACGTAATCGAAGTGCGTGGCCTTGATGGCGTGGGCCAGGTAGCTCAGGGCGTCGATGTCTCCGTGGCTGACGACGTGCCAGGAATCGCCGGCGGCGAAGCGCCCTGGCAGGATCTCGGCGAGCGTGGCTTCACCTTTCGCGCGGCGGACGTGAAGGCGGTGGCTGGCGCGCATCGCGCGGGCCTCGCCGGTGGCGACCTTCTCGCGCGCGTTCGCGGCTTCGATCGCGGCAACGGTGGCCGGATCGAAGCCTGCGAATAGGTCTGTCAAGCCAGTGTCAGGCATAGCGTCAGGCGTCCCCAAAAATCAGGAACTAGCGCAATCTCGCGCTCGTTTCGTACC
>OFQY01000388.1_pt1 | contig 18159 bp, 22 predicted proteins | sample 1542991 | NCBI WGS metagenome assembly OFQY01 (sample SAMN07774224, study PRJEB24372) | wastewater metagenome | isolation source: Exp Tend VB 10WW | collected 2016-02 | reverse complement strand
GTGCCGGTAGCCTCTGCTGGTGTCGCGTAGGCAGTAACCGCCTTGGCGTATAGGGTGACATCAGTGCCGAGGCCGTTCGCGCCGTCCATGTAGGCCTTGATGTTGGTGATTTCGGTGTACGTGCCGCCCGACACGTTGAACCGAAGCCACTTCTCGAAGCTGTAATCCACGCCAGCGCCTGGCTTGACCATGGGGTTACTGGTGTCGACGGTTGCGTTGTCCGCGTTTTTGAATCGAATGCTCCCGCTTGTCTTGTCGGTGGTGGTCGGACCAGCGCCGTTCTTTTCTAGGATTTGAACTGTTGCAGCCATTTAGAAATTTCTCCAGAGGTTATTGAGAGTCTGAAACGGTAGCGCCGGTTATGGAGCCGCCTGAATCGCGAACCAGGTTAATGACGCGCCCGCCCGTGCCGGTGTTGAGCGTGACGGACGGTGCAGCAGGGGGCGCAGATTCGGGCATGGTCACATTTACCGGCCCGGGCGTTACATTGACCACCGGAGCCTCGACCGTGATAGCAGCAGGGGCGATGTTGACCACCGGAGCAGGCTGTTCAGGGACGTTGATCGTAGCGCCCTCAATCGTGATGTTCGGCGGGGCGAAATTGAAGACTGGCGCTGGCGCTGGCTCATCAGGGCGGTCGTTGATTGCAGCCTCAATTGCCGCCAGGCGATCCATCAGCGGCGACAGGTAAATTGCTGGCTCATTCGGTTCGGCGCTGTCTTCAGTGTCCTGCGGGTCTTCCATGTCAGGCGTTACTTCCATTCCTGGCTCATCAATCGCCGTCAATAGGTCTGCCATGTCATCCTGCGGCAGGGCGGGGAAGGCGAGCTGAACAATGGTCTTTTTCTGTTGCGCGATGACTTCGCCAGGCATACCGGACGCGATCATGTCAGCCAGGGTCTGCATTTCCGCACCGAGGTCGGCGAGCGCGTAATCTTTCGACCATTCGACCATAGCCACTTCAGACAGATTCAGCCAACGTGACACCAATTCCCACACGGCGCGCTCAGTGTCTTCCATGCGGCGCGCGAATGCGGTCAACGCAGAATTCAGCGTTTCAAATCGGATCTGTAGCGCCAGTCCAGACTGCACTGATTGCCTCTCGGGAAGTTCGATGGCAAGTGCGACTCGCGAGATGGTGCGCTCTATGTGAGCGATGGATTCCAGATACGTGTTGGCCGGCCCCTCGCTCGGGGCGATGAATGAAGGCGTGTCTCCGGCATGGATCAGCATGTTATGCGTGCCGATTGCTTCCGCCGTGGTTTTCGCATCGAACTGGTGCGACTGCTCCGGCGGTACTTGATACGTCAGCAGGCTGAATGTCTGCGAGCGCAGTATTTCGTCAAGCTCGCTGCGGGCATTAAATAGCCGTTTTGACAGGTCCGCAATCTGGGTAAACGGCCCAAAGAACGGGAATTCGCTGCCCTCGCTAAACGCCAGCACCGGGCAGATGCCTAGAGGATGATCGTCTCCGTCCAGTTCCACATCGCCGCGACGCACCCACCATCGTGACGCACTCCACCCGCGCGTAACCTGCACGCCTTCGAGCGTGTCCGAATATTCGACAAACGACAAACGCCCGCGCGGATTTACTTCGTATTTCGTGACGCGCTCCGGGAGGATCGGAACAAGGTATGGAAATGCGCGTTGCTCTACTTGTTCGGCCTCGCTTGCCGGAAGCGTTCGCGGCATGTCGACCAGCAGAAGCATGCACCCGCGTGCCTTGGCGTCAAGCATGAAGCCCTGCCAGAAAACGTCTATATCTTCCCCGCGCCAGTTGCAGTCAAGCGCGAACGATTCCAGCAGGGGCGCATTGATTTCCCTGATCGGCGGCTTTTTGGACAGATAGCCCACGAAGCGCTGGCAGGCAGGGAGCAGATGGTTTTCGTACCATGCGACTTCATTGCGCCTGGCGAACTTCGCGTTTGACTCGCGTGGGTATTGAACGAGGTGTGAAGCGCCGTAAGGAATGCTGATTGCCTGCCCGGTTCCGTCCTTGTTGACGATGGGCAGGAAGCCCCCTGTACCAGAAAGGGCTTCCGCAACGAATTTGAAACGGGCGGCGTTTAGAGACATGGCGTCCTGACTATGTGCGTTGCGATCATAGTCGCTGCATATCATCGGGATACTTGCCAATAGTTGCAATAAATCGGCGGGATGATGCCTTTGTGAACAACCAACTCAAAGGCGCGAGGCTAATGAATATCGAAAACCTGAAAGGCAAGATTGCCGACGATGAATTTAAGGCACTGTCGGATCACCTTGCCGACCTGACCGGGCAGCGTGATGCTGCACGCCAGGAATCAATCGACGGTCGGAAGAAGCTGCGCGCCGACGTCGACCAATTGCGTGGCATCAAGGTCAAGCTCTATGAAAAGCTTGGGCTTGATGATGACGCGGACCTTGACGCGCTACCGGAAGTTCGCGGGCAAGCCGAAGCCGCCAAGCAAGTCGAGGCGCGCATGAAAAGGCTTGAACGCGATCTTGCCGACGCCAACAAGGCGCGCGGCGACATCGAGACGAAATTCAAGACGACCCGGCGTGACGCTGAGCTGTCGAGGGCAATCGCCGCCCATGAGTTTATCGACAATGATCTGGTGGTGAACTATGCCGCAGGCCGTGTCCGCTTTGAAGGCGATGATCTATTTTTTGAAGCAGAGGACGGAAAGCTTGTTTCCGTGGCTGATGGCGTCAAGCACATCGCCGCGACCAAGCCGCATCTGCTGAAAGCACGCGGGGCGGGAGGCTCCGGGCATATGCCGAACGCGGGAAGCGGTCGGGCCGCAACGATTAGCCGCGCCGAATTCGACGCGCTTCCCCCGTCTGACCGCATGACAGCGGCCAAAGACGGAATCCAAATCCTTTAAGGAGTTTTTCAGATGGCAAACACCCTAACCAATTTGATCCCCGAGCTGTATTCCGGCCTCGATGTCGTCAGCCGCGAACTGGTCGGCATGATCCCCGCCGTTACCCTCGATCCCGTTACCTCCCGCGCGGCCAAAGACCAAACCATTCGTAGCTTTGTGGCCCCGGCCGCAACCGCTGGCGACATCACGCCAGCCGCGACTACGCCCAATGACGGAGATCAAACTTTTGGCAACGTCACGCTTTCAATCTCCAAGGCTCGTCGCGTTCCGATTCGCTGGAATGGTGAGGAAGAGCTATCGATGTCGACCGGCTTCGGTGTTCAGCAAATGCGTGCCGCTCAAATCCAGCAGGCCTTTCGCACGCTAACGAACGAGATCGAGGCTGATCTGTGCGCACTGCACATCTACGCATCCCGCGCTGTCGGTGCTGCTGCCACCACGCCATTCGGCACCGCTGGCGACTACACCGCAGCCTCAACGGCCCGCAAGATTCTGGTGGACAACGGCGCGCCCACCGGAGACATCTCCATTGTTGTTGACACTGGCGCAGGCGCGAACATTCGCGGCAAGCAGGGCGGATATGACGCGTCGAACGCCAATAGCTCGATTCTTCGCCAGGGTGTTATGCTCGATATCAACGGCATGGCTATCCGTGAATCCGGGCAGGTCAAGACGCACACTGCAGGCTCATTCACCTCTGGAACTCTGACCAGCGCTGTGCGCGCTGTCGGCGCTACCGCCCTTGCCGCCACTGCTGACTATACTGCCGGCCTCGGGGCTGGTGATGTCATCACCCTGGCGCATGAGTCTGGCGCCAATAAGTATGTCATCACCGCAGTCGCCGCTGGCACCATCACCATCGCCGCCCCCGGCCTGCGCACCGCAACGGCAGCGACCGGCACGGTTGCCATTACTCTGGTCGCTTCGACCGTCCGCAACATGGCATTCAGCCGCAGCGCGATTGTTCTCGCCACCCGCCTGCCGGCCCTGCCTGATGGCGGCGACATCGCTTCGGACCGCACCACGGTCGTCGACCCACGCTCCGGCCTGGCTTTCGAAGTCGCGATGTATCCGCAATATCGGCAAATGCAATACGAGGTCAGCATCGCCTGGGGCGTCAAGGTCGTCAAGACCGAACATTTCGGCCTGCTGCTCGGCTAATAGCGAATCTCCGGAGGCGGTTGAAAACGTCTCCGGATAACCAAAGGAGAATTAAATATGGCTACAGTTCGCTCCCCCGCCGGGACTCGAATTTTTGTGCAGTCGGCTATTGCAGCATCGCAGGCCGTTACCGGAATCAGCGCCGCGTCGCCTCCGGTTATCACCTATTCCGGCGCAGACCCGTCAAACGGGAACTACGTCGCGCTGACCGACATGTACGGCATGACCGAGTTTGAGGATGCTCTGGTCAAAGTCGCCAACGTCAGTAGTGGCAGCAATACCTTCGAGGCTGAAGATCAGAATTCGACCGGATACGGCACCTTCGTTTCCGGCAATATGTCGGTCGTCACGATGGCAACGGAAATCAGCGTCGGCACGGGCTTCTCGTTCACTGGCTTTGATCAGCAGTTTGCAGAATACGCGCTCCTGAAGGACAAGATCACGCGGAAATTCCCAACCACGGTTTCGGCTGGTGGTATCGAAATCCCATCGATCTGGGACCCCGCTGACGCTGGTCTGGCTGCATTGGTTGCTGCTGGTGACTCTGCGGAAAAACTTGGATTCAAAATCCTGTTCGCTGACGGACTCGAAATGCTGTTTTTTGGTTACATCGGCGCATCCGGCATGCCGCGCGCGGACAACACCAACAGCATCGTGACCACGAACATTTCGGTCACCATGTCGACCCGTCCGCGCTACGTCCTGCCGTAACCGAAAGATTCCGATGGGCCGGGTAACTACCCCCCGCCCGTGTGCGCGCCGGCCTGACGCGCCGCCCATCGGAACCTTTTTTCAGGCAGAGAAGGAATCAGGCCATGACTCTGAAATTGCAACCCGCCCCCGTTTTTTCGTGTGCCGTGCCGATCACTGTCCCCGGACAAGAGGCGCGCGCGATCGTCAACATTACCTTCAAGCACCTGGCAAAGTCCGCGCTTCGGGAATTCTTTTCCGGACTGGAAGGGAAGTCAGATGCTGAAGCGCTGGCTGAAATCGTGTCGGACTGGTCTGGCGTCGACGAGAAGTTCAGCAAGGAATCTCTTGCCGTGCTGCTCGATAACTATCCGGCAGCGGCGGGCGAATTGTTTGACGCTTTCAGAAAGGAATTGCTTGAGGCTCGCGCAAAAAACTGAGGGCGGCAGCTCGCCACTTGATGGGCGGGCAGAGTGCCGCAGACACCGCATCATTTCTCGGTTCAATCGATGCGCCGGATTCGCTGCGGGCCACATTCGAGAAGCCGGAAGAGGTAGACGTGTTCCCGGACAACTGGCTTCCTGTGCGTGTTTTCTGCCTGCTTTCTACGCAGTGGCGACTGGGACACGCAGGACCGACCGGGCTGGATTATTCGGCAATCCCAGCGGTGATGGACATGGCTGGCGTTAAGCCAAAGCGCCGCCCTGACGTGTTCTGGGCGGTCCGTGAGATGGAACTGGAGTCGCTTGACGTGATAGCGAAACGCAATGGCTGAAGAGGTAACCTTAAAGCTGCGCCTGGAAGGCGGGCAGCAAGTATCCAGCGGCATTGACAAGGTCAACGCGCAACTAGCGTCAATGGCGCAGAAAGCGCAGGGCGCATCCGGCTCGTTCAAGCCGCTCGACCCTGCCGCCGCGTCAATGGCGAAGCTTGCCAACGAGGCACAGCGGGCAGGAACGAACTTCAGGCAGTTCGCAACATCCGTAGAGAAGTCAGGTTCGGCTGTTGCCTCATCTGCCCGCGCCGCATCATCAAGCGTTACCAGCCTTGCATCATCGGTTGCCGTGTTCGCAGGTGCAGCCGGCAGCATCACCTTGGCAGTCCGGGCGCTCGATGAATTCGGATCTGCAGCCAGTCGCATTGATCTGGTTTCGCGTTCGCTTGAGGCATCGGCCCGGGCGCAATCCGAACTTTTCAAAATCGCTCAAGAATCGCGCGTTGGATATGCGGGCCTGGCCGAGACGTACACCGCACTTGCTCGCGCCGGAAATGAAATGGGCGTTGGCCAGACTCGCATGCTGGCCATTACCAAGTCAGTCTCTCAAGCCATCACGATCAGCGGCGGGTCTGCGCAATCCGCGCGCGCCGCGCTGATCCAGCTTGGCCAGGCGATGGCGTCTGGCGTGCTGCGGGGCGAAGAGTTAAACAGCATCATGGAGCAAACCCCGCGACTTGCTCAAGCCATCGCCGAGGGAATGGGCAAGTCTGTCGGCGAACTGCGCAAGCTCGGCGAGGAAGGCAAGCTGACCGCCGAAAAGGTGATGAGCGCGCTCGAAAAGGCAGCGCCCGCACTGGCCGCAGAATTCAACCGCATCAAGCCGACGATCTCCGGCGCGTTTGAGGTATTCGCGGACGGCGCGAAGAAGGCATTCTACGAATTCGACAAAGGCGCTGGAATCAGTTCTGCCCTTGCCGGCCAACTAACGTCGCTCGGCAAATCACTTGGAGAAGCAGGCGCAGCCGCGCGCAAGTTCGGCGAGGACTACGGCACGGCAATCAAAGCGGTTGGGGAAATAGCGCTGATCCTTGCAGCCTCTGCTGCAATATCGACGCTTATCGGAAAACTAGGCGTGCTGTCCAGATTCGCGGCCAGCCCGATCACCATTGCGGTCGCGTTTGTCGTGACTGGATACGAAGCTATCGAAGCGCTCGGCAAGTCAGAGACAGGCATGCGCGCCTCCCTGAAGAATGCCGAGAATGATCTTGCTGCACTACAGAAACAGGCACGCGGATCAATGCTCGGCGGGCAGGCGGTCGGCAATGCAGACCCGTTGCTTGACCAACGCATCAAGCAAGCCGAGCAACGTGTCGAGGCGATACAAGCGAAGATCACAAAGGCGTCCGTAGAAAAAGACGCCGATTCGCCACGGTCAAAAGCAATTGCTGCAATGCGGCAAACTGACAGAGACTGGGAGGCCGAACAAAAAGCAGAGGCAGACGGTCGCAAGCGCGCACGCGAGAAGGCAATGTCCGGTTATATGGATTCTGTCGCCTCGTCAAAACAGAAGGAAATCAAGGCAGAAAAAGAACGCTTTGCCTCGCTTGTTGAGGTCATCGGCACAAGCGGCGCGGACTATGAAAAAGCACTGAAAGCCCACAACGCCAAGATTGCAGAAATCAACGCGAAGGGCGGCGGTGGCGCCGGCAAGAAAGACGACGCAGCGCAGCGCCTTATAGAATCGCTGCGCGAACAGAAGGCCGTGCTTTCCGCAGAGGCAGAGGCTACTGACGGCATGTCATCATCAAAGCGCATGGCCGCCAAGATCGAGGAGGAGTTTGCCGCTGGAACGCTGAAAGCCACTGAAGCGCAGAAGGCGCAAATCAGGACACTGCTCGAAGAAAATGCAGCAACCGAGCAGTCGACGAAAGCAAGGCGCGAATTCTTTGCGGGCGTCGAGAGGCAGGAGCAAGCTAACGCAAAATCCCGCCAGGCCACAATCGACCGCATCAATCAATTGAGCGATGAGGCAATTACAGCCGGGCTGACAGAGAGCGCAATTGCCGCGCTGACCGTTGCCAGGCTGGAGGAAGCGCTTGCCATTGCTCGGCAAGGCGGCGCTACTGAAGACATGCTTGCCCCGATGGAGGAAGAGTTGCGGCTAAAGCGTGAACTCCTGCAAGTGACAGAAAAGGCGGAAGTGGCGAAAGACGTGTCGCAGACCAGAGGCGCGACAGAGGCCAGAAACGCGGCGAAGAAAGCGCTATATGACCGGCAGCTTGCAGATGGAACGCTGAATGCTGACACCCACAAAGAGCTTGTCGACAAGTTGAAAGACAACACCGATGAGATGGGCGAGTTTATGAAGCAGGCTGCGAAAAATATGCAGGATGCAATGGCTGAATTCTTCATTGACCCGACCGCCAAAGGCATGCAATCAATCGCCGAGGGATTCGGGAAGGCAGTGCAAAAGATGATTGCCCAGGCAGCAGCGGCGCAGCTCGGTAAATTGCTTTTCGGCGACCTCGACAAAGGCGGGCAGATGGGCGGCTGGATTGGCAAACTGCTCGGCGCATTTGGCTCAAGCGGGGGCGAGTCTCTTGGCTCCGGCGCGTTCGATTCGATATTCAGCAATCCGGCCCTCTTCGCAAACGGCGGCATCATGACCAGCGCTGGCCCGCTGCCGCTGAAATCATACGCTGGAGGCGGCATTGCCAACACCCCTCAGTTGTCAATGTTCGGCGAGGGCCGCACGCCGGAAGCGTATGTGCCACTGCCTGACGGCAAGCGCATCCCTGTCCACATGCAGGGCGGCGGCGATTCGCCGAACATCACCGTGCACGTCAATTCGCAAACCGGCGACCCGGCAGAGATTCGGCGCAGCGCGGCAGCCGGTGCGCGCACCGCTCTGGGCTTGATGTCCAGTTCTCGGAGGTACGCATAAATGGCCGACTTCCTGGAGGAGCGAATTTCTGAATTCATTCGTTACGGATCGTCATGGGCCGAAGACTATCAAGTCGACATCACCACCACTTCCAGCGGGCAGGAAGACAGATTCCTGCGCCACACCTTCCCGCGCCGCACGTTCGACGTGTCGTACATGATGACGACGCAGGCACTTTATGACGAGCTGTGCGCCATATATCACCGGGCACACGGAAAGTATTCCGGATTTCGCGCCCGGTGCTTCGATGAGTGGTCCAGCAATGGCACAACGGCAACGCCGACACGTACCGATCAGGCGTTAACCATGATCTCCGGATTGACTTATCAACTCCGGAAATACTATGGGCTGGACAAAACCGCAGGAGCATCCGGGTATCCATACCGAACGATTTACAAGCCGGTTGCGGGCACCGTTATCGTTGGCGTCGGTGGAAAAAAGGTGACCGAATTCACCGTGGACACCACTACCGGCGTAGTTACGTTTTCCGCGACTACTGGCAGCATTACCTCGATCACCAATGCTGCGCAGGCGTCTGTCACATTCGGCGGAACTACTTATGCCGTCGGCAATTCGTTTTACATTTCCGGCGTCACCGGCATGACCCAGATAAACGGATTGCGCGCCGAAGTTGTGTCGACGTTCATCGGCGGCTGCGTTGTCAATATCAACTCGTCAGGCTTTTCGGCATACGCCAGCGGAGGCACGACGCAGGCCAAGCCCTATGCCGGCGAAGTTGTGACGGCTGGTTTCGAGTTTGATTACCCGGTTCGCTTTGATACCGCGCTTGTCGCCGGTCAGGACTACCCAGGCTATAGGCCCGCTGAAGGGATCCGCCTCATCGAATTGCTGCGGCCATGAAGTCAGTAGTCGCGCCCCCGGAAACGTCGACCGCATGCTTGCGGATTGAGTGCACCAACGGCACGACGGTGCGCCTGACGCAATACCCGGTCGACCTGACGATGAGCAATTCTGAAGTCTATCAAGCCGTCGCCGGTTATGACTTTTCAGGGGTGCAGGAAACGGCGAGTTTTTCCCCATCCGCAGTCGACCTGCAAGGCATCATGGACGCATCCGGAATTACCCGCGATGCCGTCATGAGCGGCATTTTCGACGGCGCGAAGTGCTATCTTTTCCGCGTCAATTTCCTGGCCCCTGTCGAGGATTACGAGCCGATAACCGCATCTGTTCTCGGCAAGACAACCTTTGAGGACAACCGATTCACCATCGAAGAGATGAGCCTGATAGACGCGCTCAATCAGTCGGCTGGCGGTTCGATCCTTGTGACTTGCCCAAAGACATTTGGCGGAACTGAATACGCAGGATGCAAACAAACATTTTCGCTTGCAACCGGGACAATCTCCAGCGTTGCCAGCCAATTCATCGTGCGCGATTCATCACGTGGAGAGCCTGCTGACTGGTATGGACTCGGCAAAATCTGGTTCACGTCGGGCGCAAATGTTGGCCTCAAGCCGCGCGAAATTCAGGACTATGCAGCGGACGGCACCATCACAGTATTCGAGCCTTTTTACTATCCGGTAGTGATCGGCGACGCCTACAGCATGGCACCAGGATGCCGCAAGCGGTTGGAGGATTGCCGCGACAAGTGGGCAAACGTTGCTAACTTCGGTGGCTTCCCGGACGTGCCTACCTCGTCGAGTTATGCCCAGGTGGGCAACAAGCGATGACGCCTGACGACATCATTGCCGCAGCCCGCAGCGCCGTTGGCACGCCATTCAGGCATCAAGGGCGCACGCTTGGCGTGGCTCTTGATTGCGCCGGCCTAGCGCTATACGTCGCTGCGGAAAACGGCGTCGACACCATCGACCACGAAGGCTACCCACGCGAACCGTTCGGCGGTCTGCTGGAAGCGGCGCTTGACGAACAACCAGGGCTTGAGCGCGTTTTCGACATGCTGCCCGGCGACATCCTGCTGATGCGGTTTTCAGTCGGGCCGCAGCACCTTGCTATATTTACCGGGCCGACATTGATCCACGCTTACGCAGTCGCTGCAACTGTCTGTGAACATGATTTCACACCCAAATGGGCGGCGCGTGTTGTGGCAATCTATCGCTTCGTCGGGGTGACGCATGTCTAAGACAGTCGGCCAATGGGTTGGAACAGTTGTTGGCGCTGTCATCGGATTTTACACGGGCGGCACCAGTTACATCGCGCTCGGAGCTGCTGTTGGCGGCGCGGTTGGGGCGGCGGTAGATCCACCAAAAGGCCCAAACACCGTTGGGCCGCGCCTGTCCGATCTGGGCGTTCAGACCGCTTCATATGGCTCAACTATTCCGCGCCTTTACGGCACATGCGCGGTTTACGGAACGGTCGTCTGGATCGAAAACAACCAGCTTCGCGAAACCAAATCAACCACCAAGTCAGGCGGCAAGGGCGGTGGTGGCGGCGGCGGCGGAAAAACAACCACTTACTCATACTCGGCCACGCTCGCAATCGTCTTGTGCCAAGGCCCGATTGCTGGCGTCCGTCGCATTTGGGCCGGATCGAAATTGATCTATGACGCTGGCGATTCGTCAGCCACCGGCATGATTGCCTCAAGCGCTGCAATTTCCGGCATCACGATCTACACCGGCGACGATACACAGATGCCTAATGACCGGATGCAGATGACGCTGGGTGCGGGGAATGTCTCGGCATGGCGCGGAATTGCTTATGCGGTCATCGAGGATTTCCAGCTCGCTGATTACGGCAACTCCCTGCTCGGCTGTCCGTTTAAATTCGAAGTGATGAGCGACGCGGTGTTTTCGCAGTATAGCCAGCAGGGGTATTACCCGTCTGGTATTTTTCCGCAGTTCTATGACGACATGATGTGCCTGGGCCGCGTCGAGTCTGGCGTGATGAAATTCGACCATATCGGCTTGACGTATTCTGTCACGTCTGACGGTGTGCTGATCTCTACCAACGCCTCTGACGCCGGGACTTTCCCGGCATTCGGCCATGTTGGCATGCTTGGAAACAAAAGCGTTGATTTTGTTCTGAGCGGATTTGTTGACGGTTGGCTGTATGTTGGTGTATTCGGCCTTATGTACCACTACCCGACAAACGCAGCATTGCCGGCTGGCGTGTGGCACATGATGGGCGCATGCGTCGACAAGGCCGGGACGCGGCTGTATGTGCTAGCGCACCGGCAGAGCGATGCAACCAACTGGCTGCAAATCTATGACAGCAACCTCAATTTGCTGACGCAGGGAAGCCAGAATGTTTACCCGTTTGTGAACAATGCCGGATCGTATCCGCTTGTTCAGGGAAATCCCGAGGTATTCACGGTCGAGGAAGGCGGGGACTTTCTGTGGGCGGCAAATTCATACGCCGGGGCCGTGACGCTATACCCAATCGTCGCGGGCGTGGTTGGGTCAGCGCTGCACTCCTTCAGCGCTGGCACAACGCCATTCATGGGGCCGTATGGCACCCGGATGACAATCGCCGCCGAAAATCAAATGCTCTGGGGCGCGCATGATGGGGGCGGCATTTTCCTGTTCTCCCGCGCTTCCACTGGTGCCCCGTCGCTGGTGCCGCTGGCTGATGTCATCTCGGCAGAGTGCCTGACAACAGGATACCTGAGCGCTGGCGATATCGACGTAACGACGATCACCGACAATGTGCGCGGCTACCGGATAACCAACAATGCTGCAGTCAGGGCGGCGCTGGAAGCGCTGCAAGCCCCGTACCCGTTTGACGTGATACAGGATGGTTACAAGGTTAAATTCGTCAAGCGCGGCGGCGGCAGTGTCGCCACAATCGTTTACGAAGACATGGCGACCACTGCCGGGAACAAGACGGATGAGCCGCGACTGACCGTAGTCCGCGAAATGGACGCGCAACTGCCGCGCCGCATCGAGATCAGCTATTTCGATGCGGACCGGGAATATGACACCGGGGAGCAGGCCGACGAGAGATTGAACAGCACCGGCACTTCCCTGATTCGCGTTGAGGTGCCAGTCGTCATGACCGCGAACGAGGCGGCAGGGGTGGCCAGCACGCTGCTGTACCTCTACCATCTGGAGCGGCTTGACCTGTCTCTGTCGATTCCGACACGCGACCCATACAACAAGCTGCAGCCGGCTGACCCTATTTTTGTAGTTACGCCCGACGCGACCTATTTTTGTCGCATCACCAGCCTGACGCACGAGAGCGATAGAGTCATCAAGCTGACCGCGCGGCTTGCTTCGGTGGCGCTGTATTCACCGACCGCTGTCGGCGGAGTGTCCAACGTGCAGGGACCATCGGTTTCGCTGTCCGGGCCGTCCATCATGGCTATCATGGACATCCCGACCGTATCGGGTAACGACACTCCAGGCATTGTCATCGCGGCGCGCGGAGCGTACTCCGGATGGCGTGGCGCAGAGGCGCTGCGCTCTGATGATGGCGGCGTCTCGTGGACGTCTCAGGTCGGAATTCCACCTCCCGGCGCGACGGTGGCGCTGGCCAACAACACAATTGGCGCAGGTGTGACAGACGCCATGGACGTAACCAGCATTCTCAATGTGTCAATGGTCAACGGCGACATCTCAAGCGTGACCGAGTTGGCGCTATTCAACGGGGCGAACCTGTTCGCGTATGGCGAGCCGGGGCGCTGGGAGATCATCGGCGCGCGTACCGTCACGCTGCAGGGCGACGGCACCTACAACCTGACCAATCTGCTCCGTGGGCGCTACGGCACCGAGTGGGCGATGACTTCGCACGCTCTATACGATGACGTGATTTTGCTCGACGGTTCGCTGGCATTTACGGCGCAGCCTACAGCGACGCTCGGCTCGGCAAGGGAATGGACCGTATTGGGCAACGGAGATTCTGACGTTTCCGAGAATCAGCGGACGTTCACATATGCCGGGGAGAATCTGGAATGCCTATCTCCGGTATTCGTACAGGCTGTTCAGTTGTCCAATGGCGACTGGTCAATCAAATGGGTGCGCAGAACGCGGATTGATGGCGAGTGGCGCGATTACGTCGACGCCGGGCTGGGTGAAACGGCAGAAAATTATGCAGTCGAGATTTATAGCAGCAACGCATATACCACGATTAAGCGGACGATCACGGCGACGACTCAGACGGCAACCTACACCAACTCGCAACAGGTGGCTGATTTTGGAGTATCCATTCGCGCGCTCTACTACCGTGTTTTTCAAGCCTCGGCCACGGTTGGAAATGGCAGGGCAAGCGATGAAATGGCGACGTCGACGCTATCGTTGGCTTTAATGAATTTCGAGCAGTCTCCGCCCATTGAGGTTTATGGGCGAACCATGACGCTAACCGGGTCCGCTGCACGATCAGCAGTTCAAGCAAGATTTGGAAGCTATTCGCTATTCGGCGAGGGTCCGTCAGGGTGGGACGAAATGTCCAATATCAATCTTGGGCCTGGCGTATGGACAATCGAATTCAGCGTTTATTGTACGAATGTCAATCCCTATGGCGGCACGGCAATACTACAACTCGGAACGACTTCAGGCGGTGGAGTGGACGGCTTTGTTGTCTTTGTTTCTGGCGGGGATATCTATTGGACATATCAATATCACACAGGATCAGCCGGCGCCGCTACACAAAACGCATGGCAAAACGTCGCCGTCATGTGTGATGGATCGCACGTGCGGATGCGACTGGAAGGACTGAGCGGATATTACGACAGAGACTTGGGCGGCCTGACAAATTACGATGTGGTCAACGTGCTGCGCATCGGCGGAGGCACAAAATCAAACAATGACCCGCAAACGGTTTACGTCGACAACCTGCGAATCATCCAGGAAATTCCGTATTGGAGCGTAGTTCTACCGACACCCACCGAATTCACATCTTGAGGTTTCCGCATGTCCAATAGCACCCGTACATTCGATCAGTTGATCCAGAGCCAGGCCAGCAAGGAAGTTACGGCTAACGCCATGCTTGACGCACTCAGTCAGGCGTCGAACTACGGACGGCGAGAGACGACGTGCTCCGGACTGTATTGGGGATTTTACGGAGGCAACATCACCCTTCTGAACGGCACGATGACGCAGGTCAGCAACGGAACCTTGCTGCTCACGGCATCGACCACGAATTACGTGGTGGCGAAAAAGTCGGACGGGGTTGTATCGGCTTCAACCGCAACCACGAACTGGAACAACCTCGCAGAATACTGGAGGCTGTACTCGGTCGTCACGGGCACGGCAACAGTAACCAGCTACACCGACTCGCGCGAGATCGCGAGGTTTCTCGGCGGCGATGCTACGACAAAATTCCGCGTTCCGGTCACGAAGACAACCGCGTTCACGGTTGCGGATCATGAGGATGACATCATCGTCAACGGATCGGCATCGGTAACGGCAACACTTCCATCCGCCTCGGCATACCCTGGCAGAAAAATCAGGATCAAGACGCGGGCGGCATACACCGTCGTCTCTGCATCATCGAACGTCAAGCCACTGGACACCGACACGGCGGGTACGGCGATCCTTGCAGCCACTGCCGGCAAGTGGGCGGAACTGGTGAGCGACGCCAGTAACTGGATCATCATGGCGGGCAACTAGGTTTAACAACGCATCGCGGCCATAGAGCCGGGAAGGGAATAACAAGTGTCAGAAACACAACTTTTAACCATCTCCGGAATGCTTGTCGCCGCGCTGTTCGGCGTGCTTGCTGCAATCGTCGGCTGGATAGGATCGCGGGTGATTGAAAAGCTAGATTCTGTCGTCGAGATGCTGCACCAGGTTGCAGAGGAGCTGCATTCTCGAATCAACAAGCTCGACACGCGCGTTTCCGTGATCGAGACTAAATGCGGTGTTCAGCACGATATTCTCCTGCATTCACGGAGCGTTGCGAAATGAACGAGTTTCGCCGGTTGCGCATCAAGTGTGCGATGGAGTCGCTAGCGGAGCTGCGGGAGAAGATACACAAGATTCGCGACGATGAAGACCGCGCGATTGCCGGAGGCGTCGGCGGCAGTCAGGACGCATCCGACACACTGAGCGAGGTTGGCAACATCCTGCTAGTGGCCATCGGTCAACTCGACCGCGCCAAGAGAGCAAAAAACAAGGAGCTTGCATCATGATCCCCATTCCCGCATTCCTGCGCGCTCTCAAGTCAGGCGAAGAACTGGCAAACTCTGCGACGTGGAAAAATCGCCAGGCGCTTGTAACCGCTATCACGGCGCTGTTGCTGGCAGCCGCCGAGATAGCGCGTGCATGCGGTGTCGACGTGCCGTTCGCAGATGGGCAGATTGCCGCGGTAACAGGCGCTGTCGTCGTGCTTGTGTTCAACGTCTGGGCCACGTTCGCCACTTCGCGCCGCGTCGGCACAAGGCAGCGCACCGGCCTGCAATGGCCGGAAATCGGAAGATGAATGGCCAAGCGCGCCATGCTGAACTGCTGGCTTGTGGCCATGTGGCTGTGGATACAGTTCCGCGGCCATGGGTGGGCCGGGGTGCGCCGCTCGCACGCCTTCAAGGGCTTGATTCCACATTTCGGCTATGCCGAGCGCACGGGATTTCGGCGTTATCGCTCAATCGAGTACATCCCGCCCAAAAGCAAGTTGTGGAGCGCTGACGATATGGCGCTGATCTTCTCGGGCCGGTACGTCGTTGTACATTACGAGGCAATAGCTGTGCACACGTGGGCGACCAAAGAGCAAGCACTGGCCGACCACTACTTCCACGGCAAGGCACGCAGATGAAAATCATCACACCCGAAGCGCATGCCGGCCAGCGAAAGATGTCTAACGTGGTCGACCTCGCTGCCTACAAGCGGGGCTTTGGCATGATCGCCACAAGCGGAAGCTGGCGTCGACACTGGCTTGCGTGGCGCGCGTGGCGCTATCCGGCCTGCGACTGGGTTACGTGCGGCGGGCGTGGGTGAGACTCTGCGTATAGGAGCACTGCGGCGGCGGCGATATCCAGGGAGGTCATTTCTCATACTTCATGGCGCGAATAGCGTCTGCGATTGCCTCCGCGTCGCGGCCGGCTGCGGTATCCTCGGCGACAGCCGCGCACTCTTCCAGCACCTGATTTCGAACGTCGGCGAGTTGCTCCTCTGCCAACTCCAGATCGTGCAGCCTGTCTTTGTGGACCATCGCCCACCATTCGGGCATTGCCACGACTGATCGTCGCGTGCAGCCATCCTCTGTGACATGCTCAGCAGCCGAGCGAAATGCGGCGAGCTGCTTACGAAGTTCTGCAATCTCCGCATCGCGGCCCCAAGTAACAGTAAAGCCCCTATCCTGTAGCTCATCGACAAGCTCCCCGTCAGTAAAGTCTGTTACGCTTTCCATGCTCATTTCCCAGTCTCCTTTTCCAATTTCACGCATTCGGCGCACTTGCGCACCTTGATGCCGCGCCGCAACACAAACCGAGAACCGGCTATTGACGATCTATGAAAGCCGCAGAAGCGGCAGATCCACGTGGTTGTGAATGTCATTCGATAACCTCAAACTGATGCGCAGGAAACGACTTGATGCGCCGCACGCGCGGCCCGCCAGGCCAGTCCTCCAGCACGATCAGCGCACGCTGAACAACGGTTACAGACATCAGCATGCAGTCTGCGATTGAGTTCGTCGTCCGCAGCCCAGACTTGACTGCGATGTAGACGCGTTCGACGCTCGACGCGGCAACCGGGCAATCAAGCCGGGAATTGGTTGCGGACGATTCGTCCACCCATTTGCCGCCCATGCGGTGCGTTCGTTCTTTGCCTGTTGGCAAGATGGTGGTACGGTTGAATAGCAGGTGGGCTGTAAAGCTGCTCATTTTTTTCATCCCAAGTTATGCGTCTCGTACTCGCCGGGGTAGATCACAAAGGCTCCGGGGTTTCCTTCGTGCGCAACGGCCAGCACATCCCCGCGCACCGCTTTCACGATCAGCACTTCACCGGCTTGTGCCAGCCATCCAGGTGGGTGGTGGTCTTCGCCGTCGTCGTAAATGGTCTTCAGTAGCCGTATTCGACCGCCGACGCATAACTCAGCGTTATCCGGCATGCGCCTATGCTGTGCGGTAAATTGGCACGGGTTTCCGTGCATATCGAAACCAGACCCCCAACAGACAGAGCAACCCCACATCAGCGACTTCCGTCCCGTGTGCTGCATGCACACTTCCGTAGGCTCCTCGCGAAACATATAGCAATGGCCTTTCTCGAGGTTTCCATTAAGCTGGCTGTATTCGCATGTGCTGCAGTTATTTGGGTTGCTCACTGTCTGTCCTTTCTGCAAGCACCGCTGGCTAACAATTCGTTGAAGGCGCTCATGCCGCCTTCAGCCACCTCAAACTTGTCCGGCCTATTACTGCTGCCCCTCTCTCGCACAATGCGCGGCCTGGACGGCCAGCGTTCGAGCTGCTGCAACGCTTTCCCTGTCGTGAGTTTTGACAGGCTGCACCGAGCCATTATTTCGCGCATTGTGTGCGCACCACCTGAGATAGCCGCGAACACCGCCTCGATGTTCTCTGACTTTTTCTCGGCGCAGTGCGGGCGGAAATAGACGCTTACAGGCGGCTTTTCCGGCTCGTCTTCCCATGGTTCGACGATGTGCGTGCGGCAGACTCCGACTGGAAAGTCGATTGGATTGCCTAGCAGAAGGGATGCGAATATGCTCATAATCGTTATTCCTCACATTCCTGACGCTGGCGCATAGTTTCGGCCAGCCAGTCCTCTTCATCGATTCGGCGCTGCTTAATCTGTTCGTATGCCCTGTCTTCGTCTTCGCAGTCCGGGCGTTCCTCTTCATCGTCTGGCGGGTCCAGATAGCGGTCGTGTGCTGCTGCAAATTGTCTGTCGTTCATTCGCCTTTCTCCAGCCCCTTCAGGA
>OFQY01000387.1_pt1 | contig 18161 bp, 36 predicted proteins | sample 1542991 | NCBI WGS metagenome assembly OFQY01 (sample SAMN07774224, study PRJEB24372) | wastewater metagenome | isolation source: Exp Tend VB 10WW | collected 2016-02 | reverse complement strand
AATATTTTGAATACTAAATTATATCTATCGGACATTTCTCTCAAATTGTATGATAGTATGAATTCTTTTTGATTTAGTTTTATTAAATAATGTGCATTTTCTTGAGAATGATTGATACTATCAATTATAAACCATCTGTTCCATGATTCAATATTAGATTCTATTTTAGGGTCTACCATAATGACTTTGCCCTGTTTCTGCTTGCAAATTGAATCAACATTTCTTTCTGTTTAGATGACAATACAACATCTTTTTCGATCTTGTCAATGACATGTTGATTCTTTGCAGTTTCAGTTAACCATTTCTTGTACTGTTCAATTTTCTTTTCACGTTGAATGACAATTTGAGGATCGTATTGTTTCCAGTCAAACTGGGGAGAGATGACTTCTGTGATGCGGGAAATTTTAGGGAGAATTTGATTGCACCAAATATAATCACGATCAATTTTTCCTTGCCATTGATTTGAATCAGGATGCACTCCAATGTAACCTTTATCGTCATGTCCAGTGCAAATGATAGGAACGAAGATTCCAGGATGGAATTGTTTATTGTTTTCGATCATCCAAGTTGCGACTTTTGCTGGAGTTGATGCTGTTGTATATTTTGAAGGATGTTTAGTGACTCTCATTTTCAAAGTGATTGAATCAATATTTGATTCGTCGAAGACACATGAATAGAAATCGGATTTAATTTTATTTAGGATTGCATCATAATTTAATTGCGATTTAGAATTCAATACTTGTTCGAGGAATTCTTTTTGGATTTTTGCAGCGTAGGGAAGTGTGGAAGTTTTAAGAAAGTCGATTCCTTTTGCATATAACTTTCCATCGATTAGACCAATGTAGTTCTTTTTTGCGATGTAGAGTAATTTTGTAAAATGTTTATCTAATTTAATATTAATACTTGATTGGTTTACATTGAATTCATTTTTCAGATGAAGATTTAAATCATCAATCATTTTATTAACATCTACGTTCATTTATACATACCTTTGCTATTTCTAATTTTCTATATAAAGAAACATTCGCTTTTGAATAAAGAATGTCAATTAATTCTGACGCCATCTTATGTTGAAAAACTACTTTCCAAACATTTTTTCTTTTAGATTTTTTACAATTAGCTTTAGTATTAAAGCTTTGTTTTACAAAATTTAAAAAACCATTGCATATATCTTCTGTACCACATAACATTATGTTCCATCTATTTTTAATTTCATTAACTTTTCCTTTATTTATAGTATAACAACCAATACTTCCATCCCCATCAATCATACCTCTCCAAAAATGTCTATTAAGACATAATGATAATGGTACTGTAGCTAATTTACTTTTATTAGGAATAACATTATAATTTAACATACTTTGTTTAATCTTTTTAGACGAGAAATTAAATAAACATGTATTTCTACCATCTGGTCTAAATGCATATTTAACTGGACAATTTGATTCCAAAAAATTCTGAAATCTAAGTAAATGACCGGAATCTTTTGATTGAAGTTCTATTGCACAGTATGCAGATTTACTTGAAACACATCCATCTGCCATCCAAAAACCAATCCAATATGCTGACTCTTCATTGATTGTATCAAAAGCGGATTGATTCATTTCATATTTATAACGTGAACAACCGCAAGATTTATATTTAAATTGAGTTAATTGATTTCCGCATACTATTTTTTCATTTCCACAATCGCATAAACATTTCCAGTGTATATAATTACTTTTGCATCTATACAATGAATCCATCACTAATAATTTATTAAATTTTAATCCTACTAAATTTTTACTATTCATTAAGTCTATCATATTATGCTACAAATAAAGAATCTGTATCTCCTGCTATAATTCTATTCCCATTTATTGTTAAATACTTATGCATCCACTTCAAAATATATTGGGAAGATAATGTAATTGCTTCTGAACACTCAAGGGAGTAATACCTCGTGTACTGGCTACCTAGCGCACCATATTGCGAGTTACCTAAAACCTTAATTACGTCACTTCTATTATTTAGAACTTTATATTCCATTGAATTCTTATCATGTAATTTCATTTCGTCTTTGATCGACTGTCTAATTTTTAGAAGTTTTTCTGCAACAATTGCATTGATGCTTTTAATATCATTTCTAAAATAACAACCATTAATAGTTTTAATATAAGAGTTTGTATCGAGATTTGTTATATCATCAATTTTTGTATCTAATCCAATATTGAAAGTAATGATGGTATTTGGATATTGTGAATTTAAATCGTAAACACTTACATCATCGTATATACCTGGAATAATGCCGAATACAACAGATCCTTGATACTTTTGTTTATCGGAAGATCCGTCCTTGTTCTCAAGTTTCCACATATTACTAGGCATGATTCTATTTAACGTCTTTGCTTCTTGTAAAATATAATTATCAACTAATTCAGAAATATAATAATATCTGTATGGTGTATGGGATTCCACACATGTATTTATATTAAGATCCATGATTCCAAGTTTCTCATTCAATTCATGAAGAAGTAGAACGTCTTGTTTATTGTATTCACATAATCGCTTCCTGTCGTTTTTAAATAACCAATATATCTTTTCAGCATGTTTAATTTTTCCCTTTCCAAGAAAGAGCTGACAAATGTACTCCAAGTTGAAATTTGTCAAAGCATCCTGGTCAGAGAATTTGTATCTTTTCTTGAAAATTTCCATCAAGTCAAAATGGATAATATTATTCTTATAATATTGAATTCCATGTACTTGAAATCTCGCTAAGATATATGGAATATCAAAGAACTCACTATTCCAACCACAAATAATATCTGAATACTCAAAGCAATCTCTGATTTTCAACAGAACTTTACGTTCATCGTCATCGCAATAGAAATAAGCCTTTCCATTGATACATGCAGCGAAAGATAGAATCTGATCACGACCAATCATAATTCCATCTTGGTCATCTCGGGTTTCTATGTCTAGCATCGTCAGAATTGGTTTCGGATCAATCTCCATTCCTTCATCAATCAAATACCTCTTCCATGCGCCATGATCAGCCTCGAAAGTTGGAATGGCATGCTGAAGACAATGGCGAATGACAATGGTCTTGTTATCGATCTTTCCTTTCTCAAGGTCAAATCGATTTAGATCATCATTGTCACAATAGACTTTCAAATAGTCATTGTCATGTTTTTCAATCTTCTTGCAAAACTTTGCAATGGGACGAAACTTCTCTTTGTCTCTCCCCAGAATATAGAAATACCAATCAAAGTCACGAATGACTTCTACTTTCTTTTTCCCTGTATATCTATGAGTTAGAAAGATTTTTCCATATTTACTTGAAATGTCAAGAATAGATTTAATCATATTCTTTCTTTTATTTCCTTTGAAATTTTATATTTTCTTTCTAAATAAATAGAAGATTTATTATAAAGTAAATCAATGATCTTCTCTGCCAAAATATTTGAAAATGACAAGCAATGTGCTTTAGATTGTTTTATTTTATGAACTTTTTGTAAAGTATTTATATTATTCATTTTTAAGAATAGAAGAAATTGATTACATAGATTAAATGATCCAGTTAATCCTATTTGAGCTGTATATTTATTTGTAACTTTTCTAAAGTAAATTCCAACGGTTCCATCCCCATCAACAACTCCCCGCCAAAAATGTCTATTAAATTCTAAATCTGATGAAACTTTTGCAGTCAAAGTTTTATTTGCAACTAGGCCATATTTTGATATGGTCTTTATGATTAATCTGGAATTAATGGATAAAGAAGAAATATATCTAACAATGTTTTTGGGTGTTTTTTTAATAGTAATACTAATGTCTTTATCAGCTTGCAAAAAATTTTTATATTTTAATAAATGACCATGATCATCACTCGATAATGTTAAACTTAAAAGATACCTTCTATTAGTACAAACACATCCATCTGCCATCAAAAAGCCAATCCAATATGCTGACTCTTCAGTGATTGTGTCGAAGACATTATGATTTAATTTTTTTTATATTGTATACATCCACAACATTTTGATTTTCCATTTATTAATGTAGCTCTAGACACTATTTTTTCAATTCCACATTCACATCTACATTTCCAAAATTCTAATGACTTATTTAAATGATGTAAATATAATACATTCCATTTGTTAATTTTTTCGTTTACTAAAATTTGTCTTTTCATTCACATAAACTCCGCAAATACTTTACGATAATCTTCGCTAATATAAAGTGCAAACATCCAGTTGGTCCATTGTGTTTGAATATCTGTTTCAACGTCAAACATCAGGCTAAGATTATAGCTTCTCCATCCATAGCTAGTCAGTGGAGGCTCATTACTTACGAAAAATGACAAAGTCATGATGCTTCCTTGTGAATTCACCAACAAGTTTATGATCAGGTTCAACCATAGTTGGATCTCCAAACTTTTCCTTCAACATTTCCATCACGTTCAATCCATCATCATACCATGCACCTTTTGAATCTTTAGTGGCAATGTGATGAATAACTTCATTTAAAGTTCCATGTTTCTGTGCTTCGATTTCATAGAAAGTGTTCTGTGGCACTGCACGACCTTTCATATTGATTATGAATAGGTTTCCGCCGGATTTCAATACTCGATAGAGGTTGTCTATTGTTTTCTGCAACTCGCCTCCATGGACGTGCTGAAGGGCATACAATGCCATTGCAAAATCAACTTCGTCATCAAACAGACCACAGAAATCGGGAAGCAAATGAAACATGTAACTTGGATTGTATTTACGAGCAAGATCTCTCATCTCAAATGAACTCTCAATCCCAAACACTTCAAGTTCAGATGAAAGTTCATGTAAGACTTTAGATGCTCGTCCAATTCCACATCCAAAATCAACAAATGTTGCTTGTGGATCAGCATCTACAAATCTAAATAGATATTCTTTTAGCCATTCAGATTCATTCTCCCATCTCTGTTCAGTTGAAATTCCAGGTTCAGGAGTGAGAATGATTTTCTTTGCAGTATCTTCATCTTGAACTTTGAATCGCAATGTCATTACATAAATCCTTTGAATATTTTATAGTAAGAATAGTCTAATCCGTCTAATGCTGAAAAAAAATTGTTATTTTTAGATTCATCAATTTCAATTGAAATATGATTTGATACTGTGGCACTCATTAATAGATTTTTATTAGTTATAGACATAGTAATAATTTCATTTACATGTCTTTCATATCTCATGAAACTCCTTAAACACAGAAAGATAACACATGTCTAGTGAATCAATTACAATCCAATAGTCATCATTTTTTTCAATTCTAATCATAGTTTTGATATCATTATTAACTAAACTTTTCACTTTACCAAGATTATCAGATTTAATTGTAAAATGTTCTGGATACCTATGCCTAATTCTCAATACAAATACCTCTTGATCAAATGCAACATCTTTGCATGCCAATTTGCATTCTCAAATGGTTGGATCATCTGTGACGCAAACGCACCTGTATTGTAAGCTTCTGTTTGATTTTTGTACACATATCGCATTTGTGAGACAACTTCATCTTCATTTGCCTCATACCAATGGCCTTCAACATATGGATCACAATTGGCTGCTACCTCTTCATGTCCAATAGTATAACCCATATCATTAGAATAATAATCACTAATTCCGCTTGCATTTGTGGTAATGATTGGAATTCCACAAGCCATTGCCTCCATTGGTTGCCTTCCAAATGCCTCATACTTTGAGAGATTTACATAACAATTTAATCCACGATACCAATTTGGCATGTTGGAATTTGCATATGTATTTTTGATGTATGTGATTCTCTCGTCATGTTTGATATAGATATTAGATTTGGATTCATTTGTAATTTTCAATTGCAATTCTACATTCTCATTATTTTGGAATGCAGTTTTGAAACAAGAAATTACTTTGTCCAAATCTTTCTTGTCATTTTTAGGTGATACAATTTGTCCAGATGCTCCAAAAATGAATGTATAGCCATAATTATTATTATAATTGTCTTTTGGATAGAAACTCAATCTGTCAAATCCATGTGGAATCACTTCAATTGGTCGTGAAACTCCACTTCGCATGAAGACTTTCTTTGTTTCATTGCTAGGCACAATAACCAATTGACATTTGTTAATGGTATTTACATATTCAATTGGAAGAATAGACGAATCCCACATGGTATAAATAATAGTTTTATTATCAATAGTGAATTGAGGAAGAAAGCATGCAGGATTAATTACCAGTTGAAAGTCATTTGGTGATCGTGATGAATGGGTAAAGGTGTTTAACTTATTAAAAGAATGATCCTCTATAAAAGAGTTCAAAGAGATATTGAATGGAATATTATTATTTTTCAGTAAATTAATAATTTCAAATGCCCATCCATCTGAAGAATAATCTTTAATGAAACTTGAAGTCACGTAAAACATGTTTATTAATCCTCTCGAAAATAATTGAAAACTTTTAGAAAATAACAATTCATTTCGTAAATCTCAATATGCATATGCATATTCTGAAATGCATTATCGTCATTAATAAAATCTATGATTAAATTATTATCATAATATGGTAAAATTACATCTCTATTATTAAGAAATACTTTTTCACATGTATTTAATGTTGCAAGAAAATATTCAAAATCATTTTCAAATGTGATCATTCACATAAATTCCTTAAATATGGTTTCATATACACCATTAATATGTCCCATATTATATTGCATTTTATTTGTATTACAATATGCAATTAAATAGATAATATCATTTATTTCAAAATATGCAAGAGTATGACTATTGAATGACTTATTTGTATTGTGAATTAATTGTTTTTCAACTGGTTCTGTCATTTCTTTTCAATTGGATTCAAAATCCTAAACAATTTTAGAAATCCCCCTTGCAATTGCAATATCTTTGTGGATTGCAGAGAGCAACGATAGTCAATCTCAGCCAATTCCACAAGTAATTGCGCTTTCGATGGGGATTTCAATTGAAGAATCTCACGATGAAGAGTATTGATGATGACATTGTAATCCAATGTCTTTGTCACTTCAATGAACTCTTTAATTGGAAGTGTGATTAGCTGTTTATCTTCATTGAGAATTGGAATGCCAGATTTTAGTTTCTCATAATTGTCGAAGATTGATCGGAAGCTGGGGGTAGAAGAGGCAATGGTTTTTTTGAAAATCCCCATGTCAACATCATTACATCCACTTGCTTTTTCCATGAGCCATTCAATGCTTGGTCCTTTGAATTCCCACACGCTACATCGATTGTGAATTGCATCAATGATCTTGTTAGGATAATTACATGACAAGATGAAAATCGCATTTCCAAGTTCCATTAGCCTTCGTAATGCTGCTTGAGCATCCTTTGTCATTCCATCAGCTTCACTTAGATAAATGATCTTGCGATTGCCAGCCATGGAACTTGACATTGCGATTTCTTTCAGTGGTCCTTTGACAAAATCAATGCCACGATCATTGCTACTATTAAATTCATGAAAGTTCAATCCAATAGCATGACCAAGAAATTCATGTGCAAGAAGATGTGCAAATTGAGTCTTTCCTGTACCTGGATTTCCCCAGAAAAGAAAATGTGGCAAATCGCCACGGCGATCCACCACAAATTTCACAAGCTCTTTATTGTAATGATCCTGAATACTTTTTGGCTCTAGACTATTCTTCAATGAAGTCATTAAAAATCTCCAAATATGATTTGCTACAAATACATACGGAACTTAGAATATGAAAGTTAAGGTTATTCAGATAAATGTATCGTCTAGTTCCTCCAGTACCTTTCCATTTATTATCTAAAAACTTTACATTTACATATTCAATGAGCCCCCCAGACAATCTCACATAAATTCCTTCATCACTTGAAGATAACATTCATTTCTAACCCCAGTAGAAATATTGACACCAGAACCCAAGCTCAATTTATTTCTTATGAAATGTGTCAGAAAAGTGCATTGATGTGCCCCTGCCCATTTAAATCGCCAATTCAAATTAATTAAATTCATTTCATGAACACCCCAAACACCCCACCACACACCAAACCCAACATCATAAATTCATATGGAATAGCATAATCATCCCAATTTTTTGCAGCATGATCATTAATTGTAATGTAACTGCTAATTGGATAGTATTGCTTTGGTTTACATTTATAAAATTCATTTGTCCATTCATGTGGATCATAATTTAAAATAGAAAACATTACATGAAACTTTCAAAAATTCTACGATAGATTATATTTATATCTTCAACATCAGGGGCAAATGAGAGATAGAATTCACACTCGCCAACATGCCATGCGTTATTATAACCTTTATAATTTCTATTGTTATATCCAAATGATACATTCAATCCATTGAGAAGTAGTTTAACTTCTCTTTGAGATTGATTATCACTTAGTAATTTCCAATTAAAATTTTTCATCAATCTTCTTCCATGAATTTCAAAAAGATTGGAAGATACTTCTCATTCAATTCAGAATGAATTCTTGAAACACCACTGCAATCTAGTGAAACTACATATGCAGAATTATTTTTAATTCTATTTTTTACTCGAATGAATTCGCTATTCATTTCTGAAAGTAACATTACATATTCAGAAATCCAACCACCATACATTCCTCTAAGTTCATATGTAAATTGAATATCATCTTGTATAATCTTCCATTTTTTCAATTTTAGTGCCATTTTATTCTATCAATGCTCCACTGTTGGCTTTACTCCAACATCTCTCACGATGAATTAGAGTGATTTATTATTGTTAAATCTAAGTGGAGGACTATATTAAATTGAATCTGAAAGAATCATGAACCCAACCATTACGATGATCATTGTGAGAAAAACTTCCATGTCGTTACTTTCCTCGCATTTTACGCACATCGCCACTGTACATCTGATTATGTTTTGCCTTTTCCATTTTCCCTTCCAACCATGCAGCGAGCCTTGCAAGGCGAATTGTCCTTGCCTTTGGCATTGAACGACGTCTTGAAAGCTCCTTTAGAAAAGATGGATCAACATCTTCACCATTCTTGGATTTTGTTTCCAATGCTTCAAGATAGGCAGTGGAACACTGATTAGGGAATTCGTCATGCTCTTTGCGACTATTTGCCATTTGAATTTGGTTCCTTTGTTGGATTATCCCAAACAACTCGTGTTTTTCCATGGTGTCCATGAAGACCTTCAACAGTCTTCATTCCACCAGGATAGACGTTAAATGCAGGAAAATGAGAAAACCAAGTGATAACTACTGCTCCTCCTGTGAATTCAACTCCTTCTGCAACTACTCCAGTGCCAGAAACTCCAGATTCATCTTGTTCACGTACTAATCGAAAAGTCCTTATGTTACTGACATGTATCATTAGTACAGTCCTTCAGTTGAATTGAGATGGTGTTCAATTGCAGGGAGGATTACATTGGACCACACTTCAAGCTCATGCATGTTAAGCATGTTCTCTTCACCAATTACAAAAGCAACTACATTCTTACGATGGCGATCTTTTGAATTGTCATTGTAAGGAACCTTCACTTCCACTGAAAAACCCTTGCGCTTCACCTTTGAATTGCGAAGATACTTGTCATGAAAGAACGTCTGCATTCGCCCTAGAGCTGACTTCCTTCCCGCTGGCCTAGAAAACATCTTATCATGTGGACTCTTGAATCCACGAGCAATGGCAACGATATAATTGCCATCAGAATTCTTAGACACAAACCGAATGACACTTGTAATGCCATTTACTTTGTCATGCGTAATCCAGTTCTTATTGATAGCGGATTCCGCAACGCGAGGAGTAGTCATTTCTTTGTTCCTTTTAAATGGAGATGATGAAAAGTTCAGGGTATTTGTCATTGTATGTATATGGGTCTAGTTTCATTAGTGCAAATCGTGCTGCACGCACTTTGTCATTGACACTGTAATCTCGAATTTGATCAATAGAAAAAACAGTCACACTGTCATCCAGATGAGATTCTACAAGAATTGAACCGATATAGATCTTTGTTTTGTGATGGATTTTGTGAAATTGATTGACAACTTCGTCATCCAATTGCAAATACGTTGAAAGATCAATCGAATATCCAGATATAATGTAGTTTTTCATGTGAACTTCAATGTGACTGTTGAATTTCTATGTAGAGTCTTATTCTAGCTCAGTGCGAGAAACAGAATTGGCATGAATAGTGTAAGTGAGCTGTCGCTCAGGAGCACTATTGGAATTCATATAGATTCGAGTGGTATCAAAGAAGTATCGGCCATTTGTCTTTAGATCCACTTTTGGACCACTTGGATACTGAACACGATCTACAGTTCCAACATAAACATCCTGCTTATTCTTCTTTGGATTGAATCGATAAACAACATCAGCATTAGGAAAGACCTGTGCCCATGTCATTTCATCAGTCTTGAGCCCTGCACCACGAAGATTGCGTTTCATCTTTTCAGTTAGAAGATAACCTGTGAGCTGGAATGTTGTATTAGTATTCTGGGTGTTTCGTACAATTCGATTTCGAGCCATCTTTACAATTCTCCTTGTCAGAGCACTTGTTTTTTGAAAAGCGGTCGTTGCACTTTAGATTGTCGTGACAATCATCTAGAACATCATTTTCACAGAACAGAAAGATCATCGCAATGCATGCAAACCATACTAGCAATGTGAGGGAAATCACCAGTAGAGTGTACATTAGTTTCTCTTTAAATCATATTTTTTCAATAATTTGTCTACTTTAGATAGGGATGTGGAGAATAACAATGCCAAATCACGACGTTTGAGCTTAAGAATTTGATACAAGTAAATAAGAAGATTCCGATATTTTTCTCGATTGAGTTTTCGTTCGATTTTTCTTGGTGTTCTTTTATTGTAATCACTTGCCTTTCGCATTCTAACGTTGCTGTCCTTCAGAATACAGTATACAGTGGATGCTGAAATATCACACAAAGTGCTAATCTTTTTGACAGAGAATTTATCAATCACATACAGATTGATGATTCTCTTTCTTTTAGCCAATGTTTTTTTTGAAAGCATCATGAGCTGCTTTTTTTGAAAGCATATGTAATATATGATGGACCTGAAGTGATATTGAATGCCACTAGTGACATGAATAAAGCTGGGGAGGAAACGTGAGCATATCTATCGATCATTCCAAGAACCCCCAGTGTCATTGAATTTGGATTCGATTGCAACCAACGATTAAGCATGTGAACATTCACATCACTTTGCATCAACATTGCAAACACTTTCATTCTATTCTTTTCATTGTAAATCATCTTGACAAGATCAAAGATCTTCACTTCATTTTGCTTTACGAAGTCATCTTTATAATTGATCTTACATTCTAATTTCTTGTCAATTTTATCTGGAAACAATGTGACCAACAACACCTTGCGTTTCACATTTGCAACTATATTTGCAATTTGCTTTGCATCAAGATCAAGATAATCGATATCCACAAAGTCAATCTTATTATCAAAGCGCATCAAATAGACTGCATTTGAATCATCAATGAATCGATGTGAATCATCATTGAATTTCAAATCGCCAATATATATTTGAACATTGTGATTGAACATGTTTAACCTTTTGGTGCGATCAAAAATGTCACATAATTATAAGACCCGTCCATGTTAAACGTGTCAAGAATCAATGGCATGTTTCTTTCATTGATAAACAATTCACATTCAATTTGATTTTTCTTGAAGATTTCTTTTGCAAATTCAATTAGCCAATAAGTTTTGTCAACTTGAAACTTAGATTTAAAATCACATTTGAATTTCATTGAATCTGTCTTTGTCTCAGCACTCACAATCAATTCATTATTAATTTGCTGAATCAAATAGAATGGCGATTTAATCACTTTACACTTGTTAAGAATCTTTTGGAATTCTTTTCCATTAAATTTAATTGAGTCGTCATACTTGAGTGACTCACCATTCATCTTCAATTCAAATGATTTGCCATCGCGATTGAAATCGACATTGGACAAAATTGACTGATAAAGTGCAGTTTTTGTGATTTCCGTTTTAAGGCACTTTTCGGAGTCACTGAAGGCCGCATGTTGATTATCGACCACCAGTTCACATTCTTCATCAAACTCGTCTAGAATGGCTGTTAGCTTGCTTAGATTGGGGAATGAGAATGTAATGTCTTTTTCAATCGCATTTGGGAGTTTGATCAAACCTTTTGCAACAACTTGCTTGGATGCATCCGTTGTCAGGAATTTGAAATGATCATTCTCAATCACCACAGGTAATTCAGTGATCATTTTTTCAATCTGAATGCGTTTGAGGAATGAAGATAATTCTTTTGGATTGATTTTCATGTTAATTCATGAACTCCCTGAAGATTGATAAATAAATAGTTCCAGGTGAATGAAAACTATAACTTGGTACTAATTCAAATTCTATTACATATTCAATGTCTTTAGTTTGCCAAAGATTAATAGTATACTTAAAAGTAAGAGTATAACTATCATTCATGATTCGAAATATTCCTTGAAAACTTTTAGGTAATCGTCACTGAACCACAGGAATGTTAATGTATTTGTTTCAAATGGATAGATTTTTGAAAAAGTATGAAAATCCTGTTCCAAATAATTAATTCTATTTGAGAAATCTGAAGAAAATTTATCTAATTCTTTAATATTCATTTCATGAACTCTTTGAAAACTTTAACATACTTGTTACCTAGTATATATGAATAAGATGCTTGTGAATGTGGATCTTCAAAATTAAATGCAACAGTTAAATCGTATGAATGTTTATACCAATAGGATGAACAATCGGTAAAATGTTTTGATTCTTGATCAAGTAATTCAAAGTTCATTTCATAAATTCCTGGAAAATTAATAGATAACAGTCATTGTATGTAGTGTAACTTCTCCTAAAATATACATACATTATGGAATTTTCTTTATTTTTAAATCTTAAAAGTCTATCATAAGAATATTGTGCAACATCATTCACATAAACTCCTTAAATACTTCCAAAATAAATATCTTGATATACTGTATAATTTCTAGTTAAGATTCCTTGATTTGGAATTTCAAAATCTAAATAAAGTTCTACATTATAATCTTTAGATTCTTTAAACATAATTAAAGAATTGTAAGTAATTGAAAGATTTTTCATTTCCATGCACAAGTATACAGCATCCGAATGAATTACACACAAAGTCACTCACTCACTTGCATGCAATGAGAGCGGCAAGTCTCTTGTCTCGCGCATGCATGTGCATGCGGTTAAACATGCTTACCCTAGTTCATCCTACTCATGAGTAATTAAAAGCATAATTACCTTTCATGTATATTTGCATGTGCATTGTAAATGATATTGCAATTGCGATGTAATTGGAATGCATTATTATGCTTACTAATAAAATCTAATATAAAATAACTAATAAAAATAAAATAATAAGGACATGTCTATTGCAATATGCATGCAAATTCTATTGCAATGCACATGAATGTCTATTGCAATGCGCGGAGCGCGTTCATGAAATAGACGTGTTGTGCATTTCGTGGATAGCATGTTCTTGTCTTTGTGTGTAATTCTTCTCTTTGCTGTATATTTATGTGAGGGTCAAGAGGCATGGAGGGAACAGTGAGTAGATTAGCAACATTTAATATTAATGTGAATCCAGTTGATAATTCAATTATTGGAAGAAAGTTACAGGAAAAAGAAAATGAATTACGAAAATATTTGAGTTCATTTTATAATGAAGTTGAAATAGTTAATTTCATTAAAATAATGAAAGATTCTGGTAAGAGTAGTAAAACTTTGATTGACGATGAATTGCAGTCCTATGCATGGAGTGATGAATTATATTTAAAGATCTATGATGCAATCATGTTGCAATGTCATTTTAATTGTGTTGGTTTAATTTTGCAGATTAAAATGAAGAAATTTGGTGAAGATAATATTCCAATTAATTATTTGACTAGTATCATTCGTAGCTCCATAGATAAAAAGAAAAAGCTATTTGCAATCATCGAAGATGATCTAAATAGCATTCGAAAGTTTTTTAAGGAGCATTGTGGTGATAAGGGGAAGATTTCCTCACATCTTCCCCCCAGATTTATAGAACTTAATATCAAAGTGAATCGTAATCAAAATCTAGATTCTGAGACTAAGAAACTTCTAAACAAAGAAATTAATGATTGTCATAAGAAGGTTCAAGAATGGATACGGAAGAATTAGAGAAAGTTAAATTTAACGAATGGAATAAACTAATTAAGAAGATTTCCAAAGATTGTGATAAATGTTTTGGATTAAGTTTCATTCCAATTGCAGGACAAACTGGTAAAGCTAGTCAATGTCCAAGTTGTATTCCAAAAGCAAAGACAATCACGTATCTAAAAGAATCTGGAATGAATGTTGAAGACATTCAAAAAGCTCATCTGGATGACATGTCTCTTTTGAAAGAGAAAGCAATATACCTGCAAGGTGAGCAATTTGATCGACAGAAGATTGGATTTGGAATTCTAAAAGAAGAAGCAAAGCTTCAGCGAAAAGTATATTTCATTGAGATGTCTAATTTGATTCCAGAATTGAAGAAAGGTGGAAATAAAGATTTAATTCGATTTGATACGATTTATATCGATTCAATCGATATCTACAAGACAATCGATCAATTCTTATTGCCATGGTTCGATGGAATTCTATTTACATTCAAGAATAATCTGAATAAAAAGATAATTGTTGGTGGATTGAATAACACTGATGGTTATGCTAATCGATTCCTAGAAACATATGGAACTAGATTTAAGCAAATTTTCGTCTGAAGAAAATATTTTTATATGGAAAGAAGCTTGGATACATGATTATATTTTGGATATGAATTTTATTATAGATCAGTGGACATACTATGATAATTCATATAGTCCTTCAACTTCTCTTGAAAAAGAATATCTCAAAGTGTTTTCACACTTCATGTGAAGATTAATATGAAATATGCTCAAAAATATTCAGATAATGTTAGAATAAAATGGATTGAAATTTGGTTAAATCGAGAAACTATTGCTATGACAATCAATAGTTATTGCTATGAAAATTATCAACATCTAGATCCATCTTCATTCTTAAATGAAGATTATTCAATGATATTTGAAATGTTCATGAAATAATATGGAATACAGACAAATTTGGGAACCAAGTGTATTGGTTAATTGGAAAAAGGCATGGTTAGAAGAGAATTCTCATGGATATTTATATGGTAATATGAATGGTAGAATGGATCACAGTGAATTTATGAATACAGAATACAGAAAAGTTTTCGAATTATTCATGAAATAATAATGGAGAAATCAAATGGCAGTTAAAACAAGAAATGTTGAATTTGAAAAGTTAATCCTAAAAGCAATTATTAATGATAAAGATTTTGCAAAGAAAGTTTTAGGGAAGACATATAGTGAAGAGATATTTGATACTCCAATTCATAAATACATTTTTAGAGAAGCCAATAAACGATATGAGAAAAGTTCCGATTTAATTTCACTTGAAGATGTAAAATACACAATCGAAAAGCTTGTCAAAGACAAAGAAGAATGCTCACTCAAACTTTCTCAAATTGATGGTCTTTCAAATGAACTCACAAAAATTCCAGTTGAAAAATCAAGATATTCATTTTGTTGGGAAGAATTACTTAGACTTTACCAAACAAGAAAATTCTTTGAGATTATTGATCAGGGAATAGAAAAGACAAAAGATGCAACACTTGATCCTTTAAGTATTATTAGTGATGTGGAACGAATGTTTCACACAATTAAAAAAGGATCAAATCAAGTAAAAGTTGAAAAAGAGAATATCTTTGGTAAGGAATCAATTGATAAGCGTGTTGAGAAATATCAAAAAGAAGAAGGAACTCAAGTAAATAGAGGGCTTCCATATTTTCTTCCAAAATTGACTGAAGTATCTGGCGGAATTAAACCAACAGATCTCATCATCTTTGGAGCAAGACAGAAAGTTGGAAAGTCAATTACACTGCTTAATCAGGCAGTCCATTTGACTAAACTTGGATATAATATTGCTTACGTTTCAATTGAACAGTCCAAAGAAGAAATCACTCTTCGTGCAGATTCACTTGCAACAGAATTAAAACACATTGATATCAAGCTTCGTAAACTTGATGATCACAATAAAATTCTCTATCAGGCTAAGCTTGCTGAGCTTCAAAAGTATGGCCGATTCTATTGCATTGATATTCCTCGTCATTGCACAGTCAATCTAATTGAACGAGAAATCAGAGATTTATTAGACCAGGGTATCACACTAAATTGCATCATCGTGGATTACCTTGGTCTTCTCAATCCAGCAAAAGAATCTGGCAATTCCAATCCACATTTTAGTGTTGGTGAAATTACCAAAGCAATGAAAGAGCTTTGTCGAGAGCTTAGAATTCCCATTATAACTGCACAGCAGATGAATAGGGAATCGGAAAAAGAAAAGACAAAGACTGCAAATGGAATTGCAATGAGTGATCAGATTGCATCTCATTGTGATTATTTCTATGCATTGCGTCCATTGGGTGAAGGTAAACTAGAAATCCAAACAGTATTGGCAAGAGATAGTGACGCTATTACTGTGCAGTGTATCACCAATTTCGAGCGCATGCTGATCATGGAAATGGCATCCACAAATGAACCTGAAGAAAGTGGAGATGACTTTTTTGATTTGAAGGATGCTTTGAATTGATCAAAGTCTATAAAAAAGGAGTATTACAAGAGGAAAATCAAGATTATGTAATTGACCCAAATCAATCTACAATTACTTTCAGTGGGAATCCAATTCCATTCAACATTGGATACAATATTCCGTTGAATGATGACATAAGAAATCTCAATTTTTTCAGCGAAAAAGATGGATTTTTCTTATCTTATAAATTGGATTTATTATTAGTGGAGTCTGATAAAATTACAACTTTCTCTGCATTGAGAGTACAAAGAATTTCAAATGAATATTTAAGGATATTTGAGGAATACATGAAATGAACAAATGGGATTCAATATTTGTCTTTACTGAAGAGACATTTAGATATGATCAACAATTTATGTTTACTTCAGATCAAATTAATAATGAAATATCAGGATTGAGCTGGGGGATTATTGACTGGAAAAATTTCAAGTACCTTGATGAATTTAAAAAGTTTATGTGAAAATGAGAAAATATAAATATAAATCAGAATTTCTAGATAGACATGCCAAAGACTTTTCAAGAGCAAAGCATCATCTTTTAAAAGTTATGTGGAAAAAGAGACCATACAAACATTTTGATATCAATAAAATTCATTTGACAAGTAGCATGTGGAGAACACAAAATGACTTGAATGAAATTGCATTTATTTATCGTGAAATTTTCATGAAAATTATTACAGAAGAGTATGGACCATGATTAAACCAATTGATATATCAACATACTTGCAAGATGTATTGAAAATTACAGCTCGCAAGGTGAGTCATGATGAAATGCTGGGGAAATGCCCAGCACCATGGCATCAGGATAACAATGCTAGTTGGTATATCAATTCAATCACAGGGCAATCATATTGCCATTCATGTGGATTCAAAGCTAACCTGGAATATCTCACAAAGGTTATGCTTGGACATGTGGATGGTCAAAGGATATTTAGAATTGCAACGGGGAGAGATGGAAATGAAGATGAGTATTTGCAATCCAAAATCAAGTCCATCCTATCCCCAGTTGAATCTATTGAACAAGTCAATGCATCATCATTTCTATTCTATATCAATAATTTCCAGAGGGAACCCTTAATTCAAAATTCTGTCATCTCCAAAAATAAGATTTTTATAAGACCCCCCCATGTAAATTACTATCAAATTAAGCATTGGACTTTGCCAGGAACATATTATAATCGAATTGCAATTCCGATTTATGATTTTGAAGGAAAAATTCAAAATATTAATTTTAGAAGAATAAATGATTCCGATAATCCAAAGTATCTTTCTTTACCATCAAATGCAACGGAATTCAAATCGGATGAATTGTTATTTTTAGGACAAAATGTAAAAGATAATTTGAATAATATTTTAAATAATAAGAAATTAGATTATCTTTTTATTACAGAAGGAATCTTCGATTCTATCTATCTTGATTCTCACGGTTACAATTCATGTTCTATTTTTACAAATTCAATTTCTTTCAAACAAATTGAATTAATTTTGAAA
>OFQY01000385.1_pt1 | contig 18205 bp, 24 predicted proteins | sample 1542991 | NCBI WGS metagenome assembly OFQY01 (sample SAMN07774224, study PRJEB24372) | wastewater metagenome | isolation source: Exp Tend VB 10WW | collected 2016-02 | reverse complement strand
GAATCAAGAAAGAATATGACGCTATTGAGAATGAAGAAGTACCTCCTAAATATGGTCCTTACGTAAATGGTGAACCAGAGAATGATCTTGAGAAGATTGCTCTACAATTAGGTGAGTTAACTCCAGAACAATTAGGGGTTGAACCTAAATTTGGTAAGAGTAAGCCACCAATAGCTTTAAGGAAACCAACTCCGGGTACTAAGCCGGGTGGACAGCCACAACAAGGTCGTCCCAAGAATGCTAAAGATACTACAAAGAGAAAAACTAAAACGTTTAAACCAAAATCAAAAGCATCAATAGAGTTATGGGCTAAGTCCGCACAAGAACAGATTGGGGAATTACTTTACGAACCAATTTTGAACATTTTTGGTAAAAAGAATATTCGTAGTTTGAGTAATAAAGAACACGCTATTTCTGAGGAAATTAAGTTTAATATCTTACTACGTTTGGAGCCTATGGAGCCCATAAATAATACTATTCTTTCTTTTGCTTTTAATAATTACTCTAAAAATCCTTCCCTTTTTTGTGTTAACGTATTCCCGTAGAATATTTTTTTGTTCTTCCGACAGTGTTAAGTTATAGTCATATTTTACAACAATAGCGAAAATACCCCGTTTTTTATCACCGTTCATTAATCCGTGTTCTTCGATACGCAAAATTTGCTTTTCTCTACAACCAGCGGGAACTGACAATATACACTTCTCGCCTTTTATGTCTTCAACCTCTTTTTCTGTTCCAATTACTGCTTCAATCGGGTCAATGAGAATTTCTTTGTACACGGTATAGTCATCAGTAAATTGGAATCCTTCATATTGATTTGGTGGCAATATGTTAATAAAAAGGTCGCCTGTTGGATAATTTATATTGGTATGCTGCCCACCTCCAACTATTCTTAATTTTTTAAAATAAGAGCCAACTGGAATTTTAACAGTATATGAAGAGTGTTCTTCCTTGACACCAAACCCATTACAAGAACCGCAAACTTGATTAAATATGAAACCTCGTTGTTGGCATCTTTCACAAGGACTTTGCATGATTGTCATTTGATTGACTTGTTGAGTAACAAATTTTCTTCCTTTACAGTCCGGGCATGTTGTTTTTCCTTCTTTGCCTCCATCGCCGTTACATTCTACACAAAATTTTAATCTTTGATATTCAATCTTGGTTGATTGTTCCGTGAAGCTATCAATTGGGTTAATTACAAGAGTGGCTTCAATGTTTGCGTTAGGGTTTGTTTTTCGTGGTTCGTGAATGTGACGCCCAAATGGGTTGAAAAAATCACTTACTCCTGAACGCATAAAATCGGCAAACGGGTCTTGTTGGACATCACCATTTTCGTTTAAAGCGCCATTATCATATGCTTTACGTTTTTCGGGGTCGCTTAAAATATTGTAAGCGTTAGAAATTTCCTTAAATCTTTCTTCAGCATGTGTATCGCCTGGGTTTACATCAGGGTGATATTTTTTAGCCAATTTTCGAAATGCTGATTTAATTTCATTTTCATCAGCATTTCTTGACAATCCAAGAGATTCATAATGGTCTTTCACGCACCGTATTATACCTAAGAGCTGCGAAGGTTGTTAAGTAATGCAGTGATTTTATTTGACGGGCAAACAGCTCTTTCTCCAATTCCTATTTCAGCTTGTTGACCAACCACACCCATTACTGAACCTATTACTTTACCATCAGTTCCAATTACCATACCGCCGCTAGCTCCTGGTAAAATGTCTGCGTCGATGAAAATTATGTCATTCCAGGCTTCAGTTGGCGCAAACATTCCTAGTTGTTGATTGACGTTACTCACCCTTCCGACAGTTGCTGTATCATGCCAACCCTCTGGGCTACCAATAACAGAAATGATGTCCCCAACTTTTACAGTTGTTGAGTCTGCTAATTCAACTGGTGGTATTGATTCTGCTCCCTGGCAATATAATACAGCGGCATCAATTTCGTGCTCAGATGCTTTAATTGTTGATGGAAACATTGTTTTTCCATCAAATGTAATAAAAATTTCGTATGGTGAATTCATCATTTCGGGTGGAGCAACATGTGCCGCTGTTATCACTAACCCACCACCAATGTGAAAACCGCTTCCAGTCCATGTTTTTCCACTAGCACGAAGCATAATGGTGCAAGATGCATCCAAAGAATTTTGAATAACCTTTTGTATCGGGTCTTCAAATTTTTCTTGAGCTACTCGAAGCTTCCATTCAAGAAGTTCAGTGCTTAAATTAAAGCTGTAATTTGAATACATTATTTATAAACTTCTCTCGTGTTATGGGCAAACCCTGTTTTTTAAGAAATTGAAGTCGGATTAATGGCACTGAAGTTATTGATTTACCTATATTTGGTCTCCAGGGAATTAACACACCAACAATGTATTGAGATTCAAACAATCCATATATTCTTGAATCATATGACGTTTCTTTATTGTCACCTTCAAGCCAAAACATTCCATCTGGAACAGTAATTTTTTTTAATTTCCAAATATTTAATTTTTTAAAATCAGAAACTGCATCGTCTGGAATTGGAGTCCAATGTATTGAGTCATCTTTTATCGCCCAGAATGTATCTCCAGGAACAAATCGCACCCTTTTAACAATGGTATATTCATTGTTAAATTCAACCACCACCACATCATCTTCAACGATTCTTGAATATAGAGATGTCGCCCACACCATTTCTTTATCTTGATATGTGGGCGACATAGACGTGCCATCAATTAACACTCTAAACGCTGTTTTGTTTTTTAAATCGTGTACAGCAACTCCAAGTAGAACCAGAAGTGGAATTAATACTTCCAGACGGAAATATGTCCGTTTTTTGTTGCTGTCCATTGTTAAAAAGGTTCATCGTTTAAATCTTCATTAGAAACTGAATTCACAGAAGGCGCAGGAGTAATAGGCTCTATTGCTTCAGGAACGTCATCTGGAATTGCATTTGCAAAATGCGGAATGCCAAGACCAAATTTTCCATCCGTCAATCTTCCGTTCACGTCAGTGAATTTACCAAGTGCCACCAACATATCATCAGAATTTTTAATTTGTGGCAAGTTTGGATGTTTCCGAGTCCATGCAAGCAATAACGCACAAACACCAGCAATAAACGGAGAAGCTTGAGATGTGCCGTTTAAGATAGCGTATTGATTGTTCAGATATGTGGAGTATATATTGACACCAGGAGCGCCGAAGTCAATTTGGTCTCCGTGTGAACTAAAATTAGCCAATTTACCTTGATTATCAATCGCAGATACCGCTATAACTTCGTCATATCGTGCTGGCCAATTAACAGCCCCTGCATCATTTCCTGCTGCTGCAACTATAATAATGCCAGCGTCGTGGGCTTCTTTAATAGCTGCATAGAAATCGCTTGGTGGTGTTTGTGGTGCCCCAAGACTCATATTGATTATATCAACCTTAGCGGCAATCGCCGCACGAATTCCATCTGCAATTTGAGAGAACCCGCTGTGACCCGAATCATCCAATACTTTGATGGGTAAAACTTTTGCTTCTGGTGCGACACCAATAACTCCGACTCCGTTTTCAAGCGCAGCTATTATGCCGCCAACATGGGTAGAGTGTCCTTGTTTATCGTTTGCATCACCAGTTCCAGAACAATTGATTGCGGGAAGTAAATTTGCGTTTAAATCAAGATGATTTGGCCCGCCTGTGTCTAAAACAGCAACAACAATACCTGCGCCTCTGGTGTGCTTATGTGCATCAGGAATTCCAGTGGCTAACAATCCCCAATCCGTTGTTTCACTAAGGGCGCTAATTGTAAATGTGGCTGTTAATGCTTCTGGCGGTAAAAATTGAATGTTATCGTTCATGATTCAATTTTTCTATAAAAGTGTTGTTAATGCCTTTTTCAATTGACCAATCATCTGACAATCTATTTCATCTCTACAATTGTGGTAAGATTGTTTTCAGACGCTTTGTTGAGCTTGACTGAGATTTTTCCTCAAAATCAAATCAAGAAATACAAAACAGACAACAGGTCATCAGAAAATCTGGTAATCTTAGACGGAGAATAAAATATGCGTATCGAACTTTTAGTTATCGACCCACAGATTGATTTCTGTAAACCAGGTGGAGCCTTGTATGTCACCAATGCGGAGAACGACATGTCACGACTGTCTGCTATGGTTAAGCGACTTGGAACGAAAATTAATCAAATCCATGTCACCCTCGACAGTCATCACCTAATTGATATTGCACACCCCAAGTGGTGGCGCAACAGCAAGGGCGAAGAGCCCAAGCCGTTTACCATCATCACTTCGCAAGAAGTTAAAAATGGTGTATGGACAACTCGACAACCCGGCGCTTTGAAGCGCACAACTGAATATCTTGAAGCCTTGGAACTTGGCGGTCGGTATCCACTTTGTATTTGGCCTCCTCATTGCTTGATTGGAAGCCAAGGTCACGCTGTTTTCCCAGAGCTATTTGAAGCTTTTGTTGAATGGGAACAAAACTACAAACTGGTTGATTATGTCACCAAGGGTAGTAACATTTTTACTGAACACTACTCTGCTATTTCCGCAGAAGTTCCAGACCCCAATGACCCAACGACACAAATGAACGTCGAGCTTATCAAGTCTCTTGAAGGAGCAGATAAATTGGTGGTAGCTGGAGAAGCTGGCAGTCACTGCGTTGCTAACACCCTTCGAGATATTCGAGCGGCTTACGGCAGTGATGACAAAATGAAGCGAGTTGTCATTCTCGAAGATGCTATGTCTCCTGTTCCTGGTTTTGAGCAGTTGCAATCAGAGTTCTTCGATGAAATGAAGCAAGCTGGAGTGGAGTTCAGCACAACGACAGAATTCCTCAAGTAACTTGAGCGAAAAAGGTAAAATAATCATGGGTTCAAAACAAATCAATCCTAATCTCGAAAACATTGCCCTGCAAGGTGGTAGCTACGGCTACAGCCGCACCAAGATTGACGACCTTGGTAGTTCGGAATACACCATTGTCAACCTCGCCGTTGACGTGTCAGGCTCGACCACTTATTTCCGACAGGAAATGGAAAAAGCGATTCAAGAAGTTGTATCTGCTTGTTCCCACTCTCCACGAGCAGACAGTCTGCTGATTCGTGTATCACTCTTCTCAGATGATGTGCAAGAGTTTCACGGATTCAAACTGTTGTCTCAGTGTAATCAATCTGATTATCAAGGATGTTTGGGTAATAGCGGCGGAAGCACTGCGTTGTTTGATGCAAGTTGTGATGCTATTGATGCAGTTCATGACTACGCTCAGACTCTCTATACCAATGACTTCCGAGCAAACAGCATTCTAATCGTGATTACTGACGGCGACGATAATACTTCGAAATACACTGTTTCGAATATCAAAACCAAGCTCGAAGGCGTTGTTAAGGAAGAAAAGCTTGAATCGCTTGTTACGATTCTCGTTGGTCTGAATATCAGCGACCCTCATATGTCAAACTGTTTGCGAACATTCCATACAAATGCTGGATTCCGTGAATATGTTGAAATTGGCAACGCAAATGCCAATAGCTTGGCAAAATTGGCGCAGTTTGTTTCTAAGAGCATTGCGGCTCAATCGCAAGCGCTTGGCACAGGTGGAGCAAGTCAGCCAATCACGTTCTAAACGACATTAGGTTGATTTGAGAAGAAGGATGCGACGATGAAAAATATTACTTGGAAAGACATAAGAGAAGCAGTGGGTGGTAGTCATAACCACACATCGCCGCACCCTTCTTCGCCCAAACCTCAACAGGCTCAACAGCAACAAAAGGCACACAAGCCATTTGTGGTGGTTGAACCAACCAAACCGCTTACGCCAGCAACACCATCAAGACCTGTAAAAGAACAGCCGATACTAGAACCCACGACAATGAATTCAGATAGCATTTTTGTTATAGGTTCTTATCACGATATTTGTCAAGATTATGTCGCCAATCATAACAATGGAATTAAATCCTATGTTGTTTTGGCTGATGGTTGCTCTGGTTCAAAAGACAGCGACATCGGCGCTCGTGTTTTGGTAAAAACACATGAGCTTTTTATCCCTAGCATGGGTGTAATGGATTTTAATGAGTATGCAAGACGTGCGCCAACGCTTTATTCTCAAATTATTGAAGAAGCAGAAGGTAACGCCAAAGCATTAGAACTTGACCCAATGTCACTTGATGCCACAATCATGTCCATCGTTTCAAACAAAAGCGGTGAATTTATGGTAACTTGCTACGGTGATGGAGTTGTTGCCCTTGGAAGACGAGACGGAATCATCGAAACATATTCTGTATCCTACAAGGAAGGGTATCCGAATTATTTGTCATACCAACTGTCCAATGAAAGAAAAGAGAGATTCGCAGAAAAAACAGGAAATTATAAAGAAGTCATTCTTGAAATGATTAACGGCGACGAAGAGCCACTAAAACAAAAATATCGCTCGTCGGCTGTTTTTGACACTTATCTCGGAAGCAAAAGCAAATATTTGTGGGTAGCTGTTTTGTCTGACGGCGTAAACTCTTTCATGGAAAAAATTTCTGATGGTACGTCGGTGACACAAGAACCCGTTCCACCACACAAGGTGATTAGAGAACTGTTTAATTTTAAGAATTTTCAAGGCACGTTTGTAAAACGTCGTGTAAAGCGATTTCTGGAGTCATGTTCAGAAAGACAATGGACGCACGGTGATGACCTTTCTGTCGGTGTTGTGTATTTGGGGGATGAATAGTGAGCAAGTGGGATAACAAGGTTCTTCAAACTAACTGGAAGCTCGCTACAAAAAATGGCGGCAAACAGGTTGCCCTTGGTGAAAAAGACATCAAATCTGCCTTCGGCGGAGAAGGGTTGATTTATCTAAAGAACGGCGTCATTTACAAAGTTTATCCAGATGATAAGTTTCTTCCACCAGAGAAGAAACTTATTGAATTGCAACAGTTGAAGCACCCTAGCATCATTGCGCCTACCGACATTCTTGTTGATAGTGGGAATGGGCGTCTCAAAGGCTTTTCGATGCCATATAAGGATGCATACGAGCTTTGTATGCTTTTCCCGAAGGCGTTTAAAGATAGGCACAAGATTACTCCAGCTCAAATCACAGAGTTGGTGAAATTAATGCAAAGTGCAAACAAGTATTTGCACAGCCGAAATTTCTTGATGGTTGACGGCAATGAAATGAATTACTTGGTGGACAAAAAGTTCAACAATGTTTATCTCATTGATGTAAACAGCTATCAAACTCCATCGTATCCTGCTCAAGCAATCATGGATTCGGTGAAAGACCCACATGCGAAGTCTTTCAACCAGAACACAGACTGGTATTCATGGGCGATTGTGACATTTCAGATGTTTATTGGTATTCATCCTTACAAGGGCATCTATACGAAAAATCTGACAATGAACGAACGGATGAAGCGCAATATCAGCGTATTCAATCCAGATGTCACCATTCCTGCTGTTTGCGCCCCTTTTGACACCATTCCAGCGGCATTGCGTGATTGGTATGAGGCAGTGTTTGAGCAGGGTCTTAGAACCGCTCCGCCAGATTCTTACGAAAGCCGAATCATTGCTGTTTCTCGTGTTACCAAACAGGTTGGAAGCGACAATTTTCTTATTACACTGCTTTATACTTATCAAAAGCCTGTCACCATGTATTCACTCGGCTATACAATGACTGAAAACGGTTTGTATAAAGATGACAAGGTGATGGTTGGGCTAAACGATGTAGCAGAAATTGTTGTTACGCCGCAGGGTCAAGGAATTTTAGCCAGACTTGAAAAAGGGAAGGTAAAACTTTTCCCGATTCTCACCAAGGTTGAAATGCCAGACAGTTTCCAAGCAGACGAGATGATGTCTTATCAAGGTCGTCTGTATTTGCGAAACAGCGGACACATTAATGAAGTTTCGTTTGTGGACCTTGGAAGCAAAATTGTTGCAACACTTAAAAAAGTTGGCAACGTAATTGAAAATGACAGTCACATGTTTGAGGGTTGTGTGGTTTCCAATCTTTCCAATGTATGCAATATTTCAGTCTTTCCAAAGCCAGAAACTTGTTACCAACTTCAGATTCCTGAACTTGCCAGTCACAAGGTGCTTGATGCAAAATTTGACAACGGTGTCTTAATCGTTGTGGCAGCTAGAGTCACCGGAGAGCATGACAAATTCGTGTTTAGATTCGACGGTGGCTTTAAGAGCTACGATGTTCGTGTACAGCAATCTATTCAGGTTTCAGAAATTAACTTTGTTGTGCTTGATACTGGCATTGTTCTGCATATGACTGACACTGGCATACTAGAGTGCTTCAAAGCAGTTCCTGGCGCAAAGGACATTATTGAAATTGATGACCAAGCCATTGACACTGACTGTATCTTGATGAAGAACGGCAATCAGGCGATGTTCTCACGTGGAGAAAAGCTTTACAAATTCTCCATGCAGCAAAAACAATCTGCGCCAAATGTGCCCAAGTCAAACAAGAAGCGAGTGGCAAGAGATAAAAACACCGGACGACTTGTTGATGTAGCTCAGGTAGCTCGTACATTGGTTCACAAAGACAAGACATATAAGGACATATATAAAGACGACGATGTACTAATTAATGCAATAATTGGCGCACCTAAAAAGTCACCATCATCGGGTATGATTTAATCATGAAGATTATTCTAAGCGGACCAAGCGGAGCGGGAAAAGATACACTTATTGATTTGTGGACAGCATCCAATCCACAAATCAAACGTGCTATTACAGCAACCACGAGAGCGCCAAGGCAGGGTGAAGTCAATGGCGTGGATTATCATTTCTATTCTATGGATGAAATGGAGTCAAAAATTGCGAATGATGAGTTTTTGGAGCACATGAATGTATTTGGAAATATTTATGGTACTCCAAAATCCAGTGTGGATGATGTTTGTAATAATGGATGTATTCCTGTTATCAGAATTGATGTACAAGGAGCGATTGAGCTTATACCAAAAGTAGATGACGCTGTGTCTATTTTTATCATGCCGCCATCGCTTGATGAGCTTCGTAATCGTATAGTGAAGCGCCAAACAGAAACTCCAGAAAAAATTGAAGAGCGAATGGACACAGCAATCGCAGAAATTATGTGTTCATATTTTTATGACAATCAAGTTGTTAATGACAAGCTTGAAGATGCTCTTAATGATTTGAATTTCATAATCAACGGCGGAGAAAGAATTAACACAACTCTAGCTGATGAGTGTATGAGTGCCACACTCAATCAAAGAACATTGGAAAAAATTGATTGTTTTTTGAAACAAGCCGAGAAAAATGGATTGAAAGGCTAATGAAAATCATTTACCAGACTGTTTATTGTGGTAAAGCTGTAGGTGTGAGATTCGGAAAAAATGGGAGATTGGAAGTTATATATCTCGACCCAAAGGAAGAACATTCGTTTTCTTATTGCAATGGTTCCAACGGAGAAATGGACGTAGTAACTGAGTTTGTGACTCACTTGATGAAAAATCCTCAAAATGTTATTGACAAGACATAGGGATATGCACTATAATAGTGGAAGAGACCTATAAGGAGACTGATTTCAAATGTTATTCAACGACCGACTCAATATGGAAAGAGAGCATGCTACAAAGCGTGGGCTCTTTATTGTCGGCCTTCCCGTAGCACCGCAGCCACAACCTTGGCCATATAACACAAGACCAGCTCTAACTTCGAGGAATAACTAAGAAGAAACAATCATCCAAGATTTAAGAGCCCGGTCTGAAAAGCACCGGGCTTTTTTGTTAAGTTTAACCATGAAAAGCAACCAAACAACCAAAAACGGAGATAGCGGAAATCACCTAAGATAACGCCAGCAATCAAAGGCTTCCGCTCATCTCCAACAACAAGATTTTAACGAGCGAAAGCCAAGAACATTGAAAACTAAATAGTGTTGTATCAAAAAATAACATCGAATCGAGGGTCGGCCAAGGAGGAGACTGCGCTTTGGAAGCGTGGTTGTGGAGAGTTCGATTCCCTCACCCTCGACTCGGTGTTCTTAAATCGCAGGGGTGTAGCTCAATTGGCTAGAGCAGCGTGACTCCAAATCCGATGGTTGCAGGTTCGAGTCCTGTCGCCCCTGCCAAATTTTCGGGTGTAAGCGTTGGTTGATGCCAGCGGGTCTCCAAAACCTTGTTGTGAGAGTTCGAATCTCTCTGCGCCCGCCAATTTTGGAAAGCATACGGCATAATGAATATGATGCTTTAAATAGCATGTTCGCTGTCAGCAGGAAACTGTTCAGTTAGCCGTCTTATCGGGGTGTATCTTAATGGCTAGAGAGCTATCATGGGATGGTAGATTGTGCTGGTTCGACTCCAGTCACTCCGACCATTGTATGGGTTGTGATTAGGAACGAGAATCATGAAGACGATGAGCCAATCCTCTCATCACCCGCCAATTTTAGACACAACATCATTATTGAATCTGGGCGTAGAGGAGTTTGGTTTATCTCGCCATTTTTGGAAAATGGAGCACGCTGGTTCGAATCCAGTCGCTCAGACTCAGTAATGATAAAGGTTGGTCAGGGGTGTTTGTGAAATATAACATTATGACCATAATGACCAAGAAATGTAGTTCATGTCTCGTTGTTAAACCAGTTGATGAATTTGGTTTAAAAGAAGGAAAGTATCGCAGGTGTTATTGCAAGGATTGTGTTAGACAAAAATTTAAAGACATGCGCAATCGTTTAGGCAAAACCCCTGCTAGAATAGCTTTAGAACAAAGACAAATGGAACGTGTCAAGCAAAAAAGAAAATCGAATCAGACTCGCGGGCGTTTTGTATTGGCGGATTCTAAAAATAGCGACAAAAGGAGGGGCTTAGACAATGATTTAAACATTGATTTTGTGAACTCATTGTTGTCTCAAAAATGTGCCTATTGTGAAGATAGTGATTCTTTACTTGGATTGGATAGGATTGACAACAATTTGGGACACACTCAATGTAACGTTGTTGCTTGTTGTAGAAGGTGCAATTATATTAGAAGAAACATGCCTTACGAGGCTTGGTTGCTATTTATTCCAGCAGTTAGAGCGGCTCGCCTGTCCGATGTGTTTGGTGAATGGAATGGCACATTTAAGAGAGATGTTGCATCCTCCCCGACCAAGTTTTCTGAGTAAGTTCAAATACCGAATTTATGTAGTATTTCGTTCGTGAAGTACAACAGTTTTTCGGCAAGTTAATCGGGTGTTGGACCAGTTTGGAGTGGTCGCATCTCTCGGACAGATGAGAAATCGGCGCGTAGGCCCGTAATTTGGCAGCGGTCTCGCTTCGGAAGCGAGTGGTGAAAATCCTTGCAGGTTCAAATCCTGTCACGCCGATTTCTTCCAATTAAAGGACATAATATTTGCTTAATGAGGTCGCTGTATTTGGATTTAACTTTTACAGTAAGAGAATTTACAGATGACGTATCAATAACACAGAGTTCTGTATTATTTTGCAAACAAAGAATCCCTTTTTGTTTGTCATTAAATTGAATGCGTTCTAATTTTTCATTTCCGTAAATTGGTTCATAATGCACTATTCCATTCAGTTCAATCGCCAATTTAAGCTCAGGAAACCAAAAATCTAATTCATAACCAATTAAAGTTCTGTCGTTACACACAAAGTATAAATCTGGAAATTGTTTTCTTATTTCATCTGCTAAGAAATTTTCCAATTTAGAACGACGAGTTCCATGTTTCTTATTTTTGTTGTTATAAATTCCGAAACAAGAGCTGTTGCAAAACATTTGATTTGATTTGCTTTTTTTCATCTGTGACAAATGCCTGGTGACTGGCTGTTGGCATTCTGCACATTTTGATGTTCGACTACCCCATCCCATTTTTTTGTCTCGAATTACATTAGAACATTTGTGGGAACAGGAGATTGTTCTGTTTAATTTAAGAGCCTCATCTATGTGTCTCTTTTTTCTGTGAGTAAATTTCTCATGACAAACGCAACAAATCATAGGTACTGTTTGATTCGATGTAAAGTCGAGAAGGTAATTTTGTGGTATGTTGTCGCTTGTCGGAAGTCTCATACACATGATTTCTTTTTTTGTATTAACAAATCCTGTACACCCGATTAAATTCAAGATACAAACACTATTTAGCCACCCGTTAATCTGGTATAATCTAATTATGTCAGAATTTGAAATTGAAGTTTTAGCTTTAATTGTTCTCGCATCTTGTTGGCTGTTGTGGCATACTATTGGGTATAGTATTAGAGAAGCTATAAAGGAGCGTAAAAATGAGCGAAAGTGAAAAATTCGCAGTTCGTCTTTTCGATTATTTTGATGGCTGGATGGATGTTACTGGCGAGCTTTCAAAAGAAGACGTTGATAAATATTGGAATGAAATCACCGCAAATGGCACGAAGAATTTCCAGTTCAAAAGCGGCGGGAGCTATTATGCCATTTCCCCCGCTAACACAAGAATGATGTACACGCCAGAAACCCTTGGAAGATAATATGATTTATTCAGAAGCAGAAGAACTCTTAAAGACAAGACAGCAAGCTTGGAATGACCATTATGAAAAGTGTGGTAAGCCTACACTTAATGCATTTGAAGACTGTGTGTTGAATGCCCCGGACGATGTTTTTAGTTACAATGTGATTTCTCGATGTGGCGGAGTTATGCTTGCTACATCAAATGACAAAGGAGTATATGAATATCCAGCGGGTTTGATGGCATGGGGATTTGGTATTCCAGAAGAAGCATATGTTTCCGATGATAACTTAAACGAAGATGTCTGGGAAGTTATCAGCCGAAAAGAAACCTACGATTGGTGATGGATACAAACGCTATTTATTGTGAAGATTGCATTGAAACGATGCGAAAAATGTCAAGCAATTTTGTTGACTTGACTGTAACTTCACCACCATACGATAACCTTAGAAATTACAACGGATACTCTTTTGACTTTGAAACAATAGCGAAAGAGCTTTATCGAGTTACCAAAGAAGGTGGAGTTGTTGTGTGGATTGTCGGAGACGCCACTGTTAAGGGAAGTGAAACAGGCACATCTTTCAAGCAAGCTCTTTACTTTAAGGAAATTGGATTTAATCTTCATGATACGATGATTTACTCCAGATATGCCATGCCAAACACAGCCCCACGATATTCTCAAGATTTTGAATATATGTTTGTGTTGTCTAAAGGCGCAGTCAAAACTTTCAATGCTTTAGAAGTCCCTTGTGAATACGCTGGTGTTGGAACAAGCCCTACATCAAGGGGCAAAGACGGTGTGCTTGTTGGAAAGGGTCGAAGAATCATTAAGGAAACCAAAAAACAAAGCAATATTTGGCACTTCAGTGCTGGAGCTGGAAAGTCAACAAAGGATAAAATAGCGCACGAACATCCCGCAATTTTTCCAGAAGCTCTCGCTGAAAATCACATTTTAACTTGGAGCAACGAAGGAGATACTGTTCTAGACCCATTTTGTGGCAGCGGAACTACGCTTAAAATGGCAAAATTAAATAATAGGCTTTATGTTGGGATTGATATTAGTGAAGAATATTGTGAAATATCAAGAAAGCGTGTACTTGACTTTTCCTCAAAAGCAAGGATATAATACATATGAAGAAAGCAAAGAGCATTTCAAGGAAGCCTTTAGCCGACAGGTTGAAGCAAGCTCTCAAAGAAGGAATAGAATTTGCCCGTGGAGATAAGAAACTCCCAAACAAGAGAAACGACAATGGAAAGCCATCATCATAAAATACAATTTAATATGAATGTTGGTGCTACGCACGTCGCTTAGACGTTATTGTCACATAGTCGCACCAATAACCACAATTTGTAGGTGGTCTAAAGGTTAAGACGCTAGTTTGTGAAACTGGAAATGAGGGTTCAACGTCCCTTCCTACAACTACATGGCGAACGTGGTGGAAGTTGTTGAGACACGCTAGGCTGTGACCCTGGTGAGCGTAAAGCTCGTGCGGGATAGTGCCCCGTCGTTCGCCCCATTTCCTCAAAAATGTTCACAATGTGGTATTATTAGAACATGAGAACTACATTTATTCTTTGGGCATCTCTTTTATCTGCATCGGTTATGGCTATGCCAAAAAATTCATTTTTGATTTGTCCAGCCAACAACCTAGAACAGTTGATGATTCAGATTGAGCAATCACCAGTTTCGGAAAGATATTGTACTTTCTACGGAGTTTCTCAAGCAAAATTGAACAGTGTATTCGCAAAAATGCGTCAAAAGCCGTTGACGCAAAACCACAAGCTTCAGGTATGGCGCAGTACGCCCAAGGGTTATGGAGTAAATTATCAACATCTTAAGAAAGGAACTTTGGTTTGGGTGTTTGAGAATGGCTCGTTAGCTTTGTTATCGTCTTGTGGCAATCCACTTTCTCGAAATCTCTACGCACCTGTCGGAAAGACTTCTTTACCAGAAGTGGTGTTAAAGCCAGTCGAAGCGCCATTAAAATTGGTAGACATTCCCGCTGCACAGATTTCTGCGCCCGTGCTTCTCACACCCAGCACTCCGGTTGTTCCGATGACTTCAACAACTGAAGCTCCGTTTATTCAGCCAGATACACCTACTTTTACGTCTTCTGGTCGCAATGATTTATTTCCAATAGTTATCGCTGGTTTGGGTGTATACTCATTGACGCAACATAACAATTGCCCACCCGTACCAGAGCCTACATCAATGTTGGTTTTGGGTGCTGGCTTGATTGGAATTATGGTAAAGAGAAAGAAATGAAGAATGATGAGTTATTATAAGAAAGAATTAAAATCATCAATTGAGCGAGTGCCTAAATCATCGGTGCGAATGTTATGGCATCATGATTACTGGGATGGTCCTATTAGCGGCGCATGTTTATTTAACAACGATAGACTTTGGTATACATGCTACGATGAAGGCTATGGAGAAGATTGGTACAGAAAATTTGTTTTGTTAAGACTCTCTGATGAGAAATGGAAAGAAATAGATTTTAGTCATGGAATGTTTCAAGATTACGTTGGTACACACACTGACTATGATGAAAATGGAAAGCGTACAATAGGGGCTGATTTAAAGCCTCGAATTGAACCAAACCACAATAAATTTTATTCCTGGTTTAAGGAAAACCCACTTGAAAATATTGATGGTGAACAAGTAGCAACTTGTCAAGAGCCGTGCGACATGGAATAATTAAGATATATTCGCAACATTTAGGAGGTAACACGATGCATTTTATTGTATAAAAATTATTGTGGATGAAAATAAAATTGTTAGCATGTATCAAAATGGAATTGGGACATGTGAAATTGCCGATTATTTTGCATGTCATCGAACTTCAATACAAAGAATTTTAAAATCAAATGGGGTTAATTTACGAAAAAAATCTCCCACAAAGAATCAATACAATGTGTTGTTTTTTGATAATTTTAATCCAGAATCTTGCTATTGGGCTGGATTTATTGCTGCTGATGGACATGTCAGACATAATAGAGCTTCGGTTGATATCCATTTATCTAAAAACGATTTACTGCATTTAGAAAAATGTAAAAATGCTACTGGATTTTCTGGAAACATAGAATGTTCTGAAAAAAAATCTTGTCGAATAACATTTTCTGGAAAATGGTTTGTTGATGATTTGTATAGAAATTTTAATATAACATCAAGAAAAAGTATGTCTCTTGATTTTCCAACACAAATACCAGACAAATTTTTACATCATTTTATTCGGGGTGTTGTTGATGGTGACGGTTATTTAAGATGCGGTAAAATCCCGAGAATGACAATTACATCTGGGGGTTTTGCTTTTTTGAACAATATTGAACAAATCATTCGTTCACATGTTGTTTTGAAATTCAAAAAAGATGCTTACGATTCTCAGATTATGAAATCTGGTAACGTGTTTGTTTTGGTATTTTGTGGTAATAATGCACTGGCGGTAATGGATTGGCTTTATTTGGGCTCTCATGAGAATGTCAGACTAGAAAGAAAACACAAGGTGTACTGGGGATATAAACAAAGAAATTGTGGCTGACATGGAGTAACTATGAAAAATTTGTATTTGATTTTAGTGCTTTTCAAAATGATAGCTGTTGGTATGACAGGAAATTCTTATGTTATTAAAAGCGTCTAAAGAAACAGAAATAGAAAAAGAATATGATGATAGTCGTGCGCCATATTTATTAATTGCCGTTAAAGACGATGGCAATGGTGTAATTTTAACGGCGCATTCAGATGGAATTGAATTTTTACGTGACGGCTTTGATGATGATGAATTTTTAGAAATTTATTGTAAATCTAAACCCACGGAAATAGGAACATACGAATGGCGTGGTAAAATTGGCAGCACCAGAAGTTTCGAAGGTGAAATCGACTATCATTTAAATGGCGAGTGGACGACAGTCTGGAAGCGGTAAGGAAATTTTTTAAGAAAAATGGTATAATACATATGATGATTTACTACAACGATGCTCTCACTTGAAAGACTTAACAAAGCCCCAAGTGAATGAACATGAAAAGAGCAATTAGACGCCATTATGTGGCAAAAATCAAAAAACTCATTAGCCGAGAAATTGAAGAAATCAACACTCGGTACGACCAACCAAAAGACGAAACACGCAAACAGCAAGCTGTTCGCTATGCTTATCGAGATGAAGGGCGTTATGTCCGTCAGAAGGTGGCAAGCGGGCGGGGATTTTTTTGCGGATGCGAATGGTGCATAGGCAACTGGACTTATTCATCTACGAGAGAAATCGCACGCATCAACGACGAAGAAAAAGACTTCATGTCAATGGGATGCCCTCCTGACTGGGGGTATGATTGGAGAGACCTTTGGGATTATGACTTCTATGAAGATACTGATTATTCTTGGGACGATTGGTATGAATATCTAGAGACCGAAGGAATTAATCCAGCAGAGCTTCGAAGACAAAGCTTTGGGCATCAAAGAAGGAAAATGCCTTCTTTGACATATTGGGTGGCAGAAGTTGTTTAAAATAACGACATAGTATGTATAAGAAGCATACTATGTCGTTTACAATTGTCGGAAAGAAATTTACAATCTCAGAGTTTGATGCCTATTGTGACTCTTTGGCAAAACAGTCTTGGGTGAAGAAAATTGTTCTTCACAATACGTCGTCTCCATCGTTGGCTCAAAGGCCTGGTGGAATTCTTACATCTCAACATATTAAGAATCTTCATTCCTATTATGAAGGGTTAGGATGGAGCGGTGGACCTCACTTGTTTATCGACGCCACTGGAATTTGGGTGTTTAATCCACTTACCAAAACTGGCGTCCATTCTCCGTCTTATAATTCCAACGCCTGGGGAATCGAGATGCTTGGAGAGTATCAAACAGAATCGTTTACTTCTGGTTTGGGTGCAGCAGTAGCCACTAATGCGCAACACGCTATGGCATCTCTTGCTCAGCTTCAGGGCTGGACAACCATGAACGACAAGATGCTTCTACACAAAGAAGACCCAAAAACCACACACAAGTCTTGTCCAGGGAAAAATGTGTTTAAGGCAGATTTTATAGACAAGGTGAATAAGATTCTCAAGCCAGTTGACGAAGCTGAAGCGATTAGTGTTATTGCTGGTGGAATTTTAATCGACGGCGCATATGTGGATGATAAGAGTGTTACTTACACACCACTTCGCTCTTTATGTGAAGCACTTGGGCTCAAAGTCACCTACATCGCTTCGAAAAATCAAGTTATTGTGACGAAATAATCTCAAGCACTTGATTTTTCCTCAAAATGCGGATACAATGAAATACAAGTTCTGAGATAGCAATGTCTCAGAACAATCAGAGGAACAAACACAATGGAAAGCTATTATTATACTTCGGGTGTCAGCCTCTACTCAAGCCTCTAATCACTAGAGCAGCCGTGAGTAGGGCGAAACGCCCTTTCTAACTCACGGCGCATTTATTTACAGCCTTGCGCCTTTCGTCAACATGACAAAAATATGGCGCAAATGCCCCAACGGTTTGGGGGACTGGCTGTAAACCAGTTTAACCATCAACTTGGGTTCAACTCCCAATTGCGCCTCCAATATGCCGGGATAACGGTACGAGTCTGTAAAACTCGTCTGCTTTAACAAATCATCGTAGTGGACTTTGGCAGTAGGTGGGTTCGAATCCCACTCCCGGCACCAGAACTTAATATGGCGATACTTACCGAAGTGGGATTCGGGCATGGCTGTAGACTATGTGTCTTCGGAATAAGGGGTTCGATTCCTCATATCGCCACAAATTTAATAATTTTTATATTCTTATAGGATGTATTTATCCTTT
>OFQY01000384.1_pt1 | contig 18224 bp, 22 predicted proteins | sample 1542991 | NCBI WGS metagenome assembly OFQY01 (sample SAMN07774224, study PRJEB24372) | wastewater metagenome | isolation source: Exp Tend VB 10WW | collected 2016-02 | reverse complement strand
CGGCAGCGATTATGGCAGCCAATTCGCCAGTGGTTCCAAAGCAGTCAATGTCACTGCCAAGAACGAACCCATCAAGGCTGGCTGTGGCCGCGGTAAAGCAGGCTTGCGTGCTGCCGGGATACCCGCCAGGCAAGCCGGGAGTCGGTTCAAGAGCGTCGGCCCCGTAAATCTTTGTGATCGACGGACTGTCCGCGACGTGAAGGATATGTCGGAATCGATCGTAACCATCGCGAGCGTTGTGGAACGATTGATAGTATCCAGCGTCGTTCGCCAACGATGCACTACTCTCTGTCGTCGTCTGGACCCATGTGCTTGTTCCTATGTCGAACGCATTTTGAAATCCGAAGTATCCGCTTGGGTAAGGAGTCGCGATAGAAGCCCCAGGCACACAGCCGATTCTCCCGCAGCGAAGAGTATTCGTACCGAAGTCGTAACCCGAATCCGTGTTGATGCCAGCATCGGTGAAGCCAATCGGGTTGGCGGCAATGTTGATAAACAGTAGGTCGCCAGACGAGTACCCGGCTGGCGAAAGATAGCCCATACTCGAATCGACTAATGCTCCGCCATAGTAATCCGGTACTACGCCACCATGAGGAATCCCGCGAGTCAAGAACTGCGAATCCCCCCAAGGGAAATCCATCATGTAAATGTGAACGCCACGATCGTAATAGTCGGCGGCAATCAGATCAATCGCATCCACCAGAACTGGATTAAACGGCATTGCTGGAAAGCCACCGTCTTGCTGAAAGTTGACGATGACGGCCTTTGGCTGCGTGATGATCGTACCAGGCTTGCCGTAGTATTTGTCCGGCTCCCATGAACCGAACGGTGACGATGACTGAAGAAAAGGGCGAGTGTATTCGAATGGCGTACCAGAATACTGAGGATAACACTTTAGAGCGTGCATCGGGTGCGGAGTCACAACCGGACGAACATGGCTGACGCCGAAGAAAAGATGAGCCGTGGCACCGTCAGGCGATACCGACTCTGCACTTTGGAATAAAGCAGGCCCGCCAACTTGATCGTCAGCCCACTTAATCTTGTCGATGCGTGGAATCTTAAAACTCACGTCCTCTCCAAGAAGACAGGGACTTGCATGGTTCCAGACACAACCCGGAGGCCAGTGCCGCCGCCGGTCAGAACCGTCCAGAGCGTGACGGGGACTTCCGTGCCAGCCGGAATCTCTTCTGACGAATCAATCTGCCTTTGTTCGATATTCATCGTCGCGAGCGGAGCCGCGCTAGCCGGATTCTGAATGTACACGTTGACCGAATACGTGTTGCTACTGACTTTTCCCTGAATGATTCCCCAGCCAGCGAGCGGAATTGCAGCCGGGAAAGTCCCGGCATCGCCTTGGTCAACGTCGTCAGCAGGCGGGACGCCACCGCCAGAAATCGGCGTAGTAACTGGATTCGCCGGCTGCCCAGGACGAACCGGCGGCCCTTGCGTGATCGGAGGGCCGCTGCCATCCGTGATGATGTTGATGACCGGACCGCCGTTCTGAGTCAAATTGATCGTGTCGCCGTTGTAAGGCGCGTCACTCGTGAAGAGCAAATGCAACTCTTCCGACAGTCGCTTCGTTCCCTTCGGCCCGTTCCATCCTTCACGACGGAGCCGTTCGGCTTGTTCGGCGTCGATGAGTGCGCCCATTAGTCAGCCACCCCGTTCAGGAGAATCGATTGGACGCGGATCCGTTCGGGACCGGCCACCCCGTCGAAACCGATCGACATTGTTTTAGGACCGTCTTGCTGAGACTCTTGACCGCCGGGAAATTGCTGAAGCGCGAACCCAGGCCCATTGAGTTCGATTCGAAATCCCTCGACGTCCTTTGTCGTGCTGACGTACCGGGATTGCCCCTTATCCCAACGGCGGCCGGCGACACCAGCAACGTCACGATAGTTGTCGTACACCTTTCCGCGAATCGTTTGCGGGATGTCGATGTCGGGGACAGGCACGTAACCGTATTCAGCCGATCGTCCGGCCTTCGCTTCGCTTCGAACGTACCGAATCTGCCGCGATAGGTATTCGACCGGCACCCCGCCCACTTGGAAGATGTCTCCGAAGCCGGGAAGAATATCCCACGGTCGATCGATCCGAGCCGTTGACCCGGAGACTTCGATAATCACCCGGACTTGCTTTTGCGACCGACCGTCCACCATTGCGATCGTCGCCCCGACACATGCCGCGAAACTGTAGCCGTTCGCCGTCACTGATTGCGTCGATGACGACGAGACTTTCCCGCGTACAGATTGCGACTTCGTAATCCCATCAAGCCCGTCGTACGACAAGCCGATGACGCCGCCGGCCAGAGTCCCGAGATAGACTTGCTCTTGCGACCCAGCAAACGAGCCAGCGATTCCCGACGACTGCCCGAGGCAGCTTGACGCGATCGGTATTTGAACCAAATCCAAAGACCATCGTTTCAGCGTGTAGCAGTAACTTAGAGCGTGCCGCGGATAAAGATCCTCACCGACGGCGACATACCACCGGATGATTTCCTCTTGCGGCGAATGGACGGCATGGAAGGAACGCGCGGCGCCCCAATTGATCCGATAAGAGGAAAACGAATCGCGTCGGAAGAAATCCTGAATCTGAGGCGAGGCCGGTTCGCCGAGAGCATCCGAGGAGAAAGCGTATACCCCGCCCTCATCCAGCAGGTAACACGTTTCGTTCGCAATGACCCAGCAGCGATTGTTGACGCATCCGCGAGTGATGCCGAGGTAGACGCGACCATCCGTAACCGGATCATTCCGCGTCGTCAGGCGATACATTCGACGGCGCTTGAGGATATACAGGTAACTCCCGAAGTTCATTCCGCCCGTCACGTCTTCACCGTCTTGCGGAGCCGTGTACGAATTCCGCAACGGTACCGCTTCAGCATTGTTCGGTTCGGAATAATAGATCGTGTTGTCTTCGGCCGAGCCGGGCTTGATCGAATAAGCCGCGTACCGCAGTTCATCGCCTTCGTATGGCTCCGTCAGCGTGATCGTCTGATTGACGGCATCGACCGATTCGATTGAGTATGGCTGAGTCGCCCCGTCGATGTAGATGAACCGAACGGCGAGAGTCGCCGGCCATTCCGTCCCCTGCCCATACACCGTTGTCGAGCCATTCTGCACGCGAACCGAACCATGCGTGTATGGCTGCACGCCGAGGAAGTGCATCCGATTTTGATGCCATACTTGGAACGGTTTCCAGTTCGGCGGCATGCCATAGACGTTCGCGATGTCCACGTCACTGCTATCAAAGAGTGGAACCGCTTCTTGAGTCGCGAGATCATCATCGTCACGCGTGCTGGAAAGTGACGTGCTACTCAGATCGGACGTGTCAAGATCGACGTAGAACGTGTCCGTCTGCCCATCCGTGTTGCGGAGAATCTGCCGACGAACAATCGAAGGCTGAGTCGGGACGGGGAGATTCGAGTAATCGAACGAGTTGATGCCGGCGACCGCCACCGAGTCTGAGAAGTTCGACAGGTCCGAGTAATTCCCATTCTCATCAACAAACCGAACAGCCGCGAAATATGTCCCCTCGAATGCGCCGACGCCGCTGCCGGCAAGGACAGGCTTTTCGGTAGTCGTGATTCCCGAAGCGGCCGTGAGGTAATCCAGATAGGGCGGGGCAACACCCGCAATGCTGGCATCACTGGCGTATCCATCCCACCGCAGGATGTTGTCGATACCGTTCGCACTGAGAACGATTCCGTCTGACGTTTCAACGATGCACTCAGGCATGATCGCCCCCGGTTATCCCCGGTAGCGCCCCGAGGCGAGAATACCAGGATTGGAATTGAGGATAGTCGTTGCCTTCGAGCCGGCAAACGCATTATCGGTCAGAGACAGCGGATTGGGAATGCTCAGAGTCGATGCGGCTGCCGCGGATTCAACCGTAGCGATGACGGTCGGTTCCTCGACCGTTGTCGTCCCGGTATCGGCCGAGGCGTTGTCGCTGAGTTCGAGCGGGCCAGTTGAGGGAGGAGTCGTGCTGACCGATCCGCCGGCCTCGACAGATGCGGAAATCCCGTCGTCATTCAATTCGAGAGGCCCAGCCGTACTGACTGTCAGATCGTCTTGAGCAGTCACCCCGTCATCATCGAGAGTCGCGTAATTGTCATCGTAAATCAGCATCGTGTTTCGGCGGAACATCGGCCATTCGAAGTTCATCCACTGACGCATTTCCGCCTGAGACAAATTCGCTTCCGAAACCATCGCAAAGGCAATGTCCATCGAAGCGTAGTCAGTGTGGCCACCGCTTCCGCCAATCATGAATGGCTGAGTTGTTGCCGAGATATTGCAGGCTGTGTCAGTGCTGACAGTTTGCTCTAAATAAGAGCGGCATGACGACGAGCCAGAGTTAATCATCTGCCCGCCAAACCATCCCCAACGATCGAACGCGCCGGTTCCACCCATCGCGATCGGGCCGGTTCCATTCGCAAGCCACCGCACGCCGACAATACCAGACCCCGTGACTTGGACACTTTGAAGAAGCCACCCCGTCGTGCCAGCCCCCCGATTGCCGATAATGTGACCGCCGAAGTTGTTCGGCGGAATCGTGATCTTGGCGTACACCAGGCAAGAAATTGGCGTACCGACCGTCATTATCAGGCCGGGATACTCAAGCCGTTGACTCGAGGCCCGCACGAACCGCATCGCCGGCCCGTATGGCGAAGTCACCACCGTCGGAGCGCCAACAATCGTCGGCTGAATACCTGTCCGACTACCGAGATTGTTTGGCTTGGCGGAATCAAAGAACGTCAGGAAGCGAAGCCCGCGACAGAGCGGATGCTGCAAATTGATCTGGTCGCCAGATCGCGGAAATCGTTTGGTTGGAACAAGCATCCTTCATCCCAAAGCGGATTAGCCGATTTCGCGATTCGCAGGACGGACGCGAACAGTATGGCCGGATGCGCCAGCAGCTTGGCCAGTGCCGTTGTTGTGGATTAGGAACTTGCCGATAAACGGCGGCATTGTGAATGGCTGAGAGGTAAGCCGCTGCGAAGACGTTGAGGCCTGCAACTGGAACGCGCAGCAGAAGAGAGCGGCAGCCGGAACAACGCTCGCATCGCCAGATGCGTAGTTCGTCCCGTCCAAAGCTGGAATGAAGTACAAATCAAAAGTCGTATTCACGGTCGGGTTGGTCCCAAACTGCACGAGCAGTTCAGCGACGAGTTGGACATTCAGGTTGGTCTCATTGTCGTATGCCGAGCCAGGAGCGCATCGAGCGTTATTCGCGAGTGCGTTCAGTTCCGTTGAGAGGACTGTGACGGCCGCCGCCGGAGTCTCCCATCGTTCGGTAGGCATCTCTTACCCTCACAGTTCGTAGCGGACGGAATAAGTGGCGTAGAGAGTGTCAGTCGGGGAAACACTCAAAGGCAAAGTCGCTATCGCAGTTGAATATAGGACGCCGCCGGTATTGCCCAATGGCTGACTACTGGCCAAGGCGATTCCCTTGATGCTACCAGAACTTGTGACTAGGTAACTGATTGAGCCAATCGTTGCGATGACTCCGCCGCCCGCCACGTCGAAAGTAAACTGTTTTCGATTCGTTCCACCCACGCCGACAAATTCACCCCACCCGGCATGACTCAGCATCGTGTCGGCCGGAAGGACTTCGACAAACCCCGAATTCGAGATCAACATTCCATACCAAGAAAGCGATGCCGCCCCGCCAAACATCCGATCCAGACATCGATTGACACCTTGCGTCGTCACTCCATTTCGCAACGGCGGCATCCGCCATCGGAGTTTCCCCGAAGCGTAGCAACACCAGACGCGAAATTCCCCGGCCGCGAGAGCCGGGGCACACAGATTGCGCATGGATTACGCCGGAGTGATGGAGGACGTATAGCCGAGTTGCAGGACTTCGGTATCAGCCACCGCCCGGCCGGAAGGAAGTGCCGCCGTGCTGTACAGGATGCCGGCCGTGCCGCTGTTGACCGAGCAAAGGCCAAGGCCGCGGATTGTGCCGGCGGCATTCATCGTCGCCGAGGCCAGCGAAGGATTCGTGATCGAACCGGACGCCGCAGCCCCAGGCGTCCACGTCGGCCGATTGCCGCCATACGACGTCCATTCGAGCCAGCCACCGTGAGAGGCGAGTGTATCGGCTGCCGCGAGCGACGTGAAAGAAGCGTTGTTGATAATCAGCAGGAACCACGACGTGAGTTGTGTTCCCGAACCGAACATCACATCAAGCATCCGGTTGATGCCGGCTGTGCAAACGCCGTTCTTGAGTTTCTGCCGATTGACCGCACGCCCGTCAGGCAGGAGTGTCTGCATGAAGAATTCTCCGCGAAGAAAGGCGCGAACCTTCTTGCGGACTTCTTTCATGTTTCCAGCGATTTCGATTGGGATCATGATTGCACCCGTGGGTTTTTCCGTCGCATTAAACGACCGGCTGATGTTCCGCAGAGGAGAAACCGCTTATCGGGTCGGGCGACTTCTGCCATCGCGGTAATCGTACCATTCGAAGAGCCACCCGGCAGTATCTCAAACGGGCAATATCGGACGATCAAGGGATTGTCGCCCGTCTCGTAGTGCCAGGAGATGACCGCCGTGTAATAGCCGACTTCGTTGAACACAGAGTTGAGCAGCACATTCAGGCGGAACATGCCAGCAATGCCGGGATGCTCATAAGCCGCCATCATCTTCGAAGCGTACACCAGTTCGATCGCATCATTCGTGCGGAAGATTTCAACCGTCGGACTGGCATCGTCGAACGATAGTTCGGCATCGCTAGGCGTTGAACTGTAGGCGCGATGACTGATTACCAGATCATCGCCCTGATAATACTGCCCAAGAAACATCAGTTGCACCCGAAGGAGAACGACATCTTTCGCAGAGCCGCCGAAACAGCCCAGGACAATTCAACAGTGTACGTCTCGCCGGGGGTGAGAAGATTCGTATCCGCAATCGCAAGAGCGATCGCATGAAGAGCCGTCGTCTGCCAAGTCCCGCCACCACCATACGCCCCGTTTCCGACCGAGCCGTTGAGAGTGAAGGTATCGGCGCCAGTTCGAGTAATTTGGAAGGTTCCGTTTGCGGCCGTGTTCGTCAGCACTCCGGCAACGGTAACGATGTTCCCCGTCTTCAGGCCGTGGGCTACTGAGGTAATTTCAATCGGAGTCGCGTTCGTTGCCCCGGTAACAGATCCGCTCAGAGCCGACGTCACCGTTCCGTTCAGGATGATGCCCGAGGGGCCATACAGTCGCCACGTCGGCGCCGCGTCGGGGACTTCAACCGCACCCGTTGACGGATTCGAGGCCGAGACGAGGAAGATGCGGGCGGATCCTTGCCGAGCATACCCCTGAAATCCGACGTCCATTATTCATCCTCGAATGTGACAGGGACATAACCGGGACGGGAAGTCATTTCCCCGACACGGTTCGGCGTCAAATTTGTCATCACGGCCGCAGCCGCCGGGGGTGTTGATGCACCGTCGAGATTTGTCATCAGGCCGGGAAAGTCGTCGAGTTCAAGAAACTGACGACTCTGAGGGGCCATGATCCTACTCCAACATTGGGGTATTCGTGTTCGTCAGGACAAAGCGGCCGGCATTGGCATAGTCCACCACGCGAGGGCCGGTGTACCGCTTGTCGTTCTCCCGAGCCTGAATGAACGCGACTTCGTAATTGTCGAGTTCTTCAGGATTGTAAGGCACCATTCGGGTTTTGGCACGGAATTGCTTTTCCGCTTCCCGAAACAGGTATTCGACCATTGGGCCCGGGCTAACGTCAATCAGACTTGAGACGATGTATTTCGACCGAGTAACGGCATCACTTATCGCAGTTTGCAGGGTCAAGGCCGTCGCCGATGAGTATCCGGAAATGATCGATTCGTGAAAGTACATATTGTTCCCGAATTCGCCGGTCGGATATTCGCCCGCGTCGTTTTCGGCGCATCGGAATAGCATGCCCACCATGTTCGACTTGAATGCCGTCTCCGATCCAGTGACCGCCGTACCGGCCACCGCGACACGACTGCTATCAGGGTCGCTGAAGTTGTCGTAACGCATAACCGGCATGCGCCGCTTGTAAAGCACTTGGACCGAATTCGTCGCATCGACGTTCGGGCTGAATTGAATGACCATGCGACCAGTTGCATTGCGATCGTTCGCGACGGTGTAGCACTGGCTGCCGTAAAACTCTTGCCAAATTTGAACCGCTTCCGTTTGGTCCCGGTACTCGAGTTCGAGGCCGGCGAAATCAGTGACCGCCGATCGAACCGAATCGAAGTGCTCCGGCAGTTGATACCCAACGCGACGAATCTCAAAAGTCGTGTCGGTTGAAATGTTATCTGCCGGTGCGCTCATCGCATCCAAGATGATGACGGTATCGCTTGTCCGAGTCGTCACCAGATAGCTAATGTCGTTGATCTTGATCGCGCCGTAGATCGCCCAGGCCGGCCACGTCCCGCCGGTGAGTGTCGCCGTGCGGGTCGAAGCCACGTACTGAATCGTTCCAGTTGAATAGGGCGAAGAAATGGGAATCGTGATTGTGGTTCGGAACCAATTCCAATCCCACCGAGCCGACAGTATTTGAATGGCTTGCCGAGCGGCGCCGAGAGCATCGGTACAAGTCGCCCTCGACAGATCCTTCCCGCCGTACCGCAACGTGTGTTCAACCAGATCGGCGAGAGCGAGCATACGTCACCTATTTACTGGTTTGATGTTCGGCGCCTTGCGCCGTGCTTTCCGGTTGGACTTGATGATACGCTTTTGCCCCTTCGGCGCGTGCTTATTTACCGCCTCTTCCAATGCTCTTTCCGGTTTCATGCCGGGATTCTTCTTCATGATGTCGCGAGCCAGCTTGATAGCCAGGTCTTGAGCAATGCCGCCTTGCGGGGCCGCAGGCTCTCTGCTTTCGTGCTTGTACTTCACGGGGCCTTCGTCGATGTTCAGGCCCTTTTTCTTTGCCACCCGCACCATATCGCCACGGGAAGACACCCACGCTTCAGGGTCTCCGGGGTAATCCGCAAGTTGCGAAATGTATTGATTGCCGCTCCGGACAACGCCAGCACGGTCAGCCATCTTTCGGTAATGCTCTCCGGTCAGCGAGTTGTCGCGGCCACCGTCAATGCTGCCGAGGCGTTCGCCGTTGAACAGTGTTGAGTCTGAGACGATGGCGACAGGACAGAATTCGCGTGACGACAGCATGCCGCACGTCGGGCAGGCTTGCTTGTGCCCGCAATCTTTCATCGGAATCATCTTTTCGAACTGCCCGTCAATCGGGCAGGCGTAGAGGTAATTCGGCATCGTTCACCGGGGGTTAGGCCGCCAAGGCGCCTTGACCAGCAGGCGGGGCCGGCGGCAGTGGAGGCATCATCATTTCGGGAGTCAGAAGGAAATCCGTCGGGTCAAGGTCTCGCACTTCGCACCATCGTCGCAGCATCGCGTTGTACGGCTGGACGTTGCCCGTGCTTTGGGCAATCCCCATCGTGAACGCGCCGAATTGCTGAATGAAGGCCGTCATGTTCTCCGCGTCCCGCGATCGGTTCGGCTTGCGGATACTGCCGGCCTCGATTCGGTAATCCGTTTCGTAAAGCGCCTTCCGGTAATCCGACGGAACAACGAATTGGTCCCACAAGGCGCCGGCGACTGGACCGCACATGAAGGCCAGGTCGGAACCCTTGAGGGTGAACCGGGCCGCGATTGCCTCGAGCCGGGCAATCTGAGACATGGCATCTTCGACTTTGTTCGCCATATCATCGGGGCGAACATTGGTCGCGTCGTTTTTGATTTCCGCTTCCGTCGCCGATCGCAGTTGCCGGCCCGACAGGCCGTAAATCAATTCCGTCATCCCCGTTCGTTTTTCGAATTGAGCCTCGATGATTTCCGCGATCTTGAAGACGTCGCCGTTGATCGTCGGATGATTGATGAACTTAATCAGATTCTCGACGTTCCCGTTCGCGTGCTCGAGTTCGACAATCGTCAGGTCGGCGCCTTCCTCGATCGCTTGGCGGAGCACACCCGCCGCAGCCTTGGCGACGGCGATGATGTCTCGCGACGTGATGAGGATTTTGCCAGCGATGAACGAATAGAACCAATTCAGGAATTTCAACTCACCCATCGCCGGGGCCAGGTGCGAGAGCGGCCACGGGTCATTCGGGATTTCGTGAAAATGCACCATCGTGCAGGGCCAAGAGCCGTCGGCCCAAAACGGGATTTCCCAGGAGAACCGGCGCTTGATGTCCTCGAGCACTTCAGGAGTCGCCGGCTGTTCGAGCAGTTCGAGCGGGCAATTGAGCGGGAAGTCCAGGCCGGGACAGATCGCGATGTAGGCGAATTCAGGGGCAATCTCATCGCTGATAGTTTGGGCTTGCTGCCGCAGCGTATCTTTCATTTGGCCGCCGAGGCCGCACTTCGAATAGATTTCCCAAAAGACGACGACATCGTAAGAGGCGTTCCGTCGGCGCTTATCGAAACCCTCTTGCCCTTCTGCGTTCATCACGGCCGCCGAGGCCCGCGACTCGAGGCCCGGTTTCAGTCTTTCCGGTGCGATGCCGAATTTCTTCGCACACTCCATCAAAGGCATCATTCGACGGCGAGCGATCCACTTGCATTGATCGAACGTCGGGGAGCCAGTGTCTAAAAGTAGATCGTCGATCGACACATGGAACGAGCCGACAACTCGAGCATCCGAACCGGCCGGGACATAGCTTTCCGTCCAGAGCAGCGAGGCGCCTTTGATAAGGGCCTCATCGATAGCCCGCCGGCATTCGTCTTTCAGGTTCAACGGGTTTGGTGTTGCGTTCAGGTAACTCGACATCAGCGACGAGTTGATGCGATCCATCGCGGTCGCTTGCACACCTTGATACAAGAATTGAGCCAGGCCCATCGCCATCGCAGGATCCGTCTGACCAATTACCTGCAAAGACTCTTCAGGAATCGTGAACGGCTTGCGAGGCGTCACCTGCCGTTGCGGATTCTTGTGGTAGAGGGCTGGGCCGAACAGGTCGCGGAATTCACTCGTCTTGTTGACCTGCATCCGGAACGTCGGGGCCTTTGGTCCGACCGGGATGACAGAGTTCTTGCCGTGGAAAGCGAAGTGAGGGTCATTAACGCCGAGGTTATCGTAAAGCCAGTTGTACGGGCCGGTGAGCAGCTTCATTCCTTCCGCTGCGTCCCGGCCGAATCGGGCATTTTTGTCAGTGGCGGCAATCTGTAGAGCGGCCTTCCACGCGGACAGGATGGGCAGAAAGCCGTTCATATGGTTCCCTCAGTTACAACGCGACAGATTGGATTTTACGTCCGCTTGGCTTTGCTTCCGATTCAGGAGGAGCGGGCGGAGGGGCCGGCGGCTGAGTCGGCGGGGTCGGCGGTTTGTCTTCCGTCTTTTCCTTTGGCTTTTCTTCCGTCTTCTCTTTCGGCTTGTTTGCCGCTTCTTTCGCCGCCAATGCGTCCGCCCGATCCTTGGCGTCTTTCTCTTCCGCCAACTTTTCCCGCCGATCCATTTCGGCGTGATACACCTTCATCGGAATCCAGGTACCGCTATCGGTAATTTGATCTTTCTTCGCATCGATGTCGCCAGGCCAAGCCCCCATCACATGAGCATACGGCCGGCTGCCACCAGTCGCGTTTCCGGTGTAGTACGCGAACAGGTCAAGACGTCCCTCGAGGCCGACACCGATGACGACGGCGACAATCGCCTTCTTGTCGAAGTCAACCAAGTCGCGATTCCAGAACGCGACGTGATCTCCGAGCCGTGCTTTGAATTCGCTTCGCTTCATACTCATGGGACGCTCACTGAAGGGGGTGGTTAGCTACCGCTGCCGAAGTTGACAGTATTGGAAGGCGTTCCGTTTTGCAACTTCGCGAAGGCCTTCAGTTTCTTTACAAGCTGGAAACCTTTATACCCATCGCTCAATACTTGAACCTCGACATACTGAGGGTCGAACGAGCAAATATATCTCACACACTGACAAAGGTGCGTCGGCCCGCGATCGTGCGGCGTGTCCAGAATGAAGTTGCCCGACCGTTGTTTCCGGTACTTCGTCATTTCCGAATGCAGCATTTGACACCACGGCCGCGACGGGTCAGCCGGGTCAGTCGCGATGAGGAATCGAGGCCGGCCATCTTGCCGTGACATCAGGAATTCGTGTACGCGGAGGATGCCGCCCATTCGATCATCGTTGCCATAGATGAAGCCGGTACCCGTCCGAATGCTCCTCACTTTCCGATTCTCGAGAGCACGGGAATACTGAGCCTCGATCGACAGGCCCGAACCCGCTTCCGTCGGACGTGCCCCGTGTCCGTCAATCAGGAATGCTTCGAAGACGAGGCCTTGTGTTTTGTCGTACATGCCGGCCGCGAAGACCGCCGCATTGCACTGAGGCATATACAGTTCGTCGTATGCGATGCACGTCAGCAGGCCTCGAGGAGATTCTTCAGGAGGCGGAACCGCACAGAACAGAACCGCACAGATATTCGCGCCAGGGTCGATGATTGCATACCGTGTCCAGTGTTTCGGCAATCGCCGAGGCAGGGGAATCCCGTGTGTCGTCAAACTCCATTCGGGATAGATGCGAATCGAATTCGCCATCGACATGCCGCCGAACCGCACCATCGCCTCATCGTCCGACAGGGACCGCCGGAACCGGTCAACCGCTTCCCGATCTTGGTAAGCGTTCTCTTCAATCTTCAGGTCGAACCGAACGACGTCGGGCTTTGGGTTGTCCTTCGAATTCGCCAGGTACATTTCCAATTGGCGATCGGCCTTGTCCGACATTTCGAGCAGATTCGCGAATCCGTTCTGAGGAGTCGCCGACCAGATCATCCGGCCTTTCTTGTCGGTCAACCGGGCAATCATTTCCGGCACCCACGGGCCGTCTTGCGAATCGACAATTTCTTCATCGAGCCAAACCAGGTCGGCTGGCGCCCCTTGCGGCAGCAGGCCTCGAGCAGAGAAGAAGCGAGCCGTCCATCCCGTTGTAAAAGTGATGCTCGAGATTTCGTCTTTGCCAACGTCTTCGAACTTGATGCGCTTGATAAACCGCTTCGGGATGAGGGGGCCGGATTCTTTTGATTCGGCGTATCGCTCGAGATGATCGGCCCGCCAAGGCTGATACACTTCCCAATCGCCGTCATCACGCTGAATGATCCGAAGGAATCCCGGCTTGCACAGCTTGCGATAAATAGTATCCGCGATGTGCGCGAGTGATTTACCGACGACATAGACGGTCCCTTCTTTCGGGTATTTGCAATACGGGTCCAAATTTAGGACGGCCCGAGCGAATTCGATCGCAGAGATTAGCGTTTTTCCCGATCGGTTCGAGCCGACAACCAGGCGAATGAACGCTTGGGATTCGTGGAAGGCCCGTTGCTGGGCGAGGGGCCGATACAACTTGAGCGGTTCTTGCTGCCGGCGGTACTTCTCAATGACGAGATCGCGGAGCCGCTTTTCACTCGCCGCGTTCGATGCGCCGATAAGTGGCGGCATCCCGATCATCGGCGGCCGAGGAATCGGATTCCACAACGGGCGATCCGGATTCTTCGCTTGTTCCCTCTCTAATTCCGCGATCTTTCCCGGCAGTTCGTTGTGCAGGAGTTGCTGAATGTGTTTCTTGGCTTTGCTGAACGACTTCGGCGTTTTGAGTTTCGCCTTTTCGATCCTTGCGCGTTTTCTCGATTCTCTCGATTGTGGCACGGTAATCGTCCTCATCCATTGAAACGAAATGGCGGGTCCATTCCGCAGTCAATGCCCGTTCGATCTCATCATCCGTCAATGCGTCGGTTGCTTCTTGCCGCGGCATCGCCTGCCGCAGAATCCGAGCAATCAGGGTGATGTACTTTTCTTTGGTGAAGAGCGAGTCAGCCGTCTTCGCGCCTTCGGTAATCAGCTTGGCCGTCTCAGCGATGCCGCCCATGCTCTTGACGACTTCTTCGGCCAACTCTTCGAAGCTGAAGCCCGATTCGATTAGGTTCTGTTTTGACTTGGCCATACCACCCCAAAGAAAAAGGGCCGGGCATAAAGCCCGACCCCGGAGATTGTACAAAACGAAACGGATTACGGATTCACTGGCTCAGGCGGAGCGTCGGGAATGTCTTCGACCGGGCCAGGCGTCAGGACGATATTGACGGCCGGAGCGGCGACGATTTCGATGTCGATCGTTCCCGTCAGCAGTTGCACACCATCGCCCAAGTCAGCGTCGGCATTGACTTGGACCGTCGCATTGGCCGGAATACCAACCGCCTTCACGAGACAGGATAAACCATCTTCCGACGGTTCGAGAGCAACGGCATCGCTGTTACTCGTCAGCCATTCCAAGCCCTCGACTTGCGCCGGGTTGCCTTTCTTGTCCACGGGCTGAATCGTGACGAGAAACTGTTGAACCGTGTTCATCTTGACGGCCGCCATAAGCGAGCCTCCGATTAGGGGGAACTTGTGGAATCCAGGTGTCTTTTGGACGGGGCCGACGGATTCCGTAAACGGCCCGAAGAGCGGTACAAGCCGGAGTTCCGGCTTGGGGTGGCAGCAGTGGTAATTGTTCGTGATGTTGTCCAGCATCGCGTTCTCTCTGAATAAGGCCGTCGCGGGCCGATTGGTTACGGCTGGATTGGCTCTTCTGCGGCGAGTCAGCTACCAGAGCATCCCCGTTACCGGGAGTTAAATGGCCTGTATCTCTCGTTTTCCCGCAAGCTGCACGCACTACCCACTTTCAGCTTTCGTTGCGTGTCTGTCCACGCCGCCGCGACGATAGTCGTCAAGCATTCCAAGACGCAAGCGAAGTGTGCCACGTCCCTGCCGGATCGTCGTGATGAATCAGAGCGCCGAGTAGAAGTTTCATCAGCATTTCCAGAAGCATCTTGCCCGCTGGACTGTTGAAGAAGTCGATGATTGCCCCGATGATCTTCCCGTCGCCGATTGCCGTGCCGACGACTTTCACGCCGGATAGCGTTTCGGCGTCGGCAATCAGGCCCTTGATGTTCTCGTCGGTCAACTCGTTGGCTTTCCGAATCGACTCCGCGAGACTGTAGCCGTGCTTCGAACGCAGTTCTTGCCGCACTTTCGCACGGAGAACGGCATTGAATACCGGCCCGGTTGTTTTCGCCGTAGCCTCGACTTGAGCCGCGGCAGCCGGAGCGGCCGGGGGCTGGACGACGACGACGGTCGCCCTCTTGCGGATGACTTGAGCATCAGACGGCACGGCCGCGACGATGCCGAAAAACGCCGAGACCATCACGGCGAAACCGAGTAACCGTTTCATTTCATTAACCCCGCTTTGAACCAAAGGAAGATGAGGCACCCTATGCACCCCACCATGACGAGACCGAAGCCGCATACGACGGCCGCGATCTTATAGTTGCCGCCCATTACGGGCAGCCACCGGCGAACAGGCCACGAAGCCGGCCGCCGAAGAGGCGGGAGAACAATCGTCCGCTTGTGAAGATCGTTTCCCGCGTTCTAATCGTCGAAACGGAACTTACCGATGTTGGGCATGTACCCGTTGGGCATGAGGCCGATGCGACACCGAGTTGCACGACTTGCCCGGCCGTCGCCGTTTTCGGCCATCCGTCTCCAAGCACGCCAGCATGCGCCACCGGGTCGCCATAGTTGCTATCGGCATGAATCATCGTCGAGCCATCCGACATCTTGTGCGCGTGATGCCCGCGAGGGACGACGGCGAGAGTGTTTACCGCAGTAGATACCGGAGTCGTCATAAACACGACCGGCACGACAGTCGTCACCGGCACGCAAGTCGTCTTTCCGTTCGCGTCCGTCACACACTGATTCACAGTCTTCGATTCATACCGAACCGACATTTCGCCGGCCGGAGCCATTGACAGCGAGGCCAGGCCCACCGCGATCGCGAGAAACGATTTCATGGCATCTTCTCCACAAGAGTAAGGGTGTATGTATTACATACACCCTTGACGTAAACCGCTACGCCGCAACGGGCGGAGGAGCGTCAACCAAGTTGTTGAGCAGCAGCCGAGGCCAGATTGCCCCGTTTCCGGTTCGCTTATCGACGCCGGGGATATTCACGTCCATCGAATCCGAGTTGAGCATTTCCTGAATGCCCTTCGTTGTCGGAATCGGTTTCGCCTTCAGCATCAGGCACGATCGATACACCGCCAGCAGGCCGGCATTGAACGGAGTTGCCATCGATGTCCCGCTCATCGTCTGGAATCCGCCGCCCGTCCGGGTTGACAGGATATTCACACCCGGAGCCGATGTTTCAATCCCTTCCCCGGCCGAGGAGAACGACGCGACATTCAGGTTTTGGTCAAGTGCCGCCACCGAGATCGCCCACGGCAGCCGGCCAGGGAAGTCGATCGCCGATGTCCCGCCACCTGAGTTGCCGGCCGCACAGCAGATCCAGATTCCTTTGTCCGTCAATTCTTGACCGGCCGCGTCGATCGCCGGGTCTCGCCCGCTCGAGCCGAGGGAGAGTGAAAGAATCGTCGCCCCTTGCTCGACACACCACCGCATCGCGGCAGCAATCCCGTTCCCACCGCCAGAGCCACCGTCGCTGAGGCCCTTACCGTGGACGATCTTCGCACCGTACGCGACACCGATATTCGGATTCGTCGAACCGACCGTACCCGAGCAGTGCGTACCGTGCCCGTTGCGATCCTTCGCACCCGAGCCGGAATTGGTGAAATCCTTTGAAGCGAGGAAGTTGCCGCGCAGGTCCGGGTGAGTGTCATCAATTCCCGTATCGATGATGCCGACGATGACACCAGTGCCAGGGCATACCGCCCGCAGCAGATCGACTTCGAATTTCGGTATCCCCCAATTGCCTTCCGCGAGGGCGAGGATTTCAGCCGTGTCGCCGCGAAGAAGGTCGGTAGGGATTCGGCACATTTGTTCCATGATTGTGTTCCGTGGGTTATTCGAATTGAGCGAACCAAACGGGTTGACCGTCAACGGCGACGATCATGACCGCACCAACCGATACGAATCTGTCACCGAGCAGAATCGCGTTATGCCCAGGCGACTTGATCCACGATTCGCACGCTTCAGCAATGCTTTGCTGATTGCGAGCACAGATTTCAGCGACACCCGGATTACCCGGATGCCAGAGGCGGCTTTTCACCTTCGAAACGATTATCGCGTTCGCCCGGGCCCGAGACTCACAGGCGTCAGACCAGCCGAGCGAGGCTTTACCATTCTCGTCACGAACGCGATTGATTTCGTCGATATACGCGTTGTTCATTTCGGAATGCCTTCAAGCAGTTTGCGGATGCCGGCCGAATCCGTCGGCATGGCGACAGGACCAGCGACAACTTTCGATTTCCCGTCCGTCGTGCCGATCGTCACCGTGAACGGAATCGGCATCGTCGTGCCGGCAGGCGGATTGTAAACCGCTTGCGATTCTGTCAGCGTGTATTCCTTCACCGTGTGGCCCGCGGCCTCGAGTTCCTTCCAGGCCGGATTGCTGAAGGCTTTGACGAAATCCTGAGACGCCGGCCCATTCGGACGGACGATCATGAATTGGTATTTTGTCGGCGACGTCACCGGCGGAGGAATTACAACCGGAGGCGGTATGACAACCGGCGGAGGAGTGATGACCCCCGTTCCGGCAACGTCGATGACGACTTTGACGAGTGTGACAATCTGACCGTCTTTCACGCCGTCAGCCATCAAAAGAACGCGGCCCTTTGCTTCACCCCACACACCGACCGCGCTTGCAGCGTCAGCCGGAGGATAGTGCTTATTGGCCTTCGTCATTCCCTCGAGGATGCCGACAGCCGGTGCGCCTTTCGGAATATCGACCACGCCAGCGCCAGCGTCAGGATCCATCGGCGTGACTGTCCACCGTACCGGGACGTCGGACTTGTAATCGATGATCCAGAAGAGCCGGAATGAATTCAACGCCAGAGGGCGAGGATCATCAGGACTTCGAGGCATTGGAGACGGGGGCAAGCTGGGCTTAGGAGGTTCCGGCGACTCTCCGAGTACAGGTTGCGGCAGTTGCGGCTTTTCGACTTTCGCCGGCTGGGCGGACGCGAGGCCCACAAGCAGGAGCGTGAATAGCCCCGCCAGCGTTTTCGTAACACTCATGTTTCCTCGATATGTGATGGGGGTGAGGGCTTAGGGGTGAGGGGTTATTTCTTCGGCAACTTCGAGTCGATGACTTGCACCGAGTTCTTGACGTCAGCCGTCTTCTCGGCAATGCGGTCAAGTTTCTTTTCCGTGATCGCAGCCGCTTCGTTCAGGTCGGCTTTGATAGCGGCCGCCGTCTGGACTTGCTCTTCTTGGCGCTGAGCAACATGCTCGAACCCGT
>OFQY01000381.1_pt1 | contig 18274 bp, 13 predicted proteins | sample 1542991 | NCBI WGS metagenome assembly OFQY01 (sample SAMN07774224, study PRJEB24372) | wastewater metagenome | isolation source: Exp Tend VB 10WW | collected 2016-02 | reverse complement strand
CTAAGTAAAGGATCCGGCATGAACTACGAACAACAACCTACTTTCGAAAAACCAACCAACGATTACTTGCGCGTGATGACGGCGAGCCCGGAAATTGCGATTGCTGACCCTGTGATTAATGCCCAAAATATACTCGCCTGCTATGCAGAGGCCAAAGAAAAACAGGTGGAAGTACTTGCCCTGCCGGAGCTCTGTGTTACCGGATACAGTACTGCTGACCTGTTCTTTAACCAGCACGTCAGGGAGCGCTCAAACGAAGCGCTTGCAACCATTGCGACAGCCACTCTTGATGGCCCGGCTATTGTCGTGGGTGCCCCTATCGAAGACAATGGCATCTTGTACAACTGTGCAGTGCTGATGGCAAACGGCGCAATCGCTGGTGTTGTCCCCAAGACATACTTGCCTAACTACGGCGAGTTCTATGAAGATCGTTGGTTCACCAGTGGTGAAGGCGTAATCAACCGGACAGTAACCGTTGACGGCCAAGAAGTACCCTTTGGCACTGACTTGCTATTCCGTATCAACGATACAACGGTTGGGCTGGAGGTATGCGAGGATTTGTTTGCACCAATTCCACCCAGCTCATACCACGCACTAGCGGGGGCAGAAGTTATCATCAACCCGTCTGCCAGTAACGAAGTAATCGGCAAGCCTGACTATCGACGCACCCTGGTGACGAGCACGGCGGCTCGCCTGCTCTGTGCTTATGTATATACCTCTGCCGGACCTGGAGAATCTAATGCAGATACGGTCTACGGTGGGCACCAAATTATTGGTGAAACTGGTCGTTTGGTGCGCGAGGTTGAGCCCATGAATGATACTGCAGCAACTACCGTATATGACGTCGACCGAGCATATATCGCCCATGACCGATTGGTCAATAAGACCTTTGGTAGCTCCGCAGCCAAGCAGCGTAGAGACGCCACATATCGCACGATTGCCGTGCGTGCACCACAGCCCACCGATGGTATGCTATACCGCACAATAAGCGCCAATGCTCACCTACCCAAAGACAAAGCCGAGATGGATGCGCGATGCGAATATATATTCAACATCATGGCGCACGGCCTTGCTGATCGCGCTGACCCAAACCGCACTCAGAGTTTGGTGCTTGGGCTATCAGGCGGTCTGGATTCTACCCTTGCCTTACTCACCTGCGACTACACCTGCAAGTTGCTAGGTATAAATAACGACTTCATACGCACTGTGACAATGCCAGGCCAGGCTAGCAGCGACCGAACACAAGATAATGCTGGTGCGTTGGCAGCCGCGTTGGGCACCACCCACGAAACCATGCCCATTGCTGACTTGTCTAACGAAGCGCTGGAGATGATTGGCCACGACCTAGAGACAGAAGATATTGCTTACGAAAACACACAGGCGCGCATGCGTACACTTCTGCTTATGAACTATGCCAACCTCAATCGAGGCATGGTGGTAGGCACAGGTGACATGAGTGAAATCGCCCAGGGTTGGTGCACCTACAACGGCGACCACATGAGTATGTATAACCCTAATGCGGGAGTACCAAAGACATTAGTCAAGAGCTTGGTACAGTGGTATGCCGACCACCGCGCCGACCCAGAGACTCGGGCTATTCTGCTCGATATCATCGACACGCCCGTATCCCCGGAATTGACTGGCAATGGTGACCTGAGCCAAACGACCGAAGATAAAATCGGTCCGTACGAACTGCTTGATTTCTTCAACAAAGAAGAGCGGCGCTATGGCTCACGGCCCGATAAGATTGGCTATCTGGCCACACTCGCTTTCGCAGGTACGTACGACCAGAGCGCAATCGCACACTGGATGAGCAGTTACTTCGGGCGCTTTACCGGTAGTCAGTGGAAGCGAGAAGCAGTGCCAAATGGTCCAAAGATTGGAACGGTCAGCCATAGCCCACGCACCGACCTACGCATGGCGCCAAATACTAGCCCAACCTGGCACAAATAGGTTAGCGATTGCCCTGGAGCTGGTGCCATTTGGCGTCAGCAGGACCAGCGAAATCACTTGAGAGGTCATCGCCACGTTGGGCTTGCATCATGGCGGCAAGCCGGTGGTTCATATCAAACGGTTTGAAGTCGACTGGTTTATCACGTCGTAACATCTCTTGGAGTGTCACGGCAGTGATAGTACCGCCACCATAGGCTGCCATAGAGTCACTAGCACCCGCAAAAACTCGAGTTGTTGGTGACAACAAGCCAGCTGTGTCTTGACTATACCGATAGCCACCCCAGCCATTGTCCTTGACGACAATAATACTATCGACGCCCTCAGCTGTTTCTTCGTTCTTGCCCACTGCCGTACTGGCTACGACGCCAAGTGTAAAAAACCCAAGGTCTTTGATAGCTGGATACAAGCGACCAATACCATACGGCGTGGCACCGATAGCAATAGCTGTTTCGGTTGGGTCAATCGCTGCCAGGTCAGCCAAGACAGTACGTTCGAGCTGCTCTGGATCTTCGTATTCTAAGGCTGAATACCCAAACAGACTGTGCACTTGTGGTCGGTATGAGCGAACTTTACGCACCGCAGCAGCGACGCCAAGCGGCCTAGTTATCATGAGCTTGAGTGCGTTAGAGCCTACAGCTCGTCGTTTCACGTCGTGAGCAAAACTACCAAGGAACCCGTCGGTGAATCCTTCGTCAGTTGATACGAGCTTTTCACACATACTCAACAATGATGCATCGTCGGTAGGGTCATCCGATACGAGTCTGTAGAGACGAGCAGCGCCCTCAGCGATTGCAACACGCGTACGAACAAAGTCCGTACCCAAGTTGCTTGTTCGTCGTTCTGGTACATCATAAAAAGTGTGGGCAAGCTTGCGGTATACATGAGCCAGAGTTGATGCACGGGGTGCCATGTAATGCTCCACCGTCGTGTCATTGGCCATACGCTCAAAAGGAGTGCGTTCCATTGGTGGTCGCAATAATCCGTCGGCAATGCTGTCCTTGGTTGGGTCGGTGCCATCTTCGTGTAATATTTCAAACAAAATCATCCGCATGGCGATGCGCAAATCACGTTCGTCTTGATCATCTACGCCAGCGATATCAATCGCGGGTAACAACTCGTCGTAAAGAAGGTCTGTTGCGTCCTGCGCGTACTTCTCTGGAGTGACACCTTCACGCTCTATAGCGAGAACGGACTCTTGGTGCATACGTCGAGTATGATCAATGTCATGATGGAAGAATTCATACGGTGTTTGCGGATAGCCATCTACCGTCAGCGTGTCTGTCGTCACGCCAACGATCCCAACGGGCACGCCTCGTAGTTTGAGTAGGTCAACTGGGTTAACACTTGCTGTGGTTGGTAATACAGTGTGCCCTTCATCTTCTGACAAGCTATGCCAGTTATATTCAAACCGTGCACTGTGATAGGGCGGCGGGCTGGTGGAGTCATTGACGCGCACCACAATATCAAACAACGCTGTAGCTTCTTCGATGAGATGAATGGTTGAGGTGTAGCCAAACGTGTCTTCTTCAATCGCGGCCAGCATCCTGTGCGCCAAGTCGGAGCGCAATGCACTCACAAGGGGTGATTTTTCTGCAACACTTAGCACTTCTGGCTTCGCCATCAAGTCATAAAAAAGTGCCTTGGTTGTATTGCCGAGCTCTGGGAAAGGAGCCTCCGGCCCACTGGCATGGCGGCGGGCCATGAAATCGCGGTGCATCGTGAGTGGGTCTTGGAGCAACTGGTCGACAACTGCTTGCTCGGCCGCCCTGGCCTTGATTCCAAAATCAGGCTCTACGGTAATATCCGGCATGGCCGTTGGCTCGACATCGCCTGCTGCCATACTGACAAGTCGGTGCGCACGGTGGAGCGCGGTGGCGGTTGGCCTCTGTGGGAACGGCTCAGTATGTTTAAGTTCATACGGGAAATCTTCACTATCACGCGCAACCTCAAACGTGTAGGTGACGTGCCGCAGGTGGTTTGCAACCTGATTGGCAAGTGGTGCAAGCGCTGGATCAACATCGGCCATCGGATTAGTCGCGAGCTGCTGAAGCTCAGCAACTTCACGCTGGGACATAGCCACATCCGCTACGATTGGTGAAGGTTGTTGCTCTTGGATACCTGGCTCCGTGATTCGCATGTTCGACATCATCTCCGTTTCATTTTATTATATCACAAACTAAGCATATGCGCAATGGTTTTATCAATTTCGTGCTGTTACGCCCTAAATAGGCTAAAATGAGACTATGCATACTGGCCCGTACGTTGCCCCTACCCTTGTTGTCGATACTGTTGTCTTGCAGCTCATCGACAATGTATTAAGCGTGTTGCTTATCCAACGAGAAAAAGAACCGTTCAAAGATGCCTGGGCCTTGCCTGGTGGCTACTGCGCTGCAGGTGAAACAACGGGCGAGGCGATGGCCCGCATACTCGAAACAAAAGGCGGCGTCAAAACAACCGATTTGCGGCTTGTTGAGCAGTTGTACACCTTCGATACAGTGGCTCGTGACCCTCGTGGACATGCCGTTTCGGTGACATATATGGGGCTTGGCATCAGCGTAACTCCAGCTCATACATCAGGCGTCCAGAACCCAACGTTTTTCCCAGTGGATGCGTTGCCAGAGCTCGCTTATGACCATGGCAAGATTATTGAGTACGCGCACGAACGTTTAAGCGCCAAACTTACCTATACTAACGCTATTTTTGCACTGCTCCCGGAGCTATTTACGCTCAGTCATCTCCAAACGGCATACGAGGCTGTATTTGGTCATGAGCTGGACAAGCGAAACTTCCGCAAAAAGTTCTTGTCGCTTGATATGATTAAAGAAACTGACCAGCAGCTCCGCGAAGGTGCCCATCGTCCCGCTCGACTCTACGAGTTTAACCAACAGGGTCTCGAAGCACTATCCAGAAGCTTCGACTAGCCAGCAATTTCTTCTATTGCTAGGTCTCGGCGCAGCAGTGGCGGGGAATCCTGAATTAGCCCCGCAATCTGCCCAGCACTAAAGCGTCGTTTGCCAGAAAGTTTTTGCCACTCGCCCCCATATGGTGAACGCTCCGGTTGCGCCGTATCAATCATCCGTCGCCACCCATCACTCAGTGATTCGCGGATATCGTCCGGATCTTCTGGGTTCTGTCGGGTATACCACAGTAGACAACAGTTGCCGATTCGCAGTGCTTTCTCTTCGTCCATTGCCTGCCATTCTTGTGGGAGCATACGCTCGATGACGAATCGCGCAGCCCACATCAGCTCACCGTGCGTAACGGCCAAGATACGTTGGTCGGTTTTTTCGCGGCTTAAGGTATCGAGGAACTGTCTAAATCGTAGCGTTACTTCGTGCACACTCTCACCACCATCGTACCTGGTATAGAAGCTGCTCAGTTCTTGCATTCGCTTGGTGTCAGGGAAGCGTGCTTCACGCTCCTCTAACGGCAATGCGCCAAATAGTCCCCACTCGCGTTCGACAATCTTGGGTTCGGGCAACCACAGACAAGCCGCACCACCTAAAATCTGGGCTGTTTCTAGGGTTCGATACAGTGGTGACACATAACATTCGTCAAAATCTTCGGGCAGCGTGCCATTTGCCTCTAGCCAGGCGCGTGCACCAGCTGCTTGCGCTAGACCTTTTGGAGCGAGTCGCTGCTCAAAATCATGGCGAGCATACACTTGCTGGGATAGTTCAAATGGGGCTGGATTGTCTGTTTTTTCGGCACTTTGTACAACGTTAGCCTCGCTTTGGCCATGTCGCATTAGCACTACTTCCATTGGCATACTCATGATATTTACTCCTTAGATTTAGTGGATTTGATAATTAGTGTTGACAATACACTAAGTACTGTCTACTATGAATATATCACACTTAGTGTGAATAACACAATTACTAATTATCAAAGGAGAGAGTTATGAAATACGAAGCAGTAATAGACCGGATGACGCTAGACCAAATGGCCATCGTAAATGTTGACCCATTGAAGTGTTTCTTTGTTGGCCTGGATGAGTATGCCGGCCAACCTGGGTTCAACGAGCTTGGTGTTCCTGGAGGAGAAGCTGTTATTGAGCCAATCAATACGCTAACGACTGCTTTCCAAGAAGCAGGTATCGAGAACGTCTACACCCAAGAAGCACACCCCGATGATCGGGTCGAGCCATATCAAAGAACTGCTCACTTTGCTGCTATCGGCGAAGAACCCAACTTTATCAATGTTTGGCCGGATCACGGCCGCGCTGGCACACCAGGCGCAGACCTACACCCTGCCCTTTTAATCGCCCAAGACCCTACCCTGACACGACGCTTTATAAAGGGTGATGTGGTAGCCGCCACGCCAGAAGATGACACCAGCTACACTGGCGCTCTGGCCCACGACCCAGTTACCGGCGAGCTACTCCCTGACTATCTGCGAAGGAAGGGCAAAAAGTTCCTGACCATCGTTGGACTGGCATTGGGTGACGGCGAAGAAAACATGCTATGCGTTGACTCAACTGCCACCGACTTCAAAAAACAAGGCTTTGATGTCACGGTCGTCACAGATGCAGTCGAAGCAGTACTGCCACCAAACCGCGAAAAGTGCCTACGCAATATGGGCAATATGGGCATCCGACTAGCAACTACCGCCGAAGTATTAGCAGTAGTTAAACAATTGCAAGCAGCATAGAACTGCAGCACAAAGGAGACAATCATGGAAACAATTACCCCAACCCAAGAAATACAGTACGACTACGAACGGATGGAACAAGCCGCCAAAAATCGTATTATTAACACCGACACGTACAACCGCACCATGGACTATCTACGTGGGCCAGAGGGTTGGCGTGAAGAGGAAACATATGTACTGCAGATGCGACGATCACCGCATGGGTATTTGGTAGCATGCGGGATTGAAGATGCAGTCAATGAGTTAGTAACGCAGCCAATAACACAAGAGGAGTTAGACGAAGCAGAGCAATATTACGCCGCCAATAATGTACCGTTCTTCAATAAAGACATGTGGCAAGCAATCATAGACGAGAATGACGGATTCTTGCCTATTGAAATCTATGGTGCCCGTGATGGAACGGTTGTGCTACCTGGTGAACCGTTGATTCGAGCAACTGGTCCTGGCGAGTTGATAGCCCACTTTGAGCACTTGTTCCACCGCCCTTTCTACGACACATTAGTAGCAACAAAGGGTAATGAGCTAACTAAACTGCTGGGAGACCCAAACCGATTTATCGAGGTTGGCAAACGAGGTACTCCAGATGAACTTACGCACCTTCGCGCAATCAAAGCCTTGCAGGTTGGAGGAGACATCACGATGACGAGTAATGATGCGGCTGGGGTAGCGTTTGAGGACGTTCGATCAGTTGGCACAATTGGTCACCGCTATGTGCAACGATTCCCTTCTGTCGAAGCCGCCTTCAGGCACGCGGTTGAAAACCTTGATACGGTGTCACTGTTGGTTGATTTGGTTGACTCATATGACGGCATGAATATCGCACTTAAGCTCAAGGAAGAATACCGCGAAACTGACAAGAATATCTGGGTAAGGTTAGATAGTGGCGACCTCAAAGCGCAACTGCGGTACTACCTAGACGCATGTAATGAACGTGGGTACACAGACCCCATTCGGGATCGAATTACGGTTGAGGGTTTTGAAAACCTCGAAGATATCGCTGAGATGGAAGCAATGCTAACCGAAGAAGAAAAGAAGCGTGTAATCTACGGCGGTGGTGGTATTGCTGTCTCGCAGCAAACAAGTCGAAGCGATGCATCAACAGGCTTTAAGCTAGCCGAATATGTTACCCCGGCGGGTGTGGTCGAGCCAAGCCGAAAGTTTTCAGACAGCCCAGGCAAAGAATCATTGCCTGGCGAACCTACTATCATCGTTCTGGACGGGCTGGCTCGATACATTGCTCAGTACAAAGAGATGGACCAAGGCACTGATTTACTTGAACTACTCTACGCGAATGGACAAATAGCCCAGCCTTCAAGTATTGACCAGGCACGAGCTCGACGCAAAGCACAGATGCCGGCTATCGAGCAGATGGTGCAAGAGGGAGAGCGCGCGGTGTTAAGCGCACAAACAATTCAAAAGATTGGTGCATTAAGCACTAAATACGGCATTGCCGCATAAAGGAGAAAGTCATGAATGCAATATTAGAAATCTTCAACGTCAACAACACATTCTTCACGATATTTAACTACCCGATGAGTTATGTAGAATTCTTTGGCACACTATTTAACATCGCTACCGTCTGGTTGTTGGTCAAGAAACGAATCATCAACTGGCCCGTCGGTATCATCGGCGTCATATTCTTTGCAGCTCTGTTCTATCAGCTCAACCTATACGCAGATTTGTTCGAGCAAGGATTCTACTTTGTGACAGGATTCATCGGCTGGTACGCCTGGGCCAAGGCTAAAGAGCCCCGCGACAAAGATGAGAAAATCATTGTCACGGTCAACCCACTAAAAACCAACCTGATATGGTTGGCCGGTATTGGAGTGTTCACGGCCATCGGAACCTATGTGATGACTCATATCAATATCTGGTTGCCGAGCCTCTTCCCCGAACCTGCAGCGCTCCCAACGCTGGATGTGCTCACGACAGTTATGAGCTTCGCAGCACAAGCACTGATGATTGCCAAGAAACTTGAAAACTGGATTTTGTGGATTATCGTGGACGTAATCGCCATTGGCCTGTACTGGTACAAAGGTGTGCCGTTCGTCGCCCTGCTCTACGTGTTATTCCTTGGCCTAGCGACTAATGGACTCATCGAGTGGTACAAGACATATAAGGAGGAAGCAGAAGATGAAAAAGGGACTCGTGGTCGGAAAATTCTACCCACCGCATAGGGGGCATTCCTACCTCATTGACTATGCAACAGCTCATTCAGATAGCGTCGATGTGCTGGTATGCGACAACCCTGCTTACCGCATCAGTGCCGAACGTCGAGCTAACTGGCTTCGCACATTACATCCAAACGTTACAGTACATATCATCCCAGACCTTAACGACGATGATGATTCGTACGGCTGGGCACAGCACACCATGCAATTTCTCGGCTATGCTCCCGACTGCGTCTTTAGCTCAGAGGATTACGGTCACGCCTACGCACGATATATGGGCGCTGAGCACCACTTGGTGGACAAACAGCGTACGCACATTCCAATTGCGGCAACCCGGGTTCGGAATGACGTATTGAAGGAATGGCAATATGTGCACCCGGTCGTACGCCGTGACTTTGCCCTTCGGGTATGCGTGCTCGGGGCAGAATCTACCGGTACAACGACTCTTTCAAAAAAACTTGCCGACCATTACCACACCACATGGGTCCCGGAGTACGGTCGCTACTACACAGAAGCACTTAACGACATGGGGCACGAGTGGCACAGCCAAGAATTCGCACATATTGCAGAACTGCAGCAACAGATGGAGCAACAACTTGCAGGTGAATCAAATGGCCTGCTGATATGTGACACCAATGCCTTTGCAACACGGCTCTGGCATGACCGCTATGTCGGTGCAATGTCTGATAAAGTTGACGAAATAGCACAAAAAGATCGCGTAGACCTGTACATATTGACGGGCGATGAGATACCATTTGTACAAGATGGGATAAGAGATGGGGAGCACATCCGGCATGACATGCACGGCAAGTTCATTGCAGAACTTGCTCAAACAGACACCCCATACATTCAAGTTAGAGGATCAGTCGCGGGCAGGCTAAAAGCAGCCACAGCAGCGATTGACACCTTGCTACAGAAACGAGTAACCATATGAAAAGTCCCGAAATAAGAGAACCAACCATGAATTCATTCCAATCTGATAGCTTGCGGCTACTTGCTGACCGACTAGCATCTGGGCCATACCCCGGCTACCCTACCGAGCGTCTGTATATAGCGGCCGGCATAGACAGGTCGAACCCCGTTGTACTACCAGCTGGTCCGTGGGATATACCCACAGCTAGCGACACGCCGGATGCTATGACTCACGCAAGACTACAGCAACAAGGTGTCGAGTTTGACGCTTCGGGAAGACCACTTCATCCATGGCTTGACGCTATGATTACAGACCCCAATGTCGGCGTTGTCACCGGCAAAGGTAAGTATTGGAGCTGGGGGCCAAATTACACTGCCGACCCAATCGTTATCCGCAGGGACCTGGACGAACCGCATGTCCTGCTTATCAAGCGTGGCGACGGCACAGGCTGGGCACTCCCTGGCGGGTTTGTCGACAAGGGCGAGATGGCACAAGCGGCGGCCATCCGTGAAGCAAAGGAAGAGAGTGGGATAGATGTGATGCAATTCAATCATAGCGTGAGCGAAGTCTACAAAGGTGTCCTGTCCGACCTCCGCGCTACAGCAAATGCTTGGCCAGAAACAACCGCCTACTGTATTGAGCTAAACCTTGGAACCAAGGCTGACCAGAAAAGGTTGGCTGATATGATGGCACAGAATCGTCGCGAAAGACTCTTGAGGAGCATAGGCAGATTTGCCTTCCGTGGAGGCATCAGCAGAATACCTTGGCAGGGTGGTGATGATGCCGAACGTGCAGCCTGGGTGCCTGTTGCACAATGTTCTGATATACTGTTCGGATCACATTCATTGCTTGTCGCAATGGCTAAGGAGAAGGAACAATGGAACGCGGCCGCCTAGAAACAGTACCCGACGCTATTAACGATTTATTTGATATTACATCTGTCAAACCAATGGTGGGTGGGCATATGGTATACGGCAAATGTCTAATCACGACAACTGATGGAGCAGAATATTTCGTCAAAACAAGTGATGATGCATTGCTCACAGATGATGTCCAAGCCCAAAAGATGTGGGAGTACTTAATCAAAGAGTACTACGTATACGATATTTTGCAGCGCGAAGGCTACGAATATTCGCCCAGCGCGACCATGCACAGCCGGTCGATTGTACTAGACGCACTTAGCCCAGACAAAGGTTGGCAATGGGAGGCACCCCTTGATGACCCTGATGCCTATGTTGACGATGTACTGCAAGCACTCACTGACTTCTCGCATGTGCCCGCTGCTGCAGAAATGCGGAGGGTCGATACTGATGGGTCCATGGCAAGCTTGCTACGAAACGGATGGAATGCACTTGATAAACATGGTGATGCACTCACCCGCGCACGCATGCCGTTGTTTGTCCCAAAGCTCCATGACCACGTCCGTGGAGGACTTGATTTGGTCAACAACCTGCTGAACCCTGCAAGTGTGAGCCGACACGTCGAACTACTCGCTCCGGACACTCAAGAAACCTTCACAACAATATGTCACTTTGATGCGCGTCAACCAAACATCGCCTGGCACCCAGACCGGGGGGTGCAGATTGTTGATATGAGCTGGGTAGATGGTGGACCCGCGAAGGCTGACACTACTATGTTTTTGATTGATCTCCACAAGAGTGGAGTTGATGTGCAGCCATACATGGACGAATACTTTGATGCTGGCCATGCGCTACTGCTCATGGGGTACTGGCTCGCGCGTTGTGGTCTAGAGCCACCAGATGGTGAGCTCACTGTGCGATTTCATCAGTTTGCTTCAGCAGTAAGCGCAGCAGATTTACTCAGCCGCAGGTAACTCTTTACGTGGGAACAGTGTGCCCTCGAGTGGCTTGACCAATCCTTCGCTAAATACACCTTTGATTTTCTCGGCAGTCTCAGGCATGAACGGTACAAGCATATCGGCAATTTCTAGCAAGCAGCTTGCCTGGTAGGCGAGCACTTCCTGCAGGTGTTCGCTGTCACCTGATTTTGCGATAGCCCATGGCTTGGCTTCTTCGATATATTGGTTGAGCCCACGAACTTGCTCCCATACCATGTCGAGTGCGCGGTCAAATCGGCATTGCTCAATTGATTCTACATACTGACCTGTATCGTGCTCGGATGGTGGGATGGTGCCAATAATACCGTTTTGGTACTGGCTAATCATCGCTACGGTGCGCTGCACAGCATTGCCAAGTTCGTTGCCTAGCTCATTGTTGTACGCCTTGTTTAGTCGCTCCCAGCTAAAGTCTCCGTCTTCGTAGCTTGGGATATGGCGCAAGAAGTAATAACGGAACACGTCAGCACTGTACATATCGACGATGTCTTTAGGGGCAGTGACATTACCAAGTGATTTGCCCATCTTTTTGTCGCCCACAGTTATGAAACCATGTACGTACAACGTCTTCGGAAGATTCAAACCTAATGCCAGCAGGATGCCGGGCCAAATAGCAGCATGGAACCGGATAATGTCTTTGCCAATAACCTGTACATTAGCTGGCCAGAACTTACCAAAATCATCGTGCTCGGGGTAGCCAAGCACAGTGATATAGTTCATAAGCGCTTCGAACCATACGTACATGACCTGCTTGTCGTCGCCTGGGACAGGAATACCCCAACTAATCTTTTCCTTGGGACGGCTGATACTGATATCTTCGAGCCCATCTTTAATCACCCGCATGATTTCTTTTTTACGCGTCGCCGGGATGATTTGGAATGATCCGTCAGTGATGGCTTTTTCTATCTGCGGGGCGTACTTGCTGAGTTTAAAGAAATAGTTTTGCTCTTCGATTTTCTCATAAGGACGATTATGATTTGGGCAGACTCCGTTGTTTTCTTTGACGATTGATTCCGTGAAAAACGCTTCGTCGCCTGTGCAATACCAACCAATGTATGTGCCCTGATAAATGTCATCTTTGAGATTTTCCCAAATGAGTTGAGCGCGCTGTTCGTGGCCCTTGTCCGTAGTGCGAATAAACCGATCATTGCTGATATTGAGCAGCTTGCCTAAATCGCGAAACTTCTGGCTCATGGTGGTTGCAAACTCTAGCGGCTCGACATTGGCCTCAGCTGCCTTTTCGGCAATCTTGCCACCGTGCTCGTCGCTTCCGGTCGCAAATATGACTGGTCGGCCGAGCTGACGAGCGGCACGCGCCAACACGTCTGCCTGCACAAGCTCCATACCAAACCCAATGTGTGGGTCACCATTAACATACGGGATAGAGGTAGTCACAAAATAATTCATATACTCTAGTCTACCAGTGTGACGAACGATTGTCTAAACTGTTTATCCCTTCGGGCGAGGTATGAATTCCCAGCCTCTTGCACAGAAACCTTTGGGGTTCGTCGCACAATCCTCTGGCTTAAACGTTGGGAGTGGATCAAGGATAATTGCCTTGTGGGGTATGCCTGCTTCATCAAGGCGTTCCAGCTGCTCGCGGCGCTGATGAGTTACAACAACCAGCACATTTTTTGCTCCTGCCTCAAGACTCGCCTCTGCCACCTGCACAGAATTAGAACCAGTGGTACCCACATCTTCAAGCACAATTGCTAGCTCTGGCTCAAGCACCCCAATAATTAGCCGTGCTGTTTCTGGCAAGTAGAGATGCTTGCTATTTTCTGGGTCTTTTTCAGACACTAGGCCAATAATTGAGCCGTCGAATTGTCGTGCAACGTCGAGCGCCAACCTATTCGTCCCATTCGCCACGCCCACAATGACGCCCGGGAGCTCACCATCCTCAGTCAGCGCATCGGTACGGATAAAATCAACATTCACACCAACCCAGCGGTTATACATAGGGCCATGTGTTTCGAGGTTGTCATAATCAAGTTTCTGCCCATGCATGCCACTAACAAACTCGTGGTGCACACCCTCTGGGTCCAAGACCTCTGCAACAACATCTTGTCGAAACGCTTCGAGATTTGCCATTATGCTGCCTTCCTTGCTAGACCTTCTGCCGATTCTTCACCGACCGCTGTTGCCGCCTCTGCTTTCGTCAGGCCATAATCTGCCGCTTTATTGATGCCTCGCCCAACCACAATCAAATCGGCGCCTCGCTCGAATGCTTCGATTGCATTTGTTGTCCTCTTTTGATCGTCGGCTGGCTTTGCGAATATGGGCGTAATGCCAGGAGTGACTATTAAGAGTGAGTCAAAGTCCGAAATCTCGCGTAGCGCCTCTGCTTCAAGTGGCGAGCACACAATGCCTGTCAACCCAGCTTCAAGCGCCATATGCGCAAACTCGATGACTTTCTTCTGAATAGCATCCGTATCTTCGGGGTCAAGATTAAATATAGAGAAGGCTTCGTCTTCAAGTGATGTCAGTACCGTTATCCCCAACACGTGACCAAGCATCGGAAGCGCTCGTTTCTTAAAGACATCGGTGATTTCATCGCGGCCTTCTTGCGCTCCTTTTGCGGCTGCGTTAAGCATTTTCTGCCCTCCAGAAGCATGAACAGTGATGAGTGATCCTCCAGCCAATGTTGCTTCTTTGACGCTCAACCGAACCGTCTCCGGGATGTCATGGAACTTACTGTCCAGCATAGTAAGCTGCCCCAAGCTCGCGAGTTTATCCACGGCATACTCACCACCAGGTCGAACATGTGCAGAATTTGTTTTGCCGATTCCCGTGTATGGCCCGACTTCCTCGGCCGTTGCCATAATTTCAGGCCACTTCATTCCATCGTATGCAACGATAGTTCTATCTGTTGGCAGTACCAACTCGCTTCTGAAAACCTCTGCTTGTGATGCGCTCATATTGTCCCCTCGCGTAACCATTAGTTTGCTTTAGTATACGCCGCCCATCTATTTGACAGGGTACAAAAATGATAATTCTACAACAGGAATCTGAGGTAGATTAGTGGGTCAATCTATAGGCAAAGTGCCGACGTAATAATACGCTAGCTACACCTATTGAAACAGCAGCAATTGCTTCGATGGCAACCATCACTGGCTGCCCTGCTGCAGTCAGTGTGCCAGTACCGCCGCCAGAGGCTGACGAATTGAGGCCAATATATGTTGCGGTGTTGTTAATTGGCGTACTCAGCCAGTTGATAGGGTTGTACACCATCGTTGGGTCGTTGGTGATATTGGACTGAAACCCAAGTTCACTCATCATATATGAAGTATCCACGTCAAAGGGAGCTGCAAGAGGACTGGTCGAAAATGCCGACCCCGTGCGGATAACATGTGCCGCAAATTGTGCGGTATTATCTATAGTGCTATCCGTTTGTACCGTGACGGTGACCCGAGAAGAAGCACCAACCGCAAGTCCATGCCAGGAGAAGCAGGCGACCAGCGCCGAATAAGGGCTTGCTGCTATCTGAGTGCTTAGTTGACCACCGCTCATCAGCCCATAATCTACACAGACCACACCGCACGTAGACAAGTCAATTGTCTGTGGGTCTGACCCAACTGATTCTGGCGTGAGATACAGGCACGGTTTTTGGCCGTCGACCTCTACGCTCTGTACCGTAGAGTGGCGTGGTACCCCCAGCACAAGCGTGTATGATGCTGTTCCGATGCTATTGAAGTCTGTCGGTGGAGAGGGTGTCGCAATGGCCTGAGGGCCATTGTTGGTGACAGAAGTAACATACGTCCCTGACCCACCGGGCGTTATCCCGGGCTTAACCAATTCAATCGATGCAGTAAGGTCGGCAGCAAAATCACAGTTTACTGCAACGCCAATATGGTGCTGGTCAGCATGTTCTTGAATCACGGCACCGACATCAGAGCTCGAAAATGCACTTGCAGGCATCTGAGAAACCACATTTAACGCTTGGGTGATAATCTGAGTCTGTCCGTAGTCTACAGGTGCGGCTATCGTTACATGCTGGCCTGGCTGCAAGTCCCCTTCCCAAAACAACATTGCTGTTTGGCTTCCTGACCCTGAGTCTGGATACACGCCAAAGTAAGATTGGTCACTCGCAGTGCCCGTTGCAGAGAATGCATTGAGGTCAAAAAGTGACTCCGGGGAGCTAACGGTAGCGAATAAGATACCGAATTCATGCTCTGATTGGGTGCCATTGTTTGTAACTGTAATTGACCATGTCCCCGACGAGCCGGCTGGATAGCACCGATTGGCTCCGACATTGGTGTTCACATCTATCCCAAGCACCGAATCAGCTGCTAAGTCATAGCCAAGTGCTGTTGTATGCCCCAGAGTACCTCCGTTGTCGACGGTTGCAGTGATGGTTAGGTTCGTATACCCTGACCCAGCTATAGTCGCAGTTACTTCTTGTGCACCCGTCTCTGTCTTAGTAACGGTTGCAACACCCGCTAGTGAAGTTGCATTAATTCCGTGCATTGTTGGCGTCCCGACAGGTTCTCCCTGGAACGGTATGAACGTACCATTCCGACGTGTGGGGTTCGTAAAAAGCTCCAGCCGATATGTTCCTGGTGCCAATGATGCGTCTAGCTCGACATCTACCTGAGTTTGACCGCTCACTGTTTGAATACTTCTGATTATGGGCTCCTTAAATTCTGACAGTATAGGAGCGCCGTTATCTACAAAACTATTGCCAACTACTGAGACAGAACCCGAATCGGTACCGTCTATGTACGTAGCAACCGCAAGATTGCGAAATACATTACCATCCGCAGGGTCTGTACCACCGATGACTACCCGCTCAGCGTCTGAGTAAAATGTTGGCCCGTATACTGCACCATTCGGGCTAGCAATAAGATTACGGGCCCCTGTTGGGTCTGTGCCAAAGAAGTTCCGGGTAATCTCAATGTCCGTTTTTGGGCCACCACCTCCATATACCCCATCAAGCATAAAGAGTGGGGCTGTGTCCGTGCGAGTCACAGCAAACACGTTTTGGTGAATATCTGCATAATTACTATCTACTCGAAGCACAGCCTCGCCAGTCATGACAACTGTGTCATCCGTTCCAAACGTATTACACCTTACTACTGTGTTCTCCGAGCCAAGCCTCAAGCTACCATTCGCAAATGCAAGACCATTGATTTCCACCGGATTATTGTTGGTAGTGTCATGAACATCGAGCACGATATCTGTGAACTGATAATTCAAAGATACCATTGGTGTGATTGTGTCCGCATCACAAACAGACCCCGTCTGTGATAAACCATCAACAACTAAATCACCGTCCATAATGGCTATGGGTGTTGCCAGGTCAATCGTATGGGGTCCTGTGCCAGAAATGCTGAAGCTGATTGTATCGGCGCCAGCATTAGCATTCGAATCGGATATAGCCTGTCGGAAGCTCCCCGCACCAGTGTCGTTTGTATTCGTAACCGTGAGTGTTGCTGCCGACGCGTGTGCACCACGCGAAACAACCCCTACGAACAGGAAGAGACCAATCGCCAATGTTTGTTTTAGATATTTAATTTTCACTCGTGTTCCTCACGAACATACAGTTCTCTGTAAGCATAAGCTACATACACCTATTTGGCAAGTGTTAGGAATTTGAAGAAAGGTGCCAAAGAGCACAGTGGGTACATTTATAGGGCTTGAGGTCGATGTCGCGTTGATGTTTTATAGCAACGGCCGAGCCTGCGGCTTGTGTCTTGGTGTCAAAGGCTAGCTTGTCGGCACAGGGCAACATAGCTGGCTCATCGACCATCAATAAACTCCTTACAGAGTCGCTCAAATACTGAGTTAGTCCAGCCAAACCCCGTCTGGCTTGGGTAGACACCGCGGGCTGGTGGCTTAGTGGGGTCCACTACGTTATATTTTTCTAGAAACGCATGATGAGTCGTAAACCAATTAAGATTGGTCTTGAGCCATTTGGTTGCAATGCGTTCGGCATCTTCATGATATCCATATCTCTGGAGCGCTTTGATAACAATAAGCTGGAGCGGCGCCCAACCATTTGGGTGCGCCCATTGCGTTGGCACGGCGCCCGGTACAAACTGCCCAAGCGTTTGGACATCGGTTGTAGTTAGACCACCCTTGCTTTCAAAACGCCGCAGGGCTTTCACGAGTTGCTTCGCTTGATCCTTGGTCACCATACCTGCCCACATCGGATAAAACCCAGCTAGTGAGCTAACATTGCCTCGTCGCTCTTTGGCATAATTATAGTCATAGTAAAGCCCCCGCAGGTTGCTCCACATCAGCTCATTCATTGTCTTTTTACGGTGCTGTGCAGCAACTTCCCACTTAGCCGTAGCACGAGCATCGCCAACAAGTTTGTAGTAGCGCGCAAAGTCTGTCTCGTATTTATACAGCAACGCATTTAAATCAACCGGTAAATAGTCCAGGCATTTACGGCCAAAGCGAGGCGTCATGTCCCACCCGCTTTCGGCCTCAGCAAGATCATGCAGATAGTTGAAATCGTAATAACGACTCAAGCCTTTGTGGACTTTGCGTTCGTGAGGTTTTTTAGTCCCCATCCAAACAGTTTCATACTCTTGTTCTGATATTTTTATGTTGCGTGTCAGCCATTTTTCGTCGAGTGAATACGTGTCGTAGAGCTCCCAAATCATACTAGTTAGAAATGGTGGCTGCGACCGCCCCGTCAGATACAACCGTGAGGCATTTGGAATAACGCCAAATTTCTCAAACATAAACGTCAGGTTATCCAGCACGCCCAGGTTCAGCTCCTCG
>OFQY01000380.1_pt1 | contig 18293 bp, 18 predicted proteins | sample 1542991 | NCBI WGS metagenome assembly OFQY01 (sample SAMN07774224, study PRJEB24372) | wastewater metagenome | isolation source: Exp Tend VB 10WW | collected 2016-02 | reverse complement strand
CTCTTCGCCCGGCCGAGCAACCCAAGCACCACCAGCATGATATTGCCAACCTCGCTCAGTGTGTCGGATGCGTCCTGGCTTCCGCCAGCGCCGCCAGCGATCGCGCGGTCCTCATCGTCGCGAATTTTGTGGACACGTTCTCGGAGAGTGGCTAACTGCTCCATCTCGCATTTAATGCGCAACCGGCGAACCTCGTTCATTTAACGGCGCTCCGCGAATGCAGGTGAAAATCATGTTGCACACCGCAACGCGTCTCAATCACGGAAACGCGCGTGTCAAGCTTGTTGATTCGCGAGTGCAGCTCCTCAGCTACCTGGTGCAGCATCTCGACCACAGAATCGAGCTTCTCGATTACGCGAGACCCAATCCAGCCGACGATTGCAGCCAGCACGCCGAACAGAGCAGCGACGAGCATTCCAGCGATGGTTAAAAGTTGCGTTTCTGACACTTTTTATTCCCTTCCCGGATCTCTGTCCGCGATGCGGTTATTTTCATCAAACGTCCGCCGTCAAGCGCACGACGTTGGTTCCATCTGCCATGACCGTCGCCGTCTTTGCCGTGGCGATGGTGATTCCAGTTCCTGACGCGCCGATAATCCGCACGCTCTGCGCTGTATTGTTGATTACGGTCCAGATTTTCGGGAAGATAATCGGAACGACAAAATCCCGCGTCGTGCTGATTACTCCAGCGGTGATAGAAATAACGTCCGCCTCGGCTTCTGGCTGCGTCAACGTGTAGTTGGCGTCGCTCGGAAATGCTTTGGTCAACAACCATGTTTGCTTTCCGAAATTCAGAAACCTGTCGTCGTACCACGTGGTAATAGACGCCGTGCCAGTTACTGCTCTGCCTATTCGCCAATATCCTGGGGTATATGCTGATGAGTTCCGCGAAACCGCGCCGGTCAGCGGGTTCGCCTCGATGTAATTCGTTACCGATGCCGTAATAGCAAGAGTGCCGTCTGCTATGACAGTAACAACCCCGTTGGCGGAAATTTTTCCGCCGTGATATCCAAGCGTCAAGCCGGTTGTAGTTGCTGCTTTTAACGCATAAATTGCTACAGGGGCGACCGCATCAAACAGGGCGTTTGCTTTGCTGGTTTGGTTTGTTTGGCTGGTTGATACCGTGCCGAAAGGCGTTGATGAGTCAGACATTTATGGTCCTCATGGATTCGGGAATGGTGTTGTCGACGGAGTGTAATTTGATGCGTAGCGCTCATATTTTGTAAGCCGGAATTCGTCAAATTTTCCGTTGGCTCCGTTTAGCCCATTGTTTCCGTTCGCCGCGATCATTGGCCGAGTCGGGCCGCAAATATAGTTGGTGGTATCAGTCCACGAACTTCCGTCCTGGACTCCTTCGACGAACATTCTCGTCACCCCGGCAGCTCTGCAAATACAAATTCGGTACCGAGTGCCAATAGAAAGCGTGGCGGTGCCAGTAATACGATATGCGGAGTCAACGTAATACCCGAGAATCCCGGCGGTGGAGATGTCCAGGTATGGGTAATAACCATTGCTGCTTGTCGGCCTGAAATCAATCAACACATAAGTGGCTGCCAGGTCGGTTGGCGAATATGAAAACTCAAGCGCGAAATCTCCGGTTCCAAGCGTAAAATTGGCCCCGGCATTAGCGTAAATGTAATCGCTTGGGCCGGCTGTTGTTAGCGAGGAGGATCCATACAGAGGTGCGGTTGTGGTCAATTGCGCCGCACCGACTGCGGTCCAGGTATTGCCTGATACCTGGTCGGTGATCGTTGTTGATCCGTTGCCGCCCTCGAAATGCAGGAGCGACGTAACAAGCGGGCCGTATGGATCGTCGCTGATTGTCCTGACAAGGCTTGTAGATAGCGGATAGCCGCGCCCGACATTTGAAGACAGTTGATACCCTTTAAGGTAAAGCGTGCTTGATGTCGCGCCAAGGTCAGCCGCCTGTTGCGCTGCGCTATAGGAAAATGCTGGCGTTGTGGACGATATTGTCCGGGCCACAGCTGAAAATGCTCCGGACGTGTAAATGTCCAGCTCGTACGATGCAATCGTCTCGCCGGATGGCACAACCGAGCCAGAAAACACCTCAACAGGCCAGCGGCTTCTCGGAGAAAAAGAAATTGACCAGTCGAGCGTTGTGGAGCTTATCGTCCCGGATATATCGACCGGAGCAAGCGGCTTGAGGTTCACGCCGTCATAAGTGTCCGTTATGTCGCTCGCGGACCCAGAAGATCCGCCCTGCGTTACAGGACGATACAGACGGGGAACGCCTAGCGCATTCGTTGGAATCTGAGCAAAGGCAATTGTCGTGGTGTCGAGGACGATGAAAAGGTCGCCGGCGGAATGCAACGCGCCGTTGGCTTCCGAGCCGTATAGACCCCGCAGAAAGTCCTTGAGAATAAAGGTGCCGCTGCTGCTCGTTGCCGTGCGAAATGCAAGTATCTCCCAGCGACCGTCGACGCCATATGCGGCAAGGTTTGACTCTGAGTAAAATTGCTCCTCCGTCACGCTGTAAAGCGCAGCGCCCGGAGTTTCCGGCGTAACGGTCAACAGGCTGACAAAGTCGGGGCTGTAGCCGTGATGCGATGACAGCGGACCAGAGGCGGTGAATACTGCCGCCCTCGCGTTCAAGGCCCCGCAGCTCACCCAGTTATTGCCGGAATCGTCAGATCGCAGCAACAGACCGCCAGGCCACCCGGACGCTTTTCCGAGCAGGCCGAACGCCAGCCCATAATCATCCTGCTCTGAGCGGATCCGCGGTATGTCGAGCAGATATGCCGCAGTACTGCCTTTGAGGACAACGACAGACTGGCCAACAACAAGCGGGTCAAATCCGGTCGCCGTTGAAACATAAGCGGCGCTGGATGTCTGTTTCGCGGAGCAAAGCAGACGACCGTCAGGAGTGTATTCAATGCGCGTGACCCGCAGCGTGTGCGCTTGACCGCGATGGTTGACGGTAATGATGTCGCCAGGCTCTAGAGCGCTATATGTCGGCGGCAAAGAAAACTGCCCAAACTCACGCCGCTCCACCCATTCCTTGCTCAAAAGGATGTCAGCAACTTGCGCGGCTTCCGAGCTAATCATCACAATAGGCAGATCATTGACCCATTCTGCAACCGATGCCGTCTCCGGGCGGTCAGCATATTGCTCGCCAATGTCGTATTCACGCTCCGGGTCGATATACCGAATGCTTACGCGGGAGTGCAATTGGGAATCCATTTCCCGCGAGACAGGAAGCAGCGCTATCTGCTTGTCGTTTCCATCGGATGCCCCTAGGTCATCTTCCGATACGGTTGCTACACTCGCCGCACCGCGCGAAATGAACCGAACTTTGTAGCTCGATTGTGCAACGTCAAACGGGAAAGCTGCCTGCAAAGGCGTCAACGCATCCCGTGGCGTCGTCGGATTGGCGATTTTATAGCCGCGAACGCCGCTATCTGCCAAAGCAGTTAAATCAAGATCAGACGAATCAACGCCGGCCAGCTCGCATTCTGCTGTCACGATGTCGCGCATGCCTGACGATTGCTGCGGAACCGACATTGCCCCCACATAAATTGCCGCAATTGCAGAACCAAAACCAACTTTTAAGTCTATTCTGGTGCTGACGGCACTGACATTATTTATGACGCAAAACGAAAAAGCCGCGACTGCGTTTTGCGACTGAACGATTTGCCCGATTAGCGCCGGCGTGCTTCCTGATGACCAGAAATAAACATCTCCGGAGACGTTTGAAAAATAAGCGTGGTCGTCGTCAATAACCTGAATTGACGTAAATAGCAGGCTGTTAAACGTGAACTGATCATTAACGGATAATCCGGTCTTGTCATACCGAGTCAATACGGTCCGATTAGGACCCGTGAGAATTCTTGCGCAAAAAATGTAACTCGATGAATACCCCATCGCATCGACACGATCCGAAACGCCGGAAGAGGTAGCGACCTCTCCATTTATTACGGTGAATAAACCGACAGAATCGACCGCGCCATAGCTCATTAAATAAAGCACGCCATTCTCAAGTACGGCATAGTAATTGCCTATTGAGAAATCACCGAGCGCGATGTCGGGTCCGCGATAAGTAGATGACGGATAGACGACGTTTACGCGGTTGGCGGAGACAGTTATTCCGCCACGATTTTCGATAAAAACAGCGCACTGCGCATCGCTCTGCTGGACGAATATTCCGAATCCTTCGTCCCATGTTTCGGACTGTATGTCTCTAAAAGCGGTTGTCGTGCGCCCTTCCCCGAGCGTGTATTTGTAAGTCTCGACAGACATAGGACGATTGTCATAATACCGAAGCCCCAATTGTGTATATTCACATCCCCAGGCCCGCGTAAAAAGAGTTCCGGGATGCGTAAATTCATCTTCTCCGCCTGACGCCCACGGCAAATCCGCAACTTTTTGCAAGTTCGCGGATGTCGCCGGGCTTATTGATAGCTCTGCCTTTATCTGAGCGCGGACAAGCGTGTTCGAGTATTTGGACAGGTCAAGGTCTTCGATGACGATATAACATAGTCCGGGATATCCAGAGACGTTTGCCGCGCCTTTATCGGCCTGCATTCGCGGATGCGGTATCTGTTCATCTGCTCCCGGAAAAAACGTAAAAGAAACACCTTCCGCGTCTCCGGAAATGTCATATCCGGCAGCGCTGGACGCAACGAATGCCGCGTCTGCAATTCCGCCGACAGAATAATCAACCCCCTTGATGCTGGCGATTGTGGAGTCTGTATCGGTCGCCGATGCGTCATAGACGAGAGTGGTATCAATCCACAATCTGCGGAGAGTGACGATTTCTGACGGGTCTGTAACGTGCAACAGGCCCACGGCAAAGGTCGCCGAGTACGTGTAGGTTGTACTTTCGGTTCCGCCGCCGCCCTTGCCCCCTTGATTTTCCGTCTTGGTGTGTTCGGTCAGCTTGTCGCCCTCCAGCCAGAACACATTTCCGGTTACCGCTACAGTGCCGTACGCGCGCCCGATTGGCGCTCCGTAGGTTGAGGTCTGTACAGACAGATCATCCAGGCGAGGGCCAAAAACTTTTGGCCCTTTCGGCGGGTCAAGCGCGCCGCCGATTGCTCCGCCGATAGCCGCGCCCATAAGCACATATGACGCGCCGCCAGTAAAGTAACCGACAACCGCGCCGACCACATACCCGATTGCCTGGCCGGCGCTGCTCATGATTCCACCCCGACAAACCTGTAAACGCGGACAAGGCGGTTAGGCCATGGGCCGGTAAACCCATGCTCACAAACCTTCTTTGCCGGCTGGTGAGCGTGAATAATGTTTTGCCCGGTGAAAATGGCCAGGTGCTGCGGTTCTCCGGCAAACCTCAGAAGCAGCAAGTTACCCGGCATCGGTGAACCGTGCACACGCTCTATGCACTGATGGCCGTCTAGTACAGCCTCCAGCAATCCGTCAGAGGGCTGTCTGGAATAGCGGTCCTGATCTGTATAGGGGATTTCGAGCGCGTCGCACACGTGGCAAATGAGGCCAGCGCAGTCAAGCCCGGTCCCTGCTTCTCGGCCCTGGTGGAGAAATGGCGTATCGAGCGCAGAGCGAGCGGCTGAGATGATGTCGTCTGGCGTCATCGCTCGCCCACCGTGCGATACGTGGAACCCACGGGCACATACGGGAACCCGCCGAACCGGGTTATATTCGCAAACTTGTCGCGGCAGTCTTCGACACGCTTGCGGCAGCCAGGCACAGCGGAATACGTTACCCCAATGGTGAGCGGGTAGTACGGCGGGTCATACAGCACGAACGAGCCGCCCCCGGTGTAGTCTTTTACCTTGATCGGAGCAAGTCCGACATTTGGGCCGCTGGTGAACTCAACCGTGCCCCAGCCGAAGTAGTCTGCAGCCTCGGCGCGCGCGCTGTCCGTGAAGATGTAATCAGATCCAATTGATGTGATTGTCCCTGATACCGTAATGGCAGCAAGGCTCTTCTTGCACCCGCCATGTTCTGTCCCGCCGAACTCTTTGCGGCATGCAGCGGTATAGGTTTCGCCGACGCTCTGATTTAGCAAGTCGATCAGAGACATATCCTCTATCTTGTAGCGGTCGTCTTCAAGCGTCGTCTTCCCCAAAATCGAACACATCAGAGGCTCTTCGTCCTCAACCGGAGCGAGAAAGCTTGTGGCAAACAACCACGCGCGCGCGCCGTCAAAAACGCCGGATGCTATCTGATCGCGAGTGATTCCGGCAACGCCAACGAAGCCTTCCAGATCAACAGCGGACGCGGCGAACGATGTTTCAGAGATGACAGCGGAAAAGTCGTAACCAGAATCGGCTTTATAGACCTCGCTGTTGCTCATTGTGAGGTCAAATGGGTATCTGGTCAGTCGTAGCGTCGTGCCGTTGCTGGCGACGATGCGCAGGCACTTGACTGACGTTTCGTATTGGGAAACTACGGATTTCATGGGTTCAGCAATTCGCGCAGTCTGACGCCCTCAACCGGACGCCATCCGGGATAATCCTGCCCGACTGGAAGCACAGTATCGAAGCGTACGGGGAAGTCAAATTCGAAGCCAGATGTAACCGCCTCACCTGCCTGCGGGCGCGTGTGGACAGCGCCGCCGCTGGTATAGGTCGAATATGCAGACGAGTTGATGTCGACCGTTATCGAGTTGGCTCCGGTCGTGACGATCAGCGCGCGCTGATTGTTGATCTGCGTCATGCCTGAGACGCCGCTGATATGCACGCTCATGCCGCCGACGAAACTATGCGTAGTGCCGAAATCAATAACCGCCTGGCTTGACTTGCTGATGGCCGTTATCGATTTCGTGACATCAGTGGCGAACGTAATCAGCCCCGTAATTGTGTCGACAGACCAGTCAGCCGAACGGATAGCGGTTGCGCCAATGGCAACCAAAGTTGTCCCGGAGACTGGCTTTTTGATGTTGCGATAAGCGTACCCGGATGCGCCAGCGGTCTTGTCTGTTCCATAATATTTCCGCATCTGATAGATGCCGGTCGACACAAGTGACAGCGATTGGTCGAATGCCGTTGGCGTGCCAGTTTGCCCGTTGCTGCTCCATTCGTCGAAACAGCGAGCGCGGAATCCTGCGTAGCGACCGTGAGCGCGCATGTAGGTGTTCACCAGCTCCGACCACAACCTGGCATTGTCGAGCATGTAGGAAACGTCGAAATCTCGCACCGGGTAGGGGTGGATCATCGAGCGATACTCGTTCCCACCAGACGTTTGGACGATGTTGACTGAAAATTCATCTTGCCAACTTGACCCGTAGCGAATCAGATCAGATATCCGCTCTTCCAGAAAATCAGCCATAGCGGCGCGCTCCTGACATTATGCCCAGGGCTGTGCGCGCTCCCGATGCTGCGCTGCGCCGAATCTCTGCTGGGTCGCCGGTTTGCGAATTGACGTTCACGGTGATGTTCGGAGAATTTCCGCCGCCCTGCATATGCACAGGGATGCGCTTGCCGTCAGGCAGGGGCACATACGCTTCCGGCGTGCGGCCCTCACCGAACATGGACAACTGAGGCGTGTTGGCAATGCCGCCGCTTGCGTAGGAATTCAATTTCAGCGGTCCGGCGCTGGTCATGATGCCGCCATTGGCGAAGAGGGCCGGATTGCTGAATATCGCATCGAATGCTCCGGAACCAAGAGACGACCCCCCGCTTGAGCCAAATGCGCCGAGTAGATTGCCGATCCAGCCGCCCAGATTCCCGCTTTTGTCGAGGTCGCCAAAAAGCAATTTCCCGAGCTGCGCCGCTGCGGCTTGTGCAATCATCTTTTGCACTGCCTTGCCGAATCCCTCAGCGATTGATTGCATGCCGTCCGCTGTTGGGTTGATAAAAAAGTCAGCCATGACATCCTGCATATTCTTGGCGGCCTGCTTCATGAACTCACCCAATTCGTCCGTTTTTTCCTTGATTCCTGAAATGGCTTCGTCATATTGCTTTTGATCTATCTTCCCGCTGGATAGAGCGCGATCAAGGAGTGCCACATCGGCCTCAGTTTTCTTCGCCTTCGCGGTTTCGGTATTGTTCAGAAGGCGGGCAAGCGTGTTCGCTTCGAGTGCGTCGGTCAGCTTGTTGCGCCGATCCAGCTCTTCTTCAAGGAACCGGGTTTGCTCCTCCATTCCCTCGTTCTGGGAGGTAATGGCTATGGCATCTTCAAGCCGTGCAGCAACCTCGCTGCTGATTGCCGACTCGGATAACCCGTATGACTTCGCAGAGGCTTCGAGCGCTGCGGTCTGGTCAATCATGGACTGGCGCTGGCGGGCGTTGGTTTGCTCCAATTGCTCGACGCCGCGCCGGTATTCTTCCTGTGCCTTGAGCGTCTTTTCCTGCGCGGTCAGTTGATCGAATCCGGCAATGATGGCGGCCTTCTGCGCTGCGGTCGCTTTGAGCGTACCAAACTCAAGTTGCAGCTTGACCTTTGCCGCTTCCTTCTCGACGGAAGTCATCTTGTCGACGCTTTGCGCGTCCAGCTCGTTCAGCGCGATGCGCTCCCGCATCGTGGATAGAAGGCGCTCGGCTTCGTCTATTTTTGCGCCGCCGCCCGCCGCTCTTGGCGATTTTTCCGGTTTGGTTGCGGCGCTGCTGAATCCATCAAGCGACGGCTTCTTGACTATGGCCTCGCTGTTTTTCTTGGTGCGATCAAGCAAATCAGCCGACAGCTTGTCGACCTCTATTCGCGCGGCGGCGGCGTCATCCTTCATCGCCTTGCCGATAAAGTTAAAACCTTTAAAATCGAGCCTTGCTAACGCGGCGATCTGCGCGCCAATGCCGCCGATCTCGTTGCCAATTTGCTTGAACACATAAACGACATTAACGCCGAGAACAGCAACCGCCTCAAGCGCCGTGCGCACGCCCTCTCCAAACGATGCGGCAAAGCTGCCTGATTCGTTCTTGGCTGTGACCATTGCGCCTGTGAGCTTTTCAAGGAACGGGAGCAATTCATATGCCGCCGCCTTTCCTGCAGTTCCGAACGATGCAGTCAGCCGGTTCAGGTTTTTTTCATATGCCTCTGCCTGCGCAGCCTGTTCGGCAGTCACCTTCCCGACAAGCTCGCCGGTTTCCGCAAGGTCTTTCAGGAACGGCAGAGCCTGTGCGCCACTCTTGCCAAGAATGGCCATTGCCGCGGCGGACTTGCCGCCGCCATCGGAAAACTTGTCAAGCGCCTTGGCAATGTCGAGCATTGCTTGAGCCGGGTCTTTTTGGCGGAGATCCTCGATAGACAAGCCGAGCGCTGCTATAGCCTTGGCTGCCCCCTTGGCTTCGTCGTCAGATCCGTGCAGTGCCTTGTTGAGCTTGATGACCGACGTTTCGACCATGCCCAAATCATGACCGCCGATCCTGGCCACTCCGGAAAGCGCGGAAAGATTCTCAACGGTTGCGCCGGTACGCTCGGCCATGTCGTCAAGGGCCGCAGCAAATTTGATGGTGTTGGCGATAGTCGCCGTAAACGCGCCGACTGTCAAAGCCGCGCCGAGTCCGGCAAATATGGGGCCGAGGCCTACCGCTGTTTTTTCAAGGCCGGCGAGCGAAGACTGTACCGACTGAAATGCGGCTTTTGTCTCGTCCTTCGCGGTGATTACTATATGTGTTTTGTTGTCAGCCATTTAGCTCACCGTTGCGGCCCAATACAGCGCGTCCACTTCCTTCGTTTCGGGTGGCGGACTCGGGATGCTTTCCCAGGGCTGCCACTTCCAGACTGCAAACCACTCGCCGAACTCTGCGGCGGTCATTGTCGATTCCAGTTCGCCAACCGTCTTCCCGAGCCTGGCGGCCAGCAGGAACAAAAAGCGGCGCTCGGGAGCCGCCCTCAGTTTTTTTCGACAACCTCCGCATCGAGTCCGGATAGCCTGCTCGCAACACTGAACAGCGCCAGCGCTTCGGTGAAGTTGACGCCGCCGAATGCGTCCCACTCGGACTCGTTGAGCAGTGGCAGTCCGTCATCGCCGACTACGCTAGCCGCAAGCAATTTGGCCAAATGCGCGTAGCTCTTGCCATCCTCCCGGATGCTTGAAAAGATAGCGAGCCGGTCGGACAGCTTGAGGCCGCGCACCACGACATCTCCGCCGAGCGCGTCCACTGCCACCGTCTCCGACGGCAGCACGGGCAGCGTGAGGCTGTTGCGATTGAGTGCCATCAGGACGAATAAGCCTTCGGGCCACCCAGCGCAGTGAACACAACCGCCGTCTTTATGAGGTCTTGCGCCGATCCGGTCGGGCTGAGAGAGCAACCGACATAGCCGTTGAAGACGAACTTCTGCGAATTCGCAAAGGCGAACAGCACGGCCCGCTGTGCGGCGGAATCGGATGCGGATTTCAGCGCAATCAAGCCAGCGTCTGCCGGGTCCCAAATTGACTCGAAGCTGTAGGTCGACGGATTCGGCAAACCGGGAACTTGAGTTTTTACCGCATCATGGATAGTCGTGGTGTCGATGAATGCGAAGTCGCCTCCGGATGCGTTGACCGTGGTCAGGGTAGCCAGAGTCGTGCCAAACGTAAGTTTCTGCGAAGTTCCAGAAACGAAGGCGCCATAGTTGGTGGTGTCCTCAGCTTCAAGCGTAAAATTCGAACCGGAGGCAGCAGAGATGCGGAACACGCGGTAGTTGATTTGATACATGCCCGAAACAGTCATCAGCACATAATCGCCAGTGCTGTAACCGTGGGCAGATCCCGTAGTGACAACGCCAGGACTGGCATTGGTGATGGCGCTGATAGTTACGGTTGACGCGATTGCGGACTGAACAGAAACCGCCACGTTGCTCCATTTGGTGATAATTGCCATGATGATTTCTCCTTTAGATGGCAGTTGCCGGGTTCGAAGCGGCGGTAAAGTAATTCACGAGATAATTGACGGTCAGGATGCCGACAGGCTTTTCAAGCCCATCATCGAGGTCAACCGTTATCGACTGCGGAAGCGGCCGCGACTTGATGAGGTTGCCGAATGTGGCATCACCATTGCCCATTGCTGTCTCGACTTCTGCAAGCATCGTGTCGAGGGTGCTATCGAGGTTTGATACAGCCTTGCCGCAGCATTCAACTTTCAGGGTCGCGCTCCGGTCAAGGAAGACATCAGCGGCCATGCTCTCGGTGCTGACATCTTCCTCGTCTAGATAAACCCTCAGGCATGGAAGATTGGAATCCATCAGCGGGTGAACACGCGACGGGTAGACGCGCGCCCCGGTAGTCGTCAGCCCAGTGAGACGGGTGGCTATTGCGGTGCGGATTGATGTGCGGACGTGGGCCATTAGCTTGCCTTGTCCAGAATCAATTCGGTTAGCCCGGTGCCATCAGGTTTCACTTCGGTTACGGTATAGCCAACGGATTCGATGGTTACCGCCTGGCCGAACGTGATGCCCGGCACATCGGACGCCTTGCACAGAAATTTAGGCGCGCTGCCTAGGATGCCGAATTCGGCAACGGGGGCGGAATCGAAAACGCCCATGACAGAGGCCGCGCCAATTGTGGCAGTGGTGCCAAAATCTTTCATGTAGCCGTAGGTCGTATTTATCACGCTGCGGCCTTATCGGCGATTCCCAGAGCCTTGCGCACCAGGTCGGCGACATATTCCGCACTGTAAGAAGCCATGCAGGCCGATGCGCGAGTGTTCAAATCCTTCGAACACATGGCCATACCGGAGTTGTGAATCCTGTGGCACGGGTAGCAAGGCACCGGAGCCTGTAGCGCCGCTGTATTGCTCCAGTCGCGCGTCAAGTTTTCGTGCGAACTGTGCGACAGCATGACCACTTTTGGCATGTTTTCCATAGCCACCGCGTTCGCAAAAACGCTTTCGGTAGCGACAACGGCATCGGCGAGAAGCGACAGCGCCAGGGACAGGCGCAGCGGCAACTCCATACCTGCAACAATTCCGTATTCTTCGCCATGCCGTTCAACAAGGTCGAGGTCAGGCAGGTGCTTGAGGTCGCCGACCATGACGGTATAAACGCCTTCGTCTGCCATGATTTCCATGAAGCGCTGCGCGTGCGGCCATGCCTTGAACGGCCCCGATCCAGTCGGCGAGAGCAACACCATCGGCCCTTTAAGCCTGTCGCGGAATTCCTGCGCCCACTTCATTTCGTTGACTGTGGCATAGAACTTCTGCCGGTTTTCTGATCCTTCAGGCAACTCGGCATAGTCGTGCACCATGTCGAGATAATTGGCATTCATAAGCTTGTGACGAACCTTGGCCGGAAGGTAAAACTCCGTGCTTGACTGGTGCGGCAACAGGCGAGTCTCGACGCTGCCAATCAGGTTGACCCACTTGTCGAACTTCGGCGCCTCATTAGCCCAATACTCGATCAGTTCGTCGTCGGACAGGATGCCCTGCGGCATCGTGACGATGCGCGCGATGTGCGGGTCATGGCGCAGCATTTCCTCGCCGTTGGCGGCGACGTAGGCGGTTACTTCATAGCCGGCGTCGTGAAGATGAGCGGCAACGGAAGCTGCCCACAAGGCGTCGCCATTGCCGCCAACGCGGACGATGGCCGCGCGGCGATCTGCGCGAGCTGCGCTCCACGGTTCGGACTGCCCGGCGCCTTGCGCAGACTTGCGCAACACCAGCAAAAAAGAATACTCGTTGCCCTCGTCGCGCGTCTGGTTTTCGACCAGTGACCAGTCGGGGAAGGCAAGGCGGAAAAAGTCCACGATCTGGTCAGGATCGAAGTCGTGCTTGTGATCGGGGTTGCTGCCTGGCTGACCAATGCGCGGGTATAGATCGGCGTGCGGCAGGTACAGCACCAAGTAGCCGCCGACCTTGACCAGACGCCACCATTCGCGCAGCGCGGCCTGCCAGTCGGCGATATGCTCCAGCAGGTGAGCGGAAAATATCGAGTCAGCGCTGGAATCGGCGAAGATACCGAGGCGTGTCGCGTCTTTGACAACGATATCCGGACGCATGGCGATTCCGAACAGGTCTGTATCCTTGCCGCTGTCGATGCCGATCAGGTGCGGCCAGACCTTGGCCGGGCCGCAACCGATGTCAAGCCCGCCTTTCGCCAGGTAGGGCAGCACTTCATAGCGCACCTTTGCGGATTCAAAACCCTGCGGACCGTTTGGCGACCAGACCATTGCTTCCTTCATGCGCCGCTTCCAGTTGGTCAGCAGCGCTTTGCATTAAGGTGCCGCCAGGCTTGTGACCTGGCGGCAGTGGGTGGCGGGGAGGGTCGCCACCCTGTGGGGCCGTTTAGCCTGCCAGCAAGTCCTCGATCTTGGCGAAGCACGCTGGCTGGCGGCAACCGAAGTCGGCGAACTGGTTAAGCGTGATCTTGACCTGGCCGGTATCGGCTTTGGTGTAGGGATCAACAGTCACATCCGGCGCGCCGAACAGGCCAATGGTGGCCATGCTCCAGTCACTGCCGAAGATCGCCGCAGAGCAGACCGTGGTTGAGGTCCCCTTCGTCAGGTTGCTCGGCAGCGTGTTGGTCACGGCTGCGCGGTAGCCATTTACGGGTTGCGCGGAGTTTTGCCATATCCAAGGAAGGTTCGTTCCCATCTGCGTCTGCTTGGTCTTGCCGCGCGTCTTGGTGTTGATCGCGTAGCCGGCCAGGCGGTCCGGTTCGGCATTGGCAACCGCGCAGGCGGTTTCCAGATCGACAAAATGCGACCATGCCGGAGCAGCGCCATTGGTTCCGCCAACGACGGTTCCAATACTGGCGGTGTAGCGCAGACCAGTCATCTGCGGTGCTGTGCCAGTGCCATTGAAGCACTGATTCTCGATATGGACAGCGGTTGACATAACGAGGTCGTCGCGGATCATCGATTCGAGAGCGACGGCGGACTGAATCAGCGCCTGCTTGGAGACTTCGACATAGGCGCTGGCGCGCTTCGGAGAGAGCGTGACCTTGGCTGTCGTCGGGTTGGTCTCGGAAGCCGACCCGATTTCAGACAAGGTTCCGATGGTAGAAGCAGTGATTTTTCGCGGCAGGTCGACGTTGCCGGTGAGTCCGGACAGGACACGTGCGCCGAGTTGGCCCATTACCAAATTGTTGCGCAGCACGTCGGTGAAGAGGTCGCCGCGCAGATCGGTGGCAACAAGATTGCCTGCTTCCGAGCCGGTGCCCACGTTGAAGTCACGCTTGAAGACTTCGGGAGGAAGGTAGAACCCCTCTGGTGCGCGTCCCATGATCTTTGCTGTTGCTTCCGAGCATTCACGCTCGAAACCGGCTTCGCGCCAGTCGCCGAGGACGGCTGCGGTCAGCGCGCGGCCCAGGCTGTAGCGCTTGACTTCCTTGGGCGTCAGGCCGAGCGCGATGGCGCTGGTGTCGGTGTGCTTGGTCTGTATCTTCTCAATCAAAAAGTCCTTGAAGGCTTCTGCTGAGCGGCCGTTGCGGATGAATTCGGCGGCGTCGTTCGGGCCTAGATACTTGGCGTATTGCTCGGCCAGCGTGGCGATGGCATCGCGGCGAACAATTTCAAGTTCGGCCGGCGTCTTTTGTTCGTGTTCCATTTTTTTGTGCTCCAAAACGATGATTCGTGGGGTTTCTGCTTTTTGCTGCGGTTCCGGCCCGGAATCGACGCCAGCCGATTTCCCGAAGCCTGCCTGGATATCGGCCCCGATTGCGACAACGCTGGCCTCGAATGGCTGCCATTTTGTGCAAACGAAAACCGGCGGCTTTTCGTCCTTGCCCCTCGCAGCCGCCAGGCCGGAGCGGGCGAACGATTCGCCGTGTAGTTCGCGCATTTCGCGCTCGAATTGGTCGCCGGAAAGAGTACGTACTACGGTGTCTGTGCCGTCGTCTTCGCGCTTCAATTCCTGCATTTCATTGATGAAATAGCCGACGCTGATCTGAGAGCGGATTCCGTCTTCAACGTCTTGCTTGATTTCCTGCCCGAGGACGGAGCGCGAGAATCTAACCTTTCCACGCAGAACCTTGTCGTCATCAAGGCGAACCGCCTTGACGACGCCGATCTGCACGGACGGGTCGTGGTTCAAAAGCAGCGGGTGGCGACCGTCGCCCAAGCGGGTCAGGTCGACGGCATCCTGCTCATGCGACAGGATCTCGATTCCGAACCACCGCTCATAGGGTGATTCGGTGCTGATAGCGATTTCGAACAGGCCTTCCGCGTCTGGCGCGCGGTGTTCTATGCTGAGTGTACGTGTAAATTGCATTGCGATCCTCGCAAGGTGTGCGGCGAGGATGCCCTTAACTGGAATGTCCGTTAAGGCAAAAAGTGGCGTCTAAAGGGCGCCGAGCATCAAAAGCGTTTCATCATCGCGGCGCCGGCGCAGGTGCGGCTTGTCGGTACGCGGAGGGACGAATCCGCCGCCGTAGTCTTCGACTGTTTCTGCACGCGACAGCAGGCCGATGGCGGCAATCTGGACAAATCCGGCCAGTAGGCCGAGGCTGGCGATGTCACTTGGTGTCATGGCGCCCGGGTGACTGTCACGGTTGCGCCTGACACCGCACGAGCCTGAGATAACGTACCTGCACTGATCTGCGTTTCACTCGCGGTCATTGGATTGTCAGGATCAAGCCCGAGGCGTTGCCACACGTCCAGGATTATTGACGACGCAACGCCTGCAGCACTATCACCTGACCGTGTGCTGGTGATGGTGTTCGTTCCGGATTTGCTCAAGACGATGCCGCCAAAGCTGGCTGATGTTTCCGTTTCAGTGAGTGGAGCGAGCGGGTCAAGGCCAAAGCGTTGCCAGATGTCTGTCAGCATGTCGACCTCTGCCTGCGTCAATACGACATCGGCAGCAATGTACGCGGACAGCGTAGCGAAAGCGGCTTGCTCTGCTCTGACGGCGGCAGACAACCCGGAGGAAATCGCGTTGGCTGTGGCGACAATGGCCGCGAGCGAGGAACTGACCGTTGCAGAAGTCTGAACAGCTCCGCTGATATTCGCCGAAAGCGAAAACGCTTCGCGGATTGCCGCGCTTACGCCGGTTGAGGCTGTTGCCTCGATCTGTACAGCAGAATCAAGCGCCGCTGTTGCGGTTTTCGCTGCGGCGACTGCGGCGGACAGGCTTGATGTGGCTGTTCTGGCGTCGCTGATGGCCGCGCTCAGAACTGCGCTTTCCGACCGTGCGGCAGGTACGACGATATAAGCCGCGAGGCCAGATGTCGCTGATTGTGCTGTCTGTATCGCCCCGGACAGCGTTGCGCTTGCAGTTGCAGCTCTTTGAATGGCCGCGTTCAGGGATGCGCTGGCTGTTGCGCTAGACCGAATCGCTGCGGATACCGAAGCGGTTGCTGATTTAGCTGTCGCGCTGGGCCAGAATAGCGGGACATCTTCCGGATCGAATACCTGCCATGGATTGGCATGAATCGCGGCATGATCGGCGGCGCTCAATTCCCCGTCGAAATACAACTGTATGCCAATCATCCCGTCCCACGTGCGGGCAGTGTCAGATGGGCGATTGCCGATTGCTAGTGTAGTCGACGGCGATGATGAGAGATTATTTGGGCCATTGCTTGTGATTATCGACCACGTTTCGGCGACGCCGTTTTTATAGCCCTGCGGAACCGTGTCGCCGACCACCTGCTGGTGCGTGATACCGTAGGAAGTCCATGCGTTTAGCGTAAGGGCTGCGGGGCTCTTGTACTCTGAAACATAGGTAATGTAATTCCACTTGACGTACCGCAGCTCATTTGTCGTCGTAACGCACGTTAAGCACTCACCGCCTGCGCCATCACCACCCGTTCCTGTCGCGTGCTGAAATACACGGCCAATACCACCGCCGCCAGTAGAGTTGGCATAGAGCAAGACAAACCACGATCTCCATCCGCTTTTTGGGTGCGTCAGAACCGGGCCGGTAAGATAGGAGTTGGTGTTGCCGGCATAGGTCGTGCCGAACCCTGACACGCGGCCTTTGCTCGACGGCAAATTAGCCGGGGAGTTTGTCCTTACAAGCGGGAAAATTCCGGAAGGGGTTGCATACCAGTTTTGCGCGATTGCCAGAACGAGGCCACGGGAAACCCACTCACGACTTAATCCGGTCGGCTTTAATGGCTGGCTGGTGCGAACCCGGCGCGTTAACTGAACCGGCATTTAAGTCGGCATGTAGCTGAACGGAGTTATTTTTACGGTCAGGGGATTGCTGGAATAGCTTGCTTGCTGGCCGCAGCTATTGGTTACAAAAAAACGGGCCTTTTGAACTCCTTCAAGACTGATGACGATCGGCTTTATCATTGCAACGTCCTGATTGTCGACTATCCACGCGCCGACCCATTTTGCGATATAAATGATGTCTGACGCGCCAGGCTCCGGCGTTTCGTCGCTAGTCCCGTCAATATCGTCCTGAATCATGTACAGGTCAAACGTGCCGCCTGCCGTGGGCGCTGCGGCGAATGTGTCAGGCACGCCGAGTACTGCACGCGCCCACGGGTACAGGTTTGTCGAGTTGTCCAGTTGCGTGTTTGTCAGCCCGGTCAGCCCGGTGTAGGTGTTCGCGCCACTCGCCAGCGCTGCGGCGTGCGAGATAACCGTGGTCGAACTGGCGAACACCATTTTAAGTTCGTTGGCCATATCAGAACCTGTTCAGCGCGTTCGAGATTTCGCTGATACCGATATTGCCGGGAAATTTAAGCTTCAACGCTGATATGGTGTTTTCCGTTGCGGTCGTGCCGCCCAGATACGTTTCACCATTGGTTGCAGGGCGAGTGCATGCGGTCAAAATTGGCTTGCTGTCCGTCGTGCCCCATGCGTCAGTCACCGCCTTGCGGAATTTCTGCCTGCCGAAATTGATCGGCGCGAAGTCAAGCATAAGACGCCACGCCTCCCGCTTGCCGGCTACAAGCCCGTCGAACTTGGTCACGTCTGTGACCTCGAACATGTCAACGCCGGTCATTGCAGGATTCCACGCGGACTGTGCAGAGTCGGAGTTGATCCATTGCTCCATTGCCACATCGTTGCGGATAGCGAGAGCGTCAACGCATGACTGGTTGGTTTCAGCGCGAATCGCTGCGGCGAGGGTTTGGAGTTGTGCATCAAGCATGGTTATTCCTTTCGGTGGTCGTTGTTATTTCGGTAGAACTCGTCGAAGTCCAGCCGGTAAGGCGGCTCTGGTGGCTTTGGACTCCAGTATTCCATCGCCAGCGCGAACATGATGCAGACCGCTGCGCCGACACAGACGACGACTATGACGATCCACCACAAATTGTGCATGACGGTGAAAAACGCAACCGCGTGGCTCATGGCAGAATGTCTTGCTTCATCACGATGACGCTGTTGCCCTGTTGGTAGATATACACGCCATCAAGTTCGGCGACCAGCCAGCAAATTTGTTGCGAATCGCCGCTGCCAACACCCTTGACAGCCCGGCGCTTGAACATTCGGCCTCCGCCCATCAGGGTGACGGTAATTTTTCCGTCAGTGCCGTGAAGGTTGCCAGCTTC
>OFQY01000379.1_pt1 | contig 18298 bp, 22 predicted proteins | sample 1542991 | NCBI WGS metagenome assembly OFQY01 (sample SAMN07774224, study PRJEB24372) | wastewater metagenome | isolation source: Exp Tend VB 10WW | collected 2016-02 | reverse complement strand
TCAAGTAACCATCCCGCAAAAATTCAGCATAAAATGAAAATCCGCTCGGCGAGGAGCGGATTTTCATTTGGCTGGGGAGGAGGGATTCGAACCCCCGAATGCTGGTACCAGAAACCAGTGCCTTACCACTTGGCGACTCCCCATGGTAAAGCTATCAAGCTGCAAAATTGTAACAGATTGAGGGGTTGTCGTAAACCTAGTTTGCTTAGTTAGTAGGTGCGGCCGGAGTAGCGCTGCTGGTGGCGCCACTTATTCTGATTTGTGTAGCGTCGGTATTATTACCAGATGATTGAATCATGACAGTCATACCAATTTTGATGTCTGTAGCAGTCGCGGCCTTACCACTCTTGGTTATTTTGGTAACACCTGTGATTTTGTAGGTCCTACTGCCCGATTCTGCAGTGCCATCTTGCGTCGGTCGCCTAGTACCAATCTGTTCGACAGCGATACTCTCGCCGCTAATCGCAGTAACCTTGCCAAGCCCGCCGGTTGCATTGCGCTCAGCAAATGGATTTGCAGGGGTCTGCTGCGCACTAGGCTTGGTTGAACTAGTACGAGATTTTTGAAACTGCATGCCACCACCAAACCCGAGTCCCGCTATTACGATTACGGCAGCAATCATAATTGGTTTTTTGGTCTGCTTTAGCTTTGATTTTTTACTTGGTCTTTCCATGGCGCTATTTGCTCCTTTTATATGATTGGCTGCTCGTTGATGATAGTTTATCATCTTAGAGTGTAAATGTTGTGTCAGTCATGCCCGCAATATCCAGGTCATATGTTACAACCAGCTGAAGAGTCGTATTGTTTATACCATTGGGATTTTGAGCGTGAATGTTGTGCCCTTATCTGGCTGTGATTTTGCTGATATTTCAATGCCGAGCTGATCAGTGAGTTTGCGCGCAATGGATAGACCAAGACCATAACCCTCGGTGGTATGCTTACTGCGCGATGTGTCTGCACGATAGAATCGATCAAATATATGTGGCAGGTCAGTGGCTTTGACGCCGATACCTTGATCGCGGACAGTTAACTGTGCCGTCTTGTTACGAGCCTTTGCATCAATAAATATTTCCGACTTGGTAGGGCTATACTTGACTGCGTTGTCCAGTAATATCGTCATAATCTGCACAAGCGCGGTCTCGTCACTCTTGACAATAATTTTGGCCACGGCATCGTGTACTGTCATTTTTTTTGCGATAGCTGCGGGCGCGATGCGATTCATCGCTTCACTCGTAACTGCTTGAAGAGACACGGATGTCACTTCTCCAATAAATGCATCCTGCTTGAGCAAGCCCAGGAGGCCATCGCTCAGTGCCTTGAGCTTGGTAACTTCTTGTACATTATGCGCTATCAGTTCTTTGGCGTCTGTTGTACTGAGCCTTGGCTTACGGAGCGCTACTTCGTTGGTTATTTGTAGCGCCGTTAGCGGAGTGCGGAGCTCATGACTGGCATCGGACACAAATCTAGTTTGGGCTTCCATCGCCTCCTCGATTGGCTGAAGTGTGCGACGCGCAAGAAAATAACTCAAGGCGCCACCGAACACTAGAGCAACCAGATTGAGCCACAGCAACCACATTGACAGCTCATGACGACCCTCATCTACGCGACGACGCAGAAACTGACCCAGTTCGTTGCGCGTCTCCCTATTGTTTTCCTCGTAAAATCCCACAACTGCCTGTGGTGGGAGTTGTCGCTCGAGCTGACGTGATGACGTGTTGTAAAATACCACGCTAAAACCAATGCTCATGAGCATGATGATTGCCAAATACGTTCCCGTCAGACGGACGGTTGCCGACTGAACAATACGACTGATGTGCTTTGGCTCGGTCATGATGCCTCTATTTTATACCCGAAGCCACGCACGGTCTGCAGCAATGACGATTTAAATGGCTTATCAATCTTGCCACGCAGATATGTCATAAATACCTCCACTGTATTCGGCAAAATATCTGCATCAAAATCCCACACGTGGCTGATTATATTGTTTTTGCTCAGGATACGCCCTTGGTTACGCATTAGGTATTCCAATAGTGCGTACTCTTTGCTACTCAGTTGGATTGATTGACCGGCACGAATTACTTGCTTGGTTGTGGTATTGAGCGACAGGTCACCTACATCGAGGCTTTCGCCCAGTGACTGTTTGGGTCGCCTCAGCAAAGCACGGACTCGGGCCAATAAGACTTCGAAAGAAAAGGGTTTGGCTAAGTAGTCATCCGCGCCTGTGTCTAAGCCCTTGACCACATCTTTTGATTGATCTTTTGCGGTTAGCATAATAATAGGCGTATGTTGACCGTCGGCGCGAAGCTTAGCGCAAACTTCATAGCCATTCATGCCTGGCATCATCACATCCAATATAATAAGGTCGTAGGCCTCTGCCGAGGCTGCGCCATATCCACTCTCACCATCAAACTCGACGTCGACTGCATAGGTCTCCTGCTCAAGACCTTCTTTGATAGCTCTCGCAATACGGTGCTCGTCTTCGACTACTAATATTCTCATCCTCTGTTTAGTATACCTTTCTACCTGAGATTTTGCTTAATCAGACATACTGTACTTCTGGCCATATCTGGTGGACCAGTTTATTTCCCTTAGAACTTAATCTTATCCAGGCGTCACCAACACTAGACTTTTCTATGAGTATCAGCCCCTTCTGCCGAAGTGCTGCAATGATATGGCTGAGGCGTGATCGTCTGATATTGAGTGTTTCTGATAATACCGTGAACTCATCCGAACCATCCTCAGAAACTTGCTGTAGAACGAGTGCATAATCGGTTGGTAGATCTATTACTTTATGTGAACTCATAGTGCCCTCCTAAGTTTTTTTGGTTGATAGCAACTACATCATGAACCAAGAAACTTTGGGAAAGCTTAAAATACGGATGAGGCTAATAGCCCGTGAAGTAGTCTGTTTTGATATGACGCACTCCCAGACTGCGTAGTGACTTTTTGTATCCACGAACCATGGCTGGTGGACCTGATATATAAACGCGACGATTGACGAAGTCTGGTACTTCACTGGCAAGCAGAGACTGGTCGAGTCGTACAGTAGGATTGGTTACATACACCGTTTTGACACCGATATTTTTTGCTGCATCAAATACTGAGCGGTAGGCGATTTCTTGGTCTCCTGCAGCAAAATATACTAACACTACATCCCTTTTTTCTTGTCGTGCTACTAAATCACGGACCATCGATACAAATGGTGTGACACCTATGCCCCCCGCGACCAAAAGAAGCGGTGCAGATGCTTTTGGTAGAATAAAGTCGCCAGATGCGTGGGCGGCCACAATCTGGTCACCTGGCTGCATGCTCAATAACTTTTTCTTAAATAAGCTGCTCGGTTCGTAGAACTTCACACCAATCCCAATAGAGGAATCCTGTGGGCTGGAGGCAATAGTAAACGTACGGCGGTTGCCTCTTGTGCCAACACCAACACCAGTCAGTGTGAACTCTGCGTACTGGCCAGCCTCGAACGAAAGCTTGCGATGCGGACGGAATACGAACTCATGGCTTGTGGGGGTAAGCACGCGCTTATAATCAAGTGTCAACACACTGGCAGCACGAGCAGAAACCACACAAGCAAACACGTTTCCTAGTAACAATGCTACATGCGGCGAGACCGACAAAAATCCGAGGTCAAGCCTCAAACCGCAGAGAACGCCAATTATGAACCCATAGGTGAATTGCCATCGTTTAGTAGCAGGAATCGTAGCAGGCTCTGTCAGCATAATACAGCCTAAGAACACTAATGGGAATGAGTACCAAATCGTCACAAACTCCACGCCATTGGCAACGAGCAGCAACACGGCAGGCGCAAGAAAAGCTCCAAGTAGCTGAAATCTTCGGGTCTTGCGAAGAATTAGTAACCCCAGAATGAGTGTTGGGACAACCAAATACTTGCTTGCCACCCACCATGAACCAGATGACAAGCCCACAACACTTACGACCATCACCCCGAAAGCTGCCGGGTTAAACACTACTGCACCCCTCCACGTCAACGCATACTTGCTCACCATGGCAACACCCCCTGCAATCCCAACCCCGACCATGTCCCAAATATTACCGGGAGGCTTGAGAATAAAAAACAAGATGAGCATGGTGATTATTGACGACTCGTGATTGGTTGGCACCTTGTAGGCACGAGCCAAAATCTGATTAGTGAGACCGCACCCAATGCTGAGAGCTATACCACTTTTGACAAGCCACTCTATGGGGTACGACAAAACACCCGTGACGCTCAAGAGTGCAGCAACAATACCCAGCCACACCAAACCGTACAAAACCAATCGGTACATTGTAATTTGGTTGAGCAAATCGTCAATTTTTTGTATAGGTTTAGTCATTACTGGCAAAGAGTGTCACCTTAAAATTTTTTGACATGCGAATATTTCCTTGCTCTATCATCGCATACTCAAAGTTAAACTGCTTGCGTAAAATGTCAGGCTCGACAAAAGACAGCGCAGTTGCAAGCCCATCCGCAATCATACATTCATCTGCGATAACCCAGACAGCCTTAATGGTAGACTCAGACTTGAGTGTTGTTGGGTCAATAATGTGATGGTATTCGCCCCACGTACGACGCACAGGTGATGAACCGCAAACCGCACGTCCACCCACCTCAACATACCCAAGTGCTCGCTCTATATCGTTTGGGTCTTCGAGCACTACTTGCTTCGGTTCCTTCTCTACCCATATGTCGCCACCTGCATTAATCACAAACTCATCATGGCCGAAACCCCGTAACATAGTTGCAATAATGTCTACGAGGTACCCCTTTCCGGCGGCACCAAAATCAAGTAAAACCCCTGGCTTTTTAATGGTAATGCATTGCTGCGTGTAGGCCAGCGCATCCTTCCAGCCAATGACTGGAGTAAGCTTCTTAGGTACTAAGTTGTAATCTTTATCATAGCCTGCCTGTTCCATCGTCTTGCCAATAAGTGGTGTTACTTTGCCACCGCTGAGTTGGTATAGCCGCTGGTAAAATTTCATAAGTTTGCCGCCGTCAGGTGGCAACTGGTAAGCGCCTGGGTATTGACTCATTTTCCACACTAAACTATCTGTTCTGAATCGAGAATACGTTTGATCAAACGCATCTATCCTGGCACGTACTGCGTCCTGCAAGCTATTGGTCCCGACCTGGGGTGAATCGATTCGCCACTTCGTGCCGATTGCATCAAATTCCCACTGCATGGACATGCTAGCTCTGCGCCTGTGATCTTATCGTATCAAGCGCCTGGTTGAAGCCAATAGTTGTCAATGACGCACCCGACACAATCCCAATTTTAAGATCAGTGAGCTTTTTGCCAACGACAAATGATGAATAGCTGGCGATGAAATCTTCTTGATACGCTCGGCTTTCACGGCTTCTAGACATCTTGGTCGCGGAAGTACTCGTAACAACGTCGTTTGATACCGTGATGCTCACACCGATGGACTCGGTGCCCTCCGGCGTATCATAACCCTCCGTCGTGGTATATGTGCCGTCTTTGTAGTGGGCCAGACACGATGAAGAGCTAGGTACAGTGCTCGCATTCGTCTGAGAAGGCCCTTCCTTGCTGGAAGAAGCTGTTGATACGCTGGCTGTCGTCGCCTTTGTGTCCGGCTTAATAACCAACGCACCCGCGACAACCAGCACTGTTATTAATAGAACAAAGAAGCTCGTAAGTGCAGTTTTTTTGGCGCTCGACATGATTGCTATAGTACTCCTTTTGGGTGAGTGATACCACTAGCGCAAGCAGTTTGGGGTTGCACTGACCCCGTGTGATGGGAGATACTATGAGTAATATGTACGATGTAAACTATGGCCGGGTCTTGATGGGAGATAGCCTCGGGTTTCATATTATATTTGCTTTATTGTCTATTGGCTTTCCGTTTGTCATGAGCGTACTTGAATACTATGCGTGGAAACGAAAAAGCGAGCCAGTTTACAAAATAGTCCGATTGCTTACTGATTGGACGACCGTCCTTGCCGTAGTCGGCGTTATTAGTGGCACGATAATCGCTATGCAGTTTGCGATACTCTGGGGTCCTTTCATTGCAGAGGCCCGGCCTCACGTTGGAAAATTCTTTATGCTAGAGGGCTATGCGTTCATGGTTGAAGCTGAGTTTCTGGCATGGTACCGCATAAGTGCAGGTAAAGTATCGCCAGGTAAACACTGGCTTATCGGGCTTCCAATTACATTAGGTGCTATGGGCTCAGCCGTATTCATTACTATTGTGAATGCCTGGATGAATAACCCGAGTGCCATCATCACCTCCACAACGTTCTTTACCATAACGCACTCAGTTGCAGCATATCTACTCGCCAGCGTTATGGTTGTTATCGGCTGGGTGGCTTGGCGTATTTGGCGAACCCGTACTAAGCTTCAGTTTCCGCATTGGCTCATCTTCCGATTATCAATGCTATCTCTTGGGCTTATCATTATTATTTCACTGCTTGGTCATGCATCTGCTCAAAACCTCGCCAAGACTCAGCCGCTCAAACTTGCTGGGATAGAAGTCCTGGACGAAACAGGGCCAAACGCCCCACTTCGCGTTGGTGGAGGTATCAACGAATCTGGCAAGGCGGAAGGTGGCGTTGTCATCCCAAGTGGTTTAAGCGTGCTGGCCGGGAACAGCCCAGACTACGAAGTCCAAGGACTCGATCAAGCACCAAAGGATCGCTGGCCGCTGCTTATTATCCACACATTATTTGATGCCAAGATGATACTTGTTGGTATTGTCTCTACAGTGACCGTTGGTGGTATTTTCTTGTATCTCTGGAAAGGTACGCATCGTTTGCCAAGATGGTACGTAAAGCTTGCTGCAATTACAAGTTTATCGGGCATATTGCTTGTAGAGCTTGGGTGGATGATTACGGAACTGGGGCGTCAGCCATGGGCTATTCATGGCAAGATGCTCACTAAAGATGCCTTCACCACAAATAACAGCGCACTCAGCATTGGGTATATCTTCCCCGTCATGTTTGTGGTGCTATTTGGCGCAACACTGTTTGCGCTCAGCATGGTGACCAAGCGATGGAGGGCTAAGGAACAAATCACGTGGTAGCACTTCTCTATGCATTAATCTTAATCCCGGTGGTATGCTGGCTCACAGCTTTTGGTTACGAAACATGGATTGCGCTTGGCAGAGCCGACAGTGCGGATTATTCGCTCGGCGTACCCTACGTACATGCCAGCTGGGAAATCACGCATACCCTATTAGTGTATGCGTTTACAATATTTATAATCTCCCATGCCGATGCGCTACCGCTGCTTGACCGTACGCTCTTTTTGCCGGTATGTGTATTCATGGTCAGTCTGATTGTTCGAGGATGCTTGTACCTGTACTTATTTTACGGCGACATCAAGCACCCAAAAATGATATGGCACAACCTGTTCGCAATAAGCCACATCATTATGCTAGTTGCTATAATCCTCGGTGCGCTTGGTACATTTTTTACCCTAAGGCTATACTCGTTTAGCCCAAACACCGACAACCTGGTCATTGTTGCTATTGGTTTTGTGCTAACATCCGCGCTTTGCTTCCTGCCAATCTATACTGCCTATCAGCACAAAGACTAGTTTTTTGGAGTTTTTTCTTTGTGTACTATGTCATCGATTTCGAACTGAATTGCATTGTTGGATAGTACCGTTTCGTAAAACGAGAGCGCCATACTAACCATCAGAAGCCACAGCGATATGCCAAAGACAACCTTGCCGGCAACCTGAAGGTTGGCATAAAGCAAAAACATAGTGAGTGACGCCATCATTAGCGATGCGATTCCAACTGCCTGCATATTTCGGATAATCTCCAGCCGCTTACTCAGTGATTGCACCTGGGAAACTACATGACTGTGTTTATAGCCACTATCGTAGTCTTTGCGGATAGTTCTAACCAGGTTAGCGACCGCAAGATAGCGGTTGGTATAGGCTAGCAGTAAGAGCGATATTGCCGGGAACAAGAGCGAGGGTGTGGTGAGTGTTATTTCCATATATTCAACTATACACTAGAAGTGTGTGCGCAAATGCGAGACTGAGAATTCCCAGTGCGCGTCGGTTTTTTTGTCGGGATTAAATATGTTCTCCGGGTCAAAGATTGTTTTTACCTGTTTAAACAAATGCATAACTTCGCGCGAATACATAAGATGTAGCCATGGCCCACGGCTCATACCGTCATTATGCTCACCGCTCAGGCTTCCACCATATTTGAGTACTAAGTTGTTAACTTCGCGCATTGCTGGTGCGAGCTTGATACGCTCAAGTTTCTTCTCAATCTTCATGAGCGGGATTACATGGAAATTGCCGTCTCCCATGTGCCCTGCAATAGTTGCCAGAAATTCATACTCATTGAGGAGCGTGCGGAGTTCTGGCAAGAACTGCGGGAGATGCTTTGGAGGCACTACCAGGTCATCGATAAACGGGGCGGTGTGCTTATCATGGACTTTGTTGCGCAATAGATTGAAGCTCTCGCGGCGCATAATCCAAAACTTACGGGCCTTTGCTTCTGTCTCGTCCTCTTCGAACAGCGCCTTGTGGCCATAGGGCCGAAGTTCTTCGCGCATATTGTGAACCTTGGCTGCAACATCTTCCGGTGATTCTCCATTGAACTCTATGAGCAAGACCATCTTAGGGATGCCTCGGAACAGCATCAATGCATCTGGGATGAGCTGAAACGCCAGCTTGAACATTCCCCACCAACCTAATGTCTTGTGGAAGAAGAAGAATAGCTTGAAGCTCAACATCAACGTGTAGTTATCAAACCCTTCAAATGTGGCTGGCTTGTGTTTGAGTACGTCGTTAATCATTTCACCCAGAGCACTCATATCGCGCAGAAATACCACTAATGTACCTGAGTACTTGGGGGCAGGCACGAGGCGGAATTTGATATCAGTCACGAATCCCAGCGTTCCTTGTGAACCAATAATTAACTGATTAAGGTCAAATATGCCTGTCTCCCGATCCCAAACGTTCCAAATGTGGTATCCCGTTGAGTCCTTGGTAACGTTCGGTTTAGCTGCCTTAATAACATCGTAATGTTTTTCGCATAGCTTGAATACTTGCTTATACATATTGCCCTCATAATCACCTTGGGCTATCTTTTTGTCGAGCTCAGGTTTAGTAAGTGGCCGTACCGTGTATTCATTGCCGTCCGCAAATACAACCTTGAGTTCAGTAACAAACTTCTCTGTCTTGCCGTGCTCCAGCGACTTCTCGCCGCCAGAATTGTTGGCGACCATACCACCAATCGTACACAAATCTCGGGAAGCTGGGAAACTCGGCATGAGCGCACCGTGTTTGAGCGTCTCTTTCTCAAAGTCCCGGTAATACACACCCGGCTGGGCGTGTGCTTCGATGGCGGAGGTTGCATGGATTTTATTGAAGTGCGGTAGCATATCCATGATAATAGACTGATTGATAGCACCGCCACTCATGTCTGTGCCGGCCGAGCGAGCCGTTAAAGAAATATGCTTGTTATGCCGCTTTTTTGCTTCGCTAGCGTACTGCACAAGCTTTTTGATGTCTTCGCTGTTTTTGGGTGCAACCACGACCTCAGGCACCAGCTCAAACATACTAGCATCGTGGCTATAGGCCTCGCGCTTAGATTTGCTGCTGTCTATTTCGCCTTCTAGGCCAAGTTTTCGTAGCTCTTCGGTCAATGTATCCATACTCGTACTAGCTTACCACAAGCGGTATGGTAGAATAGAACAAACTAGCAAGGATTATATAAGACTTGAAAAAACAGAATGTAGTTATCGTCGGTGGGGGCTTTGGCGGTGTTAAACTTGCGCTTGATTTGGTCGATGACATGCGATTCCACGTAACGCTCATCACAGACCGCTCAGACTTTCGCAATTACCCCACGCTGTACCTAACGGCTACCGGTGGCAAACGCATGATTTCTTCTATACCGCTAGATGAGCTGTTTGCAGGTAAGGCCATCGATATAGTTATCGACCCCGTGACATCGCTTGATCGTAAGCAGAAAACCGTCACTACGAAATCAAAACAAACGTTTACATATGATGCCCTAGTCCTCGCACTTGGTGTCGTGACGAACTACTTTGGTATAGAAGGACTGGAGCAATACAGCTACACCATTAAATCACCAGAAGGCGCTGAAGCGCTCAAGAAGCATTTGCACCAGCAATTGCTTGACACTCACAAACCCGACCTGAACTACGTTGTTGTTGGCGGTGGGCCAACCGGTGTGGAGCTAGCTGGCGCTCTACCATCGTACCTTAAGGCCATGGTTAAAAACCATGGCATGGGCAAGCGCAAAATTCATGTCGACTTAGTCGAAGCTGCTCCGCGTTTGTTGCCACGTTCATCCAAAGATGTATCTCGAAGGGTTCGTCGGCACTTGCGCAGAATCGGTGTACACCTGTATCTCAAAACAGTTGTCCAGGCACAAACCGCCGATGCATTGATGGTTGGCGGCAGACCTCTCAAAAGCCATACAGTAGTCTGGACAGCCGGCGTTATGAACCACCCCTTCTTTGGCGAACAAGGTTTTCAGATTGCGCCTAATCGTAAAGTGCGCGTTGATCAATTCTTGCAATCTGACCTTGGCATATACGTGATTGGTGACAACGCTGATACTCCCTATAGTGGCATGGCGCAGACTGCGCTCTATGATGGTATCTTTGTTGCGCGTAATCTCAAGCGTATCGTTAGCGATCAACAACCTAAACCATACGTCGCAAAGCGTCCTGTTTACGTATTCCCTGCTGGCGATACATGGGCCGCTGTGCATTGGGGGCCACTCAGAATATACGGGCGACCTGGCTTTTGGCTCCGATCCGTCGCAGATTTAGTAGCATATCACGACTACGAACCATGGTGGCGCGCTGGTAAGCGATGGGCAGCGCTATCCGACCGTGAAGAGTCTTGCCCTTACTGTTCGTAATCTAGTCTCGTGTGCCATTATTGGTGCGCCACTTCAGAATATCAGCATGATGACCACTAAGTAGTACAGCCGGGACCATCATGCCCTTGAATTCCTCTGGCCGCGTGTATTGTGGTGCCTCTACCGACTGGTCATCGGCAACAAAACTCTCAATCTCTGCGCTTGTCTCACCACCTAGCACACCAGGGATAAGTCGCACGACACTATCAACCACAGCCATAGCTGGTATTTCACCGCCCGTGAGTACGTAATTACCCACCGATATCTGCTCATCAACCACGCTCACGATACGCTCGTCATAGCCCTCATAGCGGCCACAGACTATGATTAGACCCTGATTGCTGTCTGCGTATACTTTGGCTTTAGATTGCACCCATGTATTGCCACGTGGCGTCATAAGCAATACCTTCGCGCTCGGGTCTTGTGTCTTAGCATACTCTACTGCGGCCATCAATGGCTCTATCATGAGTAGCATGCCATCACCACCACCATAGGGTGTATCGTCGACCCTCTTGCGTGGACCGATACCAAAGTCACGTAGGTTTATGCAGGAATAATCTGCAAGGCCGTCTTTGCTGGCCTTCCAAAGCATGGAGCTACCAAACACGCCATCAAACATTTCCGGGAACAGCGTTACAACCTGAATCTTCATCTGAACAGTCTACCTTTTATTGCTTTATTTTTCAATACGTGCCATAATTAGCATGCAAATAAACGGAGAAGACATGGCATTACGTAGCAAATTTGAGATGGGAGTGCGTGCACTCACCGCAGCAGCTGTTCTAGTAGGAGCTTCAGCACTATCTGGATGCGGGAGTGACAAGCAAGAGGCAGCACCCAAGCTTGTAGGGGCAGGCTGGACATTCGCGGCGCGTTGCCCAGACGAAACCACCCTTCAGGCATTTTACATTGAAAGCTTCAATGAGCCTGGCGAAGTTAAGTTCATGATGAACTGTATCCGGAGAAATGGTGACACGAGCATGCCAGAAGACCCCATGATGGCCGAGGGCCCTGGCGTTGAGAGCCAAGATATCCCAACTGACTTTCAGGCCGTAACACTACAGGCGGCATACGAATTTGATGTCGAAAAGTCAGCAGAGACAAGAAATCTATCAAACATTTTTCTGGTTCCAAAGCCACAATCAGTTGAGGTCCGCCTGTTCGACACTATGCTTACTGGCTATCAATTTGCCGGTGAACCATTCGTCGATCATTTCGCAGTGGGGTAAGATTAGCCCTTAAAGCCAACTAAAAACACCCGGTCAAATCGACTGGGTGTTTTTATCACATAAAGCTCCCAACATTTTGTGTGCTGGCTCGCATGAGCTGTTTGTTTTTAAGGATTTTAGTCCTCTTGGACTAGACCTGATTATATATCGAGGTCGTCGAGGTCGTCAAGTTCTGCGCGAGTCTTTGCTACAACGTCACTCTCGACTTCAGAAGCAGTCTCAAATTCTTCCGGTTCGTCATCTGCAACAGCGACAGGAGCTACAGAAGCTGTATCATCATTGGATGGTGATGCCACAGAGCTATCATCGCCTTGCTTACGGTCTGGGAATACTCCATTATCTACAATTTTGAGATTGTAGCGAGCTTCGTTTTTGGTACCCAATGCTCGGAGCAATGTTCGGAGCGATTGTGCTGTTGCGCCACGTTTACCAATTACACGACCCAAATCCTCTGGGTCAACAGTTAGCTCAAGCAACACGCCCTTGTCATCAACGCTACGTGCGATGCTGACTGCATCAGGGTTGCCTACTAGGCTTTTTACTACGAATTCTACGAACTGCTGATCAATAGTGTTACTCATCATGCCTCCAGGTTATGACTTACGCTTTGCATCAATTGTAGCAGAGTTTGTTATTCTGCTGGTTTTTCTTCGGCGGGAGCAGCTTCTTCAGCTACTTCGGCTTCGGGAGCCGGGGCGTCAGCCTCGACAGCTGGCTCTGCTACTTCTGCAGGGGCTTCAACAACTTCTTCTACTTCCTCAACGGGACGAGTGCTGCGGCGCTTGTCAGCGTTGCGAACAACGCCTTTCTTGGCACCAGCAGGAACCTTGACCCATGATGGCAACGCGATACCCTCAGCCTGCAGTAACCGGACGACACGGTCCGATGGCTGTGCACCATTGCTGAGGTAGGTTGCAGCTTTTTCTTTGTCTAAGATTATTGTTTTAGCATGTGGGTTGTAACTTCCCAGAGCGGCCACGATAGCACCGCTTGTGGGGGTACGACGTGAGTCCTGGACAACTATGCGGAACTGAGCATGACCTTTACGGCCGGTACGTTGTAAACGTATAACTAGCATGTGACTCCTTCTCCAAATAGAGATAATGTATTAATAACTAACCTGCCTATTCTACAGATATCCGCCCCTGTTGTCAACTACTTGGAACGGTAGTGTTTGAGGGCTGCTTCGGCGGCCGCGACTTGTGCGGTCTGTTTGCTTGGTCCTTGGCCGTTGCCTTTGAGCTCACCAGCCACATAGACACCGACTTTAAACACTTTGTCATGGTCAGGACCGTCTTCATCAATGACTTTATAAACAGGGGTGGCGTTCTCTTGGCTTTGTGCAAGTTCCTGCAGGTGAGATTTTGGGTCCATCCAGGATCCGGTGCGCAGAATTTCATCAAAGGTGACAAGCAAAGATTTTTCGATAAACTGCTTGGCCGCGTCATAACCTTGGTCCAAATACAATGCACCCACCACAGCCTCGTAACTATTGGCCAAAATCTGTACACGCGCACGTTCGGTACCACGCTTTTCGCCACGACTGAGTCGCAATAACGGCTCAAAGCCCAAACGTCCTGCTGCGGCACCGATGCTTTCGGTACGCACCAAGCTACTACGCCAATTCGTCAAGATTCCCTCAGGGTCATTGTAATTATTGAACAAAAACTCAGTTGAGATAAGCTCCAGAACTGCATCGCCCAAAAACTCTAAACGTTCGTTATGTACCTGAACGGATTTGCGGTGCTCATTGACATAGCTACGGTGAGTAAATGCTGTAATTAATAGCTCCAAGTCTGCAAACTCTACACCCAGGACATCTCGTGCAAATGCTTGGTATGGTGTCTTGTCCATGGTCTTACGCTACCAACTCTCGTATCTTTTTCATGGCGATGAGGAGGAGTTTACTGATATCTTCATACTCTATCTTGTCGAGTGCTTCGTTTACGGGGAACCATTTGATGCCGTTCATCCAATCCTCAGGTGTAAGGTTGTCCGTATCACCCAAGCCATGCACAAGGAAAATATCCGTCGTCATGAGCACTAGGCTTTGTTGGCGGCGATAGCGGAAATGAATCTTTCCCAAAAAGTTGAGCACTTTCATTTCTTGCAAACCAGTCTCTTCGCGAATCTCGCGCTCTGCAGTCTGCTTGGCGGTCTCGCCCTCTTCTATATGCCCCTTAGGGATTGTCCATCGGTCTTTGGCGTCTTGAATAAGGAGGATTTCTACATCAGCTTTGGTTTTGCCTCGGCGAAATATCACACCGCCTGCGGTTGGCTCGCGCACTACTTCATTGATAGCAGGCCTGCGGTGCGGCATGAATTTTTTGATACCGTGAATTGGCTTAGGCCGCTTCATCAATCACCTCTTTCTGCTCTGGCTTCTTTTTTGCTGTGCGATCTTCGGCATCAGGGTATTGCTGCTTGTGCAACGTGCCGAGCACACCGTTGATAAACTTGCTGGAATTCTCGCCACCAAATGCCTTTGCTAGCTCGACAGCTTCGTTAATAACAACTTTTGGTGGCACTGATGTTGTGTGTTGCAGCTCATAGGCACTCATACGCAAAACGACGCGGTCCATACGGGCAATCTCTGCAATAGGCCACTTAGGTGCAGCTGGCTGTAACAGCGCATCAAGTTCTTCTGCCTTGTCACTCACCCCATGCACGAGGTCACGAATAAAGTCACGGTCATCGACAGTATCGTGGTAGCGACTGATGTTACGACCCAGAACGTCGTCTAGCACAAAATCAACATCACCGCAGTCACGTCGAAACTCCTGCTCGTAGAGCGTCTGGAGAGCGATGATTCTACCAAGGTGCCTGTTGGATGCCATGACCTACCTGTAATCTTGTTTTGTTAATGTTGCCGGGACTATTTTGCAGCGCTTTTGACAGTTGCGCTGAGTTTTTTGCCTGATTCACGACGGGTCGTAAATGCCTTGACGGGGCTTTTGCCGTTGACCGCGCGTGCCAGCTTGATGACAAGATGACTACGGCGAGTGCCAGTACGGCGAGCTGAGGTTCGTTTCTTGGGTTTACCCATGGATAGCTACATTCCTTACTACTTATGCTTGATATATCTTGGAGCTAGTGTACCTCAAGTAAGACAATATTTCAAGTTGACAATTTTGTATTTATTTGTTACTGTATGTTTTATGAATTCCCTTGAGTTTGCCAACCGACCACACCAAGAATCACGTGCAAGAAATATGGGTGTAAAAGTAATGAATGCCCTCGGCACCGCTCTGGAGCTATTGGACACCGCTGCAAGTGTCGTTTGGGGCAGAATTGATGGACAAGCCTTAAGACACGAACGTGACGTACAGCTTGTTCATGATTTTGCTGTACTCCCGCTTGAGCAACAAGAGCATCGCCTCGCGCAACAAAACAGTACTGACACAGATTTGCTTTTCTACCGTCGCACACCTAGCACGTAAGCAAATCGTACCTACGCTTTGTTTCTGACAGATGCAGTTGGCCTGGGGCGACGGGTTCATCACCAACATAGGCATACGTGAGCCGTGAGCCCATAATCGGGAGCTCTACTCGAGACTGAGGCCCATATTCACCCATGGCCACTACAATAATTGGGTCGCCTTCATTTTCAAATACAAATTTCGTCAATTGCGTATAAGCCTCTTCATCATCAGCACGGGTGGCGACTTTGAAGTAATCTGCACCCTGCTCCATGGCACGATAGTAGCGGTGTTGGAGCTGGGCCGTGCTAGGCGTACCAGCAAAGTCATGCATTGACGCAATGACCAATTGCCCCCGGTCGTGAAGTTCGTGTATGAAGTCTGGCTTGCATAGTTCTGATGCTGCTTCAATATCGCAGCCGTCCGAGTACGGTGTGATTGCCCTGAATAAGTCCTTGCGTTCGTCAGCCGACCCAATCCATCGGCCACCCTCTGCTGCAATGCGAATTGTTGCAAGCACAGGAATAGAGCCATATCGTAGAGCCTGACGAAAAAGTTCTTCGTCGCTGCATGGTTGCACCTTGTCAATACGAAGCTCCGCGACACTAGCGCCAGTGACGACTTCGTTTGCGAGCACAGGCGTAAGCACTCTCTCGATTGGTACCGCAACGTGTAGCCCTGGTTGTTGTAGCTCATGGCTGAGCCTGTTTTCGTATGCTGCTATCACTAACTACACTACCAGGTTTACAAGTTTGCCGGGCACGTAAATTTCTTTGCGAATTGTTTGGCCCTCTATGAAACTTGTGACTTTTGCGTCCGATTTTGCAGCAGCCAGAATGTTTTCTCTAGTAGCGTCTACCGGAAGTTCTATATTGGCCCTGAGTTTGCCGTTGACCTGGACGACAATGCTCATCGTATCGCTCAATAGCAGTGCATCGTCCCATGTTGGCCATGATGTCAGGTGGACTGATTCTTGGCCACCCAGCTGCTCCCACAACTCTTCGGCGATGTGCGGAGCAAATGGCGCCAATAACTGTGTTATGTTTGTAAGTGCATACTGCCACGACGCACGATCAGCAAATCCATCAGTAGCTTTAATCTTGTACAAATCATTGGTCAACTCCATGAGCGCAGAAATAGCCGTGTTGAACCCCATACCACGAACATCTTCGGTGACTTTTTTGGTTGTCTTGTGTGTGGCACGCAGGATAGTCTGATTGTATTTGGCGGAATCTGTTGTTTTATCTTCGAGAAATTCTTGGGTAATCGTCCAGACACGCTGCAGGAACCTAAAGCAGCCGCCCATACCTTCGACACTCCACGCTGCTGACTGGTTCCACGGGCCGATAAATAACTCCATGATACGAATAGAGTCAGCGCCGTAACCCTGAGATATAATCTCGTCAGGAGCAATCACATTACCCCAACTCTTGCTCATCTTCCGGCCATCAGGCGCCAGAATCATACCCTGATTGCGTAGTGCCTTGAATGGCTCATCAAAATCAACAATACCAGCGTCATGCATAACCTTAGTCCACATGCGTGCGTACAGTAGATGCATTACGGCATGCTCTGCTCCTCCAATGTAATCATCTACGGGCAGCCAGAATTTGGCTTTTTCTTTGCTGAATGGCTCAGAGTCATTGTGCGGGTCGGCAAAGCGTAGGAAGTACCAGCTACTACAGGCAAAGCCATCCATGGTATCAGTTTCGCGTTCAGCTGGACCACCACAGGTCGGACAAATCGTCTTGACCCAGTCCGTCGCACCCGCGAGTGCACTGCCCTTACCAGTTGGCTGATAATCTTTGAGCTCTGGCAATACAACTGGCAGATTTTGTTCTGGCACTGCCACAGCGCCGTGCTTGGGACAGTGAATAATAGGGATAGGAGCACCCCAATAGCGTTGACGACTGATTAACCAGTCTCGAATTTTGTAGTTCACGCGCTCGGTGGCGACGCCTTCTTTGACAAAGTCTTCGAGAATTTGCTCGCGCATGGATTCTGACCTCATGCCATCATATTTACCTGAGTTGATAACCACACCCTCTGAGTGGAAGTCGCTTTCTTTGTCAGTCTGCAACACCTGACGAATCTCTAAGTCATACTTTTTAGCAAAGTCGTAATCGCGATCGTCGTGTGCTGGTACACCCATAACAGCACCTGTGCCGTAGCCCATCAGTACGTAATCCGCAGTCCAGATAGGGATAGCTTCGTGGTTAGCCGGGTTGATTGCATAGGCACCCGTAAATACGCCGGTCTTTGCTTTGCTGTCCTCTGATTGGCGCTCTATTTCGCTTTTACCCAGAGATTGTTTTATATACGCATCCACTGATTCTTTTTGCTCGTCTGTCGCAATCTTGGTAACGAGTGGGTGTTCTGGCGCCAGCACCAAGAACGTTACACCAAACTGGGTGTCGTGACGAGTCGTGAATACGGTGATTTTCTCTTGTGTGTCTTTGACCATAAAATCAACTTCTGCACCAACACTCTTGCCAATCCAGTTACGCTGCATCGTCTTGATGGCTTCAGGCCAGTCTAATTTATCTAAATCATCAACTAAGCGGTCGGCATAGTCGGTAATTTTGAAAAACCACTGTTTGAGAGCTTTTTTGGTGACTTCATTGCCACAACGCCAGCACTTGCCAGCTTCCACTTGCTCATTTGCAAGTACTGTTTTGTCTGTTTCACACCACCACTGCAGACTGTCTTTCTGATACGCAAGGCCCTTGTCGAATAGCAGCTTGAAAAACCACTGGGTCCAAC
>OFQY01000378.1_pt1 | contig 18316 bp, 12 predicted proteins | sample 1542991 | NCBI WGS metagenome assembly OFQY01 (sample SAMN07774224, study PRJEB24372) | wastewater metagenome | isolation source: Exp Tend VB 10WW | collected 2016-02 | reverse complement strand
GACACCTTCATCAACGGCGACAACGCCTCGAACCCCCGCGAGTATACCGGCCTGAAGAACCGGCTGCGCGCGGTCGGCACGGGTGTCAGTTCCGTTGACGGATCGAACTACGACAGCCGGGTCATCGCCAACTCCACGGCCTCCGGCGGCGGCGCGCTCTCTCTGGCGATGCTGGACATTGCCATCGGCTTGGTGAACGAGCCGAACGCCATCATCCTGCCGAAGCGGTTGAAGGACCGGTTTGCGGCTGCGGTGCGGGATGCCGGCGTCGGTGGCATCTACACCAACGACAAGAACGACATGGGGCATCGCGTCCCGATGTATAACGGCATTCCGCTTTACAGCGGCTATGGCGTCAGCCCTCTTGGCTCGTTCCTGAACTTCAACGAAGTGGCTTACGGCGGCGGAACCGCCGTCACCTCGTCCATCTATATCGTCAGCTTCGGTGAGATGGGCGTCTGTGGCCTCGAAACCTCGCCGATCGAGGTCAAGGACATGGGCCTTCTGAACGACGCGGTCACCTATCGGACCAACATCGAACATGACACCGGCCTGTGTGTCGAAAACCCCTATGCCGCAATGCGCCTGTCGTCCGTCGCGGACGCGGCGATCGTGAAGTAAGGAGATCACCAGATGACTTTTCGGAAAACCTACGCGATCGACGCCGCGCCCGGCCTCATCAAGCGCGCCTCTGCGCTGGCTGCACTGACCGCTGACGGCTACGTCGGCGCCCAGCATGATCAGGGATCTTCGGCGGCAAGCGATGCCGTCCTTGTACTGAACGTCGAATCTGTCGTGACCGGTGGCGCGACCGGCGAAACCTACAAGTTCTACGTCATCGGCTCGAATGTTTCCGACCGCTCCGATGGCGAAGTTCTTGCGGCCTTCGCGCTTGGCAAGGCATCGCAACTGACGGGATCGCAGGAGACGCGCGACAGCGTTGCGGGCGATCGGATCGTGCAGCCGTTCCGCACGGAGAAGAACCGCAATCGCTACCGGTACATCGATCTTTACCTCGACGTTGCCGGAACTGCCCCAGCCATCGCCTTCAATGCCTACGTTTCCAAGGAGATTTGCTGATGCCCAAGATGGTCAAGCTCGCCGCCGCCAAGGGATACAAGGCCAAGAACCCGCAGCAGAGCGCGGAATATGACGCGATCAAGAAGCACGGCATTCGCGAATACGACTATGTCACCGCGATGGAGAACATCACAAATTCGGGCGGCATGTTCGAAATCGTGACCGAAGAGGCGCCGGTCGAGGTTCCGATCCCGCGCAGCGTCGATGACATGAGTAATGACGAGCTGAAGCTCGCCATGCTCACGCTCGGCATCAAGACCGAGAAGCGGATGAAGCGCACGGACATGATCCTTCTCGTCAAATCCCGGATGATGGAGATCGACGTGGAGGTGGACGACAGCCCGGACAGTGAGGAGTAACCCCCGGCGAGCAAGACCTCCTGAGAGGCTTGGGGTTGAGCAAGGGGCGGCTTCGGCCGCCCCTTGTGCATTCGACCACATGAACCGCCATGCCAGTGTCCCGCCATGGCTTCATCGTTCTCCATGCTTCAGATCATCAACGCCGCCCTTGTCGCCCAGGGGCAGTATCCGATCGACGTCAACGACGGCTCGGACGAGTGGGAGCTTCTTTCTCGGAACTGGCCACTGATCGTTGAGGCAGAGCTTGAGGACGGCGCCTATCAGTTCAGCAAGCAGCAGTTCAGCCTTGCGACCCGCATTGCCGGCAAATTCGGCTACGCCGATGGCTACACCGTCCCCATGACGATCCTGCATGTGCGCGAACTCTGGACCGAGGATGCCTCCGGAAACCGCGACTACATCGATTGGACCCAGGACGGCGCGGCCGTCTACGTCGATGAAGACAGCGGCGTTTTCGTTGAGGGGGTGATCGTCGCGCAGGAGGATCTTTGGAGCGCCAACTTCAGTCGAGGCGTCCAGATGAAACTTGAGGCGCTGATCCTTCGGGCGCTCAAGGAAGAGGAAACCTCCGCTGCGCGCATGGAGATGCAGGCCGAAGTCCATTTCGAGCGCGCCCGCTCCATCTCGACCAAGTCACGCTCGGCGACAGCGCCTTTCATGAGGGGGCAGATTGCCGCTGCCCGCTTCCGCCGTGGTTAGTCGCAAGCAGGCCTTCACCCAACGGGACTTTTCTCTAGGGGTTCTGAACGAGGACTTCCTTGAGGGCGATGACCTTGAAGCGCGCCAGAAGTCCATGCGGTCCGGCCTGAATATTCGGATCACATCGTCCAGAACCCCCAAGGGTCGGCCTGGGCTGTTCTATCGATCGGACATCGGCACGGCTGAGGATGTTATCGAGATTCGCCCTGCGACTGGCATGGCCTTCGGTCTGGTCATCAAGGACACCTCGCTTGACATCATCGATGCCGGCGCGAACGTGGTGCAGACCTTCGCGAGCGTCCCTTGGACCGATGCAACCGGCGTATGGGTGGAATCGTTCCGTGAGCGCACGGTCATCGGCTCGGCAGGGTTCCTCTACATCCTGACCTACACTGCCGGAACCTGGTCCCTTGCGCCTTGGACGTTCCAGACCATTGCCGGTGGCGAAATGGCCCAGCCCTATTGGGCCTATCGGCAGGATGTAACGATTCGGCCTTCCGCCGTTACGGGCAACATCACTCTGACGGCCAGCGGGGCGCTCTGGTCCGCTGCCTATGTCGGGCAGCGCGTCCGATACGGCGGCCGGGAAATCCAGATCACGGCCTACACTTCGCCGACAGTTGTCAACGGTACGGTCATTTCGCGCCTTCCGCCTTCTTACGACCTGACGGTTGCGTCCTCTGCCAGCTTCCGGGTTGGCGATGCGGTCGTCGGCAAGAACACCAACTTCCAAGGGATCATAATCGCGATAGCAGGCAACGTCCTGTCCGTGGCAACGCTTGAGTTTTTCGATGGGCCGGACATCAACGAGAGCCTGTCTGGTCCAAGCGGCTCTGCGAACGTATCGGCCAAGGCGGCCATCGCCCCCCTCACTTCTCCGATCTGGGATGAACCGCTGATGTCGCCGCTGCGGGGCTATCCTCGGGCTGGCGCCTCGGCGAACGGCCGCCTTGCCCTCATCGACTTTCCGCTCGTCAACGATCTGGTCGCGCTCTCGTCGGCTCGGGACATCACAGACTTCGCTGTTGGTGCGCGAGACGATGATGCGATCGCCCGCCAGGTGGGTGAGAACTCCCCTCGGTTCTTGCACATCATCAACGCTGGCGACCTACTGTTGTTCTCTGACCGGGGCCTCTACTTCGTCCCCCTGCGTGACAAGGGCATTCTGACCCCGAACACGTTTGCCGCTGTCGCTTTCGATCAGAGGGCGGCCAACGAGGTTCGGCCCGTGCGCGTGGATGATGGTGTCGTCTTTGTGGAAGGGTCAGGGGAGACGGTTTCAGCCGCGTTGCTGTCTGGAAACTACAATTTGAAATGGACCGTTCAACCGATCTCGAACTTCCATTCCAACCTCGTCAAGTCCCCGAAGAAGCTCTGCGGACCCCCGATCTATTCCAACTCGCCCGACAAGTATCTCTTCGTCGTGAACGGTGACGGCTCCATTGCTGTCGTCTCGTGGCTGCAAGAGTTCGGGCAGGAGACGGTCGGCTTTGTGCCATGGCAGACGAATGGCGCCTTTGTGAACGTCGCGTCGATCTTCGGGGGATATTGGGCGATCGTTGACCGTGTTATCGGTGGCAACATGTCTCGCAGCCTAGAGGAATTTTCTGAGGATGCCGCGCTCGACTGCGCCGATCTTTACCTGCCCGGCCAAGCATCCCACCTGCCCGGAGAGACGGTTCATATCTGGGGCAATGGCTGGTATGGCGGGACAACCTCGGTCAGCGCGGCCGGCGTCATTTCAGATAACGGAAACCTGCTACAGAATAGCCAGATCGGCTATCACTTTGATGCGAACGTCGAACCTTGGCCGGTCGAGAACATCCAGAGCCTTCGCGCCGGGATGCTGAAGGTGCGGCTGATCCGCACAGTCGTGTCGGTCCTCGATACCATCAGCTTCCAATGCCGGGCGAACCGAACGATCAAGACCGTGGATGCCTATCAGGCAGGCGACGATGTAGCGCTGCCGCCTACCGAAAAGACCAGGGCCTATCGGTTCAATGTCCTCGGACGGCGGGACCACCCGGAGGTCGAGTTCATCAAGCACATTCCGGGGCCGTTCCACATCCTTTCGATCACCCAGGAGGTCCAGAACTGATGGGCGATCCAGTCACGATGGCACTTGGCGCACAGGTAGGATCCTCGATTTTCGGGGGTCTTTCCGGTGCTGCGGAGGCCAAGGGCGAGAAGCAGCGCGCCGAAGCCAACGCTTATATCGGGCGCACGCGGGCGATCCAGACGGATACCGATGCGCGGCAGGGCCTGAACGACGAACTGGCCACCATGCGGGCCACGTTCGCGACGAACGACCAGAAGCCCGGCGTCGGCACCTTGGCGATCTTCAACGAACTGAGGAAGCAGAGGAACCGCGAGCGTCGGATCGAGGTCGGCAATCGCATGGCCGAAGCGGCAGACTGGAAGATGCAGGGCAAGAACGCCGGGGCGAAGGCGTCTGCTGCCATGATGGGCGGCATAGTCGGGGCAGGACCGTCGCTCTTCGATCTTTACCAATACAAGAAGGCTGTCTGATGGCTGAGCTTCGCAGGATCACCCGCAACAGCGTCATCTCGAATTTCCAGCAGGTCGCGCCCGAGGCTGGTGGCGTGTTTCGTGTGGCGAAGCTGGCGCTCGATACCGCCTATGAGCGCCTTGCCCCCGCAGCAACGGACTTCATGAAGGAGAAAGGCACGGAAGATGGTCGTGCTTGGGCGCGATCCCAGGTCGGCGATCCTCTCGTCGCGACGGGTGGCGGAAAGTCATACCGCGACGCGATCAAGACCATCGAAAGCGGCGGGAACTATCAGGCCATAGGTCGCGTCATGGCCAACGGGGATCGCGCCTATGGGGCCTATCAGGTCATGGGCGCCAACGTCGGGCCTTGGACGGAAAAGCACTTTGGCCGACGCATGACGCCGCAGGAGTTCCTGGCCAATCCGGACGCTCAGGATACCGTATTCGATGCAGAGTTCGGTTCCTATGTCTCCAAGCATGGCAACGCCCAGGATGCCGCGTCGATGTGGTTCTCCGGTCGCCCTTTGGCCAAAGCGGGAAATGCCTCAGATGGCATGACGACGGTCCCGGAATATGTGAAGCGGTTCAACGATCTGACGCGCAACGTTCCCGTTCCAACGGTCATTCGGACCTCAGCAGGAAAGCTTGAGCCGCGCCTTTTCTCGCCCATGTCCGGCGAAATCCTTCAGGCCTATAACGCCGCCTCTGCCGTCGCCTACAATTCCGAGGTAATGCTCAAGGGCGTGACGGACATGATGGCGATGTCGGATCAGTTCGCGCTGGACCCGAACGGCTTCAAGACCGCCGCGCAGGGCTATGTCGATCAGCTTGTCGCGCAGGCGCCGCAGCAGTTCCGCGCCGACATTCGATCTTCACTGGAAAAGGAGATGACCCGCCGCTTCCTCGGGGTCATGGAAGATCAGCAGCGCGATACCCGCCAACGCGCTGACAATTCCTCTGCTGCGCTTGTTGATCGCTGGTCAGACAATCTTGCCGAGGCGAAGGCATCCGGCAACAAGGACGAGATCGATAGCGCCACGGCGGAATTGGGAAGCCTTCTCAGCGCGCGGGAAAGCTTGCCCGGTGTGGCGTGGACGCCGGAGCAATCGGCCAACGTGTTCCGAAATGTGGACAAGAAAGCCGAGGCGATCCGCAAGCAGGCTACAGCCAAGGCTGACCAAGGGATCAAGGACCAGCTCGATACCATCGCGAAGGCCGCATCTTCTGGGATGCACGGCGCCGACGAAAGCATCCTTGACGATCCGTCTGTCGCCGCGAAATTCCCGGACCAGTATCGAAATGCTCAGGTTGGCGTCTACATTCGCGACAATCTCGGTTCATTCAGGACGGCGACACCGGCACAGCAAGCGGGAGCTATTGCGGAGGCGAAGTCGATCCCGGTTTCGGACGAAGGTCAGGTTGCCATCGTCAAGGGTCTGGAAGACATTCACGCCGCCACCAAGAAGGCGCTTGCCGACGACCCGATCAAATGGGCAGCAGAAAACCTTCAGGACAAGCCGCCGCCGCTGCCCTCGTTCGATGCGGGATCGCCGAAAGCATTCATCGATGCGCTCAAGGCGCGGGCGGACTTCGGAAGGAAGATGGCGACCGATGGCTATACAAAAACACCGGCGTTCCTCACGAATGCGGAGGCAGAGGCGGTTGGCGCGCTCATGGGCAAAGATGTCGATCCCGCGATCAAGACCCTTCTTTCCGGCGCCATCGTTGAAGGCTTCGGATCAGACGCCGCTTCCGTCTTCCGAGAGGTGAAGTCGGACGATCCTGTCACGCGCTTTGCGGGTATGATGGTCGCGCGCGGCGGCGATCAGGCGACGGCCACGATGGCGATGCGTGGCCAGCAGATGCTCGATCAGGGTCTTGTGCAGGCACCGACGAAGGCGACCAGCGTCGCGGCCATCTCGACCGACATCGCCGTAGCGCTTGGCGCCAGCCCTGCCGCGGATCAAGCACAGGGCGACATTCTGAAGTATGCGACCGCAATCTACGCAGCCGATGCGCGCGGTGTTGATCCCAACTCTGAGGCGTCAAAAAGCCTCATGGAGCGGTCTATTCAGATCGCATTGGGACAAAGCACTGATCGTAATGGCATTTTGAGGGGTGGAGTCCAGACGATCGGCGATCAGCCTGTTCTGCTGCCCGTGGGCATCAGTGGGGAGAGTATCGAAGCAGGGCTGAGAAAGGGTATGTCCCGGCCGCAGCCGTCATCGTGGGATGTGCTGACCCTACAGGCTCCTGCCGCTGACGCTCCGTTCGAGGGAGAGTCAGAGTTCTGGAAGGGGATCGGAACATCGATGCCCATGCTTGGAGGAAAACCCGTTCCCTATTCCATGATTTCCAAGGGTATCGTGCGCCTCGCGCCCGTGTCTGGAACCACCTATCGCATGGAGGTCGTGATCGACGGGGCGGCCAAGACCGACATTCGCGATGCGAACGGCAATCTGTTCACCGTCGACATCACCAAGTTGGCGGACCAGAGCCAATGACCTACTTCCTTGAAGATGCCCCCGTGAAGCCGATGCCGGCGCGCGGCCCGGATCAGATGCCTTCAAGCTTCCTTGAGGGGATTGGCGCCGCCACCTCAGCCTACATGTTGGATCGTAACGTCTTGGCCGCTCGTCAAAGCGCCGTCACTTCTGAAACATCCGACACTGTTTCACAGGTCTATGATCGGATCGGGGAAGCGGAAATCCTTCGCAATCTGAAGGCAAAGGGGCTTGTCCCCGATACGATGACGGCACTACCCCATGACGCGATCCGCTATAATCACGAGGCCTCGGACGCGGTCTTGCAGATGGGGCGAGATGCGGCGGCGGCAAATCCCGATGCGTGGACCGGGACTGATCTGTCGCCCGAAGGAATTCAGAAGCGCGCCAACGAGGCACTCCAAGCTGAGCGCAACGCCGACGAGGAAACGCTCTCCATGCTGCCGAAGGGAAGAGGCGCCGCCGAGTTTATCGGGAGTGTCTTTGGCACGATTGCAGACCCGCGCCAGCTTCCATTGCTCTTGGCAGGAGGTGTGGGAGGTTCAGTCCTGAAGGTTATGGCCCGCGAAGCCATGTTGAACGTCGCCGCAGAGGCCGTGACGTTGCCATCACAGTACGAAATGGCCAAGGTTCTTGATAGGCCAGACCCGGATGTGGCCAGAAATCTCCTGACCGCAGCGGCAGGCGGCGCGGTCCTCGGGGGCGGGATGCACGGCCTTGGCCGAGCGCTCGAATACTTCAAGGGTCGTTCGGCTAGCCCGAGAATTGAGCCGTTCAACGAGGAATACTCGAACATCATCGTGACTGCGGCTGAGGACGCATTGGCCAAGGGAGAGGATCCTATTGCCGCCGCGAGCCGCGCCATGGACGCCCTTCCAGTGGAAGCACTACCAGAAGCGGCGGCATTTCGGGACATCACATCAGCTCTGGATGAGTTTGGCCCGCAGAACGGCCTGCGCGTTCCTGAAAATGACATCCCCTTCAGAGTGCCCCAATCTGCAACGGCGATACCGAAACTGGCAGAAGATCCGGCTACGCCGGTAGCCGGCATTAGATCGGCCATTTCCAACGCAATGCGCTACCGTGCCGCGCGTGAGCATGATCCTGCGGCGTTCGATGCGGTACTCGACAGCCAGAAAAAGATCGCCTCCTACCGCAGTTGGCTTGCCGAAATGGTCGATGCTCAAAACAAGGAGGTAGCTGACCTTCACGCTGCCATTGATGGGCGCGAGCAATCCCTTATCGACCGGCTGAACACCATGCAGACAGGCGGTCGCCGGGTGATCAAGGGCGAAATCGCAAAGATCAGGGCCGCAAGGCAGGAGGCAATGTCGCTGGCTGAACGGGTCGAGACGCCCGACATGGCGAGAGTTCGGCGAGCATTGCTCGAAGAAGATGCCCGCATGAGGGAGTTTGGTCCGCGCATTGCCAAGGCTCTTGCCGCGACAAAGGACGAACCTGTGACTTGGTTGCCGGTCGCGAAGGACGTTACTCCAGTCGTTCAATGGCAGCTGCCAGCCCGTGGTCTAGATGAGCCTGCCCGGCATCTGCGGACTTCGAACGAGCCAGATGCAAGCGTGCCGTCGCGGATTCCCGACACGACCGGGCAACCGAAAGATACGCCGCAACCCTCAGGTTTTCAAGGATCGCAGGCATTATCTGATCCTGCCTCGCCTGAGGCGCGGCCCGTTCTTGACGCTATGACCGCCGATATTCGCGACGAGATTGCCAAAGGCGACGACTTCAAGATCGATATGGGCGATGGCAGGGGGGAGCGGCTTGCTTCTTCGGTTCTGGATGACCTCGACAAGGGCGATGCTGCGGCGGCCCGTTTTGACCTCTGCGGAAGGGGGCCGACATGACCTTCAAGGATTGCGTTCAGGACGCGATGGACGAGGGCAGCGTAGATGCCGAACGCGGCAAGCGTGCCCAAACCATGTGGCAGGAAAGGGTCGATCTGTATGAACGACAAGGGCACCCCCGGAACGTGGCGCAGGCCTATGCAGCCCAAGACATTCGCGAAGCCTTCAAGAAGGAAGCCGGCGATGCCCGGCATGTGGCGCTGGCGAAGATGGCTTCCCTTCGGAAACTCCAGGCTGAGGTGAACGCCGCCAAAGCCCCTGACATGATCAACCAGCTTGAGCGTCTGGACTACCGCCACAGAGCGCTTGTGCGGCGGCTACAGGGCAGGCTTGGGGATTTCCTTAAGGCGCATAGCCGCGACCTACTTGGCCGTGTGCGCAACCCTGCGGGGCTGCGGGACGTGGTTCGTGAGCTACATGGCGAAGCGTCAGGCAACGCCAACGCCAAACTCTTGGCCGATGCGGTGCGAAATACGTTCGAGGAAGCGCGCCTCATGTTCAACGAGGCGGGCGGTCTTGCGGGCAAGCTGGAAAACTGGGGCCTGCCTCATATCCATAATCGCGCCGCCGTCACGAAGGCCGGTTTCGAGGCGTGGTATCGCTCTGTTGTGGGCAGGATCGACTGGTCGAGGATGGAGGACCACCTGACCGGGAAGCCCATGAGCGTGGCTGGTTCGATTCCTCCAGAGGAAATGACGCGGCAGCTTCTCAAGTCGATTTGGGATAACATCGCTTTCGGCAAGAACGCTGACGATGCGGTTTATGGTCGGGCTTCGGGCACCGCGATGTATCGCAAGCACAGCGAGGCCCGCGTTCTGATCTTCAAGTCTGCCGATGACTGGATCGCCTACAACCGTGACTTCGGTACCGGGGATCCATTCAAGTCGATCATGGGCCATGTGCATCGCATGGCGCGCGATATTTCCCTTATGCGTGAGTTCGGCCCGAACCCCGGTCTTGGCCTCGACTACAAGCGCCAGCTTTGGGTGAAGAAGGCGAAGGAGGCGGGCGATACCGGCCTCCTATCGAAAGCCGAAGCTGACGGGCACCGGGCGAACCGCATGTTCAAGGTTCAAAATGGTGGCTTGTTGCCGGAATCGGCAATGCAAGATTGGGTCGCTACATTCATGTCATCTGCGCGCCATGTGCTGACGGCAGCGAAGTTGGACCGAGCCGTCGTTGCCTCTGTGTCTGACCTAAACACCATGCGCCTTGCCGCATCTTCGATTGGCATGAACCAGACGAATCTCATTTCCAAGCAGGTCGGTCTGTTGCAGGGACTGAGCCGTGACGATCTTCTGCGGGCCGGGTGGGTCTACGATACAATGGCTGACGCTGGAACGGCCTTGGCCAGGTTCCAGCAGGACATTGCGCCGCACGACATAGCCGAACGGCTCTCTTCCGCGTCGATGAAGGTGCAGGGTCTTGCACAATGGACCGACCGCGAACGGGCGACCTTCTACCAGGATATGAGCGGCTATCTCGCATCCGAGGCACACAAGCCCTACGATCAGCTTTCCCCCGGCCTGAAACGGCTCTTTGACAGGCACGGCGTAACCGCAGACGATTGGGTAGAGTTCACCAAGCCTGAAACCTTGTTCAGGGCAGGCAACGGCGCCACGTTCGCCATGCCGCTTCACTGGCGATATGCCACCGATCTACCCGACCGCGAGGCAGAGGACATCTTCTTCAAGGTGCAGGGCGCAGTCGAGGAACAGATGGAACTCGCCGTTCCGACCGGAAGCCTATACGCGCGGTCCTATTTCGATCCGGCTGCCTATGATCTTCCGCCGGGAACGCTGCTTTATGAACTGATCAAGTCCGGCGGTATGTTCAAATCCTTCGCCGCCACCTTCACGGTGAACCAGCACCGGCAAATCATGGAGCGCGGTGGCTATCTTTCCGCTGGTGGCATCGGCTACGGCCTCAATCTGGCGGCTGGCGCGACTGTCATGGGTGCTCTGGCGGTGCAGGCGAACGAAATCCTCATGGGCCGTGACCCGCAGGACATGACAAACCCGTCGTTCTGGGGCAGGGCGGCTATGAAGGGCGGTGCTTTCGGCGTTGTGGGCGACATTGCGACGACCGGGCAGGCATCGTGGGGAGGCGGATATGCGTCCTATGCGGCCGGTCCAGTGCCGCAGCTTGGGCAGGACGTCTACAACCTGACCTTTAAGAACGCGATGGCACTGGCATATGGCGAAGATACCAACTTCGCGGGCGATCTGGCCAAGTTTGGCAAGAGCTACATGCCGATGGGGCAGACGCCGATCATTGGACCAGCGCTTGACCGGCTTTGGTGGGATCAGATGCAACTCCTACTCGATCCGAACAGCGTTGATGCCCTGACCAAAGCGGCCAGGAACCGGGCGAACCTCTACGGTTCGGGTGACTACTGGATGCCGGGAACTGTTGCGCCGCAGCGCGCACCAAACTTCGCCAACGCCATCGGGCGGTAGTGCATCCGAGAAAATCGCAGTCGATGGGATGAAGGTGTTGTCCCCGCGTGCTCCTAACACACCGGGGACCGGACGCACCGAATTACTTGACCAGAGTTTCATGGTGCGACGGGCAACAGATAGCATAACGATGTCTGTTCGCCAATGCACAACTCAGGTCCACGGTTGCCGCTTCCCGTGCCAAAGCGGATACGCTCCGGGGAACTTACCCGGCCCGCCTCGATCCGGTCCTAACTGGGACGGGGCAGACGACCGACTTCTACACCCCGATGGGGCCGTCTCACTTTTGACGGTCGGTGGACGCGAGCAATCACCACCGGACAGCGGCTGGCCCCCGATAAAAGGCATCGGTCTGATACGGAGCGGGAAGGTTAGGGACTGCCCTGTATATCGGGGGCAGTCGCGGGTATCGGCTATGGTGCATTTAGAACGACGGGCGCGGCGGGCACATTCCGCGCATGTCAACCGTCGCAAAAAACAGCCGCTCGTCCCAGATCGTTCTCTCCGTCTCATCGGCGGGGCCGTTCAGTCTTGGCTTTCGCCTATTCGATGTCGACACGATCAATGTCTATGTCGGCGGCACCCTGCGAACGGACTACACGCTCGCGGCATTATTCGTAAACGGCTATGACGATGCCGCCACGATCACCTTCAACTCGCCCATCACCGCACCAGCGACGATCAACATAGACGCCTCGCTCGTCCCGTGGCGGCAGGATGATCTTGGTAGCCAGAACCTCGTATCGCGACTGAACATCGAGCTTGGTCGGGTCTGGTCTGCACTCGCTGAACTGCGGCGCGATGCACGTCGGGCACTTCGCGGTTTTGTTGAGCAAGAGCCCGCGACCGGACTGGACGCCGCTGCGGTCATGGCCGCACAGGGCTATTCCGCAACCGCCGCTGCGAGCGCCGCCGCGGCCGCTGCCAGCGCCGCTGCCGCAGCAGCAGCACAGAATACTATCCTGAAACCAAAGGGGCAGTGGCTCACGGCTACGGCGTATGTGCTTGGCGATCTGGTCTATCAGTCAGGGTCGCAATACGAGTGCATCCAGGCGCACACGTCGGGAACCTTTGCCACCGATCTATCGGCCGCCAAGTGGCGAATCTTCGTTGCCCAAGGCAATACGGGCGCAGGGACCGGAGACGTTCTCGCCGCGAACAATGGCTCGGAATACCTCTCTAACGCTGGCACCTTCCGTTCGAACCTCGCCCTCATGGGCGCGCTCCTGACTGCGGAGACCGGCGCCGACGTTCATGCTCGGGCTGCGGCAAACCCGCGCGGCATGTGGTTCGTGGCAGGTTCTGGGATGACCAATGCGCCGCCCGGATATGCCGCAAACGAAGTCTTCTTCGCCAAGGGATTCGACGCCAACAACCTCACGGTTTCGTGGTTCCGCTCCGATGGCATGACGTTCATCAAGACCCGCGTCGCCGGAAATTGGGGGGCGTGGGTTCAGCATGCCACGCTGTCTGATGTAACCTCTGCGATCGCAGCGGCACAGCAAATCTTTCATGTGCGCGAAGAACAGTCATCCGGCCTTAACGGCGGCACCTTCACGGCAGGCTCTTATCTGACCCGCGTCCTAAATACCGTGAAGGCGAACTCGATCCCCGGCGCATCGCTCTCTAGCAATCGGATCACGCTTCCCGCCGGCACCTATGAGATCGACGCATCCGCCCCAGGCTTCGCGGTCGGCTCGCACAAAGCCATCCTCTACAACGTCAGCTCCGCTGCGGTCATCCTCGTCGGATCGACGGAGGTGTCATCGAACACCTACGGCACCACGAGCCGGTCCGTAATCAAAGGGCGGTTCACGCTCGCTGGCTCCCAGCAGGTCGAACTGCGGCACAGGTGCCAAGTCACCTATTCCTACTATGGCCAGGGCCTCGCCGCATCCTTCGGGGAAGCGGAGGTTTATGCCGAAGCCTTCATCAGAAAAATCTCGTAATAATAGGGGCTTGAAATGGCAGTTGTATCTCTGTCTGGAAATGGGAGCGGTAACTCCGGTGCACTTGGCACCGACACCGTCGTCTTCATTCAATCGGGAAAGGTATACCTTTCCACCGATGCGGGCACCACGCGCATTCCATTCGATACGGGCGAGAAAGTCATCTTCAAGAGCGGTCTCACCGTCCACTGGTTTAACCATCAGCCGACCGCCGCTGAGCTTCGGTATATGTCGCTGTGACGAAGCCATGGACGACCAGAGGGCGTAACGCGCAGTTCGGGGCGAGCGTGTTTTGCGTCGGGTCGCCCAGCATTTCTCTGGTCGTCAATACCGCGCCCTCACTCGACACGCCCAACCTCAAGGTCGGCGCAACGCTGGCGTCCTGCGCCATCGCCGGGGCCTATACCTGGCCCGGCGGCCCCGTGACCGAAAGCTGGTCCTGGCTGGTGGATGGCGCCATCAAGGCGGGCTCCTACGTCATCACGGCGAACGACACCCAGATCGAGGCCGACGTTACCCTCTCAGCAACTGGTCTGACGGGCGTGTCGCCGATCCACCTCGGCCCGGTCCCCGTGACCAACTCGGCGCCTGTTTCGGGTCAGGGCTCGATTACTATCGAGGTCGCAACTGGCGCGGCTACCTTTACGACCATTTCTGGTCAGCTCACCCGCTTCAAGGATACCGCCAACTGGCCGACCGCGGACGGCAAGATTACCATCGCCACGGACCTGACGGTCGCTGCGCTCGGCACTACCCAATACCTCTACGAAATGGACAACGGCCACATCAGCCTGCAAGTGGTGGCCGACGGTCGCCTTTTCCTCTCGATCAAGGATGGCGCCAACACCGCCGTCATCACCTCCGTTGTCATCGGCACCATCGCGGCGAACACCCGATATGACATCATCGTGGCCGTGGACCTGGCCGCGCTGACCGCTTGGACGACGATTGGCGGTGTCACGACCGCGCGCACCCTCGGCGCGAACAGCGGCGTCCTGGCCAGCGCGAGCCGCAAGCTCTGCCTGCTGGCGCGCGCGGGTGGGACCACGAACAACGTGGTTGGGTCCATCTACAAGCTGGAAGTCTGGAACGACTGCGTGACCGGCGGCGGCCGCCCGGCGAGCGACGCGAACCTTCGGACCAACGGCCGCATTGTTCCACCTGCGGCGGCCGCGAACGCCCACCCATGGAAAGCAGGGGGGGATGTCACATGATATGGCGTTTCAAATCCAACAAGGTTCGCGTTGGTGGGGGTATCAGAACCGTCCACTACAAGCCCGATGGGTCGATCTGGCTCGCTGTCGGCGAGCGCTGGTCCGAGACCGAGCTGGTGCCTGACGCCCCCATTCAACCCCCAAAAAATACGCCGCCCGTGTCTGGAACAGGCACGCTGACGATACTCATGGAGCCCAAGCCGTGACCCGCTATACCGGCCAGACCCCAATTCACCTCGCCGGTCCAACGCCATCGACGGACGCCGACGGCGACACGATGACGATTGCCCACGTCGGCCTGACTTCGACTCCGCCGCTGATCGATTGGGCGACGGTGACGGTGGCCGCACTTGCTATTTCCGGCAAGGGGACGCTGGAAATCGCCCGTAGTGGCCTGCCGGTCTACGATGACCTAGGTGATCCATCGAACCATCCTGGCCCTGCCGGTCATTCCATCGTCCGGGTTTACTACCGCGTTATCGACAGCAAGGGCGCCATCGCCCCGAATGTCGGTTGGTGCGACATCGACCTGACGACCTTGGCAGCCGAAACGACGCCGCCGACGCTGGCCTCCATGGCCCCGGCGATCGACGCCACAAACGTTGATCCGACCGTTGCGCCACGGCTGCGGTTCAGTGAGAAAATTCAGCAAGGCGCCTCGGGTAAGGTTCTGATCGCGCGCGACGTGAACGCCGCCACCACGATCGGAACTTGGACGATCCCCGGCGATATCGGATCCGGTCCGGGCAAGGTGCAGTTCGTAGATACCGATGTGCTGCCGCGCTTTGCATCTACGCTGCCAGAAGGCGTCAAGGTCTCCTTCCAATGGGATGCGGGCTTCGTCAAAGACCTGCCGGGCAATCCTGTGGCCGCCCAGACCGACGACAGCGTGTGCTTCACGACGGTTGTCGCTCAGCCGATCACCGTCATCGTGGAGCCGAGCCTCAACATCGCGAACTTGGTCCCTGGCGCCCGGATCGACGCCGCCTGGGTCGCTGGTTCCTACAGCGCGACAACTGGCACCTGCACCGAGGGAGCGCCCGTCTATCACGTCAATGGCCAGGTGGTTGCGGCGTCCTATACCCTGTCGATCGGCGACACGGTGAACCCGGCCGACGTGCATGTCACTGCCCCCGGTGGCTTGTTCACTGACCTCACCGCCAACCCGAACCCGTTCCCGAACTTCACCGTTGGGCAGGCGGATTTCCGAGGCTATCAGCCCGGCACGAACTACGGCACCGCTGGGGATTTCTTCGTCGCGCCGAATGGATCGGACAGCAACCCCGGCACGCTGGCACAGCCCTATGCGACGATCGACTATGCCGCCAAGACCAACCCCGGCAAGACGATCCGAGTCCGTGGCGGGGTCTATCCGCCCGCTCGCCTCGCCCCGTCTGCTTCTGGCACCGCTGGAACCCGCACCAGGATCATGCGGTATGGCGCCGAAGACCCCGTCATTCGTGGGTCCTCGGTCCTCGCCGGTCTGACGCGCTGCACCTCGGCCGATGCCGCCGATGTTGGAGCGAACTGGAACAGTGTCTTTGTTGCGACCGTCAATATAGCCTCGATCGCCTCGGGTGATATGGATGCGGCCTGCCCGGTCGAGAACGGTCAGCCTCTGGCACTTGCTGGGGATTTCGGTGGCAGCAACGCGCGCTGGCCTGTCGAGGTCCAGTGTGTCTACGACAATGCTGATCACACTTACAACCTGAACGCCGGAAAGATCGAGAGCTTCAACTACTCCGAGCTTGGCTCGTTCCCGCTGTCGCAGGTTCTGGCAGCGCGGGTCTACTACACCAAAGACCCCAACGTCGGTGCACAGTCTGCGGTCGAAAGCTATTCCGGTGGCGTTCTGACGCTCGCCAACAAGAGCGCGGTTCCAGCGACGACGATCTACAAGAACCGCGTTTCCGTCAGGAACATCCCCTATGCGATCCAGCGGGGCCAGTGGGCCTATATCGTCCAGCCGGGCGGGCTCACCGCCAAGCTCTACATCTGGCCATTCGATGAGGCGTCGGTCGGCGCGAACATCCGGGTGGCGACCTCGACCTATCTGATCGACCTGAACGGGGTCAAATACCTCGACATCAAGGGTATCAGGCTCGACCATTGCGCCTCGGCCAGCACCGTAGACATCGACAACGAGACCGGTATCTCCGACACGACCCTTCAGGGGTCGGATGTCACGATCGAGGGCTTCCAGCTCAGCAACGTGTTCCGGCCGCGCACCCGCCACAGCGGCGGCATCTACTGTGTCAAGACCCACCGCCTGACCCTCGACCAGTTCGAGGTCCGCAACATCTACGGCGCCTTCGGCCTGATGGTGAACAGCGGGTCGCTGTCGTCCATCGCCGATTTGACCACCCAAGTGCTGATCCGTCGCGGGCGCTTCGAGAACACCGGCTATTCCGCGATCCGCATCTTCTCGAACCGGCAATGTGCCATTGTTCATTGCGAACTTGCCGCCTCCTGCGGGGTATGTCCGCATGCCAACAAGCTCAACTTCTACTCGACCTGTCACGAGTGCATCTGGCTTCAGGTCCAGAGTCTCGGCGCGCTCGGCTACGGCACCTGGCAGGACTCGACGGCTATCGACTGCGTGGGCGGGGACTTCCTTGGAAACCCGTCGACTGATGATATCCGGGCGATGTTCGACCAGAATGGCCGCACGGGAACGACCGCCATCGAGAAGTGGCCCGGCCTCGGCCTCGACGGCAGTTCCAAGTGGTTCAACTTCCGTCTTATCGGCGATCCGCAAATGCCGGGCACGACAACCGGCACCGTGGGCCTTGGGTCAAACTCGCTCATGCCGATGCAATGCGACAATTATCTGGTCGATGACGCCACCGGCTTCTGGGCGAACGCCACGCGCGGCAAAGGGGTTGTGAATAACGGGTCGGCAGCGGCGCAGGAGGTATCCGAGAGCCGGAGCGCCACGTTTGAGAACTTCGCGGCTGGCGACATTCGGATCAAGACGACATCGGTGGTCCGCTCGATGCGCGGCAACAACAAGACCGCCGACATCGCCTTCCTGAAGGCGCGCTACCCGCACGTTCCGGCTGGGGATTGGGACCTGGACATCAACGGCAACCCGATCAACTGGGCCGACCCACCGATCGGTCCGGCGGTCGATTACGCCATGAAAGTCACAGGCGCGACCTTCTTCACCGCTGCCACGCCCGCCGTGCCCGCGATCGTCGGTCAGCCCGCGACCTGGACGCCCGGCTACCACCAGCCGTTCTGGCAGGTGCCGACCTACACGCACTACCGCAAGCTACCGAGCGATCTGACCTGGACAAAGATCTCCGGCGCGACCGGCGCCGCCTATACGCCTGTCTCGGGTGATCTGGGCTACATGCTGGCGCGCGAGGCCTATCTGAACGGGGCAAGGTCGTTCTGTATCAACACGACGGCTGTCGCCGCCTCCTATGTTCTGAGCGATCCGGTTGCCGCGTTCTCGCGTTACACAAATCGTCAGACCGGCACGCAGTTCGAAATCCCCGCCTTCGACGTGCAGAACCGGCCGCTGTTGATCGCGGTTCTGGCGCGCATGTCGGGGACGGTCAAAACCACGGCCACCGTCACGATCGGGGCGCCGGGCCGGGCCTATGGCACCGGCACCGTCATCGCAGGTGCGCCAACGCAACAGGATGCGAGCCGCGCGCAGGCATTCGCTTCC
>OFQY01000377.1_pt1 | contig 18351 bp, 31 predicted proteins | sample 1542991 | NCBI WGS metagenome assembly OFQY01 (sample SAMN07774224, study PRJEB24372) | wastewater metagenome | isolation source: Exp Tend VB 10WW | collected 2016-02 | reverse complement strand
TAGGACGGCAAGTACGTCGATGCGATCTTCGTGCTGCTGTCCAGCGGCGCATAACGGAACTCATATTTGCCGGTCTTAACGACCTTTTCACGCTTGACCGGCTTGAGCTTCGATTGCAACGTAGCAAGCGCCATCCCGATTTGGTCAATTGATTCACTCGTTTTCATCGTTGTCCTTCTGTTGTTCCTGTTGCTGCTCAAGCGCGTCCATGCGCTTGCGCTCCTGAATCTCGAAAAGAAATTCTGCGTCGTCGTCGTTCATATTCAAACCCAATAGCCAGCCAGCCCACAAATCAGCGCCGTCCACAGAATCAGAGCAAGCGCACCGCCTGCGATGTAGCCCAAGCTGTACGGCTCGACTAGCGGAGCATCACGGTCGCTACCGTCGCTGTTGTCGGTGTAGAGTGCGCTCATTTGGCGTCCTCATCAATAAGCGTTTTGATCGGCACCAAATAGACTCCGTATTCCAGCGCACCGGAATCAATCTCGGCAACATTCAGCAACCCAGATGACCCGTGCGGCCTTCGATCTGGCCCAAGCCCAACATAGACAGGCAGACCCATATCAAAGTCCAACAACTCGACGATCAATTCCTTGACGGTCATTGTTCCGCTCATACAAACCTCGCCAAAACTAAGCCAGCAGCAACGCCGACAACAATACCGACAGGGATACCCTGCCACCAGCCTTCGATCCATCCGCGATGCTCAACCGCGTCAACCTGCGGAAGCTGTGCAGGCTCTGGCAGAGCGTTGCGGCGGTACATGGAGAAAACGCTTTTCATGCTTCTGCCTTCACAACGCCGCCGAAGCGACCGAGTTTGAAATGCCGAACCTTGCCGTCGTCCGTGGTGATCTTGCAAAGTGGCTCTGTGATGTGTAAATCGCGGTCGCCTTGAGCAACGCGCCGATAGAGTTCCTTCGCACGCTCAACGCCTTGAATGTCACGGTGAATGTTTGTCAGCGTCGGGTAGACGAACGTCAGCGTGCAGGGCAATGGTTTGCGGCCATGTCTCATTGCGTGGCCTCATTAGTCAACGCCTGCAACTTGCTGATGCGTTCGTCAATCTCGCGCACCTTCTTGGCAAACTCAGCACCAGCTTGGTCGCGTTCCTTTTGCAGCGCGTCGAGCTTTGCGGCGGTCGGATTGAATGTGTCCGGGATGGTGAATTCAAACGACGCAGGGCCAATCAATGATGTGAAGCGGTCTGCCACTCCGTCAGTGGAGTAAAACCTGTAGTCAGGTTTGTCCCACCCGTAATCAGTCTCATACACGAAGCCGGTGACGGTGATAGTTTTCATGCGTTCACTCCAAACGTGCGCTCAAACGAGCGTTCTTCCATGTCGTCCTGATACTGGGCCGCGTCGCGTTGAGCCTTGAGCAGATCGTTCCCGGCGCTTTCAACATCCATCGGAAGCCAGCCGCCGAGTTCATCCCAGACGTTCGCGTAGATCGCGTCCAGCAGCTTCGCCAGTTCTGCGACTGAGGGCCGCAGCTTGCGCGACTCCAGTTGCTCGGTTAGTTCTGCGATGGTCATTTCAAGCCTCCACAAACTTGTGATCCGCATCCAGCTTGTAAGCCGTATTAGCCTTGATGCCGTTTTCTCCGACATAAGTAATCTCAGTCCTGTAGCGGTTGCATTTTTTGTCATACCAGCGGATGCGAAGTTCGCCGTAGTTGCCTGCGGTAGCCGTGCCGGAGTAGCCTGCGGTAGCCGTGCCGTAGTTGCCTGCGGTAGCCGTGCCGGAGTCGCCTGCGGTAGCCGTGCCGGAGTCGCCTGCGGTAGCAGAACCAAGCGCTCCGACTGTCGCGCTTTCTTTGTCTCCAACAGAAAGAATGCGACCAATAATCGCAACGTCACGCGGCTCGTTCTTTGCAATGTATCCAGCGGCCTCATGACGCTGGCCGACGAATACAACTTTCCCGCTTTGGAATTTGCACTTGCCGCCAAGCATCCGAACGTCTGATTCTTGGACCTGCACGACAAGCCACTTCGCATCAGGCCGATGAGCGTAATCGCTTGTGGTGTGATCGCCAGCGCCATAGAGCCATCCGTGCAGGCCGTTGCCGCATGTGCCGTTGTCAGACCAATCTAGCGCAGTGGCGATGCCGCCGACACCGGGCCAAATAAATCCGTTTTTGCTGGACATATCCGCTGCGCAACAGCGCAGAACGAGTACTGTCTTTTCTTTCGATGCCATTGCTGCTCCTGTTAGGTCAATCCACTGAGCGATTAGTGAAGGTGGCCGGTGCTGTATTTCCGGCTTCCCGTGGCCTTTGGGAACAAGTCCGTAGACTGCCTTTACGGTGCCGACCGAGTGCCCCCGATCCGGTTAACTTGTCGCGCATCAGCCTGCGCATTCACCTTCACTAATCGCTCTATCGCCACTCACTGCGGAGAACCTCTCCTAGCCCTACCTTTGCGTCCTGTCGGCTTAGGTGCCGTATCGCTGCACCTGGGGCGTGTTGTTTGTGTCGATGGGATTTAATGTAAACCCCAACCGTGTTTTGAGTCAAGCCTTTTTTGTGTTGCGAATACGTATCTGCATACGTAGTTAAAATGTCTTGACGTTGAAACACGGCTGGGGTATAAACTGCGGCATGGACATCTTAGACATTGCAATATCCCATGCGGGAGGCGTCACCAAGCTGGCCGACAAGCTAGGCATATCACAGCAGGCCGTCACCAACTGGCGGTCCAGGGGATTGCCCAGAGCATGGGAGCTTGTCCTGCGCCAGAAGTTTGCCAAGCAGATCAAATCTGCGCAGGCCACAGCATGACCGAAGGGCTAGATCAGGGACGCGGGAGGGCGGCGTCGTGACTGCCAAAAACGAAAACCCGAGCAGCGCGAACTGCACGGGCCTTCTAACCAACCACTAAAAGGAGTAGTGAATGGCTGATGAAAGTGTATCGCAATACCTTGCGTTTCTCGACAAGAAAACGCAGGGCGGCGCGGACAGCGGGTTCGATCCTGTCTGGATGCCTGAATTCCTGTTTGACTTCCAGAAGGAAATGGTCGAATGGGCGGTGCGCAAGGGCCGCGCTGCAATCTTCGCTGATTGCGGACTCGGCAAGACCCCGATGGGCCTGACGTGGGCATCAAACGTCGCACGCAAGACCGGCAAGCCGGTGCTGTACCTGACGCCGCTTGCAGTGGCTGTGCAGACCATTCGTGAGGCGCACAAATTTGGCATTGATGCCACGCTATCACGCGACGGTGCGCATGTTGGCCACATCATCGTGACCAACTACGAGAAGCTGCATTTTTTCAACCCGGATGACTTCTCCGGCGTTGTGTGCGACGAGTCCAGCATCCTGAAATCGTTTGCAGGTGAACGGCGCGGCCAGATCACGGCATTCATGCGCAAGGTTCCATATCGCTTGCTCCAGACGGCGACGGCAGCGCCAAACGACTACATCGAGCTTGGCACATCATCTGAGGCGCTCGGGTACATGGGCCACACGGACATGCTCAACAGGTTTTTTAAGAACGACCTGAACAACAGCGCCACGGGCCGGATGCGTGGGGAGGTTATCAAGTGGCGACTCAAAGGGCACGCGGAACTTCCGTTTTGGCGTTGGGTGTGCTCATGGGCGCGTGCTATCCGTAGGCCGTCAGACCTTGGGTTTGATGACAGCCGGTTTGTGTTGCCACAACTCAATGAGGTTGAGCACCTTGTCGAAGCCAACACCCTAGCCGATGGGATGTTGTTCGCCCTGCCTGCGCAGGGGCTCAAAGAACAGCGCGACGAAAGCCGTAGGACGATTCAGGAACGCTGCGAAAAGGTTTCCGCGCTGGTGAACCATACCGGACAGCCCGCGCTTGTCTGGTGCCACCTGAACGACGAAGGCGCATTGCTGGAGAAGTTGATTCCTGATGCTGTGCAGGTAGCCGGAGGCGACTCCGACGACCGCAAGGAGCAGCGCCTAGAAGCCTTCGCAGAGGGTCAAGCTCGTGTGCTGATTACGAAGCCGAAGATCGGCGCATGGGGTCTGAACTTTCAGCACTGCAACCACGTCACATTTTTCCCGACGCACTCGTTTGAGCAGTATTACCAGGGTGTTCGTCGTTGCTGGCGCTTCGGCCAAAAGCGTGATGTAACCGTCGATGTGGTTGCCACCGAGGGAAGCCTCGGAGTTGTCCACAACCTGCAACGCAAGGCAGTGCAGGCCGACAAGATGTTTTCAAACCTCGTTGCGGAAATGAACCAGGCAATTGCCATTGGTCGCACCGACAACATGCACAAACAAATGGAGATTCCGAAATGGCTGTGATTGACCAATGCGTGACCGACAAGTTTGCCATTTACAACGGGGATTGCATTGACGTGATGAAGGGTCTACCGACTGGCAGCATTCATCATTCGATCTATTCCCCCCCGTTCGGTGGCCTGTATCACTACAGCAGCAACGAGCGCGACCTGTCGAACTGCGACGATTACGACTCGTTTTTCGAGCATTACACCTTCGTTGTGCGTGAGCTGGCGCGGATCACGATGCCGGGACGGATTACCGCCGTGCATTGCATGGATGTACCGCGCAGCAACTCAGGGACTGATTCGCTGATTGACTTCCCCGGTGACATTGTTCGCCTGCACGAGCGCGAAGGATGGGCCTACACCGGGCGGCGCGCCATCTGGAAGGAGCCGCTTGCCGTTCGCCTGCGGACGATGCAAAAGAACCTTGCGCATCAGTCGCTTGTCGAGGACTCGATTGATTGTGGCGTCGCGTCGGCAGACTTCTTATTGACCTTCAGGCGCAAAGGCAAAAACCCTGTCCCTGTGCAACACCCGGTCGGGATGATGGATTACGCCGGGGAACGGATGCCGCCGAATGATGTGCTGTCTTACCGTGGCTGGAAAGGCAAGCAGACAGAAAACCGCTTCTCACATTGGATCTGGCGTCAGTACGCCGATTGCATGTGGGATGACATCCGCATTAATCGCGTGTTGCCATTCCGTGAGGCGAAGGATGGCGAGGACGAAAAGCACGTTCATCCGCTGCAGCTTGACGTGATTGACCGTTGCGTCGAGTTGTTCAGCAACCCAGGAGAAACGGTTTTCACTCCCTTCATGGGCGTCGGCTCGGAGGTTTACAGCCCTGTGATTCTCGGGCGGCGCGGCATCGGTGCGGAACTGAAGCCATCCTATTACCGGCAGGCCGTGAAAAACGTGCAGATGGCCGCGCAAGGCAAGCGGGACATTGAGGAAAACGCGGAACTCGATCTGGAAGTTTCGGAGGTGATGTGACAGCCACTCTCCCCATTTCTTTCCTGTGCGCAGAACCAAAAGAATCCCCCACGTCTACGGTGACAGGCCCAAATTGCGAAGTCTGTTCGGTGGGATACATCACCGAGCCAACTCCCGAAGAACTGATGGACATGGGCCGCGAGCTCGCCATCAGGATTGCCGGCAAAGCGATGGAAGCGCACGTCGCTGAGTGGATACGCACCGGCGACTTTGGAGAGCGCGGTGCCGCTGATGCCGCCCGATTGCGCATGGAGCGGCTGATCAAGGAGCGCCGGCCTGAATTCGTGGCGCGGCTCGAAATGGAGCGCGGCTTGACATGAACCGCGCCGTCTACATCACACGTCTGATTTATTGGGCCATCCGGCACCGCTCGATTGAGCGCGCTCGCTGGGTTGTTGCCTTTGAAGGATTCACATGGCACTGACAAAGAAACTGAACCTGAACACCATCCGTATCGACGGAGGAACGCAGGCCCGCGTCGAGATCAACAACCAGGTCGTTGCCGACTATGCAGAGGGCATCAGAGCCGGTATCGAATTCCCGCCAATCGTTGTCTTCCATGATGGCGCAGATCACTGGCTGGCTGATGGCTTTCACCGCTTCCATGCACATCGCCATGCTGACAAGGCATCCATATTGGCGGAGATTCGTGACGGCGCCGTCCGGGACGCCACCCTCTATTCGCTTGGAGCCAACCGCGACCACGGCCTACAGCGCAGCAACGCGGACAAGCGCAAGTGTGTTGAAACCATGTTGCGTGATCCCGAGTGGGCGAAGTGGAGTGACAGCAAGATTGCCAAGGTTGTCGCCGTTGACCACAAGACAGTTGCGGCGCACCGGGAATCTATCTTGGGAAATTCCCAAGATACGAAGCCAGCCGTTCGCACCGTTGAGCGAGCCGGGAAGACATATCAGCAGGACACATCCAGCATCGGGAAGTCCGCCGCAAAGATTCCACCAGCGCCAAAGCGCACCCTCGACGCGAAGCCCGATGAAGTCCAGGCAGTGACCGACAACGACCAGATTGTCGAAGCCCAAAACACCATCAATGAACTGGCGCAAGAAAACGAACAACTGCGCGACAAGCTGGCCGTCGAAGCGATGGACACCAGCGAGACAGGAAAGACACAGGCAGCGGAAACCATCAAGGAACTGCGCTCACTGGTGAAGTCGCTGGAGGCTGAACTGGACGCCGTGAAGAAGGCGCGCAACACGCTGATGGTGGAGAACGGAGAACTCAAGAAGCAGGTTGCAAGCTGGCGCAAGAAGGCTGAAAAGGTGGCCGCGTGAGCCTGGAACTCTACGCCTATCAAGAGGCGATTCTGGACAAACTTCGCGCCGGTTTCATTGACCGGCATCGCGTGCAGATGCTTGTCGCGCCGACGGGTGCAGGCAAGACCGAGATGGCGATTGAGTTGCTTGAGGCAACCGCCAACAAGGGCAACCGGGCAGCAATGGTGCTTGACCGGATCGTGCTGTGCAACCAGACCAGCGAGCGCCTGGACGGCTACAAGATCGACCACGGTGTATTGCAGTCCGGGCACTGGAGATTCAGGCCCGACCAGTTGATCCAAGTGTGCAGCGCGCAAACCCTTGAGAAGCGCGGCGCATTCCCGAATCTGAAACTTCTGATTGTTGATGAGGCGCATCAGACCCGCGCACAGACGATCAAGTTCATTAAGAACAACCCGAGCGTGAAGGTCGTTGGCCTGTCGGCAACACCATTCACCAAAGGACTTGGACAGATTTACACAAACGTCGTGTCGGCTATCTCGACGCGGGAACTGGTGGAGCTTGGCAAGCTGGCTCCGTTGCGGGTTTTCATCGCCAAAGAAATCGACATGACTGGGGCCGTGAAGGTTGCCGGTGAGTGGTCCGGCAAGGATGCGCAAGACCGTGGGATGGCGATCACTGGCGACGTGGTGACCGAGTGGGTCAAGAAAACACACGAAGTATTCGGTGGCCCGCGCAAGACCGTTGTGTTTGCTTCTGGTGTTGCACATGCCGCTGATCTGGCGCAGAAGTTCAACGAGGCGGGATACAACTTCATTTCCCTCTCGTACAAGGATGACGACGAATTCAAGGCAGAGGCGATCAAGGATTTTGCAAGGCCAGACACGTCGATTCACGGACTGATTGCGACCGACATTCTGACCAAAGGGTTTGACGTTCCCGACGTGATGATCGGCGTGAGCGCAAGGCCGTTCAGCAAGTCGCTGTCCAGTCACATCCAGCAGATGGGCCGCGTGATGCGCTCCTATCCCGGCAAAGAGTTCGCTTTGTGGCTTGACCACTCGGGCAACTACCTGCGATTCCGCGAAGACTGGGAAGTCATCTATTCCGAAGGCGTCACGGAAATGGACGACTCCCGCGAGAAGCCAAAGAAGGAGCCAACGGCGAAAGAGAAAGAGGCGGCGAAGTGCCCATGCTGCGAGCGCCTTTGGCCGTCGAATTCCGACACTTGCCCGTCCTGTGGATTCGTCAGGGCGCGGCGCAGCGAAGTCATCAGCGTACCCGGTGAACTGCAAGAGTTGACCGGCAAGAAGGCGGCAAATGACAAGGTTTCAAAACAGGACTTTTACAGCCAACTTCTAACGCTGGCCCGTGAGCGCGGTTATTCGGACGGATGGGTTTCGCACAAATACCGAGAGAAGTTCACCGTTTGGCCGCGTGGCCTTGACGACATTGAAGCACCGCTGTCCATTGAAGTGGCGAACTGGGTCAAGAGCAGGCAAATCGCCTGGGCGAAGTCCAGAAAGGTGGCGGCATGAACTTTGAGCAGTTCGCATCGCTGCACGGCGTCAAGATTACGAGCCTCGTGTTTGGCAAGTGGGTCAGGGTGGCGACAGAGGACAAGCCGCGCAGCCGAAACGGTGCATACAAGCTCTTGGATGGCGTCGGATTTGTCCAGAACTGGGCGACCCAAACTGAGCCCGCCATTTGGCGCGCAGAGGGCGAATCAAAGGCCATCACGCAGCAGGCTATCCAGTCTGCCAAGCAAGCCACACAGGAAGCCGCAGCGCTGGCACGGAATGCCGCGCAGAAGGCGCAAACGATGCTTGGCGATACGGAGCTAGCCACGCACCCGTATTTGGCCGCAAAAGGCTTTCCAGACGAAATCGGGAATATATGGAACAAGGACACAGACAACGTGCTCGTGATCCCGATGCGCCGTGGATCTGAAATCGTCGGCTGTCAGTTGATCAAGCCGGACGGCGACAAGAAGTTTCTGTACGGACAACGCTCCGGGGGCGCTGAGTTCATTTTCAACCGCAAGGGCAAGCACATCCTCTGTGAAGGCTACGCAACGGCCTTGAGCGTGCGGCTGGCGCTCCAGAACCTGAAGGTGCCGTACACGCTGCATGTCTGCTTTTCAGCAGGAAACATGAAGAAGATTGCCGAGACATTGCCCGGTGGGATTCTGGTCGCAGACAACGACGCCAGCGGAACAGGTGAACGGGTTGCCAAGGAGATTGGCTGGCCGTATTGGATGAGCGATGAAGTTGGCGAAGACGCCAACGATTACATGCTTCGTCGCAAGGTGTTTGCGCTGGCGATGGGGTTGAAGGCGGTCATGCGGCCTGGATAGACAGACCTCGATGCGCTGGCCCGTGGGAAGACTTTAACCGCAGGGGCCAGATGCACGAAAGCCCACTGTGCGGAAGACGCGGAAGCAGGGCAAAACACGGCGGCGAAGCTAGCACCGTGAGCGTCGAAAAGGCTGGCGGGTCGTGTGGCTCCGGGAGCGATGCGTGAAGGACCAAGCGGATAGGGCTAGGTCCGTCCACCAAGAGCGAATCAGTACAGAGGGGAAGTTATGCAGGAGATAGAGAGGCACAGAAGTGAAGTCAGGGAATGGATAAGAAGGCGAGTTGAAAAGGGAAAAGTTGATGGGGTTGAGTGGCTTCGCAAGGTTCTGAAAGACATTGAAAAACGACGCGGCGAGCAGGCCGCACAAAGGCTGAAAGATGACATTTCGCAGCAGTGGCAAAGAGGAAACCGGGGCGCATTGGGCGACTGGCGCAACGAATGAAGGAAAGCAATGAGAGCCGCGAAGATCGACCGCAATCAGCCTGAAATCGTTGCAGCGCTGCGCAAGGTGGGGGCGACGGTGCAGAGCCTTGCTGGTGTCGGCGTTGGCTGTCCTGACCTTCTTTGCGGGTTCCGTGGTGCCACGTTTTTGCTTGAGGTGAAGGACGGCGAAAAAGCCCCGAGCGCACGGGAACTGACGCCGGATCAAATCGAGTGGCATATCAACTGGCGCGGAGGGCCGTGCCAGGTTGTCAACGACGTGGCCGAAGCGCTTGTTGCGATTGGAGCGGTGGCGTGACATGGCTCTACATACCATCGAACTCTGCGCCGGCGTTGGCATGCTTGGCGAAGGACTGCGAGCCGGGCTCCGCTACCTGGGCCGAGAGACTCGCGCCGTCTGTTACGTCGAGCGGGAAGCATACGCCGGCGCAGTCTTGGCAGCGCGCATGCAAGAAGGCAGCCTGGATGACGCTCCTATCTGGACCGACCTTTGCACCTTCGACGCTGCAGCATGGCATGGCGCAGTGGATTGCGTCGTTGCGGGCTTCCCGTGCCAAGACCTCAGCGTTGCCGGGCGCCGCGCCGGGCTTGACGGCAAGCGAAGCGGCCTGTTCTTTGAAGTCGTCCGCATCGCCCGCGATTGCGGTGCGCGATACCTTTTTCTGGAGAACGTCAACGGCATCCATTCTGCCACCGCCACCGTTGTGGACGCGGCGGAAGGCGAGCTTGAAGAACGAGCGGCCTCCCGAGTCGTGGGAGAACTGGCCGACCTCGGGTGGAACGCGGAATGGATCACTCTACCGGCGTCCGATGTGGGAGCCAGCCACGGACGCATGCGGTGGTTCTGCTGGGCGTGGCGCATGGACGACACCGACAGCGACAGACCATCAAAAGGATCGCATGGGCGACACGGCGATGCTCAGGGAAGTGAACCGGGAAAACGCCGGGATGGCGCTGGCGAAGGATGCGCGGTTTTGGGAAGCACAAACATGGAACACACCCAAGGCGAACGACGCGGAGAAGCGCGGCAATGTGGCAGTGAGGAGCAATGCGCCGGAGCTTGTGGCGCAGGCGGGGCATTGGTGTACGCCGAATGCATCCCCACTCTCCAGCAGCACGACCCTGCAATGCAGCGGGGACGGCAGGGAGTTGCCGAACAAACTGGGCTGGCAGATTTCCCAATGGATGACCCCCAACGTCCCCAACGGCGGCCGCAGTGTGTCGGAGGAACTTGTTGCCAGCAAGGGAACGCCCCCGGAGGGCGACAAGCGGACTGTGGGTCTGGAATCGCAGACGAAGTTTTGGGCGACTCCGACGAGCAGCGAGAACAGCAACCGGGGCGGGAAGATGGCGCCGAGCCACGGAGTGAGCCACGGGATTGTGCTTGCCGGACAGGCGGGTGCGTGGCCCACACCGGGAGCGATGCAATACGGCGGGACCGCGGAGCAGCACCTTGCGCGCAAAGCGGAGATGGACGGCGGCTCACGCAAGACTGTGACGGAACTGAATGCGTATGTGGGCGCGTGGCCGACGCCAGCAACCCGCGACCACAAGGGAGCGAACTCAGCCGAGCACGCACTAGTCACAGGGGGGGGGCAGGAAGCACATGGACCAACTGAGCAACTTTGTGGCCTATTCGCCCCAGGCCCAAGCGATCCCCGATGGGGACCCATCATCGCCGCCGAACCCTGGCGCGCTCCCGCCATCAGCAAAGAGACTGAATCCGTACTTTGTAGAGTGGCTGATGGGATGGTCAGCCAACTGGACTTTGGCGACCGTGCGGCCCGACTCCGGGCGTGCGGAAACGGAGTTGTACCGGGCCAGGCTGCATACGCACTTGTGCAGCTTGTTGGAAGGGCATCCGCATGACTGACCGCCCAACATTCCAACTCACGCAGCCGAAGCCACCGGACCCGGCTCTATTCGACTCTGAGATTGCAACCAGCGACTGGCCGATGCCAGACACGCACCCTGCTCCGAAAGCGCCTGAAGTTTCAATTGTTGATCGCGTGCAGTCTTGGCTGCGGAGGGAGTTGGTGTGAAGCAGACCGACCCTAACGCCGCCGTTGACTACATCATCAAAAACGCTGGCAAGTTTGCCAAGGCAAAAGCGGAGCGCGTTTACCTTGAGGAATTCCGCAAGTCGAAAAAGGCTCTGCTGATGTCGCAAAGCACCCTAGAAGCAGCGAACGCTCGGGAGCAATACGCATATGCCCACCCGGACTACATCGCGCTTCTAGATGGCTTGAAGCAAGCCGTAGAGGTAGAGGAAAAACTGCGATGGGATTTGATCGCCGCGCAGGCAAGAGTGGAAATCTGGCGCACAGAGTCAGCCAATAACCGTCATCAAGAAAGGGCCACCCAATGACATCAACCGTAATGCAGTTTGCCAAGGACGAAGACGGCGCAGGCCGCGACTTCGACATCAACCACCCGAAGACGATCCGCGACGGCAAGGCCATCGTTCCGTTCATCGCACGTCGGTATCGCGGTGAACCGGCTTGGGTGATTCCTGGCGGTGACTTCACGACCGACGAAGCAACTGCGCGTGCAGTGGCGGCGAACATGAAATTGATGATGCGCTGACATGCTGCAAAGGTCTTCATTCAAGCGCACTCCGTACAAGCCTGCACCCCCGCCCCCAGTCACCCCACCAACACGATGGGGCCAAACCGGGCAGGTTGCGGCGCTTCTCCGGCCATTCCCGAAGACTGAGGCTGTGCGAAGCGGGGCGTACAGAAGGCTCGTTGCTGCATTGCCCTGCATCGCGTGTGGATCCATGCCATGCCAAGCGGCGCACCCGAACACAGGCAAGGGCATGGCGATGAAGACCGACGATAGATTGTGTTTTGCCTTGTGCCTTCGATGCCACGCGGCTTTCGATCAAGGCGCAATGTTCTCCAAGGCAGCACGCAGGGAGATTGAACCAGCTTGGGGAGCGGACACGCGCCGCCGAATCATTGCGAATGGGAAATGGCCGAAGAACTTACCGAAGTGGAGTGAAGCATGAACCTGCAAGCACTCTCCATCGCCTTGTTGAACGAGCGCAAACGCCAGCGCTTGAGCCGCACGCAATTGGCTGCTGTTTCAAATGTAAGCACGTCATTTATCCGTGACGCAGAGACAGCCGTTGAAAAGTGTTCTCTCGGAAAGTTAGTGAAGCTGGCAGAGACTTTGGGATTGCGTGTGGATATTTCAGGCTGGAGCGCTGCGGAAAAAATCTCTGACCTGAATAAGAAGTTTGACGCACTGGCTGACGGTCTTGGAATCTATGTGGTTGTCAGTGACAAAGAGGCGTCCGTGGTCGCCACAGAACAGAACTTGGTTGCAAAGCAGGCGAAGCACACCGCCGACGCCTTGCTGATTCTTCAGGAGTTGAGCCTTCTCTTGGTGAGGGCAAAGGGGTACGCCGAAGAGGCGCAAGTTTTGGTGAAGCAAATCAGAAAAGAGGCAAAACAATGACCCGCAAGAAGTGCCGCCGCAAGCACTACCCGCTAGTCAACCCCGTGGACTGCGCCATTGCCGGAGCCGCCATCACGGACACCGCACGGCTGGACAAGTTGCGCCTGCTTGAACTGAGCGCGCTGGAAGCATTCCGCACAGGACGGGCAACGCCGGATGACTGGCGCGCACTGGCTGACTGCGTGAATGTTGCGGAAACGATGGCCTTGGACGGCATCGGCCCGGAAGTGATCGAACCATGCAGGCAGGCCAGCGAAGCCTTGGGCGAGGCGCACAACCGCTACAAGCAGCGCGGAAAGCTAGGACTCAGTGGCATAGAACTGCAAGCCCTGCGCGAGCTTCACGCATGGCACGACACACAAAGAACCAGTATCAGCCGCAGCGAGTACGAGCGGGCAATCAAGAAGACAGGCGACAGGATCAGATCAGCCCATCCATCCGTGAAGGTGTACTGCTGATGTGCACAGACTGCCAGAAAGCGGAATCCGCCGACTGGCGGGTCTACCAGCACACATGCCCTGACTGCCAGATCAGGATGTTAGCCAACACACCAAAGGAGCAGCGTGATTCTTTGCTCGACAAGATCAAAGTGCAATGTGGCCCCAAGGCATTGCAGTGTGTCAGGGACCGGCTCACGCTGGAATTCGCCCGCATCAGGGCACGAAGGGAAAGGAATGGTCGTAATGGTGAATGACTTTGACGCAATCATTGACGATCTACTGATTCGCTGGCACTACTATTCATCCAAATACCAGCTTGCCAAAGCCTACGCATCCACCGATGCAACGTGCAGGATGGCCCGCAGTAATTGGAGTTCATACGACCGCGACAACGGCATTGCCGAAGAGGAAAGCGCAAAGACCACAATGCAGAGCGTTGAAAGGGCGGTAGAGCGAATGAGAAGCCCGTGGCCGCTGCACCATCACATGATTTGCGTTGAAGCCAGAAACCTGGCGACCGGGTTTGAAGTGTGGTCAAGCCCGAGACTACCGCAGAACCGGGACGAGCGGGAAGTGTTGAGAATCGAGGCCAGGAACAAGCTGGCGAAGGAACTGATGGAAGAGGGATGCGTAGGGAACTAACAGTTTGAACAAGAAGGATCTAAATCATGGGAATGTTTGACTATCTTCGTTGCCAATATCCGCTTCCGGTAGCCGGTGCGAATGAGTTGGAATATCAAACCAAGGACACCGACGCGCAGTTTTTGGACAGCTACGAAATCAGGGCCGACGGCACGCTTTGGCACAAAACGTACACCACCGAGGACAGAAGCGATCCAAACGCCGACCCAAAATCGTTGCTATCTTTGATGGGGTGCATGACGCGAGTTAACGATCAATGGGAGCCGGAACCGCATACTGGCGCGATTGAGTTTTATACGGACGACCACCCAAAAGGATGGATTGAATTCTGCGCCGTGTTCAAAAACGGGGCATTGCAACATCTGATGGTGGTTAGCGACCCGTTAGCCAACACAAAGGATCAACCATGAACGTACTTGAACAGGCTTTGGAAGCGCTGATGGAATACGACTTCCACACAAAAACACAGGTTGCCGCCGTTGCATCCCTTCGTGCTGCCATAGAGCGTGGGCCGGTGGCGTGGAGACATGACCACGGGCCTGAAGGCGACGGGTGGGAATACTACGAGGGCGCAAACTGTCCTGAGTGCGTGGCGCTCTACGACCTTTCAGGGGATCAACCATGACAGACAGACAAATGTTTGACGAGTGGGCGAATGCTCACGGGTTCAAAGGGGATACTCGCAACTTCATGGCGATGGCGTGGCAACAGTGTGCAGCCATCAAGCAGCGCCGGATAGACGAACTGGAGGCGCAGCTACACATGGCGCGATTCGGAGCAGGCGGGAATGCCCAGCACGATCCGGCAGGCGGTCGCGGATTCAGCGGTACTCGCATGAGCCTTGCCGAGCCGATTGTGGCCGTCTATGGTGGAGGCGGTTGGATCACGCAAGACGCGAACGGCCCAATCCCACCTGAACCGCAGGAGCCCTGAAAAGGGCTGCTGACGACAGCGCGGACACGGCGACAGCGATGCAAGCCCTAGTTGACGCAAAGCGCTTTGGAATGCTCGCTGATTGCATTGACACACTTACGCATGAACTTGCGCACGCGCTCAAGAGAATTGAACGACATGAAGACCAATATCCCGAGCTTGCCGACTACTAAGCGCGGCGGCAAAAGACAAGGAGCAGGGCGACCAAAAGCGCCAGAACGCCCCAAGCCTGTTAGCTGGCGACCTGAGACACAAGCACAGCGTGACAAGTGGCTGGAATTGGGCGGCGCTAGGTGGATCAAGCGCATCCTGCAAGAGATGGTAGACAGTCATAAACCGTCATAAATGGTCTAAGTGTTTTCCCTAGCCACCAACGAAAGTATTGACAACCGCCAAATAATGTGCAGAATCCGAGTGTCGGGATACGCACGTCCCTACGTTTTGAGCCCTGCAATCGCGGGGCTTTTTGCTTTCTGGCGGGGTAGTTCAGTCAGGTAGAACGTCCGGCTCATACCCGGAAGGACGGTGGATCGAAGCCATCTCCCGCATCCAATCGCTGGGCACCGACCATCAACCTACGCAGTCTTCATTGACATACCGGGTCGGTCGCCCAGCCCCTACACCCGCTGAAATCCATTCAGCAATCCATTCAGAAACCGTCAAACCCGAGGCAATCCCAGAATCGACCGCTGCATTGCGGTGTCTGATTCACGCCCGGCCCCAGCAGCCAGTGGGGAAACTGCCTGCCACCGGAGCCCGCCAGCCAAACGACCTCCCTCCGGTCAGGCTGGCGGGTAAGCCGGACAGAAACGCAATTACCCGGAATCACCCCGGAAGTTACCCGGAATCACCCCGATTTGTCTCCCATCGGACGCAGTTGCCGATGCTTTAACCCGTCAGCCTAACCCGCTGGCGGGTTTCTTTCCTTGAAGGAACACCAACATGGCAACCATGCAACCCCCAATGATGCCCCCTGGCGCTCAACCTGAAGCCGAACCGATGGACCCGATGGGCACGGACGATCAGGAACAGGGCTATTGCATCGAGATCAAGGTGAGTCCGGGTGGAACTTTCAAGGTGAGCGTGGAATCCGCAGCCTTTGAGGCCAAAGAGCATGAGGCCGCAGGCGAAGAAGCAGACGGCGGGAGCCGGGAGTGCAAATCCGTGAAGGAAGCTTTGACGCTGGCCTTAGAGATATTCAAGAACGACGGCCAAATGCCCGTTGCTGGCGAGGCCGACGATGCATTCATGGCTGGCTACGGCGGCGACACCGCACCCAAAGCAGCATGAGCAAGGCCACCATCATCCTCCAAGACGTTGAAGGCGCAATTGACGCCAACATCGTTTTCGAGGGCGGATTCCGGGCAGACAGCCACGCCCACCAGCACGCGCACCTCCTGATGAAGCACATGGGAGAGATCGCCCGCCAGTTGAGCGACTTCACTCCCGCAGCGCCGGAACTCCAGGCTCCGACCGCCGAACCGTCGCGCATCGCATTGCAGTGACCATGCTCAAGAACGCCAAGCACGAACATTTCGCTCAGTGCATGGCAAAAGGCGTAACCGCAACGGAAGCTGCCGTAACCGCTGGTTTCGCTGAGAAAAGAGCCACCGTCACCGGAAGCGAGTTACTCGCAAGACCGGAAATCAAGGTAAGGATTACGGAACTTCAGCGGCTCGCAACGGAACGTGTTACGGAAAAGACCGGGATTGATAAGGCGTGGGTGCTGAAAGAGCTTGTCGAAGTCGTGAAGATGGGCAAGCAAGCAGAGCCAGTCTTGGACAACGAAGGCAATCCAGTCGGCGAATACAAGCAGAACCTTGGCGCAGTGAACAAAGCGCTTGAGCTTGTTGGCAAGGAATTGGGTATGTTCATTGACCGCTCAGAAGTCCGCACCGGGCCGCTGGACTCGATGGAGCATGAAGAACTGAAGGCGATGCAAGATGCAATCAGGCAACTCCGCACTGATGGACCGCTTATCCGGGCTGTCACCGAAGGCGCTGGCATTACTCGCCACTGAGGTATCAAAGAAGTTGGCCGAGAACAAGTTGGCCGACTACCTGCCGTACAAGAAGCAGGTTGAATTTCACAACGCGGGCGCTGACGAAGGAGTCAGAGAGCGCCTGCTGATGGCTGGAAATCAGCTCGGCAAGACGGTCGCGGGCTCGTTTGAGGCTGCAATGCACCTGACCGGCATCTACCCTGAGTGGTGGGATGGCATCAGGTTCACCGAGCCGACAAGCGCCTGGGCGGCATCGCTGACAAGTCAGGGCACGCGGGACACGGTACAGCGCCTGTTGCTTGGGAAACCGGGCGAATGGGGCACCGGAGCCATCCCGAAGGCGCTGATTGTGGACATCAAGCGAGCCAGCCACGGCGTTGCGGACAGCGTTGAAACCGTCACGGTGAAGCACATCACGGGCGGAACCAGCCGGATCACCCTGAAAAGCTACGACCAGGGCCGGGAGCGGTGGCAGGGCGAAACGCTGAACTTCGTCTGGTTTGACGAAGAGCCTCCGATTGACATCTATATAGAAGGCTTGACGCGGACCAACGCCACGCAAGGCATTGTCTGGTTGACCTTCACCCCGTTGTTGGGCATGTCCGATGTGGTCAAGCGGTTCCTGATCGAGAAGATGGAAGGAACTCACGTCACGACCATGACGATTGAGGACGCAGAGCATTACACGCCGGAGCAGCGCAGGGCAATCATTGCGACCTACCCGCTGCATGAGCGTGACGCTCGGGCCAAAGGCATCCCGACGCTTGGGAGTGGAAAGATTTTTCCGATTGCGGAAGAAGATTTGCGGGAACTGCCGGTCACCATCCCGAACCACTGGCCGCGCATTGCAGGCATAGATTTCGGCTGGGATCACCCGACAGCGGCTGTCTGGATCGCATGGGACAGAGACACAGACACGGTGCATGTCTATGACTGCTACCGCAAGAGCGAATCGACCCCGATCATCCACGGCGCGACCATGAAGGCCAAAGGTGCATGGATTCCGGTGGCATGGCCGCACGATGGTATGCAGCACGACAAGGGTTCAGGCATTGCACTCGCACAGCAATACCGTGACCTGGGCGTTTTGATGCTGAAAGACAAGGCAACGCACCCGCCAGCCAAGGGCGAGCCCGAGGGTTCAGGCGGCAACGGCGTTGAGGCTGGGCTGATGGACATGCTGGACCGGATGCAAACCGGACGGCTGAAGGTTGCCAAGCACCTGAATGACTGGTGGGAAGAGTTCAGGCTTTACCACCGTGAGAACGGCAAGGTCGTCAAAGAAGGCGATGACCTGATGAGCGCAACGCGCTACGCCTTGATGATGCTGCGCCACGCAAAGGTGCAGGCAAAGCCGCAGAACTCGCGCATTTCCGCATTCCAGCCCTCAATTCCCGTAGCTGGGATGTTGGGCTAAGACTTCAAAGGAGCCACCAATGGCGAACTTCCTCCAAGCCGCAGACCGCATCAAGCAGTTTGCGCAAGACTACAAATACATGCAGGAAGCCGCCGACGCGCTGGCTTCGATTGGCAGTCTCGACCAATTGCTGTCCGAGCGACAGGCTGCGGTTGACGCTGCGAATGTTGTGCT
>OFQY01000376.1_pt1 | contig 18391 bp, 13 predicted proteins | sample 1542991 | NCBI WGS metagenome assembly OFQY01 (sample SAMN07774224, study PRJEB24372) | wastewater metagenome | isolation source: Exp Tend VB 10WW | collected 2016-02 | reverse complement strand
TGGCCTTGGCGGTATTCAGTCCAGTGGTTCAATCGTAATTAATTCTACACTCGACAGTGGCGCAGCGACCGGCGCCAACGCCATTGCCGGAATTTATGGCAACTACACCTTAACTAATACCACCACAGACTCGACCTTCCAATTTGGTAATCGCTTTATTAATACGATTGCTTCTGCTTCTGGTATTGATGCGACATACTCAGGTCAGTTCATCCGTATGATAGACGACGACTGTGCCGCGACCGATTGTGTAAACACTGTTCGTGGTTTGGAAGTCCAGGCGTACAGTGGAACCAACAATGCTGGAACCAACATTGGTATTTCCGGTTACGGTAAAACATTTGGTTTGCATGGTGAGACAACGGCGCAGGCTGGAACTGTGGCTCAGCCAGCTGGTGTGTTTGCGGACTTAAATAACAGCTCTGCTCCAACTTTGGGAAATGCTATTCGCGCTTATTCTAACGACGCCACTAGTGCTAACTTAGTCAGCATTTATCAGGAAACTTCAGCTTACACTGGCACAGTCTTAGAACTTTCTGTGGCTAACAGTAGTGGTGATTTTGACGGCGGTTACTTTGCAACTTTCAGTAACAATGACGCGGATGTCAGTCCTCTTCGAGGTACCGTGTTTTCGGTAGACTACAAAGGTCTCTTGACCATTGGAAATGCTGACGGTGACAATACTGAATCGTTTATAATTAACTCAGAAGAAAGTACAGTAACCCAAAGCCTGTTCTCTATTTATTCTGATACCACTGGTAACGGACAAAGCGCAGATACAGTTAAAGCGCATTTTGAAGCAGACGGAAGTTTATTTATCAGTCTTCCTGGAACTCAAACAACTCATGCAGTTTGTCACACTGGTGCAGGGCTATCTAATAATGACGAACTGGTGGACTGTGACCCATCTGCTGGTGCTGACTATGCTGAAATGTACCCAGTTGCTTCTGGGGTAGCAGTTGGTGATGTTGTTACACTTGGAAGTCAGCTTGTTAATACTTACAATCAAGATGCTCAAGGAACTGCAGATTGGAATAGTATTAAAGGTCAAATTTCTCAACTAGTTAAATCTACCTCAGCTTATCAAACAGGGCTTATCGGAATTGTCTCAGATAACACTGCCGACTTCTCATCTACCGGTTACAACATCAAAGCTCAAGATAATCCAAAACCAATAGCTCTTGCTGGTCGCGTATTGGTAAAAATCACTTCAGAAAATGGTGCGATAAAAACTGGTGATTATCTAACCTCATCTTCTACCACTGGAAAAGCAATGAAGGCGACTCGTCCTGGAGCGGTAATTGGGCAGGCTTTGACTGATGATAATGGTTCGGGAATGATTATGGTTTTTGTTCAAACTTTCTACTACGATCCAACCACTGTTGTCGACGAAGACGGTAACTTACAAATGCAGCAGGGCGCAAGCTCCACTATTTTAACAGCACAGACAGAAGACACTGCCGCCTTTATTGTAAACCAAGAGGGCAGTGGTAACTTGTTGCAACTGCAAGCTAATGGCGAAGAAAGATTATTGGTTCAGAATAACGGTAGTCTAAGAATTAGTACACTACCTGGCTCGCTTACAGAAAAATTATTTGTAGTCAGCAGTGATACCAGTGATCTCTTTTCGATCAACGCCCGTGGGGATGCCACTATTACTGGAGCCTTAGTTATTAAAGATGACACTTTTGCTGGCTCAATTGCAACAGCTGGTGATGGCCTTGCAGAAATTACCTTTAGCAACGACCTTGGTACTGGAAAACCAGCAGTTCAGTTAACGCCAGAAGCGTCCTCTCCTGTCTTTGCTCAAATCTTAGAATGGCGCAAAGACGCCAATGAGCGCTATACTGGTTTTGTAATGAAAACCTTTGCACCAAATGGTGATCCACTTTCAAGCATTGTTCATTACTTAGTGACTGCTAAGCAAGACGGCTATGGTACTTTTGGTGGGGAATCACTTTCCGTAAATGGTAGCCCTTCTGGTAGCCCCACAATAATTTCTGGAGGTGGCAGTGGTGGGGGCACCCCTGAAAATATTGAAGAGACCCCAGTAGTCCAAACACCAAGTGACGAAGGAGCAGTAGCAGGGGACAGCACAAGTCCAACTAATGAAGCACCAATTGAAGTACCAAGCTCACAAACAGAAAGCAGTCCAAATACAGAAACCCCTCCTGCTGTCACACCTCCCGTAGTGGAGACAGCGCCAGTTGTAATTCCTGTGGCTCCTCCAGTAATTATTGACACGCCAGCTCCATCATCAGTAGTCGTTCCTTAATCCAGTGGTATAATAGTAAATAGAAATCCTTAATTATAGAGTAGTAGAAAATTTTATAGAATTATGAAATCAGCAAAAAAAATATTATCAATACGAATTATTATCACGCTATCTTTATTGGTTTTGGGCAGCATGATTTATTGGTGGCATCGAGTTGAAATTAAGAGCGCGCAAATAGCAAAAAGTAATAACTCTGAGTTTTATTTATTGGACCCAGCAAGGTTTTTGTATAAAGATGAAAATTTAGTCACTAATATTGAACCTTTGCGCCAATTTTTAAAGTCCTTGCCAGAGCGCGAGAAAGACAAGGCGGACATTTCAATCTACTTTGAAGTCTTGACTACTGGTGCTAACATTTCTGTTAACCCAGATTTGGCTTTGTGGCCTGCAAGCTTAGCAAAACTGCCAATCGGCATGGTTATTATGAAAAAGGTTGAAACAGGAAAACTCTCCCTTGACCAAAAAATCGTATACACAAAAGACGATCAAACTGTAGAAGAATTAAGTAGCGAGTTTCATCAAGTTGGTCAAAGCTATAGTGTTAAAGAGTTGCTTGAAAAGCTTCTTCTTGATTCAAGTAATTCCGCGTATCACATGCTCAAAAGACAAACAACAGCAGAAGAACAACAAACTATTGTTCAAGAAGTGGGGTTAGAAGCTTTGTTTACACCAGAAGGCAAGGTTAGCGCTAAAGAATATTCTCGTCTTTTTCGGTCTTTGTATTTGGCCAGCTATTTAAATCCAGACAACTCTCAGTTTCTGCTCGGACTTATGAAAAATAGTACTTATCAAAAAGACTTAAAGGCAGGCCTGCCACCAGATATCTCCTTTTCTCATAAATGGGGAGAGAATGCTTATTATAAAGTTTACTCAGATTCGGGAATTGTATATGCAAATAATCGCCCCTATTTAATTGGGGTCTTAGTTCAGACAAAATTTGGGGATACTGGAGAAAGCAAAGATTATGCAGATAGTATAATGCGTGAAGTTTCCGAACGTGCTTATAAGTATGTTAGCAATAAATAATTGAGTACCATGGCAACCAAGTCAAGCAAAATTTTTAAATTGACAATGCTAGTAATAGTTTTTTTACTAGTAACAAACTTAGTAACTTTATTTCTACTCAAAGACAGTTCAAATACAGAAGCCGGTCAAGAAATAGGAGACTCTTTAATAGATCCGGCCCGCCCACTTTATTCTGATGAGAATTTAGTTACAAATCTTGAGCCGTTGCGAAAATATTTAAAAGCTCTGCCAGAGCGAGAAAAAGACAAAGCGGACATTTCAATTTACTTTGAAGTCTTAACTACTGGCGCTAATATTTCTGTTAACCCAGACTTAAAACTTTGGCCTGCAAGCTTGGCAAAACTTCCACTGGCCATGGTGGTAATGAAGAAAATTGAAGAGGGGAGTTTATCAGTAGACTCCAAACTTGTATTTACTAAAGCAGATGAAGACCCCACAGATACTTCGGGCCTTGAGCAAGTGATTGGTAACGAATTTACTATTCAAGATTTATTGGAAAAGTTGTTGTTGTATTCCAGTAACCCAGCATACACTATGCTTAAAAGGGAAGTTACTAGCACTGAGCTAGCTGGAATTGTTAATGCGGTTGGTTTAGAAGAGCTTTTTACTCCTGAGGGGAAAGTCAGTGCTAAAGAATATTCTCGTCTTTTCCGTGCTCTTTATACAGCAAGCTATTTAAAGCCAGAGAACTCTCAAATGCTTCTTTCAAATATTCAAAAAAGCTCAACAGAGAGTTTTCTTAAAGCGGGTTTGCCTAAAAACATTCCATTTGCTCATAAATGGGGTGAAAATTCTTTTTATAATGTTCATTCAGACTCTGGAATTGTCTATGTAAGTAAGAGGCCGTATTTAATTACAGTGATGATTCAGCCAAAAGCCACTAAAGTTTCAACGTCCTCAGAGTATTCTAAAGGCTTAATGAAAGAGATCTCCGAAAAATCTTACCAATTCGTTGCAGGAGATAAATTAGACTAGACAAAAAAAGAAAAGTATGCTATACTATATTCATAAGTGAGCATATGTCGGCCAAAAATTCAGTCGACTTTGAAACAAAAAGTGTTACAAGCCAGCCCAAGTCTGGTCCGTCTATGGCGGAAAACAAAAAGACAATTAAATAACTTTATTTAAAAGCCAAAAATTGCTTTTAAATTTTGTGGGTATAAAAAAACAATGCAAAATAGTCACAGCATAATTTCTAAAATTCATTTTAGAAAATTATCCAAAACGGTATCCTTACAAATTAAAAGGGCTGTTTTATTGTTTTCACTTTTGGCTGTGCTATTTAATGGTTTTCCAATTGAAAAACTCCCCTTTGGATTTAATAATCCTTTAACTTCTCCAACTGAAGCCTCTGCTCACTATCAGTTCGGACCTGTTAGCGGACAATTAGTGGTTGGTACAGAAAAAAATATTTTAGCTAGTACCGCACCGGTAGCAGAACCAGTTACTACTAATCCTGTAAACTGTGGTTCTTGGAAATGTACTTTAGCAGATGACAACACTCATTGGATGGCCACAGGCGCTGCAGCTAGTCCGAGTTTAAATATGCAGTTAAGTGTTGGTGGTGTAAGTTTAAATGGTGCTAACAAGATGTTAATTCAAACTGAGTTTGATACAGACGCCAACATTGGACTTAAAATTCAAATTTGTGATTGGGTTTCAAGCACTAGTGTAGACAGCGCTGCAGATGCGCAGTGTACTACTGGTGGTTGGAGAACAATAAATAGTCAGGATGCAACCAATGCCGATATAAATATTACAGGTGCTGCTAGTAGTACTGCTTTTCAATATCATTTGTATGACGGATATTTTTCTACAGGCTCAACAGGAGGCACTGCGCTTTCAACACCACTCTCTAATTTTTTAAAAGCTACTACAAATCAAGTAAAAATTAGATATTATAGCACAGCAGCTTCATTACCTTTTGATATAGATTACCTAAGAGTTTCTCCAATTGTTGATTCTGTTTATTTTCCAGCTGGAGCTACTAGTCAAAATGCTGGTACGTTAACCGGTACTTATAGTAATGTAGGGGCTCTTACAAATACTGCTACAGCGATGGATTCATTTACGGCAGGGGGTAACGCCCAGTATTTTGTTGGAAACGGTGCAGCTGCTGCAGTGGCAGACTTCTACCTATAATTTAATAATATTAAAACTCAAACAGGGATGAATACGATAGTTGTGCGTGCAGAGTATGCTTGTAGCGCTGCAACTGGCACCTTCATGCCTCAAATTAGAAATTTTACAGCTAGTACTTGGGAAGATTTAGCCTCGACTGCTATTACTTGTGCTACAGCAGATACAACTGCAGGAAATGGTTGGGCTAAAAATAATATTACTTTAACAGATTATATATCTAGTGGGGAAGTGAGGGTTAGGTATCTCCATAACACAAACAATATTGGAGTTAAGCTAGATTATAATTATATAATGATCGGGTCAACTAATGCTGATAATAGTTTATGTGCAGTTACCCTTGGTGCTGGAACTGCTACTAATTGTACTAATACCAGAACTTTAGATATTACTGGGACTACTACAACTTTTGATAATGCTTCAGAAGCTGAAAGTGCAAACATGGGAACAGGTGATGCCAATGCTTTTTTTGCAAGTGATAACGAAACTACAACTGATGTAACGCTTGAACAAGTAGCCTCTTCACATGTGGTTATTCCTTTAACTTTAGCTGCTAATGCTTCTGTGGTTGGTATTAATTACTCAGCTCGTTATTTAACTGGCGTAGCCGCTAACACAGCGCAAATTGCTTTAAGAGACTATTCAGGTCTTAATGCAGCTGTTGGAGGTTGGGTTAATACTGGAGTTGTAACCAGCACCACGGCACAACATTATACAGATAGTATTTCCCAAATAACTGCAAATAATGGTTATGGTGTGCAATCAAACCCTGAAGATTATTTGGACACTACAAACAATCAAATGATGATGAAGCTTCGTGGGGTTTCTCCAAATGCTTCTGCCATTACTGAAGCGTGGGATTTTGCAATGTTGAGCATCCAGTGGATAGAAATTTCAACTGGAATTACTGTTTCTGGAACGGTCTACCAAGAAAATGACAGCTCAGTGTTGACTTCATTTAGTGGTAGCATGAAGTTGGTTGTCGGAGCAAGCACCAGTTATACAGCCACAGCGGCTAGCGGTGTGTTTAGTTTTGCAAGCGTGACACAACCATCGACTGGGGCCATTATGACTATCTTTTTAGATACCGGGAATGCTGCACCACAAGCTGCTACAGTTGTGCGCTACGGTAGCAGTTGTACGGGCAATCCAAATTGTACGGGGCTTCGTGTAGTACAAAGTACGCTTTACTTAGACAGTAAGGACGCTGGTGTCTTTGCTAATACTGATTTAGCAGCTTGCGACAGTGACAGCGCGGGAAGCACTTGTCATAGTGATACTGACGTTGATTTTAATGTGAATACTGGTATCCTTACAAATAATTATGCAAATATAAAAATTGCCTCTGGAACAACGTTTACTCCTGGCAATACTGTTTTTGCCGGAACTATAAAAATCGCTGGGACCTTAAATGGAACTAATGCTGTGAATATTAGTGTTAATAATGACTGGTTAAATGACGGGACGTATACTGCCAACGGTGGTGAGATTGTTGTTAACCCGCAAAACGCCACACCAAGTGTTATTGGTGGAACTAGCAATACAACTTTTAGCAAATTAACCATTGTCAGTGGTGAACGCGTGGTCCAGTTTAAAGCAGGAAGCACATTTTCAGTTACTGGACTGCTTACTTTAAATGGCACTCCGCAACAACCACTTGAAATCAAATCAACAATCCCAGGACAACAATGGCTTATTAATTACACCGGAACAAGTTCCATGGACTTTGTGATTGTCCGTGATGGTGGTTGTGGTGGTGGAAACTTGCTAAATCCAAACACTACTATGTTAAATGGTGGTAATAACTCTGTTGCTTGCTGGAACTTTATTCCTAAAGGTGGTAATGCTGGTAGCGCAGGTGAAGGTGCAGGTCAAGGTGGTGGTGCTGGTGGCTGTACTCCAGCAACTGCAACAGCTAATATGACTGCTACCGCAGTTACTAGTATTACAGTAAATACTGGCGGTACCTGTTACGCTTTCCCTCCAAATGTCATTTTTGTCGGAACCGGTGGCGGTGCAATTGCCAATGCTGTAATTGCCGGCGGTGCGGTTACTACAGTTAACGTTGTTGAAGGTGGTAACTATGGCTCGGCGCCAACTATTGTCTTTACTAGTGGTCAGGGTGGCGCAGGCGGCGGCGGTGGTGGTAGTGAAGGCGGCGGCGCAGGCGGCGGCGGCGGTTCTGGTGGCGGCGGCGCAGGCGGCGGCGGTGGCGCCAGTCCATAATTTAAAGGTCAATTTACACACTCTGATACAGCACTGTATCAGAGTGTGTTTTTTGGTTTGTGGCAGAGGGTGTGGTATAATATAGACAATTACTAAAAGAAATAATTAGCATATGCCAAGAGTAACAAAACAAAATAAAGTCATCAGCGAAGATCTTCCCGCTGATGCAACCTTAGACCCTGAGTCTCAAGTGCCAAATGGCTTGTGGCCAACAAGCCGGTTTACTAACTTTGTGTTACCAATTGGTTTGTCTATATTATTGGTGGCCGTGGGTGCAATTGCTTTTGTTTACTATAATAAAACTCAAAAAACTAGCGAAGTTACAGCCGAGGTTAAAGCCAGCGCCGAACAGGTTACCGCAGATGAGGTTAAAGCTCTAATTTCAGAAGTTGGGAATATAATGTTATTGCCAACTGGTGAACAACCAACAGTAGCCACAGTTTCAGACTTAGCTAAACTTAAAGACCAAGTATTTTTTAATAATGCTAAACTTGGTGATAAAATTTTAATTTATACTCAAGCAAAAAAGGCGATTCTTTATAATCCAGCTTCTAAAAAAATTATCGAAGTGGCTCCAGTCAACGTGGCTAAAGACCAAACCACGACGAAAGCTTCAACCCAAAAATCTAAAGTTCTTGGGACGGAAGATAATAAAAACACAGGCAATTAAAATATATAAATCCATTTAACTACCAAAGATGACCATTGGCTTATGCCAATGGTCATCTTTGGTAGTGTTTGATGCCAGAATAACATTTTTTTGCTATACTTATGGATGTAAAGAGCGCAAAATATAGCGCCCATTTTTCCTTATGTTGAAACAAAAAATAAGCAAAACTGTTGTTATTATTTTGATGCTGTTAGCTCTGGCACCTGTTTTTGCGCTTGCCACAGACTTCTCATCTCCAAATTTTATTGTTAAGGATCCAGTGATAGATGGTGGTTTAAAAACTTCAAGTTCAGGTACTTTTAGTTTGGGTCAATCTGCCGGACAGACCGCTATTGGTAAGTCGAGTTCAAGTACTTTTAAGCTTTGGAGTGGCTTCCAGTATTTTTTCAAAGTGACAGCAAATACACTTACTGCAACCGCTGGCAGTGGACAAGTCTCTTTGTCTTGGACTGTGCCACAAACATATTTGGGGATGAGCGTTTCTAGTTATGAAGTTGGTACAGGCACAGTCAGCGGCACTTATGTGTATGAGTCGGTAGGAAGCGTAACCAGTTTTATTAAAACTGGCTTAACTTCGGGCACGCCATACTTTTTCAAAATAAAAGCCAAAGGTCCAGGAGGGATATTTTTAGTATTTTCAAATGAAGCAACTGCTACGCCAACTGGAGGAGTTACGCCAACAGGTGGTGGCGGCGGAACGGTCGGTGGAGCTGTGGTTAGTCTTTCTGGGCTTGCATATCCTAACAGTCAAATTACAGTTCTTCGTGATGGTGGGCAAGTTGTAAGTGTGCGTGCAGACAGTAGCGGGCTGTTTAATACAACTGTTTCGAATTTAGCTCAAGGGTATTATAATTTAGTTTTCTTTGCTACCGACTCAACAGGATTGGCTTCTAGTTTGCTTTCGGTTCCAGTCACGGTTAGTTCAAGTAATCAGGAAATTGCTGGTTTGGTTATTTCGCCAACTATTGCGACTAGCCCGTTTCAGGTTAAAAAAGGCGATACTATAGCAGTTTTTGGTGAAGCCTCGCGTAATTCACAAATTTTCATTTCAGTTAAGGACAAAGTAGGCTTGCAGGCAACAGTGACCTCAGATAGTAGCGGTAAGTTTTCTTATTTGTTGCCAACAAGTAGTTTAGATTTTGGCGACTACTATGTGCAAGCAACTAGTAAAAGCACTAGTTTTAATCAAAGTGGTTTAAGTAAGCCAGCGTTATTCAAAGTTGGAACGTCAGTTATTTCTGGCCCTCCAACTATATCTCCATGCGGTGACTTTAATCGAGATAAACGAGTTAACTTGATCGATTTTTCAATTTTAATTTATTGGTTTGATAAAGAAAATCCTGTGGCCGCTGTGGATTGTAATAAAGATAACCGGGTTAATATTGTTGACTTTAGTATTTTAATGTATAACTGGACAGGATAGCCTATGAATTATGAATTTAGAAGTAAGAATTATGTAGAATCAAACAGGAAATAAAAATGAAAAAAATATTTTTACTAATTAGTATAGGTTTATTTTTTCCGGGCAGTGCATTGGCAGCTGTGTTTTCGTTTGATCCCGCCAATACTTCGGTGCCGGTAAATTTGGCAATTAAAACAACTTTGGTGCTCAATACTGAGGATCAAGAAATTAATGCGGTCAGCGGCAAAATTCGTTTTCCAAAGAATGACTTAGACCTTGTTTTAGTAAGCGAAGCTGGTAGTGTGGTTACCTTTTGGATTGAAAAACCTAAAACCTCAGGTGGTGATACTGTGTCATTTAGCGGGACTATTCCTGGGGGTTATAAAGGTAAAAATGGCAATTTGTTTAGCTTAACTTTTCGTCCAAGAAATCAGGCGCTATCTAAAGTGACAGTGGAAGAAGTTAGCGCATTTGTAAATGATGGCTTTGGTACTCCTGCTAAAGTTCGAAGTGCCCAATTTAATTTGACTGTGACAGAGCCTGCAGCTCTTGCCGAAGGGCTTGAAAATGAAAGCGATATCCCAGTAATAACAATTAAGGACGACTCCCCTCCGCTTTCTTTTAATCCAGTTATTGCTCGTGACGACTCTGGTTTTAGCGGCCAATGGTTTTTAGTTTTTAATGCTGAAGATAAAGATAGTGGAATTTCGTATTATGAAGTCCAAGAATCACTGCGGCCAGAACCAAACGGTAATGCGTGGTTAAAAACCGAAAGCACATATGTATTGCGTGATCAAACAAGAAAAAGTTATGTCTTTGTGAGGGCTGTAAATGGCGCAGGACTACAAACTATTGCGATAATTAGTCCAGAGAACCCACAGCCGTGGTATGATACCTATAGAGTAGCGGTTATAGTAATCGTCACAATTATAATTTTAGGCACCGGTTTTGCGATTAGACGCTATCGCAAAAAACTTATTGCAACCACAAGACGCGATGATAATTTTTAAAAACACATTTATTAAGATGGTTTTCGAAACTAGTTTTGGGCTGAGTCTTATTTTAGTCGCTTTTTTTGCTTGGCCAAAACTTTCAGATGCTGCGACCTTAAGTGTTACTCCGGCCACAGGAACCTATACAGTAGGCAATACTTTTTCTGTGTCCTTACTCCTTAACACTGAAGGTCAGACGGTAAATGCGGTTGAGGCTTCTATTAGTTTCCCCCCAGATAAATTGCAACTTGTCTCCGGGGCCGCTGGGACTTCGGTTATTGAAATTTATACTATCCCTCCACGCATTAACAATCAAGGGGGACGGCTTGATATTGCCGGCGGTATCCCCGGTGGTTTAAATGTTCGCAGTGGGCAGGTTACAACTATGACGTTTCGAGTTAAGGCTGTTGGGTCTGCTAACATTCGAGTGCTTGATAATTCAAAGGTATTGCTGAATGACGGCCAAGGCACCAATGTCCTTGGAAATACTGGGTCAGCCACGTATACGCTGGAGTTGCCTCCTCCCAATGGACCAAAAGTGACAAGCGAGACTCATCCTAACCCCGAACTGTGGTATTCAGCACAAAGCGCTATTTTGTCTTGGGAAAAAGAGACAGATGTTGAAGGATATAGTTACACCTTAAGTACAGATCCAGTTGATTTACCTCAGGACATTGTGCAGAGCAAACAGTCCTCGGTAATTTATAAAAGCTTAAGCGATGGCGTGCAGTATTTTCATATTAAAGCTCTTCGCAAAGGCGTCTGGGGAGGGACAACTCACTATTCGTTAAAAATTGATAGTACCCCACCTGCTAGTTTTCCAATTTCAATTTCGCCAAGCCCAAGGACAAACTCTAGGCGTCCATTTATTGAGTTTATAACAACTGATTCGCTTTCTGGACTCGGGCGTTATGAACTGAAGATCGTCCCGCTTGGCGGAAAATTGGAGAGCGAGCCTTTGTTTGTAGAGGCTACGAGTCCGTATCCTGCGCCAGAGTTGTCTTTAGGAAATTACGAAGTCATTGTTAGGGTTTACGACAAGGCTGGCAATTTTCGGGATATTACGCAAAGGTTAGAAATTAGTGACTCGGTCTATCGCTATTTTGGTGGCGGTGGGTTGCAGTTAACTAAAAAAATAACAGTTAGCTGGTACCTAATTGGCTTGCTGGGACTTTTGGTATTACTTGGATTAATTATTTTGGCGTTGTGGGTGCGTCGTTGGGCTGGACGTTTCCGTATTCATGCAAGCAACGAGCATTTACCAACAAATTTAAAGGATCAGTTAACAGAATTAAACAAATACCGTCAACGTTACGGGAAATTAGCAGCTTTATTTTTAGCGTGCTTAATAAGTTTAAGTGTCGGTCAACACACAAGTCACGCCGCAGAGCTAGAGTTTTCACCTCCAGTTATTACCTCTCATTCCACTAGCATCTCTGAAGAAGAAATTTTCTTTGTTGCAGGTCGCACAGCTGAGCCAAATACTGCGGTGGTAATTCATTTACAAAATTTATACGACGGCCAAACTTTTAATTTTGAAAGTCTGTCAGACAAGCGAGGGGATTGGTTTTACAGGCATACTGGGTTTCTGTCCGGTGGACAGTATTTAATTTGGGCTCAGGGAAAAGCTGAACAACAACTTAGCGCTCCAAGTCCTCAAGTAACTATGAGTGTACAACCCATTGCTTTCCGTATTGGATCTTCTCGTGTGCCTTATAATATGCTTTATTTAGTGGCGATTATCAGCCTCTTTGTCTTGGTTCTTTTGCTCGTTGTGTTTATTATTCTGCATGCGCATATAGGAAGGCGACGTAAAAAAGAGTTTATGGCACACGTGCGGACTGCTGAGGAATCCATTAAGCGAGGCTTTGCTTTGCTTCGTAAAGACATTGAAGCTGAACTTAAAGTTGTTAAAAAAGCTTCGCTGAGCCCAGAGCTTTCTGCAGAAGAACGAATCCGTGAACAGGAAATTCTTGATGACTTACAGGCAATTGAAAAATATGTAGACAAAGAAATTTGGGAAGTTGAAACTTTTGAAGGCTCACCAAGCACATAGAATATATAATATAACACATAAAGGGGACTCCTTTGCGCAAAGGAGTCCCCTTTAAAACTTTAAAAATCTTTAGAATTTCTTTATCTTGTTTATGCTAGCCTTGTATCATGAGATATCGAGACTATAAAGAATTTCGTCAGGGGGGCTATTATCATATTTATAATAGAGGTAATAATAAGCAGCCGATTTTTCTTGACCGCCAGGATTATCTTAATTTTTTTAAGCGAATTAAGCTTATTTTAGGTCTTCCTGTTCCAGAGTTCTCAAGGAGTCCCCTTGTAACACAAGGAGACTCCTTTGATATAAGCCGACAGTCAAAGTCTTTACACATCAAGCCATTTATTCCAAATAGTTTTAGTATTTTAAGTAATTGTTTGATGCCCAACCATTTTCATTTTTTGATTGGTCAGAATACTGCAATTGGTATTGATCGTTTTATCTCAAAACTCTGTACCAGTTACTCCGCATATTTTAATCGTAAATATAATCGCGTGGGACATGTATTTCAGGATGCCTTTAAAGCTAAGCCCATTGAGAGCGATGAGTATCTAATATATCTGTCAGCATATATCCATAATAACCCTGATAAACCTGCTCAGTATCAGTATTCAAGCTTTCCCGATTATATTGGGGAACGAACCAATGAGCTATATGATACTGGTTTTCTATTAGGTATGTTTAACAATGACCGAGAAGCTTATAAACGATTTGTACTCGGGTTTTCGCAAGAGCAGCAAGACCAGATTAAGGATTTCCTTTTTGATGAAGATTAGCTTCACTCAAAGGGGACTCCTTTAGTGCAAAGGAGTCCCCTTTGAGTTCTAAAATATAAACAAACAGCCGACATGTATCGACTGTTTTTTTATTGGTGGACCAGCGGGGACTCGAACCCCGTGCCTCCGCCTTGCAAAGGCGGCGCTCTACCAGCTGAGCTACTGGCCCTCGATTTTATTCTAAGTACTCAGTACTAGGTACAAAGTACTATAGTTACCTTCCAAAGAGTTTGCTTACATAGCTGGTGTCTACTACTCCAGAGATAGCCAGGACTCCAATAACGACGAAGCCAAAGCCAATTAATCTCCAGTAGCTGTAAGTTCCAGAAAATGGTGTTTGGAGATATTTTTGAGCAAAATCAACTGTGCCCGTGTAGCTTGTGACAGTGACAGTGTATTTCATCAGCAAGATACCCGCTACAATCATAATTACACCAAATATATAACGCATGACTTTTGTTTTAATAAATTGCGGAAGCTGTACCCCCACGCCCTTGCTGGTGGGCGTACATGGATTCGAACCATGGACCTCGTCATTATCAGTGACGCGCTCTAACCAACTGAGCTATACGCCCAGCAAGGGTGTGGGGACAAGCAAACCTATATAGTTTAGATAAGTGCCAAGTACTAGAATACCAAATAACTATATGATTTTAACAAATACTAGCAATTTTGACAACTGGGCCTAAATATAGTATTGTAAAAATATCTAAAGAGAGGTTTTGAAATAAAAATTATCAAACAATAGGGTAATAATAGATGTTTTTTTCTCACAAAGCGAATGCTATCGTTGGCGTCGATATAGGCACGTCGTATATCAAAGTCGCACAAATAAGCCACGGTCAGCAAAAGACTTTGGACACCTACGGGATTGTAAATGTCTCAAGTCATATTGATATTTACAATAACGAAGCTGCTATTGATCAAACTGCTTCAATTTTAAAGACATTATTAGCAAAGGCTGGTGTAACTACGAAACGCGCAGTTGTAAGCTTGCCAAATAGTGCTGTATTTACTTCGGTTATAGATATGCCGGCGATGTCAGAGACCGAACTTGCTTCGGCCATGCCTTTTGAAGCCAAAAAATACGTACCTTTGCCCTTTTCCGAAGTAATTTTGTCATGGTCAGTTGTGGTGGAAAACAAAGAAGCCAAGACCATGAAAATTTTGCTAATTGCGGTACCGAAACAAGTTCAAGAAAGCTATTTACAAGTCTTCGACCGAGCGGGGTTAGAATTAGAAATTATAGAAATTGAAGCCTTAGCACTTATCCGCTCAGTTATTCTTGATGCGAAGAGTAATGATGTTATAATAGATATAGGAGCAAAAAGTACCGGACTTAATATTATTAAGAGTGGATTTTTGCAACTGACTCGTAATTTAAATATCGGTGGGGATACAATTACAGACCGAATTGCGCAAACTCTTAACATAACCACTGCTCGTGCTGAGCAATTTAAAAAAGACTTTGGTGTGAGTCAGTCTGCTTCAGTCCCAGAGGCGATTAAGCCAGTACTAAATGTTATCAAGACTGAAATAAAACAGTTATTAACAATATACAAAGCGCATAACATGAATGTTGACGCCATTTCCTTGGTTGGTGGGGGCTCTAACCTCCCAGGAATAGCGGAATTTTTTGCTGATTTAGGAGCAAAGGTTTCGCTCGGTGATCCTCTTTCCCGAATTACCTACCCTTCAGGGATTGGACCAGTGTTAGAGCGCTTTAAACTTCAGTTACCAATTGCAATTGGACTTGCTCTACGGGATCAAGACACAGAAAAATAAAAAATAGATGTCACAAATAAACTTACTAAATATCAATAAGAAGAATTTGTACCCTGACCAGATACTAGCCCTTTGGGCTGTGCGAATTTTTGCTACAATTCTTATTTTGATGTTTTTATATTATGGATATTTGTGGTTTGCGGTAAAGTCAACGGCTGATAAAATTTTAATGCTTCAAGACCAAATCAATACAGATCAGAAAAGTGTCTTGGCAAATCCAGATCGCGCAGAGCTTCTAGTACGCCAAGCGCAATTGCGTGACTTAACGGGGCTTGTAAGCAAGCATTTATATTGGTCAAGAATGTTTCCAGAGCTTGCCAATGTTACCCTAAAAACTGCTGCTTATAGCAGTTTAAACATAGCCGGTGACTCAACGGCGACAATGTCGGTAATTGTCCCAACTTACTCTGAGCTGGATCGTTTTCTACAAATTTTTGACCTACCAGAGGTTAATAAAAATTTCAGCAATTTAAAAATTGTCTCAATTTCAAAGACTCAAACTGTAAATGGTTTGCAAATAAATGCGCGTATTAGCATGAAATATAACCCAGAATTTATGAAAAATTCTATTACTAAACAGCCAGTTCCTGCGCTCGCTCAATAGAGAAAAGTAATACTTATGATAAATCTAAGCACTACCACAGTTACTAAATCACCTATGCGGGGGACTCCACAAGAGCACAAGCGGAGTTCTTTGTTCGAAGCAATTATCCTTTTAGTTGTGGTTGTTTTATTCGGATGGTTTTTGCTCAAGCCAAAAAATCAATCGCTAAGCGAACAGAAGTCTCAGGCTGATGTATTATCAAAACAAGCCACTAGTACTTCTGAAGCCAAAGCAGACTTGGAAAAATTGGTTAGCCAAATGCGTAACAACGCAACTGACGTTGCTTTGCTTGATGAAGCTTTGCCTCTTCAGTCACGTTTGAGCAAAGTGGAGGTGGTTTTAGAACAATATACTAGAGACGCAGGGCTCCAGTTATCAAATATTTCTGTTGATATTCCAGATGCTGGTGTCGCGGCGGCTGACGCAAGTTTAGCGAAGAATCAATTTGAGGTTAAGCGTAAATTACAAACCACGCCGTTTACGGTAACAGCCGCAGGGACGATGCAACAACTGCGCGCATTTTTGTTATTACTTGAGAATGGGGGCAGACTTATAGACGTTGCTGGAGTAGAGGTTGCTAGTCAGACAGATAGTTTAACTTTTAGAATTAAAGTAAAAAGTTATGCCTACGCTTCAGAACCAAAGACTGAAAAAAAGGAGGCACCAGTAAATGAATAAAAAATTGTTAATTATCCCTGTAGTTATTGTGGTTGTTATTATAGGTTACTTTTTGTTTGGCTCAAAAATTAGTAATTTAGTTAGTGTCCCAGTTCAGGATTCCGCCACAATTTCAGAAAGCACAGCAAAGATATTACCGCTAGGGGACAGCTTAGACTTCAGTAGTATCCGTAGTTATAATTCAGATTCAAGGAAATTTAATTACCCAACTGCTGTGGCAGGAGACGCTGGAGTATCACTCGACGCTATGATTGGTGGATTATCTACCCAATAGTTTGGTTTAAATAGGGCTTAATTTTATGGCTACTGACACTTCTTCCAAAAAAATAACAGCAACTTCAAGTTTTGAAAGCTTTTTGCTTGACCACGGCTTTTTAACCAAAGTTAGTCTTGAGCGTCTGCAAAAAGCCAGAGACACTAATTCGCAAAGTCCAGGGGCTGGGTCAAAAGATATTGAACAGTTGTTGTTAGCAGAAAAGTTGATGAATGAGGAAGACTTGGCCCAAGCAAAGGCCGCTTTTTTAAATTTGCCTTATGTGGATCTGCGAAAGGTCCAGGTTCAGCCTAAAGTCTTGGCAATGATTCCAGAAGAGTCACGAAATTTTTATAAAATTATGCCATTTGATTTGGTAAAAACTACCTTAAAAGTGGCTGTGACTGACCCTGGGAACTTGCAAGCATTGGAGGCTTTGGAATTTTTAGGACAAAAACAGAATTTGCAAATTCAGATTTATTTAGCCTCAAGTACTTCTATTAATTCTACAATCGGGAAAAAGCAAAATATTGGCAATGTTGTTGGCGAAGCTTTAAAAAATATTGAACAGCAACAGTTGGTTAGAACCCCTGGGACAGATAAAGCTGAAAATAAGTCGCAAGTTATTGAAGATGCTCCAATTATTAAAATTGTCGATGTTATTTTAACCAATGCGATTGAAGGTGGAGCTTCGGATATTCATATTGAGCCTTCTGAAAATGATGTTCGCGTCCGTTATCGTATTGATGGAATTTTGCATTCCAGTTTGAGACTCCCAAAAAATGTAAATTCTGCCATAATTTCTCGTATTAAAATTTTAGCGAATTTAAAAATTGACGAACAACGTATTCCTCAAGATGGACGTTTTCATATGGATTTAGGGAATCGATCTGTCGACTTTCGTGTTTCCACGCTGCCACTGATGTACGGAGAAAAAGTGGTGATGCGTTTGTTAGATAAAACTTCTAGCGTACCCACTCTTGACCAGCTTGGGGTGCGCGGCAAAGCCAAGACTTGGGTGTTAGATAATATTAAAAAGCCTCACGGTATATTTTTAATTACTGGACCTACAGGTAGTGGAAAATCCACTACGCTTTATGCAATTTTGTCGATGCTCAATACTGCAGGAGTGAACATTGTCACACTTGAAGACCCGGTTGAGTACAAAATGAGCGGCGTCAATCAGATTCAGGTAAATGCAGAGGTTGGATTGACTTTTGCCTCAGGCTTGCGCTCAATTTTGCGACAAGACCCAGACATTGTGATGGTCGGTGAGATTCGAGATAGTGAAACGGCGAATTTGGCCGTTCAGGCGGCTCTGACTGGACACTTGGTTTTCTCTACTTTACATACAAACAACGCTTCTCAGACCATTGATAGAATCATTGACTCATTTCCAGGGACTCAACAGGATCAAATCCGTGTCCAGCTCGCGTCTTCTTTATTAGGTATTTTTTCTCAACGTCTTGTCCCTAGGATAGCTGGTGGGCTCGTGCCCGCTTATGAGCTCTT
>OFQY01000375.1_pt1 | contig 18420 bp, 28 predicted proteins | sample 1542991 | NCBI WGS metagenome assembly OFQY01 (sample SAMN07774224, study PRJEB24372) | wastewater metagenome | isolation source: Exp Tend VB 10WW | collected 2016-02 | reverse complement strand
TTCATGAATTCGCCCATTTCGTCGACGTCCTGCTTGAGGTTGTCGACCAGTTCCTTGTATTGCTTCTCGGTGATGTCGCCCTTCGCCAGGGCCACGTCATAACGCGCCTTGCGCGCTGTTTCCTGGGCTTCCTTTGCAGATTTCGTAGCGGCCAGGTCGCGGGCAAGGTCGGATTTCTCGAGCGCGGCGGTGTAGCGCTCACGCAGTGCCAGTTCTTCTTCGAGAACCTTGATCTGGTCTTCGCCGGCGCCGTTCTGGCGGGCCGTGGCAATGGCGTCCTCGAGCCGGGCCTGCGTCATCGTCGACAACTGCGCCGACGACATGCCATAGGCGGCCGCCTGGGCCTCTGCCGCCTCTGTTGCCGCCATCATTTCCTGGCGCTGGCGGGCGGTGCTTTCCTCGGCCTTCCTCACCGCATCTGCGAATTCGCGCTGCTTCGTCAGTGCCTTGTCCATCGACACCAGGTCGTCCAGGCGCGCATTGATCGCCGCCCGCTGCGCTTCCGTCGCCTTCAGCGTGCCGGCTTCGAGTTGGTAGCGCACACGTGCCGCCTGCTGCTCGGCCGCTGTCATCTTGTCGGTCGAATCGGCATCGATCTGCTTGAGCGCGATCTGCTCGTTTAGCGAAGCGATCAGACGTTCTGCCTCGTCGATCTGTGAACGGCCGCCACCGCTGCGCGCCTTCGGCAATTTCGCCTCCGGCGGTTTGAACGATAGCGCCGGTTTTTCCGCAATCGCTTCCTTCGTTTTCTTGCTGCGATCGAGAAGGTCGGCGGACAGGCGGTCAACTTCGGCGCGCGCTACCTTCGCGTCTTCCTTCATGGCGGCGCCGATGGCGCCAAATCCCTTGAAATCAAGTCTAGCCAGTGCCGCAGCCTGGGCGGCAATGCCGCCGATTTCATTGCCAATTTGCCTAAAGACGTAAACGACGTTGACTCCGAGCACGGCAACCGCTTCCAGCGCCGTGCGCACGCCTTCACCGAAGACCGATGCGAAACTTCCGGACTCATCCTTGGCCCGCACCATTTCGGACGTGAGCTTTTCGAGGAAGGGCAGCAGCTCGTAGGCCGCCGCTTTCCCTGCAGCGCCGAACGATGCCGCCAACCTGTTCAGGTTCTTTTCGTAGGCTTCTGCCTGGGCAGCCTGCTCGGTGGAGACTTTCCCGACCAGTTCGGATTGCTCGGCAAGGTCCTTGAGGAATGGAAGCGCCTCTGCGCCAGCCTTTCCGAGCAGCGCCATTGCCGCTGCTGTTTTTCCACTGCCGTCACGAAACTGGTCAAGCGCCTTGGCGATTTTAAGCATCGCCTCGGCAGTGTCCATTTGCCGCAGTTCGTCTGCGGACAACCCAAGCGCCTCAAGTGCTGCGGCAGCTCCCTTGGATTCTTCGCCGGTTCCTTGCAGCGATTTTGCGAGTTTTTGCAGGGCCGAATCGACAAGGTCGATGTCGACTCCGCTAACCTTGGCCACGCTCGCCAGCGCCGACAGATTCTCAACCGATGCGCCGGTCTTCTCCGCCATGTCATCGAGCGACGCGGCGAACTTGAGCGTATTGGTGATTCCGGAGCTGAGCGCTCCGAACGAAAGCGCGGCGCCCAAGCCGGCAAAGATCGGGCCGAGGCCGACGGCGGTTTTTTCAAGCGATGACAGCCCGGACTGAACGGACTGGAGCGCCGCCCGCGTCTCGTCCTTGGCGGTGATGGTGATCTGGGTTTTGTTATCGGCCATTTCTCATTTGCTCACCAAGCGCCCATTGCATCGGGTCGATTTCCTGGACAGTGTTTTCCGGCGCCGGGATCTGTGCCCACGGCTGCCATGACCAGATGGCGAACCACTCGCCGAATTCGACGGCGGTCATCGTCGCCTCGAGTTCGGCAACCGTCCGCCCGAGACGCAGTGCCAGCGCGAACAGAAAGCGGCGCTCGGGCGCCGCCGTCAGTTTTTTTCGACGGCCTCCGCGTCGAGCCCGGAGAGTTTCCGGGCCACCTTGAACAGGTCGAACACCTGGTCGAAGTGGCCGCCGCCGAGCTCCTCCCACTGGTCCTCGGAAAGCAGCGGCGTCCCCGCGGAATCGATGACGCACAGGGACAGCAGCCGGCCGATGCTTTCGTAGTTCCGCCCGTCCTGGCGCAGGTTGGAAAACAGGGAGAGTCGTTCCGACAGGCGCAGGCCGCGGACGATGACATCGCCGCCCAGCGCCGGCACGGCGACGGTTTCCCGTGGCAATGCCGGAAGGTGGGCGGCTGCATCTGCGGATGAAAGCGTTGCCATCAGGAGCTATACGACTTCGAGCCGCCGAGCGCCGTGAAGGTGACGCTGGTCTTGATCAGGTCCTGTGCCGACCCGGTCGGCGCCAACGAGCAGCCGACGTAGGCATTGAAGACGAACTTCTGGCCGTTGGCGAAGCCGAACAGGATGGCGCGCTGCGCCTGGCTGTCCGATGCGGACTTGAGCGCGATCAGGCCGGAGTCGGACGGGTCCCAGAAGGACTCGAAAGTGTAGTTCGACGGGTTCGGCAGGCCGGGTACCTGCGTCTTGATGCTGTCATGGATCGTCGTGGTGTCGATGAAGTCGAAATCTCCGCCGCTGGCGTTGATGTTGGTGAGCGTGGCCAGGGAGGTGCCGAAGGTGATCTTCTGGCATGATCCGGACGAAAACGTCGCATAGTTGGTCGTATCTTCGCCTTCGAGCGAAAACGAGTCGGTCGCCACGGCGGAAACGCGGAAGACACGGTAATTGACCTGGTACATCCCCTGTACGGTCATGAGCACGTAGTCGCCGTTGCTGTAGCCGTGCGCCGTGCTGGACACGACGCCAGGGTTGGCCTTGGTGATTGCGGTGATGGTTTTGGCGGATGCGAGCGCGGATTGCACGGATACCGCCACGCTGCTCCATTTGGTGATGACTGCCATGTGAATCTCCTTTAGATGGCGGTGGCCGGATTGCTCGCGGCAGTGAAGTAATGCGCCAGGTAATCGACGCGCAGGATGCCTACCGGCTTTTCCAGCCCTTCGTCGAGGTCGACCGCAACCGTCCTCGGCAGCGGCCTGGATTTCAGAAGCCCGCCGAAGGTGGCGTCGCCGGTGCCGATGGCGGCTTCGACTTCGGCCAGCATCGTGTCGAGCGTGCTGTCCAGACCGGAAACAGCCTTGGCGCAGCACTCGACGCGCAGCACGGCGCGGCGGTCGAGCCATGCGTCCGCGGCCATGCTCTCGGTGTCGATCTCTTCTTCGTCGAGATAGACGCGCAGGCATGGCAGGTTGGCGTCGGCCAGCGGATGGATACGCGACGGATAGACGCGCGAGCCGCTGGTGGTCAGGCCGGTGAGCCGGCTGGCGACCGCGCTGCGGATGCTGGTTCGGACGTGCGCCATGTCAGGCGGCCTTTTCGAGCGTCAGCACGGTGACGCCGGTTCCGTCTGGCCTGACGGCGGTCACTGTATAGGCGACGGCGTTGATGGTGACGGCCTGGCCTGCGGCGATTCCGGGGACATCGGCCGCGGCGCAGGTGAAGGTCGGGTCGGTGCCGAGCATGCCGAAGGTTTCGGCGGTCGGAACGTCGAAAATCCCAATCACCGTGGCCGCGCCGATGGTGGCGGCGGTCCCGAAATCGATGAAGAATCCGCGCTCGACCGTGGTCAGCATCAGACCGATTTCTTCACGCCGACGAGGACGACGGCGACGTTCTGCGGGCCGGTGACGATGGTGCCGACGTAGCGGATGTAGCGCTTGACCTGTTTCGGGTTAAGCGCCAGCACCTTGACATCGGCGGTTGTCGTCGATTGCGTGAAGGCAGCGCCGGAGACATCGGCCCAGCCGGTCGATCCGTCGGCTGAATCCTGGATCTTGCCGTCGAGAGTGCCGGTGCCGGTGCCGTGCGACTGCACGATGGCGACGCCGCCTTCGTAATCCAGCAGGTCGACGGCTGAGCCGGTGACGGTGCTGGCCTGCGAGGCCGAGGCCGACAGGTGGAGGACGGTGGCGCCGGAGGCGAAGTTAAACTGGCTCATGGGGTTCCTTTCGGGTGCGGCGCGGTTTTTCTTCCGGCGCCGGTTCGGTTGCCGGGCGGGCCTTGCCGTTGTGTATCAGCTCGGCCGCCAGGCGGTCGTCGCATTCCACACGGTCGCCCGCCGGGCGGACTTCGCCGGCGAGGTAGAAAGCGCGGATGACTTCGATCTTCATGTCGGGGAGACGGGCGGGCCGCAGCCCGCCCTGCCCTATCAGGTGATCGAGGTGGCGCGGGAGAAGGCGCCGGCCTGGCGGATGCCGATGTCGACCGTCTGGATCGCGCGGATGCCGCTGATCGCCGCCGCGAAGTTCGCGTAGGGATTGAGCGCCAGTTCGAGCATGCCCCATTCGCCGATCACGACCTGCGAGAAGTCGCCGAAGACCATCGACGCGGCGGTGACCGAGTTGGTCGCCACGGCGCGGAAGCCTTGCAGGTTGCCGTCCAGGATGCCGCCTTCCCAGAGCGGGGAAGCAGTCGAGGAGAATGCCACGCGCTGCTTGAGCAGGGAGGCGACGGCCGGCGTGGTGACATAGGCGCAGTTCGCGGCGAGGGCGTTGCCGCCGGCCACGTCGGTCTGGAATTCCAGGACCTTGGCGTAGTCGATGGAGGTGCCGGTAACCGAACCGATGCCGGCGGTCTGGCTGATGCCGGTCGGCTGGCCGGAAGCGCCCGAGCCTTCGAGGGCGGCGAGGTCGATGGCCAGCGCCAGGACGCGGGCCAGGTCGTTCATGACCAGGGCGTCGGCGGCCGGGCTGGACTGCAGCATGAGCTGACGCGACAGCTCAGTGTAGGCGCCGACGTTCTTCGGCGACAGGGCGAGCTGGCCGAGGGTCATCTGCGACTCGGTGATCGCCGTGGCTTCGTTGGTCAGCCAGTAGGCAGTCGCGGCGGCGGTCTGCTTCGGGATCGTCACGTTGCCGACGAGGCCGGTCATCATCGTGGCGCCGAGCTGGGCGACGACGGCGCGGTTGCGCAGCAGGTCGATGAACGATCCGGCCAGGTTGTCGGTGGCGACGACGTAACCGCCGGCGTTGCCGGTGGTGGCCGTCATGTCGCGCTGCTGGATTTCATAGGGCACGTAGAAGCCATTGTTCGGGGCTTCAGCGATGCCGGCGCGCTTGAGGATGGCCTGGTGGCATTCGCGCTCGAAACCGGCGTTCGTCCAGTCCTTGTCTACCAGGGCGCGCAGGGCGCGCAGCACCGAGTAGCGCTGCTTTTCGCCGCCGGACAGGCCGACTTCGGCAGTCGGGTTCGGCAGCGGGCGCGAGGCCAGCTTTTCCATGACCTTGGAGCGGAAGGCGTCGACCGGCTCGCCGGCGCGGAGGGCTTCGGCGGCCATGCCTTGCAAGGCGAACTGTTCGCCGATGGCGATGATTTCGGCGGCGCGCTTCTGCTCGGCGGTGCGGGCTTCGGCCTGGATCTTGGCGACATCGACCGGGGCGGCCGGGGTTTCGATAACGGACATCTTGATCTCCTGAACAGGATCGGCAGCGCGGCCGACGCCGACGGTGAAGTCGGCCGGCACGCTGACGAGGGATACTTCATAGGGGGTCCAGCGGGTGACGCGGTAGGTTTCGTCCTCGCCGCTTTTGGCTTCGAGGACGAGGTCATCGATGGCATACCCCACCGAGACGTTCTGACGGATGCCATCCACCACGTCGCGGAAAATCTCCTCGGCCCGCGCGCTTCTCCCGAAGCGGACGACGGCGCGACCTACCCGGTCGGCGTCGATGCGGACTGATTCGATTACCCCGATCTGGTCGCGGGAATCATGGTCACAAAGCAGGGGGCCGCCGGACTTGAGGCGGTCCATGTTCATGGCGCCCGGCGAGTGGTCGAGAATTTCGATTCCCCACCAGCGCCGATAGGGCGCTTCCGAGCTGAAGGCCAGCTCGACGGTGCGGGTTTCCTCGTCGATCTTCTCGCGCTCGAACAGGAAGGCGCGCTCGAGGGTCAGGCCGCGCGTTGGCGGGCCTTTGCGGGTTTCGGCGGACATGGGCATTTTCTCCATGACCGGCAGTTTCGCGGGCGGCCGCTATAATGTTCAGGGGGAAGATTACAGCGCGCCGCAGAGCAGCATCGCGGCTTCTTCGTCGACCGGATTGCGCCGCGCGTCGAATACCGGCTGGGCGACCGGCGCCAGGTGCAGGATGCGCGGGCGGCGGCGGCCGCCGGTGCGGATTTCCTCGGGCAACAGGTGCGATTCGTCGGCCGGCGCGAACCAGACGGCCGGGAACCAGCCGCCGGCGAACCATTGCGCGAACCAGCCGTCGTTAGCTGCCATCGAGCACCGCCCCGGTGCGGTTGTTCTCGGCGTCGAAGCTGCCGACGATGCGGTCGGTGGTGCCGTCGATCCCCTTGAAGGTGATCGTGCTGCCGGCCTTTTCGGTGGTGCCGGCAAGGGCGGCGGCGATGATGCGGGTGACTTCCTCGAACGTCAGGCCGGATTCGACGGTGTAGCCATGCACGGAGGCGGCCAGCGCGTTGAGGTCGACGCCGCCGCTCGATGCGGTGTTCAGCTTGGCGCCCATCGTGCCGGCTTCGTTGTATTGTGTCGCCAGGCCGTTCCAGACGGCGTTTGCCAGGCCTTCCGGCGACAGCTCGGCGAAGGGCGTCCATTCGCCGGCCAGCGCGAGCAGGCCGCGCAGGTCGGTGGCGCCGGCGCCCATCGTCAGCACGCCGCCGGCGCCCTGGAAGGGCACGATCAGGGCGAGGTTGTTGGTGCCGGTGAGAGCGAACACCCCGCTACCGTCCAGCCCCACGGTGAGCCGCAGGACCATGTTTTCGCCGGTCAGCGTGGCGACGGCGTCCGAGCCTTGCAGGGCGACGGTCAGCGACAGTCAGCCCGACTGGCTGAATGTGACAGCGCCGGTGCCTTCCATCGGCCCGCCGGCGAGGACGTTGGCCGTGCCGCCGGTGGCGACGATGACGCGCAGTGCCGCCATGCCGCCGGCCCGGATCGCCGGCACGAAGGCCATCACGTCGTAGCCGGCCGGCGTTGCGGCGGTCCGGGCAAATGACTCGTTCATAAAACGGTTCATTCGGTCGCCCAGGTTCTTGTTGAGCATCGACAGCCCGACATCCCGCCCGAAGCCCTTTGCGGTGCTTCGGGTCATGTAGCGGGCGTTCGGCCAGAGCGCCATGTCAGCCCCAGACGACCTCGATGCCGCCGGCAAAGGTGGTGCTTGCCGCTGTTGCCGCACCGGCGCCGTAGAGCCAGACGAGGCAGGCGCCGTCCTTGATTTCCGGCAGGCTCGGAATCTGGTTGAGCAGGTCTTTTTCGGTCATCAGGCCGGCGACCGACAGGGTGATCGTGGCCAGCGGCCGCGCCAGGCAGAGCGCGAAGGTGCCGGTGTTGGCCGCGCTCATGGTCACGGTGGCGACGTTTTGCACGCCGGAATCGCCCGAGGCCAGCGGCAGGAAGGGGCCGTAGTTGTTGGCGGCCACGCCGGAGTGCGAAATGTGCCCGACGATGGCCGAGGCGGTCATCGCCACCGTGACGGGCAGCGCATTTCCGGTGTTGCCCGACTGGTCGGTATAGGACAGGGCGATGTTTTGCGCCGTGGCGCCGGCCACGGCGGTCTGCACCTGGAAAAGCCGGCACCCGGCGCCGTTGGTGTAGCGCAGCGTCGGCGTGCCGGTCAGGGTTTGCGCCGAGGTGGTGTTATTGCTGATGCCGGGCCAGTAGCCTTGCAGGTCGACCAGCATCAGGGTGCCGGGGACCCCGGTGGCCGCGGTCGCCCAGGCGTTCATGTTGAGCAGGTGCTTTTTGCTGGTGCTGACGTTGCCGCCGTGCGGCATCCCGAAAATCTGCGTGCCGTTGCCGGCGGATTCTGTGCAGGTCGTCCATGCCAGCGCGGTCCCGGCCCAGGCGTTTGCAATCGGCAGGCCGCCGAGCGAACTCATGTCATACCAGCGGCCGAGGGTATAGGCCGAGGCGCCGGTGATCTTGTTGAAGTCGTAGCGCGTGGTCTGGCCGGCAGACAGCGCGGTAATCAGGTTGTCGATGGATTGGATGGCCATGTTTATCCCCAGGCAAATGTGAAGTTCCCGAACCACGCCACGGTGCGCGCGGTCGTTCCGGTGGCCAGCATGTCGAACCAGCCGAGCCACGCGCCGTCGGGAATGCGCGGCGGGTTGAAGGCCTTGCCGGTGACGAAGTTCTTCTCTCCGCAGACCAGGTTGTCGCCGAGCTGCATTGAGCCGAGGACGCGCACCATGTAGATGGCGTGCAGGCCGCCCGGCGGCGTGGTGTAGGTCAGTGAATCAATGCGGCTGACGCCGCGGATGCCGCCGTTCAGCGCCAGGCTCAAGGTGCAGGACGTTGCGCCGGCGGCGGCCTGGCTGCCCGAGCAGACGAGGTTCTGGCCGTTGTTCGGCACATCGACCGTGCAGCTTTGCGCGACGCCTGTGCTGTCGGTGTAATTGATGATCGCCACGCCGTTTTGCAGGGCCGGCGCGACGTGCGACACCATGACCGGGAACACGCCTTCGCCGCTGGCGTAGCGCGGCAGGGTTTCGCTGTTGTCGAAGGCCTGCGTATCGGTTGAATCGCCGTCGATCAGCGGGTAGTAGCCGACCAGGTCGAACAGGACGACGCTGATCGGGCCGTTGAACGTGGCCTGGCTGCTCCATATCTGCGCCTCGACCAGCACGCGGTCCTCGCCCGCGGCGATGCCGGGAAACCAGATGGCGTCGTTCCTTTGCGCGATGGCCGGGGTGAAGGTGGCCGGCGATCCGACGTGTGCATCATAGGCCGGCTGGCCGGAAGCGAAGGTCGGGTCGGCCCATATCTTCGCGTGTGCCGTACCCGCGTTCTTGGTGAATCGTTGAACGTGGAAGCGGCCCGCGTCGAAGGCGGCATTGATGTCACTCAGGCTGCGCAGCGCCATCGTCGTACTCTTGCAATACGCCGTCCGGGTGGCATGGGCACACCGGCTCCGGCTCCTGCGGAACCGGGCCGAGGATTTCGCCACAGTGTGCGCAGCGATAAACGTGCATCAGTCGACCGTGCCTTGCAGCGCGCCGGCGTTGAAAAGCGGCGTGATGCCGGCGGAAATGGCCCGGCTTGCCGACAGGGCGCCCGAGTAGAGGATGTCGCCCGTGCTGGTGGAAGCGAGGCCAACCGAGAAATGCGTCGCGGTCGCGCTACCGGCGGTGCATTCGCCGAACTGGACGGCGGCCGTGTTGCTCACCTGGGCGCCGGATACCGTAAAGCCGCCCGCCGAGCGCGCCACGGCGACGCGGGCATAGCCGGTGTAGCTGACTTCGCTGGTGGTCTGGTTGCCGGCGTCGCCGGGGTCGGCCGTATGCAGCGCGACGTAGAAGTTGCCGGCGGCCGCGCTGTTTTGCAGCCCGGCGGCATCGCCGACGTTGGCCCAATCGGTGTTGTTGAACAGTAGCAGCAGCAGGTTGGTTTCGGATGCGTTGGACATGGACATTGCATTACTCCTTTGTTCGAATAGTTCAGATGGTCATAAAAGCGACTTCTTCGCCGTCGCCCAGGCGGCGCCGATGGCGGCGACGATGCCGACCAGCCAGGTCATGATGCGGCCCACCACCTTCGACCCCTTCCACATGCTTACCATTTCGTCGATGGATTCCTTGATGATGTCCTCGCGGGCGATGTGGTCGTTCAGCGTCGCGCCGACCGCATGCAGGTCGCCCTTGATTGCGTCGAGGGTGCGGTCCTGGTGATTGAGCCGCCAGAGGATGATCAGCAGCGGGTCCTTCTCGACATGCGCCACGTCGGCAACGTGCTGCGCTGCTTCGAGCATTTCCTTTTCGAGCGCGCGTTCGTGGTGCTCACTCATCGCGGCGCTTCCCGTCTTCGTCGAACCACGCGTCGTTGCGGCAATCGCGCTCGACGATTGCGGTCATCATGACCACCAGGAAGCCTACGGCGAGAAAGCAGCCGATGATTCCGGATACCACCAGCAGCAGATGCAGGACCACGTCGCCATTGAATAGAAAGCTGTTGGTCATTTCGTCCTCCCGTATTCAATGGCGCTTTCCATGTTTTCGACGCAGCCGTGCAAGAGTTGCAGCGCGGCGGCCAGTTCATAGATCGGCCGGCGGATGAATATGTCGCCGCCCGGGTCGCCGGCTTCGATGGCGGCCGCCTGCGCCTCTGTTTGTTCCTGCTCGGCGCGATAGATGTGCGTCAGCTGGCCGTGCGCCGACTTGAGCATCGATGCCAGTTGCACCAGCGCGGCACGGCGATCGAGCGTCATTGCCTACCGCCTGTCCGCCAGCATCGCGGTTTTTTGCTGGCTGCCGTAGGAGGTGCCCAGGAAAAAGCCGGTGATCGACCCGAGGACCAGGCTGATGATCGAGGAGACGACCATTGCGCGGATGTCATTGGTCCATCCCTCGCCAAACATGACGGCGGCCACGACCAGATACACCAGAGGGAGGATCAGGACGGCGACCAACAGTGCCGGTGACATCCACGGTTTGCCCTGCTGCATTGCCGCCTGGTCTGCCTGGCGGGCGCCGGCAATTCCGCCGCCGCCGGCCTCTCCGGCGAGTTCGTACCAGTGCGCCGATACCGCTTTGGCGTAGGTCGATGCCAGTTCAGGATCGGCCTGCAGCGCAGTGACTGCGCCCTCCGCCGTCTTCTGCTCGGTGACCGCCTTGGCGATCTCGACCGCCACCTCGGCGGCCTTGGCGTTTTTCTCGGCCTGAGCGGTTTCACCGAAAATGCGGATGAGTGATGGCGCGGCCTGGACCAGCGCCGGGAGTGCGGCGGCTACGAACGGAACCATTGGGCGATCCTCTGAAACAGGTTGGGCTTCTTGTTCGGAAAAGGGACGGGCCCGGCGGCATCCTCGTTGCTGGCAAGCGCCTTCTGCGCCCTGGCGTGGTACGCCCGGCGGTCTATGAGACCGTTTAACCCGCCGTTGATCGCCTTGGTTATCAGGTCAAACTTCCCGGCGTCGGCCAGTTCGTTGAGGTCGCGGGAATCCCAATACCACGCAGCGGATCGGACCGAAAGCGGCAGCATCTCGAGCATTTCCGGATGCTTGCATAGTTCGTCCGCGTCGTGCAGCATGTCCCGGCTGCACGCGCGGTAGTTGTTGTAGCCGGTGATCTGGATCAGGCCGCGGCCCTTGTAGTAACGGCCCGTGGTCGTGCCGGCCGCCTTCGCCAGCGCGATCGCTTCCGGTCGGTTGTTGCCGAGCGATGCGCGGTCGTCATAGGCGCTGCCGTCGGCGATCTCGCGCGTGTATCGCAGCGATCCGGATTCGTGCCCGATCTGCGCCAGGAATGCGGCTTGCCGCGCCGGCGTGTTTATCGCGAATTCTTCCATCGCGGCATTGATGTGTGACAAAAACTGCGCAGCCTGCGCCGCGTTGGCCGCTGGCATGATCTCCAGCAACTGCTTGAGCGTGATCCGGTTCATTTGCGTGCCTTGTCCAGTTTTCCAATAGCGACCAGAAGGACCGCGCCGACTTCGGAAAGTGCGTCGACTACCTCAGCCGCCCCGTCGCCGTGCGGCGACAGCCCCTTGACGACGCGCTCTTCATCGTCGCGAATCTTGGCGATGCGCTCGCGCGCGGCGGCTAGCTGCTCGATCTCGCACTTGATGCGGAGGCGGCGAACTTCGTTCATGCGTCTTCCTCGATCTGCGTTGCCTTGACGATATTCCCGGCCTTGTCGCGGGCGATCGTGGTTTCCGTCTTGCGCGCCGGCAGCGCGACAGTCACCTCGGCGGGCTGCACATCGTTGGTAATCGCCACGTTCGGCGCGGCGACGTTGACCACAGGCGCAGCGACGTTGACCACAGGGGCCGGCTGCTCGCGCTCGGAGATCTCGTTGACTACCTGGACGACGGGGGCAGGCTGCTCGCGCTCGTGGATTTCGTTGACCACGGTTGCCGGCGGCACGGCGATCTCTGCGCGCACTTCGGTGGCGCCGATGGTGACGGCGGGCGGGTGGTTGTGGATGACGGTATCTCCGGACTTCGGTTCCTGCGCCAGCGATCGCACCAGGGCGAGGGTCAGTTCCCTGCTGGCTGGATCAGGCGGCGCGGCCGGCGCGGGCGCTGGCGGCAGCAGGTCGCTTGTGATTCCCAGGGCGGCCATCAGTTTGCGCTCGGCGGCGATTTCCTCGAAAACCCGGTCCGGGTCGTTGCCGCGGGCGCGGATGGTCTCCGAAACGCTGGTCAGGTTGGCGGAGATTTCGTCGCGGGCCGCGTTGACTTCCTTGGCTGGATCGACCCATTGCCGGCGCGGCGGCGTCCACGTCGGGCGGGCAGGCGGGCGCTTGGCCACGGCCTTGACGGCGAAGGCGGTGTCGGCCCAGCGCGACCAGATCGGCTGGAGCATCATCGGCACCAGGACGTGCCATTGCAGCATGTCGACCGTTTTGTAGAACTCGACGAGCCCGGCGCGGATGCTGGAGTAGTTGACTTCGGTAAGGTCGCCGGTCATCTGCTCATAGGTGATACCGATGCCGGAGGCAATGGCGCGAAGCTGCGTCTTCGTGTAGTTACCGTAATCTCCGCTGCTGGCAGGGGCTCCAAAGCGCACGTCCTGGCCGGGCTTGAGGTACTGGATGAGGCCGGCGCCGAGGCTTTCGATGCGATTTCCGGCGGCGTCCGTCGTGCCTTCCGTGAGGCCGACCGCCGGGTCTTCGGTGGTGACGATGGCGGAGAAGCAGGATTCGATTCCCTTGCGGACCAGTTCGGCCTCTTCGTAATCATCGAGGTCACGCATCTTGAGCAGGATCGAGGCCATGCGCGGGACGCCGCGCGTCTGCCCGGGTCGCTGGCGCTCGAAGATGTGCAGTACCTGCTCGGCCGGGACTCGCTTCGATTCCAGGCCGACGCCGCGATTGACGGTATCTCCGGGGTGCTGGTTGAACAGCCAATAGGCGGTGCGGCGGCCGATGGCGTCGTATTCGACGCCGGAGACCATCCAGCCGCCACCTTTGAGCGGTCCGGTTTTTCCGGAATCCAGGTAATCCGGCTCGAGAACCTGCAACTGCAGCGGGACAATCAGGCCATCTTCCGGGCGCCGCTCGCGGTAGCGGATCAGGCATTCGCCGGACTCGAACAGGCATCGCATGACCAGCGCCTGCAGGCCGTAGAAGTCAAGCAGCCCGTCGGCGTCGCATTCATTTACCCAGCGTGCCCAGGCATGGCGCGCGTCTTCGGCTTTGACGGTGATTCCGGTGCCGACGACGTTGGCCACGAACACGTCGCGCGCGCGGCTTGCATAGGGATTGTCACGGCATAGGGCGCGGGCGCGGTCGCGCAGCTTGACGGCGCTGCCGCCGACTTCGGCATCGGCCGAGGTGCTGCCGGTGATCCAGCCGCCGGTACGGCGTCCGGTCTTCGCACCTTCATAGGCACGGACGAAGCCGTCGCGCGACGCGGCGCGCTGGAGCGCGGCACGGGCGCCGACGCGGCGCAGTGCAACCGATGGGGCGAAGACGCCGATCAGGCGGTCAAGCGCGTTCACGTCCTCACCCGCTGCACGTAGCTTTGCGAAACGGGCCGCTCCGTTGTGCCAGACGCAATCAGCCCTGCCTCGATGTCGCGTTTGGCCTTTAGGAGGTCGCTGACCGAGCGATAGGTGACGCTGCGGCCGTCGACCGTGACCGTCAGTTCGCCGGTGGCGATGGCGGCCTCGATCGCCGCCAGGTGCGTGGTTGTGTATGCCATGTGGCCGTTGCTTTCCGGTAATGCCCACCATCAGCATGCGCTTTGGCATCATTGCAAAACTACGGAAAAATGAAATTCACCTCCCATTTCTGGCGGTTTGGCGGTCGATTTTGTGAACAGGATATGCGGCGGTTTTGCAGCGTTAAATAGAATAGGCGGCGTTTGTGCCGTCTACTTCTAGTTAGTGGCCTTCGTGTTTCGTCTCCGCGCACTCGGCGCGACTCGCAAGCCCGCTGTTGAAAATTCTCGTTGCGTAGCCTTTCGCGGCGCACTGCTCAACAATCAGCTTCAGTTGAGCATCGCTGATGGGCGCAGGCGTACAGGCTGTGAGCGAGAGCAACAGCATCGCTGCCGTCGTATTGACCTTGTGCATTTCATTCCTTTCGGGGGCGCTCGGCCCCTAACACCACGGTCGAGGTCGCGCCTTCGGCGCTGGACGCTTCGCCGGCAGGCCGCACAACTTGGTCGTTCACCGCCCCTTCCGCACACGCCAGACGGTCGTCAAACTGACATTGAATGCCGCGGCGATTTCGGCATAGGTGCCGGTGGCGTCGCGGATGGCCTGGCGGCGGGTCGGAGAATGCTTGGGGATGTAGATCTCTGCGCCGCCCCAGTTCAGGCGCAGGTCGGCGTCTATCATGTCGCGCTTCGGTTTGCTGATCGGCACGTGCGTTGCAACGGTGTCGAGTATGGAAGCGATTAAGTCATCTTCTGGCACGGGAGCGAATCCTTTCTAGAAGGTCATTGCCTCGGGTTGGCGGCGGGAGCGGGGTTGAGGGTTCTGCTTTCTGGTCTTTTTCGGCGTCGACCGCGACAGTTGCATCCTTGAGCGTGGCGCCGGAGAGGCGCAGCGCGACCAGCGCCAGGATAAGGCAGTCGAGCGCCTCGTTGCGGGCGCGGGTCTGCACCCATTCCTGTATCGGCCTGTGGCCCTTGAAGCGGGTGACCAGCTTTTCGGCGGCCAGCTGGGCGAAGTATTCGTCGTCGAAGGCAGGTTCCTGCGGAAAGTGCAGGTATCCCGGCCCCGGTTCCATCTGCTTCAGGCGCGCGTATAGCATGCCCTTGCCGCCGTCGACGCCAATCGGCTCGACCGGCACGCCGCGTTTGCGCTTGACGCGCAGGCGCTGGCGGCGCTTCTTCTCGTCCTCGACCAGCGGGCGGCCCATGCCGAAGACACCCTTTGTTGCGAAGCACCAGCGCCGGCGGGCGACGAAGGCATAGACCTGGCTGGCGTTGTATCCGGAGTCGATGGCGCACACCTTGACCTCGACGTCGGCCAGCGTTTCGGCTAGGTCTTCCCAGACCTGCGGCTGCGCGGTGTCGCCGGGCAGGATGACGTGGTCGCGCACCCAGCCTTCCTCGCCTTTTCCCCAGTCGACCACGGTCAGTTCGAGGCGGTCTTTCTGCACGTCGACGCCGCCGGTGCGCAGGCCTACCGGCAGCGGTTCCGGGTAGATTTCCAGCCGCGAAATCAGGCTCACGTTCTCGATGCTGTCTCCCTCTTCCTTGAACACTTCGCCGAGGTAGGTGTTGAAGAAGGCTTTCAGCTCGGACGAGTCGCCCTGGGCGTCGATCCACTTCTGTGCAACCTTGACCCACGACAAGCCGAGGCCGACCGGCGCATACAGCGCGTTGATGTGATAGCCGCGGTGGTGGCGGATGTGCGGTCGGGCGGCAATCCATCGGCCGCGGGCCAGCATTTCGGTTTTGCTGTTTTCCTCGATGATGGCGGCGCATTCGCGGCAGACGTACCAGGCGGCGGCGACCTGCTCCGGGCCTTCCTGCCCTTCTTCTTTTGGCGCTCGGCGGAACTTGAGGCCGTAGGGCGCATCCTTTCCGCCGAACTCGAGCGGCTGGTATTCGCCGCAATGCGGGCACGGCACATGATACCGGCGCATGTCGCTCCGCGCGTATTGCTGGGTGATGCGGCTGGCGCCTTCCTTGGTCGGCGTGCTGACCAGGTAGGTTTTCGCGCGGGTGTAGGTTCGCTGGCGGTTCTCGATCAGCGTCATCGGGTCGCCTTCGCCGCCGACGTCCCAGGGGAAGGCGTCGACCTCGTCGCAGATGACGTAGGGCAGGTGGTCGGAGCGTAGCGAGTCAGGCGAATTGGCGCCGGCCTTGATGATGCGCGAGCGCGCGCCGTATTCCAGCAGGTCGCCGCGGTTGGCGCGGTCGCGCTTGGCGGTGCTGACCAGCCCGGCCAGCGCTGGCGACTCGTCGATCATCTTGGCCAGGCGTGGATTGAACGAGCGGTCGCGCAGTTCGAGCGTCGGCATTACGCACAGCAGGTCCTTGTTGCCGAGGTGGTGCATCAGGTAGCCGATCCAGTTGAACATGGCCTCGGTGCCGCCGACGCCGGACGACTTCATGAAGGTGACCTGCCGCACGCTGGAATGCTCGGACAGCGCATCCATGATCTCGACCAGGTAGGGCGTCAGCGCGTTGTGCCACGGCCCCGGCGCGTTGGTGCCGGAGCGCAGCTCGCGGTGGCGCTCGGCCCATTGCGAGACGGCGATGAGGTCGCGCGGCTTGACGCCGCGGCGGAAACGGTCGCCGAGTTCGTTGATCTGCGGCGCGGTGCCGGCCACCGTGGCGGCGGCCCGTTCGCCAAGCGCGGTGCCCCACTGGTGCGCGGCTTCGGAAAGCAGGTAGTGCACGCGCGTTTCGTCGCGCTCGCCGGCAATGGCTGACACGAACTCCACCGCCGCCGCGTCGAGCGCGTCCAGGATCAGCCGGCGCACCGCCTGCCCGGCGGCCAGCACGTCTTTGCCGTCGCAGGTTTCGGCCAGCGCGGCGTCGAACTCGGCTTTCGCGTTGGCGGCCTTGAGGCGCTCGCGCTCGGCTTGGAGGTCGGCTAGTGATGCCATGTGTGCAGCCGATTGAAAAGCCGGCGCACGGCATAGCTGCGCACCAGGCTGATGGCCGTGAAATAGCCGCCGATGACCAGGTTGTCGGCCAGCGGCAGATGCACGCCGAACATCGGCAGAATGGCGATCTGGCTGGCGACCGCAACGCCGTAACCGATGGCGACGTTGGCGGCGCTTTCAATGGCCGACTGGCGGCGGCTTTGGGTCATGATTGGAGCGTCCGGGTCGGTGTTGCACCGCCGCTGTCCGGCTGGCCGCCGGCATCGCCTGCTTCGGACGCTTGGAGCGTGGTGGTCGGAGTCGCGCCGCCCAGGTCGGGGTGGTTCCCCGACGCCTGCTCTTTACCACGCGTGATCTTTTCGCCGCGATACATGCCGGCGCCGATTTCGTCGATCCGCGAAAACGGAATGATCGGAACCGCCAGTCTATCGCGCGCCGCTGGATTCAGAAAATAAATGTAGCGGAGTTGGTAGCCGTCGAGCGGCTTGAATCCAGCGGCGGCGTAACCTTTCATAGATGCCGCGCCGCCATTTACTGCATTGGCTGCTGCTGCTGCTTTCCCGCCGGCGCGACCACTCATGGCGTGCATGATCGCCGGCCCTTTCGTGGACGAGACGCGATGAATAATGCTCTGCGCCTGCTGCTGCTGCTGCTTGCTCCGTCCGTCCGTCAAACTCACGCGCGAAAACGTTTCGCCTTCCGGCGCCGCCCATATCTGGTCGTTCTTTTTGATGGCGGTCAACACAAAACCGCTAGCCCGGTATATCGTTCCGTCGCCGCATTGCGTTCCATCGGCGAAGCTGATGATCCACTCTATGTGCGGGTAGTGCTTGCGTATCAGGCGGAACGCCACGCCCAGCGCGCGGCTTTCGGAGTTGCGCGGCAGGCGATCCGAAAACGCCATGCGGTTCAGTTCGATAAAATTGTTCCAGCCGGTATCGCGCACTAGCCCTTGAATCTTTCGCTTGTCCAGCGACGGGCCGAACTGCATTGCGCCCTCCAGCCGGCCATCCAGAAACACGCCAAAATGCAGTTGCGAGTTCTGCACGACCTTGCCGGAATAATGGACGCGCCGCACCAGGTCGGCGGCGTCTTTCGCGCTGATCGGCGCGACGCGGATATCTTTAGCGGTCGCCATGATCGGACAGGAAGGTTTCGCAGATGCGCGCCAGCGCATTGCCGTTGCCGTTTTCGTTTGGGCTGTTGACATAAGCGCCCATCTTCGCCGCCGCCTTCATGGCGCGCACGACCTGCTCGGCCTGCGAATCGTGCAGCGTAAAGGTCATTTGCTGGAATGGCGACTTTTCTCCGGTCGGCAGCGTCGGCATTTCGGTTTCCTCGACTTGCGCCAGAATCTTGTCGATTTCACCAAGGTCGAAGCCGGTCAGGCCGACGTCGTAGCCTTCGTCCATCAGGTCGCGCATTTCCAGCGCGAGCATGGCGTCGTCCCACCCGGCGTTGAGCGCCAGCCGGTTGTCGGCGATGACGTACGCGCGCCGCTGCGCGTCGGTCAGGTGGCCGAGCCGGATACACGGCACTTCGGCCAGCCCGAGCTGCCGCGCGCCCATGACGCGGCCGTGGCCGGCGATGATGCCGCCGTCGGCGTCGATCAGCACCGGGTTGGTGAAGCCGAACTCCTTGATGCTGGCGGCGATCTGCGCCACCTGCGCGTCGGAGTGCGTGCGGCTGTTGCGCGCGTAGGGAATGAGCCGGTCGATGGCGAGGGTTTCGATCTGCATTTAGGCGGTGGCCTCCGGTTGTTTTGCGGTTTCGGCGCGCATGCGCCGCAGGGCGCGCGGCATTTCGCGCTTGATGATGTGGCGCAGGCGGGCGATTTCCTTGTCGAGGATCTGCCGGCGCTGCAGGTCGTTGGCGCAGG